>PVBE012247647.1_pt1 | contig 10403 bp, 10 predicted proteins | sample 1631181 | NCBI WGS metagenome assembly PVBE01 (sample SAMN08397723, study PRJNA350692) | Marine metagenome, whole genome shotgun sequencing project. | isolation source: water | place: Pacific Ocean | collected 2012-04 | reverse complement strand
TGGCGTGATGACGAAATTGATTGAACGTAACACGACCATTCCGACGAGAAGGACGGAGGTGTTCACCACAGCCGACGATAACCAGCCATCTGTGGAAATCCATGTTCTCCAAGGCGAACGTGAAATGTCGCAGTTCAACAAAACTCTCGGAAAGTTCCAACTCGTGGATCTCCCTCCTGCCCCCAGAGGAGTTCCCCAGATTGAAGTGACGTTTGATATCGATGCGAACGGCATCGTCCATGTTTCAGCGAAGGATCGGGCGACAGGGAAAGAGCAATCCATAACCATAACCGGTCAATCTTCTCTAGAAAAAGACAAGATAGATCAGATGATTGCTGATGCTGAAGCTCACGCCAACGAAGACCGGGAACGGCGCGAAGAAGCTGAAGCCCGGAACTCAGCTGATTCGTTGCTCTATCAAACCGAAAAAATGGTTCGTGAGAATGAAGATAAAATCACTGACGATGAAAAAGCAGATGTTGAAGAGAAAATCGCTTCTCTCAAAGAAGCGTTGGAAGGGGAAGGAACCAATCTTGATGCCATAAAGGAAGCTGCTGAGAACCTCAATACGGCAAGTCAAGGATTTGCGCAACGTCTCTACGAAGCAGCAGCGCAACAAGAGAGCAATGATGAAACCGATGGATCGGACGACATCATAGATGCGGAAATCATCGATGAGGAAGAATAAACGTGACCGAAGAGGAAGAAACCATCCCAGAGGAAGAGTTAGTAACTGAAGTTCCTGAGGGAGAAGAAACACCAAGCTTTGAAATTGACGAAGACACAGTAACTGCCATTGAGCAGCTTCAATTGGAACGAGACAGTTACCTATCGGACCTTCAGAGGATTCAAGCTGATTTCGATAATTTCCGACGTCAAACACACAAACGGCAAAACGACCTTACCGAGCACGCAGCGAGCGGTATCGTCGAGAAATTATTACCTGTCCTCGATGCATGCGAAGCGGCGATACAACAAGGCGCAAAGGATGTGCAGCCCATTCAGGTGTCTCTGCTAGAAATCCTCCAAGCAAGCGGACTGGAAATTGTCGGGGTTGAAGGTGAAGAGTTCAACCCCGATCACCATGAAGCGGTTAGCCACGAGCCGTGCGACGAAACAGAGATACCGATTGTCCATGCAGTTATGAGGTCCGGATACACCTGGAATGGTAGAACGATACGCCCAGCGATGGTTCAAGTAAAGGGTTGATGAATTTTCACATGGCCTGAATTCACAGTTCTCTGCGGAGTAAAAGAAGGGGGTTGAAATGGACATAAAGCGTGAATGGCTCGAAAAGGACTACTACGCGACCCTCGGCGTATCCCCAGATGCATCCGATAAAGAAATTCAAAGTAAATATCGAAAATTAGCTCGAGAGCTTCATCCGGATAGGAACCCAGATGATCAAAAAGCAGAAGATAGGTTCAAAGAAGTATCCACTGCATACGATGTCGTCGGAAACCCCGAAACAAGAACGCAATATGATGATGTTCGTAGAATGGGTCCATCAGCGATGGGAGGATTTAATACCCACGGTAATGACTTTGGGAACTTAAATGATCTCCTAAATGGGATGTTCGGCGGAGCTGGAAACCCTTTTGGAGCTGCGGGACACAATATGCCTCGGCCCGGCGCGCATCAACAAGCACAACTCCGTCTGACTTTTGATGAAGCGATCCAAGGTGTTACCACTTCTGTCGCAATTTCTGGAGTAGATGGGGCTTCACAGTCTGTCAAAATACGGATCCCAGCCGGCGTCGATGATGGAAAACGGATTCGAGTGAAAGGTAAAGGAGGAAAGGGAAGTAACGGCGGACCACCTGGCGACTTGATTGTGATTATTCGAGTCTCCCCTCACGAGCTTTTTACCAGAGAAGGGGAAACGCTTAGCTTAAGCCTCCCAGTTACCTTTCCTGAAGCCACTCTCGGAGCTGACATTCAAGTTCCAACATACGGCGGCGACCCTGTCACTCTTAGACTTCCCTCTGGGACAGAGTCGGGGAAAACGTTCCGAGTGAAAGGGAAGGGAATAACTGTCGGGTCCTCACAGGGTGATCTTCTCGTAACAGTCGAAATTGCTATCCCGAAGCAATTAAATGACCAGCAGATCACATCGTTACAAGAGTACGCGCAAACAAACCCAGAAAATCCACGTCAGCACTTAGGAGATCTATGACCAGAAGAGCTGAAAGCTACCTTCAGAACTACTTTGTGATATCTATTGCTGCAGAGTTAACGGGCCTGCACCCACAAACTCTAAGAATTTATGAACGAAAAGGTCTTGTTCTTCCTGCCCGTACTAGCGGCGGGAGCAGACGATACAGCCAAGACGATATAGATATGCTTCTCAGAATCCAAGAACTCCGAGAATCCGGCCTTAATCTTGCAGGGGTAAAAAAGGTTCTACTTCTTGAATCAGAGATAAAGGTACTCAAAGAACAGATCGCCGCCGTCTAAACCCCAAATTCGATGCTGAACTAACTTTTCTTCCTTATCGCTGCAAGTCCTATTTAGCGATACTATAGCTAGCCATGGCCGAAGGATTGCTAGAAGTTGAAGGAATCACAATCCAATTTGGTGGTATCACTGCGCTTGATAACCTCACATTCTCCATCGAACCGACGCAGATCTGTGGCCTGATTGGTCCGAATGGAGCTGGGAAAACCACCCTGTTTAATGTCATTAGCAGAATTTATGACCCTTCCGAGGGGAAGATTACCTTTAATGGAATTGACCTGCTGAGCCTTTCCCCGCACGGAATCTCACACGCTGGGATTTCCCGAACGTTCCAAAATCTCGCCCTATGGCCGCGGATGACGGTGATAGAAAATGTCATGGCCGGAGCGCACATCAAAGGCAAGCAAAATTTCTTCTCAGCGATGGCGCGTATCGGACTGAAGGCCGAAGAGCGAAGCCTTAGAAACGAAGCTTACAAAACCTTAGAAATGCTAGACCTTTCAGAGTTCGCAGAAAATCCTTGCGACGGATTGCCATTCGGAACGATGAAAAGAATCGAGTTAGCACGGGCTCTGGTAAGTAGCCCGAAGCTTCTTCTTTTAGATGAGCCAGCGACGGGATTAACCCACTCAGAAGTAGCTGAACTATCCGAACTTATTATTGCAATTCGAGATGACTTCGACCTAACAATCCTGCTGGTAGAACATCACATGGGCATGGTTATGGGCATGTCAGAAAAAGTTGTTGTTCTCGACTTCGGCGAAAAGATAGCTGAAGGCACCCCCACAGAAATCCAAAACAATTCGTTAGTTGTCTCCGCTTACCTCGGAGCTCCCAAATGACAACGCCTTTACTCCGCGTAGAAAGACTCGAAGCCAGATACGGTCCCGTTCAAGTTCTCCATGGCATCGCTCTCAACGTTTATGAAAAAGAAATAGTAGTTGTCCTAGGCGCAAACGGAGCTGGGAAAACAACGGTTCTTCGTTCTATTTCCGGCATGGTAGAAACAAGCGGCCTCATAGAAATAGGTGGCGAGTCAATCAAAAAGCTGAATCCATCAGAGATAGTCCGCCGAGGCGTCGCCCATGTCCCTCAAGGAAGAGGGACTTTCCCTGAACTAACCGTTGAAGAAAACTTAAAGGTAGGCGCATTTATCCGAAGCGACAAAGACATAAACAATGATATTGAAACATGCTACGAGAGTTACCCCGTTCTCTATGAGCGGAGAACACAGACAGCTGGTTCGTTATCAGGTGGAGAACAGCAAATGCTAGCTGTTTCACGGGCACTCATGTCACGCCCGCAACTCCTACTCATGGACGAACCATCTTTAGGGCTTGCCCCACAGATCGTAGAAGACTTATTCGCCCGGTTTGTGACAATGAACCAAGATCAAGGGACAACGATGCTGATAGTTGAACAAAACGCACAATTAGCGCTAGATATAGCAGGCCGCGCATACGTTTTAGAGTCAGGAGAGATCACCCTAGAAGGTCAGGCAGAAGAACTCGCCAAGGACGACGCTATACGCCGGGCGTATTTGGGGGCCTAAATGGATCTATTCCTTCAAAGAGTATTTGACGCAATAACCAATGGTTCTACCTACGCCCTCATTGCTGTTGCGATGGTTCTCATATTTAAGGCGACGACGCTCATCAACTTCGCGCAGGGTGAACAAGCAATTTTAGGAGCATTCGCAGTACTCCAACTTTGGTATTGGGGAATCCCGATGTGGGGAGCGGTCATTATTGGAATGCTCTTTTCCGCAGTTCTTGCCGCAGGTTTAGAACGAGTTTTTATCAGGAAATTCGATCCAGCTGACCATTTGCCTCTCGTGATAATCACCCTAGGACTGTTTTTAGTCATTAATGCTATAGCTGCGATCGTTTGGCGTTTCGACCCACAATCATTTCCTCAGCTTTTCCCTTCCGGCAACGCATTCACCTATAACAATGTCCGACTCACGTGGTACTCGATTTTTGCGTTTGGTAGCTGCGTCCTCGTCCTCGTCGTATTCCAAACACTTTTAACCAAAACAAAGATCGGATTGGCGTTTCGAGCAGTATCTTCCAATCTTGAATCAAGCAGGCTAAGTGGAATAAAAATCGGTCCAACGCTTCAGTTCGGTTGGGCATTAGCTGCTGCTGCAGGAACATTGGGGGCGTCAATCTACGCCGCGAATCCCGTCCTCCAAATTGAACCTTCGATGATGCTACGGGCACTTATATTCTCAGTAACAGCAGCTGCACTCGGAGGCTTAGACAGTCTATGGGGGGCATTAATAGGAGGCTTAACTATTGGATTCGTTCAAAGTGTTGTCGTCCAGTACATCCCTTTTATACCCAATGAGATGAGCCTTTCAGCTGCGGTAGTGGTACTTCTCATCGTCCTCACGCTCCGCCCATCAGGGGTACTAGGGACAAAGGCTGTGGAAAGAGTATAGGGAAAGCTATGTTACAAAAACTCTATAGCAGTAGGTTCACACCGGAACGCAACTACCAGATAGCGAAATGGACTTTTTTCGTTATCGCCCTCCTTCTGATTGCGTTCGCATATGTTGATGTAGGGACGATTTCTATCGGATCCAATAACTACAACCTCTCCTTGATCCGGCTGAATAAAGCGATCGCCTACACCATCGCTATCCTCGGCCTCCAAGTTGTTATCGGATACACCGGACAAATCGCCCTCGGGCAAAGCTTCTTCTTCGGAACGGGGGCATACATTTCTGCCTGGCTCATCGCTGACCATTCCTGGCCCTTTCTCTTAACACTTCTTATTGTCATTCCCTCATGCTTTCTCATCGGAATGATTCTTGGACTCCCAGCCCTCCGGATTCGTGGCCTTTATCTTGCTTTACTTACATTCGGATTGGCAGCCGTTTTCCCATCCATTGTTAAACTCGACAAACTCTATGGCTACACCGGCGGAGCAGGAGGAAAGCTAACAAGCAATTATAAATTTATCGCACCGTCGTGGCTTCCGTTTGATGAAGTGGCTCAAGCACTTCAGAAAATACCGCTACTTGGTGATTTCTTTGGTGACGGTCCGCTCTCAACAAGAGAAGAATCGAGGCTATGGAAATTCATTCTCTTCAGCCTTCTCGCAGGATTGTGCTTCTGGCTTGTACATAACCTAATTCGCAGTCGTCCAGGTCGCGCAATGAGAGCGATTCGAGACAACGAAACAAGCGCTGCCGTCTCTGGAGTGAATCTCGCCCTCACTAAAACACTTTCATTTGGAGTTGCATCTGCTCTTGGTGGAGTCGGAGGAGCAATCTATGTAGCAGAAATAGGGATAGCGTCTCCAGATGATTTCAGCTCGTTAGTCGCTATCTACTTAATCGTTGGACTTGTTGTCGGAGGCGTTGGAACGCTCTCGGGTGCTGTCATCGGAGGTCTTATTTATGCGCTTGTCCCTGATTGGGCGTCCTCAACTCAATCTATTTCGTTCGTTCCCGAACGATGGTTACAAGGACCCACCGGCTCGTTAATCCTCGGAGTGCTACTGATCGTCTTAACTCTTTTCCTTCCCGGCTGAATTGTCATGGGATGGCGAAAATTCAAAAACAAGCTGCTAGGAAAAGAACTCTCCACTGCACGTTAATTCAGAAATTCTCTGAAATCGTTAAGAACTGTTGCGTCAGCAAGAAAGAATAACTAGGTTTTTTTAAAGCTTAAGAGGGGTCAAATGAAAAAATTAGTTCTTTATCTTATATGTATTTTCGGTGCGCTCAGTCTTATCGCAGCAGGGTGCGGTAGTGATGACGGTGCAGGAGTGCGATCGGTCGGCGATTCCGAATCATCGTCTTCAAGTTCAGTTTCATCATCTTCAGGTTCGTCATCCGATTCGAGTTCTGCTGCAAGTGACACATCGCAATCTAGTAGTGACGCAGAAGAAGCGGCCGCAGCTCCAACAACCGGACAGGTCGAGATAGCTACCGGAACAGTTCTTAACCTTGATGAATGTCCTGATGACTGGGACCCATACGAAGGTGTAACTGATGATGGCCAGATCCGCATAGGGACTTCACTACCACAATCAGGCCAACTTGCTGCATTCGGGGCTATTGGAGAAGGAATGCAAATCTACTTTGATTTTGTAAACGACCAAGACCCGATTGGAGATTATGAACTAGTCCTTATAGCGAAAGATGATGGTTATGAAGCGGGCCGAACTGTAGCGAACGTGGAAGAGATGCTAGAAACAGAAAACATTCTTGGCTTCGCCGGTGTGATTGGAACTCCAAACAACTTCGCAATTCGACCAATCACAGATGAAGCGTGCGTACCACAATTACTTAACCTCTCTGGCTTTCCTCAATGGGGTGATCCAGCCAACTTCCCTTGGACCGTTGGGAATATTTTGAACTACGCCACAGAAACAGAAATCTGGTGTCAGCACATTGTCGCTGAACTCGGGCAAGGAGCAACGGTTGCTGCCCTGTTTATGAACAATGACTTTGGGAAAACCTATCAACAAACACTGCAAGGCTGTGAAGACCGAGGGGACATTGATCTAATAGCCGAAGAACTTCATGACCCTGCTGCACCTGACGTCACCAATGAAATGACCACACTTGTCGCATCAGGAGCTCAGGTTCTCGTAGCTGGAACAACTGCAGCATTCTGCCCTCAAACGGTCGGAACGCTTGCCAGCATCCCATCTTGGCGTCCAATGTTTTTCATGTCATACACATGCAACAACCTTCCGGCATTCTTCGCTCCCGTCCAAGATTTCGCTGACACCCTTCAAAAAGAAGGATCTGGAGTGCTGATGGCAAACTACAACAAAATTTGCGGAGACCCACGGTATGAAAACGACCCTTCTATGGTTCTAACCAGAATGGTGCTAGAGGATTACAGCAGCGTCACATGTGAAGATGGTTCTTACTCAGGAGGAATTTTCTTTGCCCAGGTAGTCGTCGATATTCTCAGGGCAGCTCACGAGCTACCCGGTGGGATCAACAGAGTAAATGTTATGGAAGCGACGTGGAACCTCACGACCATCAACGATAATCTCCTCGGAGGTAAAATTATTCTCGACGGCACCAACGACGCATATGTAACCGAAGCCGCTCAAATACAAGAAGTGCAAGTTATTGACGGCAGCCTTACGTTCACACCGATATCGGATGTGATTGATACTGAAGGTGAAGGTGGATCATTCGGGAATTAATCCCAAAGATTTCCCAGAGAATCTTCATGCTGTATAGGCATATTTAAAGAAATTATGTCTACAGTGGGTAGGTAAGCGACGTCGAACAAAGGAGACTCGCCTGTGCCATCGACCGTTGTCGTAGGTACCCAATGGGGCGACGAAGGAAAAGGAAAATTTACCGACCTTTTCGCCCAGGACATGCAGGTGGTTGTCCGCTACCAAGGCGGACATAATGCTGGCCACACCCTTGTAGTTGACGGTGAAACAACAGCCTTGCAGCTGATCCCAAGTGGCGTCCTCTACGACCACATCACACCCGTAATCGGCAACGGGGTAGTTGTCGACCTCGACGTTCTTATAAAAGAGATAGACATGCTAGAGGCGAAGGGAGTGAACTGTGACCACCTTAAACTCAGTGGCAACGCACACTTAATACTTCCATACCACCAAGAACTTGATGTTGTCTTTGAACGCCACCTCGGAGCGAACAAACTCGGGACCACAAAACGAGGGATAGGACCGGCATACGCCGATAAAGCCTTCAGAGTAGGTATCCGTGTCCAAGATCTCCTAGATCCAAAAATCTTCAGAGAGAAACTAAACGTTGCCCTCCACGAAAAGGGACCTCTGCTGGCCAAAGTCTACAACCGGCTAACACCAAACGCCGAAGACCTTGCTTCTACGTACCTAGACACCTACCTTCCCCGTATCGCCCCCCTTATTGCAGATACGACAGACTTTATCCATGAAGCACTCGAAGCAGACCAGCATGTCCTCTTTGAAGGCGCCCAAGCCACATTCCTCGACTTAGACCACGGAACTTACCCATTCGTCACATCATCAAATCCCACAGCTGGAGGAGCATGCACCGGAACAGGCGTAGGGCCAAGAGATCTCAATCGAATAGTTGGGATAGCGAAAGCCTATACAACAAGAGTCGGGTCTGGACCTTTCCCAGCGGAGCTCTTCGATGAAGTTGCAGATCATTTCGTCGACGTAGGACACGAATATGGGACAAACACTGGTAGACGGAGACGTACCGGATGGTTTGACTCCGTCATGCTTCGTCACGCCGCCCGCCTCAATTCACTCACTGATATTGCCCTCACCAAACTTGATGTTATGGATGCTTTAGAAACCGTCAAAATATGCGTCGCATACGATATCGACGGCCAACGCGTAGAAAAAATGCCATACCACCAGACAGACTTCCACAAAGCATAACCAATCTATGAGGAACTCCCAGGCTGGCAAGAAGATATTACTGGAGTCACCAAAGCCAGCGACCTTCCTAAAAAAGCACAAGACTATGTCCGTGCTCTCGAAGAATATATTGGCGTACCCATCTCTTTAATCGGTGTCGGCCCAGGTAGGAAACAATACGTTGATTGGCAGTAGTGAAGCTACACGACGAGCGCAAGCCGGCGAATACGCCACACTCCAACCCAACAAAAAGAGAACACCATGACTAAGGTCGTAATCGTTGGGTCAGGCGGACGCGAACACGCTCTCGCTGACGTCATTGGCAGAGACGCAGACGTTATCGTCACACCAGGAAATCCGATTATCCCCAACTCGACTCCAACTTCTCCATCAGAAATTGACGCCGACCTTTATGTCATTGGACCTGAAGCTCCACTGGTTGACGGACTGGCCGATCAACTACGAGAACAAGGAAAACTAGTTTTCGGACCTGGCGCTGATGGAGCTCAATTAGAAGGCTCAAAAGCATGGATGAAAGATCTCGTTATGGAAGCAGGTGTCCCAACCGCCCAGCACGGAACCTTCACAGACATTATCCAAGCCCAAACGTACCTCGAGACCATGACAGCCCCATATGTTATAAAAACCGATGGGCTTGCGGCAGGAAAAGGTGTACTAGTTACCGATTCGCTAGATGATGCCAGAGTCGCGATAGAGGAATACCTTTCAGGTTCCGCCTTCGGAGGAGCTGGTGAAAAAATAGTTCTTGAAGAAGGACTTCTCGGTCCGGAAATATCAATCCTTGCAATCAGTGATGGAAAAAAAGCCGTAGCCCTCAGCCCAGCCCAAGATTTCAAACGACTTCACAACAACGATCTTGGCCCAAACACAGGAGGAATGGGAGCGTACTCCCCAGTTCCAATAGCTACCCCCACTCTCGTGGAAGATGTCCTCAACAATTTCATCCAACCCACGATTGCTACACTTCGACAGAGAGGAATCGATTATCGGGGGGTACTGTACGCAGGACTGATGATCACCGAAGACGGTCCGAAACTCCTCGAATATAATGTTCGATTCGGCGATCCAGAAGCCCAAGTGGTCCTTCCCCGCTTCGAAAGCAGCTTAACGGAACTTCTTATAGAAGCTTCAAGAGGAGAGATACAAACACCACCTCGCTTTACCAATGACGCAATGGTGACCGTCGTCTGTGCAACTGAGGGGTACCCAGTATCCCCTCGTGTAGGGGACCGCATTACAGGGATGGAAGAAGCATCCAGTTCCAAGGGGATAGAAAAAGTGTATGTGGCCGGCATCAGCCTCGATGAACAACAACAACCAGTAACTGCTGGGGGTAGGGTTCTTGCCGTCACTGGCCGTGGCGTGACAATTGAATCAGCACGCCAAAACGCGTACACAGGTGCAGAGAAAATTCATTGGGAGGGTCTACATAAAAGGCAAGAAATGGAGAAAGGTCCGAAGAAATAAATTTATCTATGATAAATATTTTGTTCGGGTCGGCGATGGTGGATCGGTAAAATTTCTCAATCAGGAGACCAATGAAACCACGGCACTGACTCGAG
>PVBE012081619.1_pt1 | contig 10403 bp, 10 predicted proteins | sample 1631181 | NCBI WGS metagenome assembly PVBE01 (sample SAMN08397723, study PRJNA350692) | Marine metagenome, whole genome shotgun sequencing project. | isolation source: water | place: Pacific Ocean | collected 2012-04 | reverse complement strand
GATGCCCGATATCACCGTCCATCATCTGTCAGAGGGCCAGGCGTTCGAGGAAAACGGGTTCACGGTAAGCGCGTTCGACGTCGAGCATTTTCCGTTGGACCAGCCTTTCGGCTACCGCTTCGATACCAAGAACCGCGCCATTGTCTTCTCCGGCGACACGCGGCCTTGCGAGAATCTAATCAGACACGCCCACGGGGTCGACGTGCTGGTGCACGAATGCACCGAAGCCGGGACTTGGGCCAAGGAACGCCAGAGCAGTCAGATCGACACCAGCCACATCGAGCACGCGCACACCCAGCCGGAGCAGCTCGGCCTCGTCGCGCGGGACGCCGAGGCAAAGACTCTGGTCGCGACACACATGAATCCGAAATCGGTGCCGGACGAACTGAAAACGACCATTGCCCGTGACTTCGCCGGGCCGATCTCCATCGGTGAGGATTTGGTGACGATCTGACAGCGACAGGAGAATCCGGAGGCCTTCAACCCGCCTACAGTCGCCGCGCGCTGTAGCGCGACATGGAGAAGCAGAACATCCAGAACACCACCGCGGCGAACACGTAGCCCTCGACCGCGAAGCCGAGCCAGTTGGGATCCGAAAGCGCCGCCTTGATGATGCCGAGGAAGTCGAACAGGCCGATGATCATCATTAATTGCTGCTAAAAAAAATTTCACGACTCTAATTGGCAGTAACATATAGTCATGATAGTATTTCATAGACTCACAACTATCTTAATCGGGAAATCTGAGCCATGTACAGCAAGCTTATTGCAGGATTGGCCTGTCTCGGCTTCCTTGCCGTGCTCGGCGGCTGTGACTACATCAAGCTTCAGAACGCTTCCGGCGAGGCCGGGCTGCTGATCGACGGTGCCGACAGCAGCAACGGAGCAACGGTCAATGACAGGGGCGAGGTGCGCACCGGCAACGGCGACATCTCGGTGAATGTGGGCCGACTGACCAGCGCGACTGCTTCGAACCGCAACGAGGCAATTGCCTTCGGTGAGAACCGCGCGCCGCGCAGGGGCGATATGCCCTGGACCAGCGGCGGAGGTGACGAATTTTCGCTGGCGCTAGGCGGCCGGCTGAACCTGCCAGTGACCGTGTGGATCGTGCAGGGACCTTTCAACACCCAGCGCGACCACGCGATTGACGCCTGTGTCGAAACTTTGGCCATCTGGGACGACGAGCGGATGGGCATCCGCTTTTCCAACTTTCAGATCAAGGATGCGACGAACGACCCGGATATCGACAACGCGATCCTGAACTCGACCGGGGGAGACAACCGCAACTGGGATGATTTCTCAAACGAGATCGGATTCGATGCCGGGCGGATTAACATTTACTGGATCAATACGGTGGAAGGCAGCACGACCACCGGCTGGTCCGATTTCGGCGGCCGGATTGTCATGGGCAAGAACACCGGCGACGAACTACTGGCCCATGAGCTGGGCCATGGCTTCAACCTGCTGCATCCGGTCGGCTGCGGCGGGTCCACCGCCAATTTTGATCCCACCAATGTGATGTGGCAATGTTCCGCTTCGCGGCAGTTCTTGACCGAGGGGCAGATCTTTCGGGCTCATTTCAACACGGGGTCTTCGGTGAACGCCCTCTACGGCGCGCGCCCCGCGGCCCCCACCGTCGCCTGCCAGAGCGGAACTCAGACGGCCGAATGCCCGGCACTGAACCGGCGGCTCTGGGCCGACGGCAGCTATTCGGCAAATTGAGGAGGCCGATATGAGACTACATCAGACACTTGCCTTCCTCGCGATCGCCTCAGCCCTCTCTGTGCCTTCTCTCGCGCAGGAGAGCGCGTCGCAGCTCAGCCCGGCCGTGCGAGCTCGGGTCCTCGAGCTACTAAGCTACCAGTGCGGCGTGGCCGAAGTGGAAGATCGGTTTCGTATTGCCGTGGCCCAACTTGGGCCCGTGACCGAACCGCTGCTCCTTTCAGTTCTGGCCGAGGGAGCGCCGGCGGAGGTCCGCAAGCCTGTGGGGGACCGGGCAGCGTCCCGCCATGCCCGGCGACGGGCGTGGCTTGCCGAGAACGGTAGGGAGATATTCGGTGAGGACACGAGTCGTCTAGCCGAAAAAAGCCGCGCGGACTACATCACCGAGGTGCTGCGGCGGCTCGATGCGCTCTATCGGGAAAACGCGGTGCGCGGCCTCGGAATTGTCGGCGGCTTGAGAGCTGCGACGGCGGTGGAAACGGCCGTGGCGCGCGATCCGAATCTGGGGATCCTCGCCAACCGGGCGCTCAACGAGATCCGCCGGCGGCGTTAGATCGACCCTTCGTTCGAGCCCGCCTGGATCACGACCGGGCGTTCTCGCGCTCCGTCATCGGCAAGCCCCACCCAGGCAGTCTCCCGATCCGCCTACAGCCGCCGCGCGCCGCCGAGGCGGCGTTCGAGCCGCGCGCTGTAGCGCGACATGGAAAAACAAAACGCCCAGAACACCACCGCGGCGAACACGTAGCCCTCAACCGCGAAGCCGAGCCAGTTGGGATCCGAGAGCGCCGCCTTGATGATGCCGAGGAAATCGAACAGGCCGATGATCAAGACCAACGTGGTGTCCTTGAACAGGGCAACGAACACGTTGACGATGCCGGGGATCATGATGCGGAGCGCCTGGGGCAGCACCACCGAGCCCATAGTGCGCCAATAGCCGAGGCCGAGCGCGTGGGCCGCCTCGACCTGACCGCGTGGGATCGCTTCGAGCCCGCCGCGCACCACCTCGGCCATGTAGGCCCCGGCGAACAGCGAGACCCCGATCAGCGCGCGGATCAGCTTGTTCATGGTCACGCCCTCGGGCAGGAACAGCGGCAGCATCACGGCGGCCATGAACAACACGGTGATCAGCGGCACGCCGCGCCACATCTCGATGAAGGCGATCGACAGCGCGCGCACCACCGGCAGGTCCGAAGCGCGGCCGAGCGCGAGCGCGATGCCGATCGGCAGCGACGCCGCGATGCCGACGCCGGCGACGATCAGGGTCAGCATCAGCCCGCCCCACTTGGCGGTTTCGACCGCGGCAAGCCCGGCGAGCCCGCCCGCGAACAGCAAGAGGGCGAGCGGCGGGCCGACGACGACGAGCGTGATCACGACCCGGCGCCGGCGCCTGAGGCGCTCCGAGAACAATGGCAGAGCGGCGAGCGCGAGCGCGACGAACGCGACATTGACCCGCCAGCGCTCATCGATCGGATAGAAGCCGTAGATGAACTGCCAGAAGCGCATCTTGACGAACACCCAACACGCACCGTCGCGGGCGCAGTCGTCGCGCGTCTCGCCGGCGAAGTCGGCGGCGACGAACGCCCAGCCGATCAGCGGCGGAATGGTCGCGTACAGCAACAACAGCGCCAACACGGTGAGCGCGGCGTTGAGCGGCGAGGAGAACAGGTTCGCGCGCAGCCAGGCGAGCACCGTCATCCCCCCCTCCGCTTGAGGTGCCACTGGTAGACGTTCATCAGCGCCGAGATCGTCAGGCTGAGCGCCAGGTAGACCGCCATGGTGATGGCGATCACCTCGACCGCCTGTCCGGTCTGGTTGAGCACGGTGCCGGCGAACACCGAGACCAGATCCGGGTACGCGATCGCCGCGGCGAGCGAGGAGTTCTTGGTCAGGTTCAGGTACTGGTTGGTGAGCGGCGGGATGATGACCCGAAGCGCCTGGGGGATGACGATGGTGGCGAGCGTCTGGCGCCTTGTGAGGCCGAGCGCGCGGGCCGCCTCGACCTGGCCCCGCGGCACCGATTCGATGCCGGCGCGGACGACCTCGGCGATGAACGCGGCGGTGTAAATGCCGAGCGCCGCCAACAGCGCCACGAGCTCCGGGATCAGCACCCAGCCGCCCCGGAAGTTGAAGCCGCCGAGTGCCGGCACGCTCGTCTCTGTCGGAACCCCGATCACGACCACGAACGCGAGGACCGCGCCCACCACCCACAGGACGTGCATCAGCCCGGCCATTGCGTCGCCGATCAGCGGGGTTCTTCGGAACAGCCAGGCGGCGATATAGCCAATCAGCCAGATCCCGAGCGCCGGCTCGGCCCAGCCCGATGCCGGCTCGAACACCAGGCTCGGAACGTACAGGCCGCGGTTGTTGAGAAAGACGATGTCGCCGAGCACGAGACTCTGGCGCGGCCCCGGCAGCGCGTTGAGCGCGAGGAAATACCAGAAGAAGATCTGCAGCAGCAGGGGAATATTGCGGATCGTCTCGACATAGGCGGCCGCGAGCCGCACCACCAGCCAGTTGGACGACAGCCTGGCGAGACCGACGGTGAAGCCCAGCACCGTGGCGAACACGACGCCGAGCACCGCCACCAGCACGGTATTCAACAGCCCGACCAGGAACGCGCGGCCATAGCTCGACTGCTCGGAATACTCGATCAGCGACATGGTGATGCCGAAGCCCGCCGTCGAATCGAGAAAGCCGAACCCGGACGCGATGCCCAGGCGTTCCAGGTTGCCGATCAGGTTGAGGAAGAGATAGGCACAGAGCGCCAGCGCGCCGCCGAGTGCCACCGCCTGCCAGGCGACGGCTCGGATACGTCGGTCGTACAAGTAGGCCCGCACGGCGCTATCGCGTCGTCGACGGCCGTCCGTCCGGCGTCAGCGGACCGGCGGTGCGTACATGATCCCGCCCTTGGACCAAAGCTGGTTGATGCCGCGGGCGATCTTCAGCGCCGTCGCCGGACCCAGGTTGCGGCTAAACATCTCGCCATAGTTCCCGACCTGGCCGATGATGCGCCCGGCCCATTTGGCGTCGAGCTTGAGATTGGCGCCCATCTTGCCTTCGGAGCCGAGGAGCCTGCGGATCTGGGGGTTGGCCGACGACTTGGCGAGTTTGGCGACGTTCCCCGACGTCACGCCGAGCTCCTCGGCGTTGACCATGGCGAACAGCGACCAGCGCACAATGTTGAACCATTCGTCGTCGCCCTGGCGCACCACGGGGCCAAGCGGCTCTTTCGAGATGATCTCGGGCAGGATCACGTGGGCGTCGGAATCCTTGAGCTTGATGCGCTGGGCATAGAGGCCGGACTGGTCGGTGGTGTAGACGTCGCAGCGCCCGGCGTCGTACGCGGCGATCACCTCGTCCGACTTCTCGAACGTCACCGGCGTATAGCGCATGCCATTGGCACGGAAGTAATCGGCGGCGTTGAGCTCGGTCGTCGTTCCGGAATTGATGCACACCGTCGCGCCGCCAAGCTCGCGGGCGCTCTTTATGCCGAGGCTCTTCCTCACCATGAAGCCCTGGCCGTCATAGTAGGCGACGCCGGCGAAGTTGAGGCCCAGCGCCGAATCGCGGGTCAGCGTCCACGTGGTGTTGCGCGACAGCATGTCGATCTCGCCCGATTGCAGCACGGTGAAGCGCTGCTTGGCCGTCAGCGGCGTGAACTTGACCTTCTTGGCATCACCGAGGACGGCGGCGGCGACGGCGCGGCACACATCGACGTCGATGCCCGACCACTCACCCTTGTTGTTGGGGCTGGAGAAACCGGGCAGGCCCTCGCTCACGCCGCACTGGACGTGGCCCTTGGCGCGCACGCCGTCGAGCGTCGGCCCGGCCAGCGCCGGGGCGGCGAGCAGCGCGCAAGCGATCACGATCACGGACGTTCTGAAGCGAAACATTCGGCGTCTCCCAATTTTCTTTTCGGTAGAGCCAACATATTGGCCATTGTCGCGTCATCCAGGCAAGAGGCGCGATGGTTCGCGAGTACGTCGGCGGGGTGGGTTTGGAGGCGACCTACCAATGACACCAACGAGCCAATCATCCGACTCTTCCGTCATGCCCGTGCTTGACACGGGCATCTCTCTCCGTCTGGAACTTCTTTCTTTTCAACGGCCTGGGAGATGCCCGTGTCAAGCACGGGCATGACGGCGTTGGGTGCCAAATGATGGAATCGCGATACTATTCGCTGCCCAACAGGGAACGAAATCTTGGAGCTGCGACGCTAGATAACTGCCGGTTCACCCGCCCGCGACGCGAGCCGGCCGATCGTCAAACGGCGACGGGCGCATCCGCGCTGACGCCGCGCGCATCGAGGTAGTCGACGATCTTGCTCACGTGATTGAGGCGCGCGATGGCTTCGACCTCGATCTCGAAATCGAAGGTGTCCTCGAGGGCGAGGATCAGTTCGACATGGGCGGCGGAATCCCAGCCCGCGATGGCGCCGCCCGCTTCGTCCGAGGCGAGGATGGCGCGGTCTTCCGCGGACAAGTTCAGCGCATCGCCGATGATGCCGATCACCCGGTCGCGTATGGTCGTCATTGCGGCTCTCCTTTGGTCATGATCTCGGCCACCCGGGCCAGGTATTGCGCTGCCTCGGCGCCGTTGAGCACGCGATGATCGAAGCCCAGCGTGAGGCAGTGCGACGCACCAGCCGCCCCGTCCAGCGGATCGCCGATCGCGAGAATGGTGCTTTGCCCCGGCACGATAATGGGTGAGACCTGCTGGACGCCGGTGCCGATCAGGCTGGTCACGCTCAAGGTTCCGCCCTGCAAATCCGCGGGCGCGAGCTTGTTGCGCCGCGCCTTGACCTGATGGCCACGGATATTGGCGACGATGGTCTCGAACGCCAGCGTATCGGCCTCCGGGATGACCGGCACCACCAGATCGCCATTCGGCAGGTTCAGCGCGAAGCCGACGTTGATCGCCAGGTACCGGCGGATCTCGCTTTGGTTCCAGGCCGCGTTCGCCTTGGGCACCGCCTGGGCCGCGCGGGCGGCGCTATAGACCAGCAGGTCGGCGAGGCTGGCCGAGATACCGGCCGGCTCGGAAAGCAGCCGTAGCCGCTCGCCGCACTGATCAGCCGGCAGCCAGCGCGCCAAATAGGAATGGGGGATCTCGGCGTGCGACCGCGAAACCGTCTCGGCGACCCGGCTCTGGATTGCGCTGACGGCAAGCGCCTCGCTTTCCGGCCCGCGCGGCGCGGCCGCGGCGCCCGCGTCGACGACGAGCCGTACGTCACGCTCGCGGACGATCGCGACGCCCTCGAACGCGTCCAGGCGAACGCCGAACTCATCGATCAGCTGCTGTGCCTTCCGGGTGATTTTCCTGTCGGAATCCGTCGCCGGCGCGCGCGTCCTGGGCGATGGCCGCTCGGGTGAATCGGCGATCATGCCAACGGGCTGACCGACGGCGACCTCGTGATTGATATCGCACATGTGGAACAGCCAGCCGGCGCGCGGCACCTCGATCTCGACCGAGGCCTTGCTTGTCTCGACGGTGCAGACCGCGGTGCCCGCTTCGACGTGGACGCCGTCGTCGACCGTCCATTCCAGCAGGGTCGCCCTGTCGTCGCCGGCCGCTTCCCTCGGCATGTGCAAGTACTCGAACTGGGATTCCATCGGCGCTTCTCTCCGTGCAGCCTGGATTTCCGCCGCCGTTAGGCGGAGCGGGACAACTGGGTGATCGTCTCGGCGATCTTGTCGCTCGACATGAGCACGTCGAGCTCCTGCGATCGCGACGAGGGGATGGGCACCGGCAGCGCGCCCTCGCGGCGCGAGCTGAACGGCGTCCCGTCCAGCGCCTGATGCACTTGCGCGACGACCTCGGAGCCGACACCGAAGCCGGCCGGTCCTTCCTCGACCACCAGCAGCTTCCGGGTGCGCCGCACCGAGGCCGCGACGTCGTCGACGTGGAGCGGATGAAGCTGGGTCAGGACAAAGTATTCGAAGTCGAGCTCGTCCTCGACGATCATCTCCATCATGGCGGCCTCTACCTGGTCGGTCAGGCCGCCATAGGTGACGACCGTCACGTCGGCCTCGTCGGCACCGGTCGAATAATGAAGGTTGGGATAGGCCGTGGCGGCGGCGACGGGCTCGAACCAGAAGCCGTCGGGCGGCGCGGAATGGGGCCGTTCGGCGTAGATCTGCTTGTTCTCGACGAACACCACCGGATCGTCGTCATGGACAACCACGTGCAGCAGCGCGGCCGGATCATGCCGCATGGACAGCGCCACCACCTTCAGCCCCGGGACGCCGCACAGCATCGCTTCGAGGCTTTGGCTGTGGGTCGCGCCGTAGCCACGATATCCGCCCGACACCATGCGGACCGTGAGCGGCACCCGCGCCTTGCCGGCATACATGAAGTTCATCTTGGCCGCCTGATTGACCAGCTGGTCGACGGCCAGGGTGACGAAATCGCCGAACATGATCTCGACGATCGGCCGGGCGCCGGCGAGCGCCGCGCCGTTGCCGAAACCGGTGATCGCGGCCTCCGAAATCGGCGACGACAGCACCTGATCGGGATATTTCGTCGACAGCCCGCGCGTGACCTTGAACGCGCCGCCGTAGGGATCGGCCACGTCCTCGCCGATCAGGAAGACGTCCTTGGTTTCCTGCATCAGACGATCGAGGCCGAGATTGAGCTCCTCGTTGATGCGCTTCGCCCGCTCGTCGCCCGACGGCGGGTGATACAGCAGGTCGGCGGACGACGCGAACGGCATCGGGCCCGGCTCGACGAACGCCTCGGCGCGGCCCAGCGCCGCCAACGGCCGGCTCTCGACGTCGGCGGAAACCGCGGCGACCTCGTCCTTGGCGCCGCTCCATGCCGCCGTCATGACCGGATCGCCGGCATCGAGCCCGCTGGCCAGGAAATCGGCCTTCCAGGCCTTGTCGAGTAACTCCTTCGGCCGGTCGTCGTCGCCCTTGCTGTGGGCCATGAGACGGAAGGTGTCGAGCACCTGGACGAACGGCCGGCCGCCGCGGACGCTCTCGATCACGCCCGCCATGTGGCTGGACAACGCGGCTGGATCATCGGCCTTGCGTCGGTCGTGTCCGACGCCGAAGCCCTCGAACCGTTTCAGGTAGTCGCCGGCGATGGTGTGGCCGGTATCGGTCGACTGGGCGTAGCCGTTGTGTTCGAGCACCACGAGCAGCGGCAACGACAGCAGCGAGGCGATGTTGAGGGTCTCGTACACCACGCCCTCGCCGAGGGTTCCGTCGCCGATATGCGCGACGACGATGCCGTTCTTGCCCTCCGCCCGCAGGCGCCACGCGTAGCCCGCGGCGATGGGCAACCCGCCGCCCTGGATTCCGTTGGAGTGGAAGCGCCCGTAGCTCAAATGCTGCGAGCCGCCACGGCCTTGGCACACGCCGCCGTCGCGTCCCATGATCTCGGCCAGCAGCCCATCCATGGGTCCGCCATAGGCGAGGAAATGGCCGTGACAGCGGTGGTTCGAGAACACCCCGTCGCGCGCGGGATCGATGTTGGCATATACCGCGACCGCGCAGATTTCTTGGCCGATACAGGTGTGCGTCGTGCCCGACAGCTTGTTCTGGCCGAACATCTCCAGCAGCTCGGTCTCGAATGCGCGGATGCGGGCAATTCGTCGCACGAAGGTCGCGGTATCGACTTCGCGGGTGATTACGTCGGCCGTCATGCTCGGAGTGCTCCACTATCCTTGATGCTGTATTCGCCGGCGTCGATCAGCGTCATGGCGCGGACGATGAAGGCGTCGACGTGGGTCGCGCACATCGACAGGCCGTGGCGGATCTCATGGCGTAGAACGCGTTCCGCCTTCATGGACGCGAGCGCGTGCTCGTAGTCCCGCTTGCGGTCGCCGCGTAGCGCGGAAAGCTCGTAGGGAATGGTTTCCCCGCCATCGACGATGGTCATGTGAATCGGGGTGTCGCCGTAGTGGTAGGCATGCGTCGTCGGGTGAAGCTCTTCGGGAACGTGCAGCACGGTGAACGATCCGGGGCTCACCCCCAGGCCGACGATCGCGCCGCCGAGGTCGCGCATCCTGTATATCGGAGAGATCTTGCCGAACGCGGTCCCCATGTGATGGTTCTCCAGCAACGCCTCGGCGTGCTTGCCCCACGCGGCGACGGGATGGGTCGGATGCAGGCTGCGCCGCACCCCGGGGCAGCGCCGGAAGATCTCGGTCAGCAGCCCGACACGCGATGGCGTCCGCTTCGGATTGAAGCGCGGGTTGTCGCGGGCGTAGTCGACCTGGAGACCGGCGAACGGGAAGGTTGGCATCAGCAGCGTGCCATTTTCGCCGAGCATGTCCTGGAGAGTCTCGATCAGCCTGAGCGGCGTCATGGCGGGAACCCGGCGGACGATCCCGTCCATCGAGCTGTGCACCATCACGACGGCCCCGGCGGTGACGCCGAATTCGGCCATGAGATCGCGGAATTCGGGCTCCGAGATGCGGCGCCGGTCGAGCCCCCGAATAGCGGCCCGGACCCGCCGCTTGACGCGCTTCAGGATGGCAATCCCGGATTTCGACAATTTCGGCGCCATATGTCGGTGTCTCGTCATCAACGGCTCGGAGAATGATTCGGTGGGATCACGTCTCGCCCGAACCCCGTGTCGCGGGCCGCCGGGCGCGCTCATCGGGGGCCGGCCGGCCATGCCCGGCGCCCGCGCCCGAGGAGTCCCGGAAATCCGCGACACTGAACCGACAGCTAG
>PVBE011905668.1_pt1 | contig 10403 bp, 11 predicted proteins | sample 1631181 | NCBI WGS metagenome assembly PVBE01 (sample SAMN08397723, study PRJNA350692) | Marine metagenome, whole genome shotgun sequencing project. | isolation source: water | place: Pacific Ocean | collected 2012-04 | reverse complement strand
TGCAATGTGGATCAACCAAGAAATTTAGCCAAGTCCGTAACGGTTGAGTAGTTTTGTACCATACTTTTCAATCCTTTTCCTTCCTATTTAACAAAGTCCGTCTACACGTAGTATTCTTACAAAGTACGTTCTCACTAATTATAGTTTACATTTTATTGGAACAAAGTTGTTTTGATATTTGATAGATTACAACTTTCTAATTTGGTCCGATGGTTTTGATAGGAACACACAAATACATCAAAAATTTAACGGAAAATATTTGATTTAACACATTACCTACATAAGGTCGATAGAGTTTTCGATTAGTAAATCAATATGTTAAAATCGATTGAAAATATCTATCATTTGTCAAAAAAAGTGAAAAGAGAAATGAAATATTTCTTACCTTTACAAGGTTATAGAAAAATTGAATGAAAGTCGTTTTTACATATTTCTTTTTGATGTTTGCATTTTTAAATGTTCAAGCACAGCCTACTGAATTAATTACGAATAAAGGCCGTTATAATTGGGTGTTCGGTTTATCATGGGTATTAACAGATGATGACGGGGAAGCATACAATCCTTTTCTTGTTGAAAATCTTCACACTCATTTCTACCCCTCCAAAATAACTGTGGAAAAATACATTGATAATGGGTGGAGCACAGAAGCTGTTCTTACCTATTCCTCCTACAACGACGAAAAAATAACCAATGACCAGGGAAACATTTCAGGGAGTCTTTCTTCTATAGACTTTCACTGGAAGTATTTATTCTATAAATTATTAAACAGTGGTGATATTGACCCCTATATTGCATCAGGTATAGGGATCTCAGCAAGAAACAACAATGATGAAAACGTGCAATGGTTGACTTCTAATCTAAATATAGGGTTGGGCCTTAATTTTTGGATTCCCCAAAATATTGGAATTCAATTAAACAGTACCGCTAAAATTGGGATGAAGGATCTAAAAAAGGGCTCGGGTTATATGCAACATAGTATTGGTGTAGTTGTACGCTTCAAATCTTTGAAAAATAAGGTTAAATGCGAAGCTTCTTAAGTAATTGTGTCATATCTAATTTTAGAAAAGTTAACGTATCTGTAAGAAAAGTTGTTTCATCAATATGATATCTTGTATCTCCATTTGAACAACTAAATAGAATCACACTTACTAATAATATTGAGAGGATATTTTTCATAATAATTTACAGCTCATTTATTGCCTGTTTAATAAATCTATCTTCTTCTAACAAAATCTCATAAAAAATTTCATTTCCCCAAAGATTTCTGCCAATATTGGCTTTGATTTGCTTAATAAGATAATCCTTTTCATTTGCGTTCAAATCAAAAACAAAATCTTCATTTTTGCTTTTTACAAAAGACAAAAAATCCACAAAAACATCTCTTACAATAAGTCCCCCTTTTGTTAAGGTTTCTCTATGCCTATCGGCATAATCAAAACAAAAATCAAAAATCCAATTCTTGCTAAAAAATATGCTAAGTTCTTTACTATCCAAAGTAGTATCACTATGCACGAAAATATCTGGAGTAATCCCTCCACCACCATATACAATATTTCCTTTTGGAGTTGTAAAAATCAAAGAATCAGTAGTTCTTATACTCTCCTTTTCTTCTCTTTCATACACTTCTAAAAAGTAATTTTTAGATTTTCCATTTTCGTAAGGTTTTTGTATGCTTCTACCTGTTGGAGTATAGTATCTTTGAGTTGTAAGACGCACAGCCGATCCATCAAATAATGGAATTTGTTCCTGTACTAGCCCTTTACCAAAAGTTCTTCTACCAACAATTATTGCTCTGTCATTATCTTGCAAAGCTCCAGCTACAATTTCTGAAGCTGAAGCAGAACCTTCATCTACCAATACAATCACTTTAGTTTGGGTTAATAAGCCGCTTTTGTCTGCATGAAACTCTTGTTTTTTTCTGTTTCTTCCTTCAGTAAAAACAATCATTTCCTTTCCATTTAAAAATTGATTGCTTACACTAATAGCTGCTCCTAAATATCCTCCAGGATTCCCTCTTAAATCCAAAATAAGTTTTTGCATTCCTTTATTTAAAAGCATCTTTGCTGCTTCTATAAACTCATCTTTTGTAGCCCCTGAAAATCGATTTATTTTTATATAACCAATCTCTGAATTAAACATCAATTTTACATCTAAGCTATGTAAAGGGATCTCTCCTCTTTTTATAGCATAATCAATAAGGCCTTCTTCATTTTTTCGCTTGATTTTTATACTTACTTCTGTTCCTGTTTCTCCCCTCAATCTTTCGATTACCCCTTTGTTTTCAATCCCAATTGAAGCTACATTTTCCTCCCCTACAACAACAATCCTATCTCCTGATTTTATCCCCAATCTTTCTGAAGGCCCACCACTTATTGGTGAAACTACTACAATGGTATCCTGTTGAATATTAAATTCGACACCAATCCCCTCAAAGCTTCCTTCCATGTCTTCATTTACCGATTTTATATTTTTTGGATTAATATAAGTATTATGTGGATCCAACTCTTTCAGAATAGAGTTGATGGCATTTTCTTCCAGTTTTTCAAGATTAAGGGTGTCTACATAATCTTTCTGTATTAGCCCTAAAATATTCCCAATTTTTGAACTTTGATAAATTTGAAAAAGTTGTTTTTCATCATTTGTTTTAAGCAAATAGTGCCCAATTAGAATCCCAGTAATAAGTACTAAAGAGTAAGCTATTGGTTGATATTTTTTTTTGAGTTTTTTCATTATTTAAAATTCTAATTTTTTGACTATTACACCTGCTTTTTCCAAAAATTCCAACCCAGATTTATCTTTATATTCATTCAAGTAAACCAATCGTATTATTCCTGCTTGATGTATCAATTTACTACACTCCTTACATGGAGACATAGTTAAATAAAGAGTTGCTTCATTACAATTATGAGTAGAGCTAGCTATTTTAAGTATTGCATTAGCTTCTGCATGTAATACATACCAATATGTCTTAGCATTTTCATCTTCACAACAATTATCAAATCCGGATGGAGTCCCATTATATCCATCTGAAATTATCATGCGATTTTTTACAATAAGTGCTCCCACTTTTTTTCGTTTACAATGGGAAAGTTTCCTCCACTCCAAAGCCATTTTCATATAGGAAATATCGTATCTTTTTTGTTTTTCCATAAGTGTTGCAATATACTAAAAAAGCCTCCAAAATTGAAGGCTTTGTGCCCAGAGCCGGGCTCGAACCGGCACGGGTTTAACCCCACTGGTGTTTGAGACCAACGCGTCTACCAATTCCGCCATCTGGGCAAAAACGGAGTGCGAAAATAAATAATCTACATCTATTTGGCAATCAAAAATCTTTTATTTGTAAAAATTAGTCCAAATTATGCAATAAGCTTATATTTGCACCCCTTTCAAAAGAGGAAAAATGGCAACACCACTAAAAATATTTTCAGGTAGAACATCAAGGGATATATCTCATAAAATTGCAAAGATTCTTGGTGTCAAACTAGGGAACGAATCTGTAGTAGAATTTACAGATGGAGAAATTGAGCCTTCATTTGACGAAACTGTAAGAGGCGCTAATGTTTTTTTGATTCAATCAACTATGCCTCCTTCAGATAATTTGATGGAGCTATTATTAATGATAGATGCCGCAAAACGAGCTTCAGCTTATAAAATCATTGCAGTAATTCCTTATTTTGGATATGCTCGTCAAGACAAAAAAGGTAAACCAAGGGTTCCAATAGGGGCAAAATTAGTCTCTAATTTACTTACAGCTGCAGGAGTTGATAGAATGATGACTATTGATTTACATGCCGATCAAATACAAGGATTTTTTGAAGTGCCTGTTGATCATATGTATGCTTCTACACTTTTTGTTCCTTATATTAAACACTTGAATTTACAAAATTTAACTATTGCTTCACCTGATATTGGAGGATCGAAAAGAGCAAATACTTATGCTAAATTTCTCAATGCTGAAGTAGTAATTTGCTACAAACACAGAGAAAAAGCAAATAAGGTTAGTAAAATAATGTTGATTGGAGATGTGAAGGGGAAAAATGTGGTGATGATAGACGATATGGTTGACACTGCAGGAACCCTTACAAAAGCAGCAAATTTGATGATGGGACAAGGAGCTAAAAGCGTAAGAGCCATTTGTACACATGGCCTTTTTTCCGCAAATGCTTATGAACGATTGGAAAAATCCAAACTTTCAGAAATTGTAATAACAGATACTATCCCTAGAAAACAAAAAAACAGTAAAATAAAAGAACTTTCGGTAGCTGAATTATTTGCAAAAACCATTAAAAACGTTCACAATAAAAAATCGATAAGTAAGAATTTTATCTGTTAAGTATTAATATTAACCAAAAACAAATTTAAAAAATGAAAACACTAGCAATTAGTGCTAAACTAAGAAAAGGAATAGGGAAATCTGATTCCAAAGCGCTAAGAAATCAGGGTAATGTACCATGCGTACTTTACGGGGGAGAAAAGCAAGTGTGTTTCTATGCTCATGAAAATGATTTTAGAAATCTTGTATACACCCCAGATGTATTTATTGTAGAACTAGAAATTGAAGATGAAAAATATCGGGCAGTAATGCAAGATCTGCAATTCCATCCTGTTACGGATAAGTTGCTTCATATCGATTTTCTGCAAATTTTTGATAATAAGGAGGTAACGGTAAATATCCCTGTTAGGCTTACAGGAAATGCTGTGGGGATTAGAAATGGTGGTATTCTTTCTTTCAGAAGAAGAAAAATTATTACTAAAGCAATTCCAGCTAATTTACCGGATTATATTGAAATTGATATTGAAGATATAGAAATCGGACAATCAGTTTATATCAAAGAGTTAAGAGTAGATGAGTATACTTTCTTAGCTCCTGATAATGCGGTAGTAGTTGGAGTAAGAATGGCTAGAGAACTCATAATTGAAGAAGAAGAGGAAGAGGAATTAGAAGAGGGTGCAATTACTGAAGGAGAAGACGGGGCAACAGAAGGTGCGACAGAAGGAGCTCCGGTAGAAGAAGGTTCCGAGGGGAACCCAGCATCTGAGTAATAATGAAGTACTTAATCGTAGGATTAGGTAACCCTAAAGAGGAGTACAAAAATACTCGTCATAACATAGGATTTCGAGTATTGGATGCTCTTTCTAAAGCATCCAATACTTTTTTTACTACTGAAAAATATGCAAGTATTTCTTCCGTAAAATTTAAAGGAAGAATCCTGCATCTTGCAAAACCAACAACTTTTATGAACTTAAGTGGAAAAGCGGTAAATTACTGGCTGCAAAAACACAAAGTAAGTATTCAAAATCTTTTGGTTATTACAGATGATACTGCTCTTGACTTTGGGACTTTACGTCTTAGAGAAAAAGGTTCTGATGGTGGGCATAACGGACTAAAAGATATTGAATCTATTTTAGGACACAATCAATATGCTAGACTAAGATTTGGAGTTGGGAATGACTTTTCTATAGGTGGAAAATCAGAATACGTACTAAGCAATTGGGGGAATGAGGAAAGTAAAAATTTGGATGAAAGAATTGAGCAATGCATAAGAATTATTCAAGCATTTACTACCATTGGAATTAATAAAACAATGTCTGATTTTAACGGAAAATAATTACGCTAAATATTTTGCAATATTTACTTTTTCTGAAATAAACGAATGTAGTTTTTCTCCTGAAATTCTTTTTTGACTCATGCTGTCTCTTTCTCGCAAAGTAACTGTATTATCTTCTAAGGTTTGATGATCAACAGTAATACAGTAAGGAGTTCCAATAGCATCTTGTCTTCTGTATCTTTTCCCAATAGAATCTTTTTCTTCATACTGACAATTAAAATCTACTTGGATTGATTTTATAATTTTTCTGGCTTTTTCTGGTAATCCGTCTTTTTTAGTTAATGGTAAAACAGCTGCTTTTAAGGGGGCTAATACTGCTGGGATTTTAAGTACTACTCTAGTTTCTCCATTTTTCAATTCTTCTTCTCTGAAAGAATGACTTAGAACTGCTAGAAACATTCTATCTAAACCAATAGATGTTTCCACTACATATGGGACATAACTTTTGTTAATCTCTGGATCAAAGTATTGTATTTTTTTCCCAGAGTATTCTTGATGGGCCTTCAAATCAAAATCAGTCCGAGAGTGAATCCCTTCAAGTTCTTTAAACCCAAATGGGAATTTAAATTCAATATCAGATGCAGCATTTGCATAATGAGCTAGAGTTTCATGATTATGGAAACGATAATTATCTTCTCCCATCCCCAGAGATTGATGCCATTTCATACGAAAATCTTTCCAATATTCGTACCACTTCATTTCTTCCCCTGGGCGAACAAAAAATTGCATTTCCATTTGTTCAAATTCTTTCATCCTAAAAATAAACTGACGAGCAACTATTTCGTTTCGGAAAGCTTTACCAATTTGTGCTATCCCAAAAGGAACTTTCATACGGGCAGTTTTTTGTACATTCAAAAAGTTTACAAAAATTCCTTGCGCAGTTTCAGGTCTTAAAAACAAATCCGAAGCCCCATCAGCTGTAGCTCCCACCCTAGTTTTAAACATCAAATTAAACTGCCGAACATCTGTCCAATTATTTGTTCCTGAAACAGGACATTTTATATCCAGTTCTTTAATAATAGTTTTTATATTTTCTAAATTCCCAGAAGAAAGAGAAGAACTCATTCTTTCCTTTATTTCATCTATTTTCTTTTGTCTTTCCAAGACTCTTTCATTTGTAGAAATAAATTCTTTTCTGCTGAAAGCATCTCCAAAACGCTTTGCAGCTTTTAGGCAATCTTTTTCAGTTTTTGCCTCAATTTTTGCAATATGATCTTCAAGTAACCCGTCTGCACGGTATCTTTTTTTCGAATCTTTATTGTCTATTAAAGGATCATTAAAAGCATCCACATGTCCGGAAGCTTTCCATGTAGTGGGATGCATGAAAATTGCTGAGTCAACTCCCACAATATTTTCGTGCATATTTACCATAGATTTCCACCAATAATCTTTGATATTATTTTTTAATTCTACCCCATTTGGGCCATAATCGTAAACAGCAGCTAAGCCATCATAAATTTCAGAAGATTGAAAAACATAACCATACTCTTTAGCGTGGGACACTGTTTTTTTAAAGATGTCTTCATAATTTGCCATGCTACAAAAGTAGTAATTTATTGTAGTTTTGCTTTATGATTCAAGTAGAGGATAAAATAATCTCCTTAGATATTTTTGAAAAGTATTTTGTATGTGATTTAAATGCTTGCAAAGGCGCTTGTTGTATTGAAGGAGATGCTGGGGCTCCTCTTTTAAAAGATGAAGAAAAAATTCTAACTGAGATATATGAAAAGGTAAAACCTTATATGAGAGAAGAGGGGATTGCTGAGGTGAAAAACAAAGGAGTTACAGTTTATGATGCAGATGGAGATTTGACTACTCCATTAATAAATAATAGAGAATGTGTTTTTGTAACCTATGAAAATGAGATTGCAAAATGTACTATTGAAAAGGCTTATTTAGATAGAAAAATAGATTTTATAAAGCCTCTTTCTTGTCATTTATTCCCAATAAGAATAAAACAATATCGAGATTTCGATGCCGTAAACTATGAAAAAATAAAAATTTGCAAACCAGCTTGTGAATGCGGTAGTAAATTAGAAATCCCGATTTATACTTTTTTAAAATCCCCTCTTATTCGAAAATATGGGGAGGATTGGTATAAGAAATTATTAACCGCAGTCAAGTTGTTAAAAAATGATGGAGACTACATTAAAAAAAAATAATACTTACAAAGAACAAAAAGACATTCTTTTATGTAGTTAAATGTCTTGATAAAAAGGTAGATTATAATTATATTTGACAAATGAAAATAACAGATTTAAAAATGAAAAGAATATTATGGATTTTGCTTTACTTGCCAATAATCGGGTTTAGTCAAGTTACAGATTTTTCCAATATAAAAACTAAAAAAAAGAAACTCCCAATAGTGTATGATACTACATATATACAAGTAACTGCATCAACATCTGAGGAAATGAAGATGGGTTTAATTGGACAAGAAATTACTATAATTGAAACTAATTATTTAAATATTTTAAATGTTGAAAGCAAAAAAAATATTTCGCATTCAGATGAGAATCGAATAAAAAGTAAGATTTTTACAATCCAAGATTATCTGTCTAATGAAAAGAAAAAATATTATTTAATCCGTAATGAAACTGGCAAATTTCTGTTGGAAGATAATCCTGTAAATAAGTTTATAATTAATTCGTTTTTAATTCCTTTTAAACAAAAATATGTTTCAAAACAATTCTATTCATTTAAAAATGATGTAAGCATACAAAGTGTTGATGAAGCAGAATTTACTATTAATAGAGATGATTTGATTACTGTTTTGAATATTGAATATCTTTCTTTTAGTGTTATTGACTACGCAATGATTTTCATTTTTGATAACGGTCTATTATGTAAGTTTGATTTTAAAGAAGACGTCCAACCTAAAGAAGAAGGCTGGATTTACTTGACTAATGGTTATAAAAATGAATTGTTTGTTGAAAAGAATGTTTTAGATAAATTTACAAAAGATAATTCTAGAATAATTAATGATTTAAGAAATGGCGAGATTAAGAAGGGTATGACAGAGAAACAATGTATTTTGTCTTGGGGAATGCCAACGGAATCCTACACTAATATTAAAGGGTATGATAAAGTGTTACAATATGGAGAAATAAATAATTCTCAGAAGTTATATTTTAAGAGAAGTAAATTAAAATTTATTAAATAATTATTGAATAAAAAACAATAGATTAACAATAAACTAAGATTATGAAAAAATATAAAGTTATTATTTGCTCTGATTAGTGCTCACAAAAAAGAGTAGCAAAAAAAACAGAAGATGCTCTCAATCGTTATTCTCTAGAAGGATGGGAAGTAAATAGTGTAAAATATAGGTTTTGGGGCTACAGTACAATGATAGTATTAAAGAAAACAATAGATTAAGAAAGAGAAGAAAATCCCGCTCAAAACTTCAAGTTTATTAACATAAACAGGTAAAAATTATCATAATTCTGTCCTACTAAAACAAAAACCCCCTGTAATCACTAGATTACAAGAGGCTTTTCTTTGAGGTCTCGAGCGGATTCGAACCGCTGTACATGCTTTTGCAGAGCACTGCCTAGCCGCTCGGCCACGAGACCCTTTGAAATTTTAAGGGTGCAAATTTAAATAATTAAATTAATGTGCAACTTAGTTTCGTTCACCTTTTATGGTTACTGAAATTTTATCAAAAGTTGCATTTATAGGAGGATTTATTTTCTCCACCTCCACTTTTACTTTTTGCACTTTATTTAAAGCTAAAATTGCATCAACAATTCTCCTAGAAGGCTGCTCTATCATATCCGATCGGATTGCCATTTGATCTTTTATAATATCAATGATTTTTACATAATCAACCGTATCCTTCAAATCATCTGTTCTTTCCACCTCAGAAGTATCTACCTTAACCCAAGCATTCACTATAAAGTGGGCTCCTAATTTTGCTTCTTCTGGCAAATGTCCGTGATAGGCAAAAACCCTTATTCCTTCTACCGTAATTAATCCCATTATTTTATAGTATTAAGTGCTGTTTCCATTCTCTTTATTGTTTCTTCTCTTCCAAGAAGTGACGCAATATCAAAAAGAGATGGCCCCATGCCAAGACCTGTTAAAGAAACCCTAAATGCAGGAAGCAGTTCCCCCATTCCTAACTCTTTTTCTTCTAAAAAAGATTTAAATGTTTTTTCAATATTTATAGAAGAAAAATCAGATATCCCATCTAATCTGCTTTTTAATTGAGATAAAAATTCTGGAGTGTCTTTTCCCCATTTTTTTCGAATAGTTTTTTCATCATAAGAAATGGGCGCAACAAAATAATACTTCCCTTCTTCCCACATATCTTTTATAAAAGTAGCTCTTTCTTTAAGTTGCTGGCAAACGGCTTGTGCAAAATCATTTTTTGCCTCTACCCCATTTTCTTTTAGAATAACCTGTAAATCTTTTCCCAAATCTTCTTTTGATTTTCCTCTTAAATATTGCTGATTAAACCATTTTGTTTTGTCAAAATCAAACTTTGCTCCAGCCTTACCTACTCTTTCCAAAGTAAAAGCTTCTATTAGTTCTTGCATAGAGAAAATTTCTTGTGAGGTTCCTGGGTTCCACCCTAAAAATGCCAACATATTAATAACTGCTCCAGAAATATAACCGCTTTCTCTGTATCCTGAAATTACTTCTCCTGTTTCAGGATTTGTCCACTGAGTTGGAAATACTGGAAATCCTAATCTATCTCCATCTCTTTTACTTAATTTTCCGTGTCCATCAGGGTTTAAAGTAGGCGGTAGGTGGGCAAATTCTGGCATTGCATCTCCCCATCCTAAATAT
>PVBE011826294.1_pt1 | contig 10403 bp, 9 predicted proteins | sample 1631181 | NCBI WGS metagenome assembly PVBE01 (sample SAMN08397723, study PRJNA350692) | Marine metagenome, whole genome shotgun sequencing project. | isolation source: water | place: Pacific Ocean | collected 2012-04 | reverse complement strand
GCCATTGCGCCAAGCGCGGCCATGGCTGTCGTTTATTATGATACCCACTTGAGTGCCCGTGTGCGCGCTCAGTTCCCGCTGAATGTCAGCGCATGTGCCATCCGGGTCGCGCGGAAGCAGCAGCACTCGCTCGCTGCCCGAACCCTGCTCCGCGTTGGAGCTGTCCACGCCCGCATTTGCAAGCACAAACCCCAGCCGATGCGCCACCACCAGCACTCCCGGCCGGTGGCGCACCACCTCGCTCGATTCGGAGAGAATCACTTCGACAAGGCGTGGGTCCTTCTCCACCTCGGCCGCCAGGGCACACGCGCGGCGCGAGGGGATAATCTCGCCCAGATCCACGTAACGGTCTTCTGCTTTGGAGACGATTTTCTGGGCAATTACCAGCACATCGCGCGGCCGAAGCAGGATATCGCTCTCCTGCAGGGCATCCAGAATGATATCCACGAGGTCATCGCCTGGCTGCACCAGCGGGATGTCCGCCAGCGCCGTCAGCGTAATTTGGGCGCGTGCACTCATTTTCCAAATGCAGTCAAGGACTGAGCGCTGTCGGCCCGGCTCCGGACACGGTCTTAATCATCCGCTCGGGGAATCCCAGTGACGCGGATGCCCGCATCCTTCACCCCGTAATGCTTGTTCAGACTTATGAGCACCAGCGTCAGCGATTCAATCGCCACCGCATTTGCCAGTGGCCCGGCATGCAACCCCGACATTCCGGCCGCCTGCACCAATCGGATTACTTCGGCCCGTGCTTCCGCGTCATCGCCGCATACCATTACATCGCAGTCAATCTGTCGTTCCGCCACGCGCATGTGCTCGGCGGAGATGTTCTGGAAGGCGGCGACCACCCTCACGCCCGCTCCCATCAGCGCTTGCGCCTCCAAGCCGGCAGCGCGCCCCGGCGGCAGCTGCACGCAGTCAACTCTCGGCGGCACAAGCGGCACGGTCACATCCACCAAAATCTTTCCCTGCAGCGCATCTTGTAACTCTAAGAGCGTCGCTTCGTGCGCGCGGTAGGGGACAGTCAGAACGGCGAGCTGACAGGCCTGAACCGCGGCTAGGTTCTCCATTCCCTGCAGCGCTGGCTTATCCTCGGAGAGACGTGCGTTCAAGGCGGAAGCTCTGGAACGCGCTTTCTCCAGAGTGCGCGACCCAATTGTGACCACGTACCCGGCCTGCGCCCAGCGAAACGCCAGGCCCAGTCCCTCAGCGCCGGTGCCGCCAATGATGGCGATAGATGGGGGTTTTTTCGTGACTTCCATCTCTCAATCCAAAAAGCGTTCCCACACAGCGGCCGCCAACTCGCGGCTGCGCTCTGTGATTTCGGCTTCATCCAGCGTGAGCAGCTCCCGATTGCGCATGAGCACTTCTCCGGCGCACACAGTGGTATCGACCATGCTGGCCTCGAAGCCGAAGAGAATGTGCCATGGCAGATTGGCAGCGGTGAGCGGCGTGGTGGGGTGATAATCCACAAAGACAATATCGGCCTGCGCCCCGGCGGCCAGCACCCCGAGTGGGGCAGCCGGAAAGAAATGATTGGCCAGCGCGGCGCTGTCGCGCACGGCCATTTCCATGATGGTTGCGCCATCCGCACGGCGCGGGTCGCGCTGCCAGACCTTGTGCAGCAGGTACGCCGTCTTCCACTCCGCCCACATGTTGTTCGAAAATCCGTCATTGCCAAGGGCAACGCGCACGCCTTTGCGCAGCAACTGCTCGACGTCAGCGGCGCCCACGGCGTTGTTCATGTTAGAACGCGGTTGGTGAGTCACCCACGTGCCCGTCTCCGCCAGCAGCTCGACTTCGGCCACGTCGATGTGCACGCAGTGAGCGGCAATCGTCGCCGGGCCGAGGATGCCGCAGCGCTGCAGACGCGCGACCACGCGCGCGCCTGATTTCTGCACACTGTCCTGCTGGTCGGTCTCATGCTCCGCCACATGGATGTGAAAGCCCGCCCCCTCGGGCGCAGCGGCGCGGCAGGCCGCCAGGGTGTCGTCCGAAAGCGAGAACGAGGCATGCAATCCGAACGTGGCGCTGATACGCGCGCCCCACTCGCCGGCGCGCACGCCCTCGATGAAGCGCACGTTCTCGCCGATGCCCGCGCGCGCTTTATCCGCGCCGTCCCGGTCAGAGACTTCGTAGCACAGCACCGCCCGCAGCCCGGCCTGCTGCACCGCGGCAGCGAGCACATCCAGAGAGCCTTCGAGGGCGTTGGGGCTGGCGTGATGGTCAATCAATGTGGTGGTGCCGTGCTTGATTGCATCCAGCAGGCAGACCAGTGCGGAATAGCGCACATCTTCGGGGGTAAGCACACGGTCCAATCGCCACCAGAGTCGCCGCAGAATCTCGGGGAAATCGCGCGGAGGTTCGCCCGGAATGGCCATGCCGCGCGCGAACGCGCCGTAGAAATGGGTGTGCGCGCAGATATTGCCCGGCATCACCAGCATGCCCGCAGCGTCGAGCACCTCAGCGCCGCTATGTTTGCGCAGCAGCTCTTTCGAAGAGCCCATATCGGCGATGCGGCCACCCTCAACAAGAAGCGCGCCGTCAGGGACGATGCGCGCGTCCTCACCCCAGGTCACCAGTTTTCCGTTGGTGATTAGCAATGGACGCTTCTCCGATTCTCAGTCAAGCAATCCGATAGTATTCCCTGCCTGCATTTTTCGGGGGGTCGCCAGCGCTTTTCGATGAGCGGGGGGCTCACCGCCGACTATACTGCTCACTCGCCGACTGGAGACCGCGACCTACATTGATTGTAACACAATCCGTGCTGCGCGGACAGAAGCTGCACCTGCGGACGGGTCATTGCATGCCCAAGGGCTCATTATTCACATAACAGAGAATGCCATCGGCAACGCCGTCCGCGACCACATCTACGCGGCTGACCAGCATATCACGGTCAAGATTCATAAAGCCGACCTCGATGATGGCGGCGGGCGTTTGGGGCGCAATCTCGCGATAAGCATGATAGTACTGCATGTCGTAGGTGATGCTGCCAGCGTGGAATCTCAGGCCGGTCGCGCGCGAGTAGCGGTCAATCAGGCAGCTAGAAAGTCGGTCTGATTCTACGGGAACCTGAGTTTCTAGCGAGCCGGCGACCTTGAAACCGGTTGCCTCGTCGTTGATGTAGTCGCACGAATCAGCGTGGATGGAAACGAGCGCGCTCGCGGTGTACCCCTCCAGGCGGTCGTCGAACTCGCTCAGAAGGTCGATGTCGAAACCGGCCTGGTCCAGCCGCGCCCGCACCAGTTCGGCCACATTCAGGTTCACCTCTGCTTCGGTCAACCCGTCTGGGCAAACTGCTCCAGAGTCATTCTCGCTGTGGCCGGCCACGATGCCGATGCGCTCCCGGGGCACCGGGGTGACAGTCGGCGGTAGCGGGGTGGTGCTACGCCCCACGCGCGTCGCCATCGCGCGTGCGATTTGGCGCGCGGCGCTACGCGGCAGCACCGATGCAGGCGTCCACAACGTGAACGCGGTGGCAATGCCCACGCCCACTAGTAGCACCACCCCCACATGGCGCACCACCTCGCGGAATCCCTGCGCGAAGCCTACTCCGTTTTCTCGTCCGTGTTCAATGTCCATGGAGAGAATCTTAATCCCTAGCCCCTTTTCGGGCAAATCGCCACAGGTCGCGGTCGCAAGAACAATGCCGCATAATGTTAATCAGATTCTAAGCCGCACAAGTTGACATTCACCGCTACAGTCATATAATAAGACTCACGGAAGTGCATAGGTGAACGCAGAGTGAAAAAGTTGGCTTGCATGTGTATCGAGCGGGGGCGCTAACCCGCCGCTCGCCGTAAATATCCCGGACCGAGCCACGGGCAGCCAGCGAGCTGCCTCCAGAGGCCAGACGGCGAAGAGCGGGCAGCGTGTCAGGCGGTTGTTTCCGCCCGCTTTTCATTAGACCGTATGGCCTTTTATTATTGCAACAAATTGAGCATCAGGACAGCGCCGTGAAGATAGCGACTCTTCCATCACCAGAATACCATCCGGTTCACATTCCGGCCGCGCGTTCACTGGAGGCCTCCGTCGGAGATACGCCGCTGGTGCGCCTGCGGCACGTCACTCGCGGTCTTCCCAAATCGGTGCAGGTTTACGCCAAGACCGAATGGACCAATCCCGGTGGCTCAGTCAAAGATCGCGCGGCGCTCTTCATCATCCGTGAGGCCGAAAACGCCGGCCAGCTCACGCCGGGCATGACGCTGCTGGATGCCACCTCCGGCAACATGGGCATTTCTTACGCCACTTTCGCAGCCGCGCGCGGCTACAAAGTCACCCTGTGCCTTCCTGAAAATGCCAGCCCGGAACGAATCAAGACATTGCGCGTTCTCGGGGCCGAATTGGTGCTGACAGATGAGATGGACGGCTCAGACGGCGCGATAATCCACGCACGCGAAACGGCGGCTGCGCACCCGGAACGCTTCTTTTACGCAGACCAGTACAACAATCCGGCCAACTGGCACGCGCACTATCACACCACCGGCCCGGAAATCGTCAGCCAGACTAAGGAATGCGTCACCCATTTTCTGTGCGGGCTCGGCACCAGCGGGACGATGATGGGCACCGGCCGCTCATTGAAAGAACACGACGCCGATATCCAGCTAATCGCCATACAGCCGGAAGCGCCGTTCCACGGCATCGAGGGTCTGAAACATATGCAGTCGGCCATCGTGCCCGGGTTTTACGACGACAATCTCCCCGACGAACACCTGCCAATCCGCACCGAGGGCGCGCTCGAAATGACTCGCCGACTGGCGCGGGAAGAGGGCTTGCTGGCGGGAATCTCGTCAGGGGCAGCAGCTTATGCCGCAATTGAGTTCGCAAGAAACCTTAGCGAGGGCGTAATTGTCACCGTGTTCCCGGACAGTGGATACAAATATCTCTCCGACCGATTCTGGGAGGAAGGCGAGTCGTAAATATGGCTCTGCAGATTCCAGAGCGCATTTACGCGCAAATCGCGGCCCATCTGGAGGTCGCCTTCCCCAATGAGGGTGCGGGTCTGCTGCTCGGGGAGGCCAACGGAAGCCATCGCAATGTGCGCATGATACTAACGTTTGAGAATAGATTCTCGCCCGATGAGCAGCATCATCGCTACCTGCTGACGGCTGCGGACATGCGTGCGGGCGAGGACGCTGCGGAGAAGCACGCTCTGGATGTGATAGGAGTGTTTCATTCCCATCCGGACCACCCGGCGCGGCCCTCGGATTATGATCGCGAGCAAGCCTTGCCGTGGTGGTCATATCTGATTGTTTCAGTGCACGAAACAGGCGCGGGCGCCGCGCGCTCGTGGTTGCTCGTGGATGACCGCGCGCGGTTTAAAGAAGAGAGGGTTCACATCCAGGCGGGGCACTGAGGCCCCAGAGATTGCCACCTACAGGAGACCATCAGCATGGCTACCATTCGTATTCCCACGCCACTACGGGCGTACACCGGCGGAGAGGCCGAAATCACGGTCAGCGGCGACACTGTCGGCGCGGCGCTGCAAGATCTCACCGCGCAGCACGAGCAGCTGCGCCAGCATCTTTATTCCGAAAAAGGCGAGTTGCGCGCGTTTGTGAACGTGTTTTTGGCTGGCGACGACGTACGCCACCTCAAAGGGGAGGACACCCCGCTGCAGGCCGACTCCCGGCTGCGCATCGTGCCCTCAGTGGCGGGCGGCATCCGCTAGCGCGGCTCCGCGAGGCGTCAACTCGCTAGAAGGAGACACTGATGAGCATTACTCTAGACGGCATACGCGCTGACGATGTCGAACTGAGCAACGAGGAGATAACCCGTTACAGCCGACATTTGATAATGCCGGAGGTCACCCTTGTTGGCCAGAAAAGACTAAAGGCTGCTAGCGTTCTCTGCGTGGGCACCGGCGGGCTGGGCTCGCCGGTGGCTCTCTACCTCGCCGCGGCCGGAGTGGGCCGGATTGGCTTGGTGGATTATGACGTGGTGGAGGCCAACAACCTGCAGCGCCAGATAATCCACGGCACCTCAACAATTGGTTCGCTGAAGGTCGAGTCCGCCCGCGAGCGCATGCTTGATGTCAATCCGCACATCGAGGTGGCCGTACACAATGAACTTTTCACTTCAGAGAACGCGCTCGAGTTGGCTGCGCCATACGACATCATCATCGACGGCACAGACAATTTCCCCACCCGTTATCTGGTCAACGATGTGTGCGTGCTGCAGGGGAAGCCCAACATTTACGGGAGCATCTTCCGGTTTGAGGGGCAGGCCGCCGTTTTCTGGTCACAGCACGGGCCATGCTACCGCTGCCTTTTCCCCGAACCGCCGCCGCCGGGACTGGTGCCCTCCTGCGCCGAGGGCGGCGTGCTGGGCATCCTGCCCGGCACAATCGGCACAATTCAATCCACCGAAGCGATAAAGCTAATCATCGGCATCGGCGAACCGCTAATTGGCAAACTGCTGTTGTACGATGCGCTCGAAATGAGCCTCGACGAAGTGCGCCTGAAGAAGAATCCGGATTGCGTCATCTGTGGCGCCAATCCAACCGTCACTGAGCCGATTGATTACGAACAGTTCTGCGGAATGCCGCTCCACGACCATGAGGAGGAGCAGGGCGCCGCCGGCGAGGGGTGGGATATCACTGTTGCCGATCTGAAAAGCAGATTCGACGGGGGCGAGAAGTTCCGCCTAGTGGATGTCCGCGAGGATTTCGAATGGGATATCGTGCATCTGCCCCAGGCCGAATTAATCCCCATGGGCGACCTGCCGGCGCGATTAAGCGAACTTGCCAGCACCGACGAGTACGTGCTGATGTGTCGTACCGGCGTGCGCTCCGCGCAGATGTTGCCGCTGCTCGTCGGCGCCGGAATCACCCGTGTGAAAAACCTTAAGGGCGGCATCCGCGCCTGGGCCACGGAAATCGACCCCGACCTTCCGATCTACTGAAAGCGCCGTATTTCATGGCCTATACGCATCTCTCAGGTATGACCGGCCTCCGCAGCGCTCACGCCGAGGGAATACTGAAACGCTCTTTTGCTGCCACGCGCACGACTAACCCGTACACGGCCAGCGCCAGCACCGCGCCCGTCGCCGCCCCGGGAAGACCACCTGCCAGCCGGAAAGAGGTCGCCAGGACGGCAGCCATACAGCCCGCCGCCAGCGCTGCCGCCCCCCATCCGCGAAGCACCGCGCCGGCATTGAACGCCCGCCGCCGCCAATACAGCACGACCAGCAGGCCGACTGCTTGAGCCGAAAACGCGAGCGTATTGGCCAACGCTAACCCGCCGAAACCCAAACCTGTGTTCCGCAAGAACACGAGGCTGACGCCAACCTGCAGCGCCATCGCCAGCACCGCGGCCACCGTGGGCGTGACCGCATCCCCCCAGGCATAAAAGGTACGCGCGGCCAGCTCCAGCAATGAGTGACCCACCAAACCCACGAGGAACATCTGCGCCGCGACAGTAACCAAGTCGGTTCCTGCCGAGGTGAAAAAACCGCCCTCGAACACGAGTTGCAACGCCGGGCGGGTTAGGAAGACCCCGCTCACCGCGGCCGGCAGCGTGAGAACCACCATAATGCGCAACGCGCTGGTCAGGGTGCGGGAAATCTCCACGCGGTCATCGCGGGCAGCCAAGCACGCCAGCGTGGGCAGCAGCGCTGTTCCGATCGCAGTGGCGATGATGGTCTCCGGCACCTGCATAATGAACCACCCATACGTCAGCGCGGTCACCGCGCCCTCCCCAAGCCGCGAGGCGAGATTATCGCGAATCAATTCGGATGCCTGAAATGCTCCCATGCCCACGATACGCGGCCCCATGAGCGCTAACACGCGTAACACACCGGGATGCCGAACGGATATGCCTACGGTCCAGCGAAAGCCATAACGGAACAGCGCCGGCAGCTGCACCCCAAGGTGGAGGCAGGCCCCGATGATCACCCCGTAAACCAGCCCGTGCACGCCTAGACCATAAGCGGGAATCTGCCAGTGAGAAAACGGGGAATGTTCAGGCGCCAACACCAGTGCGCCAAATATCTGTCCGAGGTTGTACATCACCGGCGCAAGCGCCGGCAACAGGAAATGTTGATTTGCCTGTAGACCACCGATCACCAATCCGCTTAGGGAGAAAAGTAGCGTGGCAATCAGATTAAGGCGCATCAATTCAGCTACTAATCGCTGCTGGGTAGGTTCAAAACCGGGCGCGATGCCGAACCTGGATTGCACCAGCGGCAGGGCGAAAAAGGCCACAACCGCGGAAAGCGCGGCGGTGATTACAAAGGCAAGATTAGCTACATGGCAAAAAAGACGCCAGCCCTCAGCCCTTCCGTGCTGGCCGAAATACTCTGAGAGCACCGGGATGAATGCCATCGCCAGCGAGCCGCCTGATATGAGCACGAAGAGCAAATCTGGAATATTGTTGGCCGCATTGAAAGCGTCCAGAAGCGCGGAGACGCCAAACACACGCGCGATAATGACGGTGCGCAGCAGCGCCACCACCTTGTCCAAACCGAAGAATACTGCGATAAGGAGCGCCGTGCGCGCCAAAAACCGGCCGCGCGCAGTCACTTGCCCACCACGTTTAGCGCTGTGAGTGCATCGACAAAGTTGGGGTTGACCCCCAGCGCGGCTCGAAAATCGGAGCGCGCCCCGGCCGTGTCGCCCAGCATGTGGAGCGCCCATCCGCGCCACACATAGGATTCTTCCAGCGCCGGGCGTGCCTGCAGCATCGCCGTGGCCAGATCTATCACATCTTGATAGCGGCCAACATTGAAATAAGCGATATACGGCCCAAATTGGTAAAAGAGCATACGCCACGGCAGGCCAATCTCGCGTGCCCGGTCGAAGGCCACAGCGGCCTCGCTATATCGGCCGAAATAATTCAAGTTGGAGCCGTACGTGAACCAGGCGAAGGCGTTTTCGGCATTGGCCTCGGTGCCCGCTCGGGTCCTGCGCAGAGCGCGGTAGCGGTTGGCATCCAGCTGCTCGTCCTCGCCCAGCAGGCGCAGCACTTCCACGCGTTTGTCGGCCGGGAAAACAAGAACATACAGATGGTTGAATTGCTCCCAGAGAGCCGCCGTTTTCTCGTAAGAGATTTTGCGATCCGGGCCGCCGGTAACATCCTGTACGGTGAATACCTCGGCGTCGCGGTCATACCCGCTCACCACAAGGTAGTGCCCCACCCAGCCCACATTCAGCTCGTAGCCGGTCTCGATAATGACGGGAATACCGGCGCTGACAAAACGCTCCAGCGTGCCGGCATCTCCGCCCACCCGGAAGAGCGCATCCAGCCAACCGGCATGGGTGAGCACATAATAAACCAACTCGTCCCAGCGCACGTTCTTGTCGCGCAGCTGCGGCTTGAGCACCGCCGCAATTGTGTTCTGAGTGCCTTGCCAGCCCCAGTAACGCATGGCGATGGCGAGCGTGGCCGGCCCGCAGTTGTTGGGCTGCTGATATTCGTGTTCGAAGCCGGCAAGCTGCTGCGACCGGGGAACCTCGGGCAGCCGGATGGCGGGCCCAACTGCCGGTTCCCGCGAAGTTGTGACCACAGAGGTCGGTTCAGCCGGCAGCACAGATTGCTCGTACGATGCGGTCACCGGAACCGGGGTGACGTACGGCGGCACAGGCCGGCTGCCGGTGGCCGGCGGCGGTAGGTTCTCCGAGCGCCGAAAGAGCACGTCTCGCGCGGCAGCCTGCAATTGCTCCCATTTCCAATAAACGCTGATTCCGGCATGCGCCCATTGTCCAAAAAACCCGACCGCAAACGCTGCAATCGCCGCCGCCAGCACGGCCAGATCCCAGCGGGAGGGACACCAGCCTCGCCGCAGCTGGGACCGGCCGGGTTGTTGTTGAGCACGCATGAGAGCGATTATACCTGCATATGGGCAACGCTCAGCGTGCTATAATTGCGCGCGTTCGGGGAAGTGTCGGAACTGGCAGACGAGCGTGATTTAGGATCATGTGGGCTCAGCCCGTGCGGGTTCAAGTCCCGCCTTCCCCATCTATTGGCATGAGAGAGGTGGCCGCTTGAAAGTGAAAACGAACCAGCTCGAGAGCTGCGAGGTGCAGCTGATTATCGAACTGGAAGCAGAGCAACTGAATCAGGCCAAAGGCGCAGCCGCGCGCAGGTTGGCTCGCAGGGTCAATATCCCGGGTTTCCGCAAGGGCAAAGCGCCCTACAACGTCATCCTGCAGCACGTGGGCGAGGACAGAATTGTGGAGAACGCCGTGGACGACCTCGGACGGCGCGTGTACAAAGAGGCGCTGGCGCAGACGGAACTCAATCCCTTCGCGCCCGGAAATCTCGTGGACGCATCCCTCGAAGACACGCCCACTTTCACCTTCAATGTGCCGCTCTCACCGAGCGTGAATTTAGGTGATTACCGCGCTGTGCGGGTGAAACACCAGCCGGTGGAGGTTGCAGACGATGCCGTGGCGGAGGCCATGG
>PVBE011689550.1_pt1 | contig 10403 bp, 12 predicted proteins | sample 1631181 | NCBI WGS metagenome assembly PVBE01 (sample SAMN08397723, study PRJNA350692) | Marine metagenome, whole genome shotgun sequencing project. | isolation source: water | place: Pacific Ocean | collected 2012-04 | reverse complement strand
GACCTGTTAGTGTGCCGCCATCTCGGTCGAGGACTTTCACCACCGGTGCCTGCCCGATGCCTGACCTCTACCCCCTGGCCGGACCGATCTTAAGGCTCCTTGATCCAGAGACCGCCCATAACCTTGCCATTGCAGCGCTGGAACGCGGTTTGATACCGGGCCCGGCACCCTTCGAAGACGCCATTCTCCAGACCCGTCTTTGGGACCGGGACTTCGTCAACCCGATCGGATTGGCGGCCGGATTCGACAAGGACGCCCGGGTGGCGGACGCCATGCTGGCCCAGGGTTTTGGCTTTGTCGAGATAGGCAGCGTCACGCCGCGGCCCCAGCCCGGCAATCCACGCCCGCGTGTGTTCCGTCTTTCCGCCGACGGCGCTGCCGTCAACCGCCTGGGATTCAACAGCCAAGGTATCGACGCGGTGGCCGAACGGCTTGGGAAACGAAATCGATCCGGCATCGTCGGCGTTAACATTGGGCGCAACAAGGACAGTGCCCAAGCCGTGGACGATTACGTCAGCGGCGCCAAAGTCTTAGCCCGTCTTGCCGACTATCTGGTGGTCAATGTTTCGTCACCCAACACGCCTGGTCTGCGCGCCTTACAGGGCCGTAGCCAACTGCGCCAGCTCTTGCTTGGCGTACAAGGGACGCTGGCCGAGACACCCGAACGGGAAAGGCCGCCGCTGCTGCTCAAGATCGCCCCCGACCTGACATCCGAAGACAAGGACGATATCGCTGAAGTTTCCCTTGAGACCGGTGTCGACGGTTTGATTGCCACCAATACCACGATTGAACGTCCCCCCACTCTTGTCGGACGCCACCGGAGCGAAACGGGAGGGCTGAGTGGACGTCCCTTGTTCGGGCCATCGACCCTGGTACTGGGCGAGATGTACAGCCGCGTCGGGCATCAAATTCCCCTCATTGGGGTTGGTGGCGTTTTTAACGGCCGAGACGCCTATGACAAGATCCGCGCCGGGGCGTCATTGGTTCAGGTGTATACCGCGCTCATCTATCAGGGTCCCGGTCTGATCAACCGCATCAAACGCGAACTGGCTGGTCTGCTGCGTGCCGATGGTTTCGCTAGTCTTTCCGAAGCGGTGGGAGCCGATCAACGCTAATCCCCATTCTTGGGATTCTCGACCGCCAAGGCGGAGAGTTTCGATAGAAAGTGAAAGACCAGCGGCGCCACCATGACGACAACGAAGATACGTCCCAGGTGGTGGCTGGAAACGAAGGCGATATCGACATTCATGGCCAGGCTGATAAGGCTCATCTCGGCCATGCCTCCAGGCGACAGCGCCAAGAGAAGGGCAGGGAAGGGGAGGCCGGTGAGCTTTTCGAGAACCAGTGCAAAAACCAGGGCGGTGACTAACATGGCCATCGCAACGAGGCCTCCCGTCACCATGGTTCTCAAGATGTCCCGCAGTTTATAGCCGGTAAAACGGCAGCCGATGCTGGTGCCAAGGACGACCTGGGCCACGGCAATCAAGATGGCCGGAGGACTGGCATCCGTCAGACCGCCAAGATGAAAGGCCGCGCTGAGCAGTATGGGGCCGGTGAATATGGGGGCTGGCAGGCGCATCATCTTGGCCACCCAGTACCCGGCGACGGCGCATACCATCAAGATCGCAAGATCTGCCATCGTTAGGCTGGCCAGCGAAGGTCCCGGCACCCCAAAGCCGGTTGGCTCGTAGCCCAGAAAAAAGCGGAACCCGAAGGGGATCGAGAGAACGACGAAAAAAATTCGGACGCTGTGGATCAGGGATATGACGCGCACGTCGGCGCCCATCTCAGCGCCCAGGATGACCATGTCGCTAAAGCCGCCCGGTGCCGAGGAGAAGAAGGCCGTGGGCAGGGAATAGCCCTTCTTACGATAGAGATAGAGGAGCGTACATCCCCCGATCACCATCACGTAGAGTACGACCCCGGCAAAACTGCCCAACCAGCGGACCGCGTCTCGCAGCGTTTCAGGGGAAAAGGCGCTGCCCAGCATAACACCCAGTACGACAATCATCGCAAACTGAAGGCGCTTCGACATTTTGAGCTTAACACCCGTAAGCGCCACCGACGTGGTGACGAAGGCGGCGCCGACCATCCACGGAAGCGGCATGCGTAGATAGGCAAACAACGCCCCACCGGCAGCGCCCAGACCGAGCGATAACAAAACCCGGCCAATGTCGCGCCAAATTTGGGATGGTGATGTCGTCACGGCGCCAATCAACTCGCGTGTTTGATCACGGCAGGTACTGTTCCGCGATAATGCGTTCTTCCAGATTGTGTTCTGGATCGAACAACATGATAGGAGCGAGGCTGCGGTCCTCGCGTACGGTGACCTCGACGACGTTATCGACCTCGGTGAAATCGGCGACAGCGCTTACCGGCCGCTCTTCCGGATGGATGATTTCGAAGACCACGGTCGCTTTGCCAGGCAGAAGCGCCCCGCGCCAACGACGCGGTCGGAAGGCGCTGATTGGGGTAAGTGCCAGCACGCCGGCACCGATGGGCACGATGGGGCCGTGGGCCGAAAGGTTATAAGCGGTGCTGCCGGCCGGAGTAGCAACCAACACCCCGTCGCAGATCATTTCCTCCAAGCGCACCACGCCATCGACCTGGATGCGGATCTTAGCTGCCAAACGGGAATTTCTTCTGAGCGACACCTCGTTAATGGCGATAGCCTGATGCTTCCTGCCTTGGTCGTCCGTGGCAGTCATGCGGAGCGGATTCAGTTCCGTCGGTTGGGCATGGGCCAAGCGCTCCATCAGATCGTCTTCTTGGTAATGATTCATCAGAAAACCGACGGAACCCTGGTTCATGCCGTAGATTGGAACCCGGCGCTCCATATAGCGATGGAGGGTTTGCAGCATAAACCCGTCGCCGCCCAAGGCAACGACGATGTCGGCCTCGTCGGGCGCCACATTATCGTAACGCGCGCTGAGGCATTTGCTCGCTTCCTGTGCCTCTTTCTGGCGCGCCCCGACGAAGGCTACTGTCTTGAAATTCATGTCTCTTTTGCGGCTCTTTCGGCCACCCTCCTTATTTTTTCGACTCGCAACGGCCGAGAATAATGAAAAGTCATCATGGGCGGATCTTTGGTCCTGAACCAAAACTTCGGTGTTGGCTCCATCATAGCGCATTCGGGCGTGCCGTCATCGTCTCTCTAGCCGCCGGCAAGTATTGAAAGGCAGCCATCGCACCCCACATACGAGTAGAGCGGCTTGCCCATACGGGGCGGAATTTGAAAGGCGGGATATGAAGAACGCGACTTTCGGGGCCGGGTGCTTCTGGGGCGTGGAAGCGGCGTTTCGCAAACTCGACGGTGTGACAGCGGCAGCGGTGGGATACACAGGCGGCACGACCCGCGACCCGACTTACGAAGAAGTCTGTGGTGGGCAGACGGGCCACGCCGAGGTGGTACGGCTCGACTATGACCCGGCGCGGGTCTCCTATGACGACCTGCTGGACCTGTTTTGGGCCATCCACGACCCGACGACCCTCAACCGCCAAGGCCCCGACGTCGGCAGCCAATACCGCTCTGCTATCTATTTCCACGATGCCGAACAGGAGGCCCAGGCCGGGGCATCCCTTAACCGGCTGCGCCAATCGGGACGTCATAGCCGAGATATCGTTACCGAGATTACTCTGGCGCCCGATTTCTATCGGGCCGAGGATTACCATCAACAGTATTTCGAAATGCGTGGCCAAGCCCGCTGGTCTTAGGCACGTCTGACGTATGGCGGGCATCCACCATACACGGCGGTTGGTGGCAACCGACGAAACTTGCTAACATTACCGAGGCGGGTAATACCCGGCCAAGCGAAAGTGCATCCCATGAAACCGGCGGAGAGACATCATGGAAAATGCGAAGCCACGAGACGGGAGTAAACTTGGCGCCGCGCAGGAGCCGGGCTCAAACCATCACTTCGAATACGTCGCTATTCACGACCAAAGGATCGCCCTCATCCGCTCCTATACGGTGTGGTATTTCATCGGGCTCCCCACATCCATCGCCGTTTTCTCGTTCTTTATTTATTTCGGGCTGACCATCGGCAACATTCAGTTGATCGCTCTCGGCGGCATCATTTCGTCCCTCATCTCGTGGGTGACTTATTCCATCTCCCTCTCCGTCGATAAAGAGGTGGTGGGGCTTTACCCGCGCATCATCTTCTTGGAAATCTTGCTCGGTTACGATTTCTATCGAGAATACTTGCGCCGCTCGCCGCGCGGCGATTCGGAGCGTTCATTCGTTGAAAAATGCGAGAACGCCAGCGCCGAAACAGCGGACGACTTGTGGCGGGAAGTCAGGAATAACTTCAATTTGAAGGACTTTCCAAGCCAACGCCGGATGACCAAGCATTACAAGCGAATTGCCATCGGCTCCGTCGCTGCCTATTGGGTTACCATCGCCCTGATCTTTCCCCTTTTCTTCGGCGGATGAAGTTTAGTTCTTCTCGATGAATCCGGTCATGGCCCGGTTGAAGGCCTCGGGTTGTTCAATGTTGGATAGGTGTGCCGCATTGTCCAGCACGACCAGTTCCGAGCCGGCGACGGCGCGCTGAATGATTTCCGACGCCGCCACCGTGGTCGAGGGATCATCGGCGCCAACAACAATAAGGGTGGGCGCCGTGATCTGCGGCAAAAGGGCAGTCTGGTTCATCGCCTAGATGGCTCGACAACAGCCGACGTAGCCGGCCAGCTCGGTCTTGCGGATCATGCCCCCGATGCGTTCGATCTCGGCCGCGCTCCGTTCTCGAAAGGGCGCCGTGAACCAGCGTTCGATAGTAGCCGGCGCCATGGCCGCGATGCCCCCGTCCTCGGCCGTTTGGATACGGTCCTCCCACAGGGTTTCGGGCGGCATATGGCTTGACGTGTCGCACAGGACCAAACTTTTTAAGAAAGCTGGGTAGCGGACGGCAAAGAGTTGACCAATCATACCGCCGAGCGACAGTCCGACGAAATGAACGGACGCAATGTTTAAGGCGTCAAGGAGCGCCCGTGCGTCGTCAACCAAGAGATCGATGGAGTAGGGGGGTGGAGTCCCTTCCGTGGCGCCATGCCCACGGGTGTCGTAGCGCAGAACCCGATAGTCACGCACGAGGGCCGGCACCTGCGCATCCCACATGGAAAGTGTGGAGCAATATGCCAAAAGCCCCGCCGGAGGAGACCCCGACGAGTATTATGGCGGCATGGACCGATTGGCCAGATGGGGATCGAACGCGCTCAACATCGCGGCGTTAGGCACGCCCATCGCGGCGGCGGTAGTCCTCGACGGACTCCATCGGTTGATCAAGTTCTTCCGCTATCGCAGGGAGCATCGCGAGTTCTTGCGGAAATACGATAGGGAACAGCTTTACTACGAACCCTAAGCAAGCTTTTCTTCCAGCCTACGAATATCAGACGAAAGGCGACTTGATACCAGACGCACCAAATAGAAACCGAATTTTGGGTTCTGAAAATAGAGCTGCTTGAGCGCGCTCTCGCCAATCCGCAGCACTGTTGCATCACTGGCGCATTCGGCGGTGTTCGTTCTCACCCCTTCGGGGGAAAAGAACGCGATTTCGCCGAACAAATGCCCGGGCTCCAGGGATTTGTCGATCTCGCGCAGTCGAATGTCTCCTTCAACCAGGAAGTATAGTTGATCAGCCTTGTCGCCTCTGGAAAACAACACCTCGCCGCTTTTTACAGTGTGTTTCTTCATGAAAGGTTTGAGCCAATCTACGGATAGATCGCCTTGGGCCGCCTGGCTCACTTGTTTGATCAAGCGGCGCATCTCAATCAGACGATAGATATTGAAGGGCAAGAGAATGCTGTTGAGAACTACTCCGGGATAAAGTCCCAACAGCAGACCGTAGGTGATGGAAGCCATGTTGCTGCAGATGGCGGCTGTGCGCAGCGGAATCATCGTCTTCATGGAGAAAGTCACCAGCGACAATGAGGCGCTAAACCATCCAAAGGCTTCAACAAAAGTCATGTCCTGGCTCCGTTTCGTTTAAATTTCATGATGCCCCCAAGGCGCCGCCGGGGACTGTATCATGGGCACCAAGACCCGGATAGGAACGCCATCACTTCCCCGGCGTCCGTAGAAGGTTGTAGCGCCGTCGCCACCTTCGGAGTAAACCACCTGTTCTCGGATGTTTCGAGACGTTACAATCGCTCGCCGCTTCGATACCGTTGGGGCTTTAAATCGGATCAATCGTGTCATGACCACTCTTTCTTTCATGAAGATGCACGGTCTGGGCAACGACTTCGTCGTTCTCGACGCTCGGCGCCAACCTCTCGACCTCAGCGTCGATCAGGTTCGCGCCATCGCCGACCGGCATACGGGTGTCGGATGCGACCAATTGATCATCGTCGAACCGGCAAAAAGCGAGCGTGCCGACGTCCTCATGCGCATTCGCAACGCCGATGGGGGAGAGGTCGAGGCCTGCGGCAATGCGACGCGCTGCGTCGCCACGACGGTCATGGAGGAAAAGGGTACGACCCACGCCATCATCGAGACCGCCGTCGGCCTCCTCGACGCCAGGGCGGTGAATGGCGGTCTGGTGGCCGTCGATATGGGGCTTGCAAACCTCGACTGGCAAGACATTCCCCTGGCCCGGGAGATGGATACACTCCATCTCGGCATCACGAACGGCCCCCTTCAGGACCCGGTGGCGGTCAATGTCGGAAACCCGCATGCGGTCTTTTTTGTCGACGACGCCGAGGCCGTGCCCCTTGAGACCATCGGCCCCGAGGTCGAGCATCACGAGTTGTTTCCCGAACGCATCAACGTCGAAGCGGCCCAGGTGATCTCAGCAGGTGAGTTGCGCGTCCGCGTTTGGGAACGCGGAGTGGGCATTACCCAGGCTTGCGGCACCGGCGCCTGCGCCGCCCTGGTCGCGGCCTGCCGGCGCGGTCTGACCGAGCGGGCGGCGAAGGTACACCTCGACGGCGGCACGCTCGGCATCGAATGGCGCGAGGACGATCACGTCTTGATGACGGGGCCCGTGGCGGTAAGTTTCCAAGGCACGTTGGACGACTCGTTGCTGTCATGAGCACGTTCGAGATCGGCCTTTTCAGCCGCTGATCGCGCGACTTGAAATTTTAGATTATATAAATATGACAGTCGTTTCGGACGGGTTCCGGAACCGTTGGCTTAAGGAAGGAGTTTGAGCATGGATTTCATCGTCGCCGAGAGATTGGGTGGAAAGCAGTTCGGAAAATCGACCGAAATTTACAAGTTTGAGAAGATTAAGCGGGCAAAAGAAGCGGCGATGAAAAGTCATCCCGACATTCCCATCATCGATATGGGAGTGGGGGAGCCCGATCGCCCGGCCGACCCCAGGGTTGTCCAAGTGTTGGCGGACGAAGCGGGCAAACCCGAAAACCGGTTTTATGCCGATAATGGAATACCCGAATTCCAAGCAATGGCCGCCCAATATCTAAAGCAGGTCTACAATGTCGAAGGCCTGAACCCCGAAGAACAGATCCTTCATGGCATCGGGTCGAAATCCATTCTCTCCATGCTGCCTCTATGCTTGATCAATCCGGGCGACGTTACGCTCACCACGGTTCCGGGTTATCCCGTGACGGCAACCTACACCAAGTATCTGGGGGGAGAGGTCCATCCGCTGCCTCTCTTGAAAGAAAACGATTTCCTGCCCGACCTAAAGTCCATTCCGGCGGACATTGCCAAGCAAGCCAAGCTTTTCTACGTCAATTATCCGAACAACCCGACAGGACAGGTCGCGACCAAAGCTTTCTTTGAAGACCTGGTGGAATTCGCATTGCAGAACTCCATCATCATCGTCCAGGACGCCGCCTATGCCGCTTTGGCCTATGACGGCTATCAACCCCTTAGCATCTTATCCATCGAGGGCGCCCGGGAAGTCGCGGTCGAAGCCCATTCGCTGTCGAAAGCCTTCAATATGACCGGGTGGCGATTGGCCTTTGTCGCGGGCAACACAAAAGCGGTAAAAGCCTATGGAAGCATCAAGGACAACACGGACTCCGGACAATTCAGGGCCATTCAAAGAGCTGGAATGTTTGCCCTTGGGAATCCGAGTATCACGGAAGCGATTTGCGAGAAATATTCAAGGCGCTTCGATCTGTTGGTGAAGGCCCTGAACGACATCGGATTTTCCGTCACCAAACCGAAAGGAACGTTCTTCTGTTACGTGGAATGTCCTCAGGGGACGGAAGACGGCGTTAACTTCGACACGGCCACCGAGTTCTCGGAATTCCTGCTCAAAGGTGCACAAATCTCCACCGTACCGTGGGACGATGCGGGGAAATATGTTCGCTTTTCCGTGACGTTCGAAGCGGGGGATGCCGACGAGGAGATTGCCATAATTCAAGAGATCAAGCGACGGCTTGCGGCCCTAAACCTACGCTTTTAAAAAAGAGATGCGCCCGGCGTGACTTACTTGATCTTCGGGTCGAGCACGTCGCGCAGGGCATCGCCAAGGAAGTTGGCGCCAAGCACGAATAACGTGATGGCGATGCCGGGCAGAACCACGGTCCACCACGACGTATCCATATAATTGCGCCCATCGGCCACCATGCCGCCCCACGTCGGTGTCGGCGGATTCACGCCGACGCCAAGAAAGCTGAGGGTCGATTCCAACAACACGGCGTGGCCCATCTGCAAGGTCGCCATGACGATGACCGGGCCGATCAGGTTGGGGGCAATGTGCTGGAAAATAATGGTCGGAGTGCTGGCGCCCAAGGCCCGGCTGGCCAGAACGTATTCGGTCTCCTTGATACTGAGGACAAAACTGCGGGTAAAGCGCGCGTACTGGACCCATCCCCATATGCCGATAACCAGGACAACACTGAGCAATCCGGCACCGAAGAATCCCATCCAGGCGATGGCAAAGACGATCAGCGGCATGGCAAGCTGCATATCGACGACACGCATGACAACGGCATCCAGCCACCCCCTATAGAACCCGCTCAAAAGCCCGAGAAGGGTACCGATGGTGCCCGAAATGAGGACCGCGGTGAAGCCGACGAGAAGCGAAATCCTGGCGCCGTGAATAATGCGCGACAGGACATCACGGCCCAAGGGATCGGTACCCAGATAGTAGGTGCTGCCGTCCTTGGCGCTGACGCCACCGGGTTCGGTGAGTCGCGCCCGCAGGTCTTGCGCCAGGGGGTCGCGGGGGCTGACCAAGTCGGCGCCGATCCCGACAAAAAGAAGGAACGTCATCAAAACGACGCCGCAGAACCCCTTGGTCGTTTTCATCAGGTTAAGCAACGACGGAACCTCACTCTTCTTCGCGAATTCTGGGATCGATCCAATGGTAGGCGACGTCAATCAGAAAGTTGATGACGATGTAAGTGACGCCGAACATGATGACGCTGGCCATCACCACCGGATAATCGCGCCCGTTCACGGCATAGATGGCAGCCCGGCCCAGGCCCGGCCAGGCAAACACTGTCTCAATCACCACCGTGCCGGTCAGCAGTGCCCCGGCCTCAAGGCCGAAAATGGTGAGGAGCGGCACCTGGGCATTTTTGAAGGCGTGACGAAAGATGACCGTACGTTCCGGCAGGCCCTTGGCGCGAGCCGTCCGAATATAATTTTGGTTTAGTATTTCCAACATGTTGGAACGCACGAACCGGGTCATGAACGCGTTCATGTACCAGCCCAGGACTCCACCCGGCAGAATGATATGGGCAAAGGACCCCCGGCCCGCCACGGGTAGCCAGTAAAGGGTCAGGGAAAACAACAGCATGGCCAGCATACCGACCCAGAAGACCGGCGCCGCCTGGCCGAGCACGGATATAAATGTGGCGAAGGTGTCAATGATAGAGCCGCGCTTAACCGCCGCCAGGGTGCCCAATGGGATCGAGATCAAGGTGGCGATAACAATGGCCGCGGCCGCCAACTGTAGGGTCGCCGGATAGAAACGCAAGATGACGTCGAAGGCCGGCTCGCGCATACGAAACGAGGTCCCGAAATCGCCCTGAACGGCGTTGTAAAGGAATTTGCCGTATTGCTCGTATAGCGGTTTGTCGACTCCGAGCTTCTTGCGCATCATCTGCACGTCTTCTTCCGAGGCGTCTTCCGGCAACAGCAAGGTCGCCGGATCGCCGCTGATGCTCATGAAGAGGAAGACGATCAAAGTCAGCCCAATGATCGCCAACGGAAGCTGAAGACAGCGTTTGGCCAGGTACTTGAGCACCAGAACCCTCACATGGAATCGGTCACAAACGGAATAAAAAAATTGGGCAGAAAACAGCCGGACCGCAAGGCAGCGGCCCGGCCGTCGTCCACCCGGTAACGGTTACTCTTTGACCTTTACGTCGTAGATCCAGACGAACTCGTCCGGACGAGGACTCCACTGGATACGCTTGGTCAGGCCGTAGAGATCTTCTTGGTCGTAGAGGAAGATCCAAGGAACATCCTCACGGATGAAGGATTG
>PVBE010373662.1_pt1 | contig 10403 bp, 9 predicted proteins | sample 1631181 | NCBI WGS metagenome assembly PVBE01 (sample SAMN08397723, study PRJNA350692) | Marine metagenome, whole genome shotgun sequencing project. | isolation source: water | place: Pacific Ocean | collected 2012-04 | reverse complement strand
GCTCCTCTACTGGACTATGCAGTTCTGGCCTGATGAAGATATCATTCGGATGCAGGAGTCGGCACTGCTAAATTCACCTGAAATGCAAGCAGAAATATCTGCTTACACTGGACCTTGGGTTGGGCAATTGCCGCATCGTGCAATGCTTGCAGCAATGTTGCAGTTCATCATTTTTCCTCTCTTTTTATTCTGGCATTGCGTCGGGCTAATGATGGTAGGCATGGCTGCCTATAAATGGAAGATATTGTCGGCTTCAAAATCTGTCCGGTTTTATAGCGCAACGGCAATCATTTCCGCGCTTCTAGGTTTTCCTCTCATTGCGATCGGTGTTTGGTATAAGCAGCAGCATGGATGGGATCCAGCGATTAATCGATTCCTCGATAGCAATTGGAATCTTGTTGGCGGTGTCTTTGTTGCGTTTGTCTGGATTTGCCTTGTAATGCTCATCTGTAAACTTGGCTTGTTTACATTTGCAAGAAAAGCACTTGCAGCTACTGGGCAGATGGCTCTCACGAATTACCTTGGGCAGACTATCATTTGTACGACGCTCTTTTATGGGCATGGATTTGGGTGGTTCAATCAATTTGAAAGGGTGGAATTGCTCTGTGTCGTTGCAGCAGTTTGGGCATTCCAAATTGTTTTTAGTCTGTTGTGGCTCAAGCACTTCCGATTTGGTCCTTTCGAATGGCTCTGGCGAAGTGCCACCTATTTCAAGTTGCAACCTCTCGTACGCTAGCCGTTTGGTATCATTAAGAGAATGCAATCCTTTACGACATTGTGTAGCGATTTTTACGTTAACCAAAAAATATCTCTAAGTATTGACATGCCAAAAGTGCAAGAATTGGCTTCTGATTTATTTGAGCGCATTCGTCGCGAGATTCCAGAATTCGAGCGCATACGTCCGTTTGACGGGGAAGTTGCCCTTGAGACAGCAGAAGTAGAGGGTCGATATCAGTGGGTTGGGTTGCGACCTCGTTCAATAGGGTCTGGTTTCGTGAATCCTAATCACATTGATGACGCATATAGTTTGCACCGATTAGTTCTTGAGCTTGCACCATATTATCTTTCAGTGACTCCGCTTCATGTTGAATTTGTTGAACTTGTCTACGGTTTTGATCTTTCTGCAAGGGAGAACAGAAATAATGTGGTTATGCAAACATTGCTTGCAAACTCTCCGCTGGCTTCGCTTGCGAATGAATCGATGGAGCCACTACTTGACGTGCAACCGAGAATTGGTTTTGCGCTCAACGAATCGTGTGACTTGCAAGCATTTGTTGAAGTAAAAACAAGAACCTCTGCTGCCGAGACAGCAACTCAGGTTTTTCAAGATGAACCCATTAGTGTATTTTTGACTATAAGAAAAAATGGTCCAATTCAAGCCATTGAAGAATTAGATGCGACTTTTACACGCCTTGCAGGACATATTGAACATATCGCAGAGCACCGCGTAGTGCCTGACATAGTGGTTCCACTTCATCAAGCTATTGGTATTTAATTAAACGACTGTGTATTGTTAAAACATTTCAAGTACACGATTTGGTTGTTCAGCAGAACCAGTCAGGCAACTTAAACGTGCGGATTCGCAGAGGGCGAGCACTCTTGGAGCATCAGCCATTGTTGGTTCGCTTGAGTGAATCCCGTCTGCAATGCGTTGTGCTACCGTCGCATCACCATCACTAAATGTAACAGTATGGTCAACACCAATCATTTGCATCTCTCGTTTCCAAGAGGATTGGTCGCTTAGGAGTAACGTAGCTATACGTTGTTGTGCAAATTGAAGATTGACTGTCATGTGCCCACGTAAGTCACTTGGTTCATCAGGAATTTTCGTGCTATGCAAAAATGCTTGCACAACTTCTGGAGTTCCAAACAAGTGGTTTATACAGTCCATTGCATCGAAGAGCAGAGACCAAAGAGTGCCTTCTGCTTCCGAGCAAGTCATTGTGCAGTGAGCTGAAATGGCAAGTCCGAATTGTTCAATATCATCTGAGGCCTCACCGTAACTGGTACTTCTTCTCATGAGAGGGACGAACTTTGCAGCTGGAGGTTTGCCAGATTCTTCGACAAGTTGATCTATAGAACCAGAAAGTGGAGTTGTGGTTACCGTTTGCATCTTGCGATGACGGAGTAGCTTGCAAAGTGAAACATCATATGCTTGTGGCTGTGCAATCCAGAGAATGGCATCGTCATGAGTTGTTGCAAGTGAACGAATGTCAGGACAGGTCTCCACTTTGAGTGTTTCGCCAAGTGCTGGTAAGTCACTTTGATTGGACGTTCCAACGGCTTCGAGCTTCAGGCTAGCTGCTTTTGCAACCTGTTTCAAAAGTTTTGCCTGCTTGGGTGCAATCCATGCAACTAATCTGGTTTTCTTTTGCGCCATGTCAACAGTGTACACATGGCGTACAATGTGTGCGTGGACAGACGGTCGCGGGTTTCGCAAGAGACGCGAGGAAAGTCCGGACACAGCAGGACACGGTGGTGGATAACGTCCACCGACCTTTGATTGCAGGTTAGGGCTTAGTGCCACAGAGAGTAGACCGCCGATGGCTACGTTTCGTAGTACAGGCAAGGGTGAAAAGGTGCGGTAAGAGCGCACCGCGTGCTTGGTGACAAGCATGGCAAGGTAAACCCCACCGCGTGCAAACGCAAGCAGTTCTCGGTTTGTTTAGGCAAACGTCCTTGTCCGAGGAATGAGAACGGGTCGCGTGCAAAAGTTTGTTGGCAACAACAGACGTAGATGAATGGCCGTTCACGACAGAATCCGGCTTATCGTCCACAAGCAATCACGAGCAGCCCCCCGAGCGAAATCTTGGGGGGTTGTCCTTTAATGATAGTGCGCCCGAAGATCGTATTTGCTAAGGTGCTTTAAGCGTCACCTTCACAATAATGTTTTTCCCACCGCGTTGCACTGTGAAGTTAACTACATCGTCAGGAGTGGATTCTTTGAGCAATTCCATGAGTTTGCGACCACCAGTAAGTTCAATTTCGTTCCAAGCGAGTAGAACATCATCTGCTTGTAATCCTGCATCTGCTGCACTAGTTCCTTCACTTACCCCAGTAAGTAAAATGCCTGTTTCTAATAGTTCAGAATACGAGGGGTGTACACCAAGTCGAACGGGGGATGGCATACGCGTTGTTCTCCCAGCACCGCCTTTTGTGTTGGAAGTAAACGTGAGCTTGGTATCGTTGATAAGTTCTTTTACAAAGTCGTAAGTTAGTCCAACAACAACAGCACCGCCAGCAGGGTTCGTTGTAAACGGTTCATCTTGAGGGGTGTGATACTCTGGGGTCATGCCTGTGAAAAAGAAAAGAACCGGAATGTCTTCCTTATAAAAATTAGTATGATCAGATGGACCAGTTCCACCCGGAGTTAGACTAGCGGTGATTGAAGAAGCTTCGATTACTTCAGGTACAAGGGTTTCAAACTCTATTGCAGTACCCGTACCTGATATTGAAACATTGTTATTACTCAAGTTGCCAACCATGTCGAAGTTAATCATTGCGTTGATGGTTGCGAGATCCATTGTTGGTTCTTTGACAAAGTGTGCTGAACCATACAGACCTGCTTCTTCTGCATCAAAGAATATAAAAAGAATCGAACGCAGGGAATCTGTTTCGGTTATTTCATAATATTCAGATAAAAGTCGAGCAAGGATAAGATTGGCTGAAGTGCCTGATGCGTTATCATCTGCGCCGCGATGTAATTCACCGACAGCGGAAGTGCCGGTGTATCCATAACCAACATGGTCATAGTGTGATCCAATAACAACCCATTCGTCGGCAAGATCTCCGCGACCATGTAAAACGCCGGCAATATTTTGAGCGTGTAAATCGGAGGTTTCAACTTCAGTGATGAGTGAAGCGTTTTGTTGTAACGAAATCGTTGTTACATCTCCGGAATCTGCACGTTTTTGGAGTTCTGCAATAGTCGCTGTAGAGCCAGTCATAAGATTAGCAATATCTTCAGTACATTGGATGATTGGGATATCTGTTGAACCGAATCGACTTGACCTTATTTTTTCTAATCCTCGTCGCCCATCTCTGCAATTTGGAGGATTAACTAAGACAACTCCAAGAGCACCTCTATCTATTACCGATTGCATTTTGTCTTTAATGTTTGAGTTAGGACCGAAACGCCTGCTTGACCATTGGCTCGCCCCGTTTTCATCGAGCGGTTCATAGCGAAGCATGAGAGCAACTTGACCCGTTAAATCTGTGTCTTCGTCAAAACTTGTGTAACCGTTCTCGCCTTCTTCAATGGCGTATCCAACAAATGTGATTGGAGCAGTGATATCTCCGGATCCACTGTTGCCAAGCACGACGTAATCACGCTCTTGGACGAGTGCCATATCATCGATTGCGACGAATGCTTTGTTGAGAGTTGGAGCGGAGTTATCGACGTCAAATAAGAATGGTTGGTACCAAGAGTTTTCAAATGCAGGAGTGAGTCCTACCCTGTTCAGGTTCCACGTGATGTAGTTGCCTGCTAGTATACTTCCCTCTGTACCTGGCTCTCGGCCACCAAACCATGGATTTGAAAGAAGGGTGAGGTGCTCGTAAAACTCAACAGCAAGTGGGCCTGCGCTCTGGAAATAGGACTCGATTGCGTTATCCTCAATTGTACTTTCTGGGTAAAATTGACGGACGGAAAACGGGCCGTCTGTAACTGAGCCACTAGGTTGTGCATGAGTAGGAATTGAAAAAAGAAGGGCAGTAAAAATGAGTCGTATCATGCATAAGAGTTTATACTTACCGCTCACAAACAGCGAGTGCAAATATGGATTACACCCAATTAAATACGACTCAACGAGAAGAAATGTGTACAGCGATAGGCATTGCGTCAGTTGATGAACTATTCGATGTGATTCCTAGTGAGATTCGCTGTAAAGACGGGCTAGATTTAATGCCAGCTTTGAGCGAGTTGGAACTTCAAAGGGCACTTGCTGAGATGGCTTCTCACAACCACGGCGCCCATGACATGCCCTGTTTTATGGGGTGCGGTGCATACGATCATTTTTATCCAGCGCTTATTGACCAATTGATAAGCCGGGGTGAATTTTTAACTTCCTATACGCCGTATCAAGCGGAGGCGTCGCAGGGTTCCTTACAAGCATTTTTTGAATTTCAAACGCAAATTGCTCGCTTGACGGGATTGGACATTGCAAATGCAAGTTTATATGACGGCGCTACTGCGGTTGCAGAAGCAGCTTTACTTGCAATAAATACAACTCGCAGAAAAGAAGTGCTCGTTGCATCGACGATGCATCCTGAATATATAGCCGTACTGAATACCGTTCTTTCTGATTTAGATATCACTATCACGATGCTTGAAGCAACTGATGGCAAAATTTCTCCCGCAACAGTGGAAACAAAGATGTCAGATAAAGTTGCTGGAGTTATCGTGCAATCGCCAAATATTTGGGGACAAATTGAAGATTGGGATGGCTGTTTTTCGGTTGTACATAAAACCCCAAAAACAGCAGCAATTGCGGTGTTTAATCCCATTGCTTGTGGCATATTGAAAACGCCGGGCGAATGTGGCGCAGACATTGCCGCGGGAGAAGGACAGACGCTTGGCAATGCACTGAATCTAGGAGGACCTTATCTTGGATTGTTAGCGACAAAAGAAGTGTACATAAGAAAAATGCCTGGACGGCTTGTTGGAATGACCACAGATGAGGATGGACGACGTGTTTTTTGCTTGACATTGCAAACGCGAGAGCAACACATTCGTGGTGCAAAGGCAACAAGTAACGTTTGCACAAATCAAGGACTTATGGCACTTCGCGCTTCAATGTTTATGACAACACTCGGTAGTGATGGTATTGCAGAGATGGCAAATCAATGTTGGCACAAGGCGCACTATCTTGCCAACGAGATTGCAAAACTTGATGGTTGGGAATTGAAATATGACGGTGCATTCTTTAATGAATTTACAGTTATGTGCCCTTGTGATGTAACTAAAGTTGTCGATGTTTGTAAATCCAGAGGTGTTCTTCCTGGGATTGCAGCAGCAGGGCGGCGAATGCAAGGATTGTCTTCTGACGATGAATTGATTATCGCGGTAACCGAAAAACGAACCAAACACGAAATGGATGCGCTTGTAGAAATGTTCAGTGAGGTGACACTGTGACTACGATAAAAGCCACTAAAAAACAATCTCGTGGCGATCGACCTACTGAGCCTTTGATTTTTGAGAAACATGTTGCTGAAGCAGTTGGTGTTGATTTGCCGCCGTTAGATGTTCCTGAGACTGAAATTCCATCACCAATTCGTGGTGGATGCACGACTTTGCCTTCATTTGGTCAGCATGATGTGATGGGGCATTACACACATTTGTCGGATCGAAACTTTTCTGTGGATGGAAATTTTTATCCACTTGGCTCCTGCACGATGAAACATAATCCTCGTATTAATGAATGGGGTGCTTCGTTGCCTGGATTTGCATGTTTACATCCACTACAAGATGAGGACACAATCCAAGGCGCTTTGCGTTTGTTATATGAAACTCGAACGATGCTTGAAGAAATTGCTGGAATGCACGAAGTTTCATTGCAACCCGCTGCTGGTGCTCATGGGGAGTTTACAGCGCTAAAAGTTATTCGTGCATATTTTTCTGACCACGGGCAATCTCAGAGAACAGTTGTTCTTGCTGCGGATACTGCGCACGGAACGAACCCAGCATCGTGCACCATGTGTGGTGCTTCAGTGCAAACTGTTCGCACAGTGGATGGGCAGACAGACTTAGCGCATTTGAAAGAAGTCATTGCAAATATTGGTCCTGAAAATATTGCTGCGTTTATGATTACAAACCCAAGTACTGCAGGTCTGTTTGATGCAAATATCAAGGAGATATCAGATATTGTGCACGAGACAGGTGCGAAACTTTATCTTGATGGCGCAAATATGAATGCATTGCTTGGAAGAGTTCGTCCAGGTGATTTTGGTGTAGATGCGATGCATTACAACACTCATAAGACTTTCTCAACACCTCATGGTTGTGGTGGTCCAGGAAGTGGACCAATTGCTGTAACCGAAGAACTTGCTCCATATCTTCCAGTTCCACAAATCATGATGTCAGATGATGGCAGTTTTTATCTTGATAGAGATAGAGAAAAATCAATTGGTAAGGTTAAAAGTTTTATTGGGCAGTTCGGTGTTCTGGTTAGGTGTTGGACTTATATTTCTGCATGTGGTCCAAGCGGTTTACAAAATATTTCAGAGACAGCAGTCTTAAATGCTAATTACATTGCCGTGAGATTACGTCACCGATATTCAATGCCTTACTTTGACCCACAGAAGGGGAAATTCTGCGCTCATGAATTTGTGACAGTTCCTCAGGAATTACTCGACAAAGGTGTGACGCTTATAGACATTGCAAAGCGAATGATTGATTATGGTGTTCATCCTCCTACCATGCACTGGCCAATCCAGGATTGTTTAATGGTTGAGCCGACGGAGACAGAATCAAAGCAAGCACTCGATCACTTTATTGACGTGATGCTTCAGATTGCTGACGAAATCTCAAACGATATCGATATTGTCAAAAATTCTCCAATGGAGTCAGACATTTCCAGAGCAGACGAAGTGGCAGCCGCTCGCAAACCAACCATTGTTTACCCACACAAATAAATGACTAGAGGGATTTTTTAACCCAGAAGGATGGAGGCGGGGAGGACGAGAAGTCCTGCGAAAAAACCGGCGAGGATGTCGTCCATTATTACGCCCCAGCCGGCAGGAAGTTGCTGGGATTTATCGATAATCCAAGGTTTCCAGATGTCGAAGAGCCGGAAAAGTGCAAAACTGAGGATTGCAAGCCCAATCCAAATAGGTATTGAAACATGATTGTTTGGCTCAAGCCACGCCATACCAAGCAAAGCAATCGATTGCCCTGCAACTTCGTCACTGACGACCTGGGGAGGATCTGTTTTTCCGAAGTAGCGCGAGTACCAAGGCGCGAGTTTGATTGTAACTATTGATGAAACAACAAGTAATGCTAGAAGAAGTGCAATTATCCAACCTTGTATGAGACCGAAATGCCCGCAGACAAGAACGATTAATAGTGGTGGCAAGGAACCCCATGTTCCGGGAGCTTTTGGGAGAAATCCTAGCCCACCACATGTGCACAGTATGCGTTTCATGAATCTTTACGCATTACTGTGAGGAGACCTGTGATGTAAGGCAAGCCAGACCAGACAGTTATGAGGAGTAAGAGCCAAGCAAGAATATTTATAGTCAGCATGACACCTTCGTGTTGGTCTGGTCGGAAGTTCACAACTAGAAGAAGGATTAACGGTAACCCGAACGATTGAAAAATCATTTTAATTTTACCAGACCATTTCGCACCACTTTTGTGACCCATTGACTCCAATACGCCACGAATTGAGGTTACTAGCAGTTCTCTTGCGATAATGACAACAACCATCCAAGGGTAGATTCCTGTTGCCATGGTCAGCAATCGTTCACTTTCTACCCATGGCTCGATACTAAATCTTGTCCCTGCAAAGTAAATAAAAGTCCCAAGAACCAAAACTTTGTCACAAAATGGATCCATTAGTCGGCCAAACATCGAGACAACATCCCATTTTCGGGCAAGATACCCGTCAAGAAAGTCGGTCATTGCTGCAAGCACAAAAAGGGCAATGGCCACATTTCCCCAGAGAATTCCTTGGCTAGGGAAGCGGTAAAATCCCAGCATTGCAAAGAATGCTGCAGCAATAAGTACTCTCAACATCGTGATGGCATTTGGTATAGAGCGCTTGAGCGATTGGTCCATTAAATCCATTCTACCTTTAACTATCAAAGTGGTTGCGAATCGGCACTAATGGACATATCTTGCCCGTTTTGAATTAATAATCCTTCCCATAGATAGAAGGTCTACCAACTACGAATGGACTGGTTCCTCCCCTACATCGCTTGCTTGACATTAGCCTTGGCTATGTATGTTGCTCTTCGCCCATCGCCCGTATCTTCTCGAGCGGCAGTGCAGGTAGCGATGATTGCACTTGGTGTAGCTGCAGTTGGATGGCTTTTGGGTCTGGTGGTTGGTTCGTTTTCAGTATTCATCGACATGAGTCAGGGCATCTTTTTTGCTATTTTTAGTTTGTGCGCAATTGGTGCAGCACTTCGGATGGTGACACACAGTCGTCCTGTCTATAGCGCCTTGTATTTTATCTTAGTCGTACTCGCAACTGCTGGACTGTTTTTACTTCTTGAAGCAGAGTTCATGGCATTTGCACTCATCATTGTGTACGCAGGTGCGATTTTAATTACATACATGTTTGTGTTAATGCTTTCAAACCAGGCGGATAATCCAGACCATCCAGAAACACAAGCGTTGTATGATCGCATCCCGCGTGAACCAGCGGCTGCGGTGGGAGTTGGATTTTTATTGCTATGTCTTATCACCGGAACAGTTATTGATGGTTCGTCTACCTTGCCAATACAAGGTGACCCGCAATCTCAATGGTCAACTTTGGAGCATTTGCCCAAGCAGTTTGAATCAAGTGTTATGGAAATCGACAAAACCTTTGCTTGGCCACCTCAGGAATCGTCCCAAGGGGACATGATTCGCCACGATGGCGATGACACATATGTAGTTTCCTCAGAAGGAAAAACGTTGCAACTTCCTGTATCACTTTTACCACGGAATACGCAGCAGGTTGGATGGTCTCTTGTAAACGATTTCCCTATAAGTCTCGAACTTGCTGGAGTTATTTTGCTCATGGCTATGTTTGGAGCAGCAATTCTTGCACGAAGAGCAATTGAGCTTGGCGATCAAGAAAAAAGAAAGCTATTTGACAGTAACAAAGCGGAGGATCAATCATGATGACATCCGCAGCACTCTCTGGATATCTCATCGTGAGTGGATTACTTCTTGCAATCGGCTTGGTAGGTTTTTTTGTGCGACGTAATTTAATTGTGATGTTTCTTTGCACTGAACTCATGTTCCAAGGTGCTGCTGTTGCATTCGTTGCCATAGGTCGTTTTTTATTCGACTACTCTGGACAGGTAATGGTGATTTTTATTCTCACAGTTGCAGCCGCTGAAGCGGCACTTGCGCTTGCGCTTGTTGTTCTTTTACATCGACAAAGAGATACACTTGATGCTGACGCATACGTGGAGTTGCAAGAATGATTGAAGCAATTTCAATTCTCTCAACAGCAATTGCGATGCCAGCAGTTTCAGCGTCTGAAGTATTGCATAATGTTGGTTCGAGTTGGGTGGGATTCATTGTTTGGATGCCATTGATTTCGTTGATTCTCTGTGGTTTATGTGCAGCGTTCAAAGTAAAAACCAAGGCGCCAGCAATCATTACGGTTATATGTCTTGGTACTTCATTTGTATTGACACTCATGCTTTGGAATGGGTATACGAAACCAGAAACAATTTATCTTTTTGAT
>PVBE011894626.1_pt1 | contig 10405 bp, 11 predicted proteins | sample 1631181 | NCBI WGS metagenome assembly PVBE01 (sample SAMN08397723, study PRJNA350692) | Marine metagenome, whole genome shotgun sequencing project. | isolation source: water | place: Pacific Ocean | collected 2012-04 | reverse complement strand
GTGAGTAATGACGCAATGCATAAGGAGATCGAAGTGTTCCTTCGGGGTTCGTTTTGAGTTCAGATCGATCCAATAGATAATTGAACTGGCGATTCACATTTCGCAATGCAGTGGATCGGTTTGGGTAATCTGGAAAGAACACATAATCGTCTGGTTTGTGATCTGGATGAATCTTGGTCTGAAGGTGGTCGTAGAAGACGGGTGCATATTTGGTGGTCATCGCAACCCTATATCCTGTCTTTCCAAAAACCCTGATTTCCAACCGTCTTGGATTGTCTTTCACAGTTATGTCTCTGTGTCGTAGTGCAAACACCTCCGACTCTGTTGGTCGCAGAAAGGAGTGCGTCATAAAGACAATGAAATAATACATCTCCATCGTCAGAAGAATCCCTCTCACCTTCACACCTTCCTGCACCGACTGACGAGTGGTTTTGAGAAGAAGTTTGTATTCAGATTCTGTGAAGGAGGATCGAGGATTATCTTTTCGAGTTATTTCTGGAGAAGGAGGTATGGAATCAATTACATCGTGTTCGTATGCAACCTTCAATACCTTTCTAATGACAATGTTATATTTGTTTTTTGTTGATGGTGCGAGTGATTGTTCTCGTTGATCATCTAACCAGTTCAGATATTCACGAATCTGTGGTGTTTTGATTGTCGCAACATCCTTGCGACCAAAATATTCGATGATCCCATCTCCATCACGATTCAGGAGTTTCTCGTCTTCCTTTGAGAACCTTGCGTTCTTAGTTTTCCCTGATTGTCTTCTCTGTTCCTTGATCAACAATTCTGCGTAGTGAATGAAGGTTCGATTTCTCGGAATACCAAAAACGAAACGATCTTGTTTCAGATCATTTATAAGTTCCTCTGCAACCTCCTCTGCGACCAGTCGCGATGTTTCCTTGGTTGATCGGACAACATATTTTTTCTCCCCACTGATCCAGATTCTCGCAAACCAATAGGGTGATCCCTTCGTTTTATAGAGGGACAACCCTTTACGGATAATTTTCTTGTGGGTTTTCTGATTACGAGTTTTCACAATAGACAATTTAGTGTCTAATTGTGTCTAAGTCAATCGGGTAGATTTATCCAAAATTGATAACCACCTAACCCAATGAAATAAAAGGAAAGAATGGTGCCCAGGGGCGGAATTGAACCACCGACACGCGGATTTTCAGTCCGCTGCTCTACCAACTGAGCTACCTGGGCCCACGGCGGCGGCGCACCAAAAAAAGCGCCGAAAACTGCGGCCGAGCGCGGGTTATAGGGGAATCGCCCTACTCTGTCCACCGACCCGCCCGGTGGCGCGTAATGCCTCTGGCCGACGACCGGCGGTGGCGTCCGGGCCCACGGGGAAAGGATAACCGGAGGCGGCAGAATGATTTTTCAGGCTGTGGTTTGAGATCCTGTGCAGCGCTGAACTTCGCTCAATCAAATCCCGGCGACCGGTCTTCCCGACGGGCGCGACCCTCACGCAATATCGTTACCGGGCGCAATATCGTTACCGGGTTCGTCTCGCCCGGGATCGTACGAGGGTCGCCAAACCAGCGGCGAAGATCGACGGCGGCGCGGTGCTGCGTCAGAATCGTTGTTGTCATTCGCGGCAGGGCACACCGCGTCGCCAGCAAGTCCGATCAATTTCCGCCTTGGCGTTCATTCGTGAGCCTGAACTTCGATATCGTAGGCATCGCGCTCCAGTTCGCCGTCGGCGCGGACCTCGACCTCGATCCCGGTCCGCCCTTCGAGCGCGTTCAGCAAATCTTCGCCATCGCCTAAAAGGAACGCCGCAACGTCCGGCGCGGCAAAGATATCGATCACCGGTTTGCCCGCACCCGCCGGCGCGCCGGCGCGCGCTTCCTGCTCGGCCTCGCGCAGGATTTCGTGGGCGATACTTTCGAGCGAAATCCGCCAACCTTCGCCATCGCAGGTCGCGCACGCTTCGCCCAACTGCGCCCGCAACGGATCGCGGGTGCGCTTGCGCGTCATCTCGATCAATCCGAACTGCGATATTTCGCCGATCTGAATCGGGGCGCGGTCGGGGGCGACCGCGTCGCGGAACGCGTCGACCACCTGCCCGCGGTCGGCCGGGTCCATGTGAATGATATCGATCACGACCAGGCCGCCGATGTTGCGCAGCCGGATCTGGCGTGCGGCCTCGGCGACGGCTTCAAGATTTGTCGCCAGCGCCGTTGCGGGCTGGCCTTCGCCGGCTCCGGCGCGCGCCGAATTGACATCCACCGCGGTCAGGGCTTCCGTTTCCTGGATCACGATACGACCGCCCGATGGCAGATCGACGCGGGGCGCCAGGGCCGTGTCGATATCGTCCTCGATTCCATGCAGACCGAACAGGTTGCCGGCCGCGCTGTGGTGCTCGAGGCGCTCCACCGCCTCGGGAAAATGAATCTCGCAGTAGGCTTTCGCCGATGCCAGGGTATCGCCCGAATCGAAAACAATGCGCGTGGTGCTGCCGGTGACGAGATCGCGCAACGCCCGTTCGACCGGGCCAAGATCATTGTGGAGGCAGCGTGGGGGATCGGTCTCGTCGCGGGCAGCGGTCAGTTTGGCCCACAGTTCCGACAACGCGCGGATATCGCCTGCAAGTTCGTCGCGACCCGCCTCGGCCGCCGCGGTACGCACGATAAAGCCGCCCGCCGCGCCGGCCTCATTGCAGGCGGCTTCGACTTCTGCGGCAATGCGCTCGCGCACGGATTCATCTTGAATACGGCGTGAAATCTTGATGCCCTCGTCCTCGGGCGCAAAGACCAGATGCCGGCCCGCAAACGAAATCTGTCGCGACAGCCGCGCGCCCTTGCCGGCGATCGGATCCTTGACCGCCTGCACCAGAACGGTTTCGCCCTCATGAACTGTATCGCCAATCGGCGGGGAAGTTCCGGTTCCGCGCGCCCGCCGGTCGGCAGGGGACAAGGCCTCCCACGCGCCGAGAAACCCGGCCCGTTCCAGGCCAATATCAACGAAAGCGGCGTTGACCCCGGGGACCACCCGTTCGACCCGGCCGAGGAAAACGCTGCCGAGGATGCTCTGGTGTTCGGGCCGCTCGATCAGCAGTTCGCGCAGCCGGCCGCCGGCCACCACCGCAATCCGCACTTCGCCGAGCGCCGCGTTGACCAGAATCTCTTCCGTCATGGCGCAGGATCCGGTTGCCACCGGGCGGCAAGACCGAGACCGATCAGCAAGGTATAGGTTTCATAGAGCGGCAGTCCGACGACACCGGAATAGGATCCGGCGATACGGCGCACGAAGGCCCCGGCCAGTCCTTGAATCGCGTAGCCTCCCGCTTTTCCGCGCCACTCGCCGCTCGCAAGATATTCTTCGATCTCGCCGCCCGAGAGACGCTTGAAGGCGACCCGGGTTTCGACCTGACGGGCGTGGCGCGCCCCGTCCGGGCCAAGCACCGCGATGGCGCTGTGAACCCGGTGCCAACACCCCGACAGCAGCGCCAGGCACCGCCGCGCCGTTTCGGCATCTTGGGGCTTGGGGAGGATTCGCCGGTCCCGGGCGACAACGGTATCGGCGCCAAGGACCAAAACACCGGGATGGCGTGCAAAAAGTTCGTCCGCCTTGGCACCGGCCAGCCGCGCAGCCAGATCGGCGGGACGCTCGCCCGGCTTCGGAGATTCGTCGATATGGGCGCCCTCGACGGCCGCAGGCTCGATGCCGATCTGGCGCAACAGCGCCAATCGCCGTGGCGATTCCGAGGCCAGCACAAGCGCCAGCCCGGTTCGGGCCTGCGGCATCGGCATCGCGGCCATGGCAGCAGTGCCTATTTGTAGCGAAATGTGATGCGGCCCTTGGTCAGGTCGTAGGGGGTCATTTCGACCAGGACATTGTCCCCGGCCAGAACGCGGATACGATTTTTCCGCATCTTGCCCGAAGTGTGGGCCAGAACCTCGTGTTCGTTTTCGAGAACGACCCGGAACATGGCATTGGGCAGCACTTCTTTTACCGTGCCGGGCATTTCAAGTAATTCCTCTTTGGCCATCTGTTCTCCGTGGCTTGGTGATACGTGGCACGGACTCTTTGTGCCTCGGCCGCGGAAATCAAGGGAATTCTGTGACGAATCACTCATTTCCCGCGGCCAACGGCCCGAAGCGGTCCTGAATCCGATGGACCAGGGTATTCCGCACCTCCCGGAAGGCGTCGAGAATACGCTCGCGACTGCCGTGAACGGCGGTTGCATCCTGGGTCGGCCAGTACTCGACTTCGCAGGCTGACGTCCGGGTCATTTCCACCGCCGAGTGCTGGGCCTCCGGCGACAGCGAAATCACCAGATCGAAGGAGGTATCATTCGATTCGTCGAACGTCTTGGCGATGTGCTGAGACATGTCGATGCCGATTTCGGCCAGAACCGTGACCGCGAAGCTGTTGAGATCGTCCGCGCGTACGCCGACCGAATCGACGTAGACGCGGTCCCCGTACAGATGCTTCATGATTGCCTCGGCCATGGGCGAACGTGCCGCGTTCATGGTGCAACAGAATAGGACGGACCCCGGAAGCCGTTTCACCCGCCTAATTCCGGATATGCAATACGCAAATCAAGGTAAAGATCCGCCGGGCGGTGTCGAAATTCATTTCGATCTTGCCGCTCAAGCGGTCCTGAAGGATTTGCGAGCCCTCGTCGTGGAGCCCGCGCCGGCCCATGTCGATGGCCTCGATACGCGACGGGCTCGAAGTCTTGATCGCGGAATAATAAGATTCGCTGACGGCGAAATAGTCTTTGACGATAGTCCGGAACGGCGTCAGCGACAGCCCAATGACACCCAGATTCTCGCCCTCCGCAGTACGGATATCGAATAACAACCGCCGGTCCTCGATGCGGAGATGAAGCGTGTACGGCCCCCCGCTATCACCGAGTGGCGAAAAGAAATTATCTTCCAGCAGATCGTAAATCGCGATCCGGCGTTCGTGCTCGACTTCGGGGCCGCGCCGCCCCACGGTCAGTTCGTCGAGGATGACATCGACGAGTCGTTTCGCGCTGTTTTGCGGTGCCGGGGCGGTCATCACCGCGAAAGCCGAAGCGAAACCGACAGCGCATGGGCATCGAGACTTTCGGCCGTGGCAAGCTGCACCGCGGCAGGACCGATCCGGGCAAGGCTTTGCGCGTCGCAACCGATAATGCTGGTGCGTTTGAGAAAATCGATCACCGACAGGCCCGACGCAAACCGCGCGGTGCGCGCCGTCGGAAGGACATGGTTGGGTCCGGCGACGTAATCGCCGATCGCCTCCGGCGTATGGCGCCCGAGAAAGACCGCACCGGCATGATGAACCTGCGCCAGCACGGCCTCGGGCTCGGCCACTGCGAGCTCCAGATGTTCGGGCGCTATCCGGTCGGAGAGTGCCGGCGCATCCTTCATGTCGGCGACCAGTATTACTGCACCGAAGGTATCCCAGCTTTCGCGCGCCAGCGCCGCGCGCGGCAATTCTTCAAGATGCGCGTCCACCGCCGCCACAACCGCATCCGCAAATGCAGCGTCATCCGTAATCAATAACGCCTGTGCGGCAACGTCGTGTTCGGCCTGCGACAACAGGTCGGCGGCGATCCAGCGGGGATCGTTCTCGTTGTCGGCGATGACGAGAATTTCGGAGGGACCGGCAATCATGTCGATGCCGACGTCGCCGAAGACCTGTTTCTTGGCCGCGGCAACATAGGCGTTGCCGGGCCCGACGACTTTGTCGACGGCGGCAATGGTTTCGGTGCCGTAGGCCAGGGCGGCGATCGCCTGCGCGCCGCCGATCCGGTAAATCTCGTCGAGTTCCAGCAACCGCGCCGCCGCCAGCACCAGCGGGCTTATCACCCCCGACGGGGCCGGCACGCACACCGCGATTCGCGCCACGCCCGCGACCTGGGCGGGAATAGCGTTCATCAGCAAGGAACTCGGATAGGCCGCCAGACCGCCCGGCACGTAGAGGCCGGCCGCCGCCACCGGTGTCCAGCGCGATCCCAGCTCGACGCCTTGCGTATCCCGATACCGAACATCTTCCGGCATCTGGCGCTCGTGGTACGCACGGATACGGTTGGCCGCCAACGCCAGCGCGGGTAACGCCTCCGTGTCGGCGGCCTCAGCCCCGGCTTCGATTTCGTCGACGCCGAGGCGGATTTGGCCGCGCCCCAGGGCATGGCCGTCAAACCGTTCGGTCAGTCCAATCAGCGCCGCATCGCCATGCGAGCGGACCTCGGCGATGATGGCTGCAACCGCCGCGGCAACATCGGGAGCGGACTCGCGCTTTGCCGCGAGCAGAGCAACGAAGTCTGCTTCGAATCCGGAGCCGCGGGTATCAAGCCGCCGCACAGCGCAACACCTTTTGAAAACTTTCGATCCAGGCACCGACCTCGGCCGGGCGCGTTTTCAGCGCCGCGCGATTGACGGCCAGGCGCGAGGACACCGCGGCGATCTGTTCCACTTCGACCAGCCCGTTGGCTTTGAGGGTTTCGCCGGTCTCCACCAGGTCGACCACGCGCCGGCAGAGACCCAGCCGGGGTGCCAGTTCGATGGCGCCGTGGAGTTTGATGCACTCCGCCTGCACGCCGCGCGCGGCGAAATGCCGGCGCGTGAGGCTCGGATATTTGGTTGCTACCCGCACATGGCTCCACTGCGCGGGATCGTCATCGGCCACCATTTCTGCGAGCTCGGCGACCACCAGGCGGCAGCGGCCGATACCGAGATCGAGCGGCGCGTAGACTTCCGGATACTCAAATTCCATCAACACGTCGCTACCGACAACGCCCAACTGTGCCGCCCCGAAGGCCACGAACGTCGCCACATCGAAACTGCGCACGCGGACCAGATCGAGTGCGGCGACACTGGTCCCAAAGCGGAGCCTGCGCGAACCCGGGTCGTCGAAATCGGGCTCAGGTGAAATGCCCGCGGCGCGCAGAGTGCTTGCGACTTCTGCCAACACGCGCCCCTTGGGGACCGCCAGAATTAACTTGTCGTCGGCCATGATTGTGCCCGATTGAGTAGCCTTGCCGCGATCCTGTTCGCGGCTCGCGCCCTACCTAAGCGAAGCGGCGGGCCCCCGCAAGACCCGGCGCCTCAATCCCCGTCCGCGTCGGGGTGTTGGGGCCGCGCCCGGGCTTGCCACGGACCGCCGAGATCGGCGAGTTCGGCATCGATGCACTCGGTATCGAGGCGGATCGTGGTGCCGCCGGCGAAAATCAGCCGGATCGTCGCCGCGCCCTCAACCCCGTCCTCGGATTCGATCGTCAGCAACTCGAGAACCTCGTCGGGCTGGCGATGGTCGTAGCCCAGAGTCTGGACCCCAAGCACACCGCGGAACTGGAGGCCCGTCCGCAACCGTTTCCCGGTCCCCCCGGACCGGCGCCCCTCCCAGCGATAGCGGTTGAAAACGCCGGCGAAGCGATGCTCGCGCGGCAGATAAGCCAGGTCGCCGATTCGCGCAACGGCGTCTTGAAGCATCGCCGCCATCACGGTTAAATCCTCGCGGTCGGTCGCGTAGAGCCGCAGGTATTCGGAGTTACCCGTGTCCATGTGTGCCGGCAGCGAGCGGGCGGTTACGCCGCAACCCGTTGGATATCGGCACCGCAGGCCGCGAGCTTGCAGACCAGATTGTCGTAACCGCGGTCGAGATGGTAGATGCGGCTGACTTCGGTCTCGCCGGCCGCCGACAAACCGGCCAGAATCAGCGACATCGAGGCGCGCAGGTCGGTCGCCATCACCTGAGCGCCGCGCAGGCGCTCGACCCCACGGACCCGCGCGACCGGCCCCTGAAGCAAGATATTCGCGCCCATCCGTACCACTTCGGGCACATGCATGAAGCGGTTCTCGAATATCGACTCGGTGATAACCGCAGTACCCTGACTCAAGGTCATCAACGCCATGAACTGGGCCTGCATGTCGGTGGGAAATCCGGGATAGGGCTGGGTCGTGACATCGACCGGTTCGGGGCGGTTGGTGGCAGCCCGAACGTGAAGACTGCCGTTGCGCGCGACGCATTCGACGCCGGCCGCGGACAGCGCCTCAAGCACCGAGTCCAATGTCCCGGTGCGCACGCCCTTGAGTTCGAGATCGCCGCCCGTGATCGCCGCAGCCACCGCGTAGGATCCGGTCTCGATCCGGTCGGGCATGACCGCATGGGTGGTCCCGTGCAGCATGCCTGTCCCTTGAATAATCAGGCGTTCGGTTCCTAGCCCCTCGATGTCGGCGCCCATGGCCTGCAGACAGGTTCCGAGGTCGGCGATTTCCGGTTCGCGCGCGGCATTTTCCAGCACCGTCTCACCGTCGGCAAGGCAAGCGGCCATCATCAAGTTTTCGGTCGCGCCCACAGAAACAAAGGGGAAACGAATATTCGCCCCGCGCAGGCCCCTGGGCGCCGAGGCGCGAACATATCCGTCGTCGAGATTGATGTTGGTGCCGAGGCTTTCGAGTCCTTTCAGGTGAAGATCGATGGGCCGGGTGCCGATGGCGCAGCCGCCCGGCAGCGATACTTTCGCCTCCCCGCACCGTGCGACCAGCGGCCCCAGCACCAGAACCGATGCCCGCATGCGCCGGACCAGATCGTAGGGCGCCGTGGTTCCCGAAATTCCGGCCGCCTGGATGGCGACGGTCTGCCCGCCGCCCGCGTCCGCCGCGCCCCCCTCCGCAACGACCTCAGCCCCGAACTGGCCGAGAAGCCCGGCCATCGACTTGATATCTTCCAGCCGCGGAACGTTGGTCAGAACGACGCGCTCAGCCGTCAGCAGACTTGCCGCCATCAGCGGCAGCGCCGCGTTCTTGGCGCCGCTGATCGCGACCGTACCGTGGAGCGGGTTGCCGCCGCGGATCTTGATCTTGTCCAAGGTTCTCTCCCGAGCCCTGCGGCCGCGGCCGAAAAAAGCTGACCGTGGGTCAGAAAAATGGCGTCATTGAGGCGCGCGCCACTTTGTAGGGGAGCGGCCAACCCCGCACAAGCGGACCCTCAGCCGGAACGGCCTGTTTTTTCCTCGGGCGATCCGTTCCCGGGGCGGCTCTTTTTGCGCCGCCGCAGATTCTCCCGCAGGGCCCGGGCCGAACGGGCCAGCCGCGCCGCCTTTTTTGACGCCGCCGCCGGCGCGGGCGGCGCCTCCGTTTGGTCCTTGCCGGGCCGATTTTCCGATCCCATCGCAGGGCTCCCGGACGCTGGTTGCGCCGAAAACGCCCGGTGCGCGCACCTTTCGGTGCGCTTGCCCGGTCGCGCGGCACTATGGCATGGTGCGCGCCCGCTCGCGAGCGCCCACATAGCTCAGTGGTAGAGCACTCCCTTGGTAAGGGAGAGGTCGAAAGTTCGAGTCTTTCTGTGGGCACCAGCCTTACCCCAGTTTCTTCGGGATTTGGCGAAGTTGCGACCCCGACCTGCTCGGCAATATGCGGCAGAACGGGGCAAGAACATGCATCTCGTCCCGGGAAAACCCGTGGAGTCTGTTCGCTCCGCGTTCTCAAATCCCACTAGCCAACGCACCAAACGCCTCACGGCATGCCGCAGTCCGTCGCCTGCGCGCTCGACCGCCCAAACGTCCGTTTGGCTTCCAGCCCACGAAACGAATGAGGTGAGCGATGATCGCTCTCACTGACGCACCGCGCCGGCTCAAGGACGAGTTTGGCGTGAGAATCTCCTACCGAAAACTCTACCACGCAGCCATCGACGGCGTGATACCCGCCGAGCGGGGCTCGAACGGTCGTTGGCTCTTGGCCGAGGGCGATCTCGGTGTCATCGCGGCGGCTCTCGGCACCCCGGCTCCAGCCCACCGCCCTGCCGCAGCGTGATGTCTGACCCCAATCCCATTCTGCTCATGAGGTCCGAAGCGGCCTCCATCCAGCGCGCACTTGATTGCTTGGAACACGTCAGGCGATCTGGCGCAGGTTGGACGGCCCGCTGCCCCGGTCACGACGACCGCAAAGACAGCCTGAGCATCGGCAAGGGTAACGATGGGCGCGTCCTCCTGAATTGCCACGCAGGTTGCGAGGTCGAGACAGTCGTATCCGCTCTGGGCCTCGTAATGGCGGACCTGTTTGAGGCGAATACCCCCCGCAAAATACGTGCAACGGCGCAACAGCCCCAAAAAGGGGCTCGAAAAACACCTTCCTCGACAGTTGCGGGCCACAAAACAGCGGAAACAACCGGATGCACCCTTGCAGCGTATTCGGAGGCCAAGGGCCTTCCAGTCCCCTTCCTGCAGGGTCTTGGTCTCCGCGATTACCCGTACCAAGGCCAACCTTCCGTCCGCATCCCCTACCTCACCTCGGATGGCCACACGGCGTGCTCGAGATTTCGCATTGCCTTGAGTGGGGACAAGTTCCGATGGAAGTCTGGCGCCAAGCCCTGCCTCTACGGCCTTTGGCGCTTGGAGGTCGAAACCAGGCATGTTGCCATTGTCGAGGGCGAATCAGATTGCCAGACGCTTTGGCTTCAT
>PVBE012003917.1_pt1 | contig 10406 bp, 6 predicted proteins | sample 1631181 | NCBI WGS metagenome assembly PVBE01 (sample SAMN08397723, study PRJNA350692) | Marine metagenome, whole genome shotgun sequencing project. | isolation source: water | place: Pacific Ocean | collected 2012-04 | reverse complement strand
GTCACCCCCCGCGGACACGGAGACATCTCTGAGGCCCCTGTCCGTGAGGAACCAGCGCACCCAGGCCTCGTGCGAGATCAGGTCCTGCTCCAGCGGCCCCAGCTTGAGCTTGATGCCGAGGCAGGCGTTCTCCTTGTTACACATCTGCATGCCGTTGGTGTTGTTGATGATGTGCGCCAGGCGCTGCTGGATGCTGCGGTTGGCGCCGGTGTCGGGCTTGCTGCGGTCAACCGGCGTGACGAACGTGGCCGTCTTCTTGTCGGTCTTGTTGACGATCTTGACGTTGGCCGAGCCGAGGATGTGCACGTCGCGGTACTTCATGTAGTTGGCGAACATCACGCCGAGGTTGCGGCTGCGGCGGTCGGCCAGGGACTTGATGATGTCCTCCAGCAGGCCCGGCTTGGCGGCGATCTTCTGCACCACCAAGATGGCCTGGTCCCAGAGCAGCGAGCCGTCCGCGATCCTGGCGGTGGGGTGCTTTTTGCCCCGGTCCTTGACGTCGAGCAGCGACTTGACCAGCCGGGCTGCGGGGCTCTCGTGCTTGGTCACCAGCAGCTTGGCCCCCTCCAGGGTGGCGTCGATGTTCGGGTCGCGCAGGGTCGAAAACAGGGCGTGCGCCAGGTCCAGCAGCGGGGCCTGCTTGACCTCGAAGCCGTTGTAGTTGATCGACAGCTTGTCGGCGGTCTTGGTCATGGCCTTGCGCGGCCCCATGAGCGCGGCCACCCCCAGGGGCAGCTCCATGGCCACGTCCTTCTTTTCGTCCAATATGGAGACGGCGTCCCGGGTCAGGGCGGCCAGCAGCGTGGTGTCCAGGTCGATGTAGTCGAACATCAGCTTGCCGCTGGCGTCCAACGCGCGGCCCAGCTTGTCTCGGGTCGGGGCGGCGTCCTTCTTTTTGTCCTTGTCGTAGTAGAACGGCTTCGGCGCGGGCTTGTTGCCCTGGGTCAGGTAGTCGCCGTAGGCCTTGATGTCGGCCAGGCCGTCCTTGTTAACGTCCAAAAAAGGCGCCGGCAGCGCGCCGGTCTTCGGGTCACGCCGCACTCGCGCCACGCCACGCCAGTCCCGGCGCACCAGCAACATCGGCGCGGCCTTGGTGTCCAGCGCGGAGTCCTGCTTCATCAGCAGGTCCAGCCCGAGCATCAGCGTGCGCTCCGACGACCCCTGGTGCAGCGGCTTGCTGTTGCTTTTGTCGTCCACGCGCCTGGCCGTGCGCATCTCGAAGGAGAGCGCGTCCAGCAGCTTCATCATCGGCTGGTGGCCCTTGCCCCCCTCGGCGGCAAACTCCAGCACGGTGTTGAGCAGCGGGTGCAGCTTGTCGTACTGCAGCGCCTCGCGCAGGATGCCGAGGCAGACCGTACGCGGCCGGTAGCCCACCCGGCGGTCCAGGCGCACCAGGCTGGTGTGCAGGGCGGTGTCCTTCTCCAGGTCGTTTTTCAGCACCTCGGCGGTCTTTTTGATCAGGTTGGGGAACTTGTCGTTGTCGGTCAGCGGCAGGATGCCGACGAGGTAGTCCTGCAGGTCGGACAGCTCGCTGTCGGGGAAGATGAGGTTGACCGCCTTGACCAGCTTCTCACGGTTCTGCAGCATGGTGGCCACCTTGGGGTCCCTGGCCCAGGCGTCGGCCCACTCGGCCTTGGACAGCTGCTCGCCGCCGTAACGGCAGGGGAGCCGGTACCACGAACCGGAGACGTCTCTGGGCCGCACGGGGATGCGCGGATCCTTTCGGTGCGCCGCCAGCGACGCCGTGCGGGACTGCACCGACGAGGTGTAGGCCACCCGCTGGCAGATGACGTTGAAGAATTTCTGCCCGAAGTTCTGCCCGTTGTCGCGGGATGGATCCGGCGGGAGCCCCTCATGGCAGCCGCTGCCCCAGACAACCAGAAAGGCTGCCAGGGGCAACCACGAAGACACTCTGTACATGAACGACCTCCGCCTCGACCTGAAACTGTCGAGCGCGCGTAAATATAGTCACATGGCTGTGGTATAAACAACGGCCACGCCATGGAAAATAGTTCTAGTACACCCCCGAGCCGGTTCAACCTCGATCCCTGGCGCCAGGTGGCGGCAAGGGCCGACGCCTTCTTCGCCCAGGTGATGGAGGCCTGCGCCGATCAGTTGGCCTGCGCGCCGGGGTGCGTGGACTGCTGCCAGCAAGACCTGGAGGTCCTGGCGGCGGAGGCGGTGGCCATCCTGGAGGGGCTGGACCGGGCCCCCGCCGAGGTGGTGCAGGCGCTGGCGGCGCGGGAACCCGGCGCCGGCTGCGTGCTCCTGCTGGACGGGCGCTGCGCGGTCTACGAGCACCGCCCGATGATCTGCCGCACCCACGGCCTGCCGATCCGCTACGAGGATCCGGACCATCCCGGGGTGGCCGAGATCTCATGCTGTGCCCTCAACTTCACCACCGCGGATCCTCCGGGCGGCGCTGTGCTAAACGGCACTCTGCTGTTGACCGGGCTCTCCGTGGCCGACTCCCTGGTGCGGCAGCAGCTCGGCGCCGCGGAGGCGCTCCGCCTACCCATCTCGCGCCTGTTGAGGCTGCGCTGGCGGGCCCTGGAAAAAACCGACGGGGGCCAGTGACATATGTCAAGATGTATGGAAACCGACGACGAGATGTGTAGCGCGGGGGAGCGCCCCCGCCTCCGAGCCATCGAGGAGAAGCAGTCGAGCAGATGATGGGGTGCGCGCGATGAAGGTCTGCCCACTGTGCGGGGAGTCACTCCCCGACGAGGCGCGTTTCTGCCCCGGCGACGGCAGCCTGCTGGTGACCGCCACCGACCCCTACATCGGCAAGGTCTTCGGCGACCAGTTCGAGGTGCGGGAGGTCTGCGGCCGCGGCTCCATGGGCACGGTCTACAAGGCGTGGCAGAAGTCCGTGGAGCGCGAGGTGGCGATCAAGATCCTGCGCCGGGACCTGATGAAGGACTCCAGCATCGTCAAGCGCTTCGAGCGCGAGGCCCGGGCGGCGGCGCGGCTATCCCACCCGAACATCATCACGGTGTTCATGGTGGGCCAGACCGACGACGGTATCCCGTTTTTGGCCATGGAGTTCGTCAAGGGGCATAGCCTGGCCAGAGTCTGCGAGACCGAGGGGCCGCTGCCGCCGGTGCGGGCGATCCACATCTGCCGCCAGATCACGTCGGCGCTCACCGACGCCCACAGCCAGGACGTCGTGCACCGGGACCTCAAGCCAGAGAACATCCTGCTCTCCAACAAGGCCCAGGCGCCGGACTTCGTCAAGGTGCTGGACTTCGGCATCGCCAAGATCCTCCACGGCGACGACGGCGAGAGTCAGCTGACCCAGACCGGCGCCATCTTCGGCACACCCCACTACCTGGCCCCGGAGCAGGCCTCGGGCGGCGAGATCGACCACCGCACCGATCTGTACGCCCTGGGCGTGATCCTCTTCGAGGTGCTGGTGGGCCGCCTCCCCTTCCCCAGCGACTCCGGTATGGCGGTGCTGGTGCAGCACATCAAGGACACGCCGCCGCGGCCGCGGGATCTCAATTCGAGCATTCCCCAGCCCCTGGAGGACGTGATCCTGACTGCTCTGGAGAAGTCCCCCGATGACCGCTTCCAGTCCGCCGCCGAGTTCGGCGAGGCCCTGGGGCGCGTGGTGGACAAGATCAACTTCGGCGCCCAGACCCTGCTGCGGGTCAGCACCGACGCGGAGCTGACCAGGGAAGCGATGATGGGTGGGGAGAAGGCCCCGAGCATCCACCAGACCCGCCGCACCATCCCGTCCACCGCCAAGCTGGTGCCGCCGGCCAAGCCGAGCGATGCGCAGCAGCCCACGGCGGAGCCGGCCCCCGCCGCGGACGAGCCGGATGCGCGCTCCGACGCCGAGCGCGCCTTCGACGAGGCAGAGACGCGGCGTCAGCTGAAGGCCGTGGCGCCGTCCGTGGCCGCGGAGGCGCCCGCGCCCGAGCCCGACCGTGCGGAGCCGCCTGCGTCGGAGCCCGATGACGAGCCGGAGCCCGACGACGAGCCGGAGCCCGAGCCGGCGGTGCCCGGGCCGGGTACGGTGGACGCTCTGGCCACCACGGTGGTGGAGCGCGAGGACAGCGAGACCGCCCTGGCCGTTGCCGCGGCGGTGGCCGGGGAGATCGAGGCCCTGGAAGATGAGGCCGCCGAGGAGCCGGAGGCGGACAAGGCGCCGGTGGAGACCGCCCTGGACGACGAGGCCACCGATGAGGTGGGCAGCATGCCGGGCCAGTCCACCATCCGCATGGCCAACAGCATGCTGGGGCGCAGGAGGTTCGTGCTGCACGGCCTGGTCGGCCTGTTCTCCATTGTTGGCGGCGCGGCGGCCGGCTACTTCTACTGGCGCAGAAAGCAGCGCGGCTCGGGAGCGGAGCCGGAGCCGAAATCGGACCGCCCCGAGGATCAGCCGCCAAGGGCCGATGACAGGCCGGGCCCCGAAGAGAAACCCGATGAGGAGGCCCGCGGCAAGGACGAGCCGCCCGCGCCCGAGGAGAAGGCGCCCGCGCCGGAACCCGAACCCCGCGGCAAGAAGCGCCCCAAAAAACGCCGGCGCCGTCGAAGCAGATCCCGCGCCGCCCAAAAGCCCACGCCGCCGAGGACCTCCTCGACCGTCAAGCCCGTGGGGCCGGAGCCCACCGTCAAGGGCTCTTCAGACCACGGTGATCACGGCGATCACGAGCCGGAGCCGATCAAGAAACTCAAGATCAAGAAGAAGAAGGATACAGACCTGTACGAGCTGGTGGACTGAGCTACTTACCCTTCTGCGGAGCCAGCCAGCAGACCTGGTACTTGTCCAGGTAGATGCAGTCGTACTGTCCGGGGGAGGCCTCGTCCCGGCACTGGTCCTTGGCCGGCGGATCGTCCGCCTTGCAGCCGGTGGACAGGCAGAGGCTCAGGGCGTTGAGGGTGCCCATGGAGAAGCACTTGGAGCCGGTGGGGCAGGTCCACGGCGCACCGTAGGCGCAGCCCACCACCGTGCAGTAGCCGCCCTCCACCATCACCTTGCCGCCGCTGGTCTTGCGCTCGGGGTAGCAGTACTGGTTCTTGCCGCAGTCTGAGCTCACCTTGCAGGGTGAGCCGACCTTGGCCTTGGCCTTGCCCACGGGGAAACAGAGCCCCGTGTCCAGGTCGCACCACGCGTTCGGCTTGAGCGGATCCTTGTTGCCGCAGTCGGCGTCCTTCCGACAGCGCGGGAAGAGGCAGACCTCGCTGTGGTCGTTGTAGGTCAACGACACCGGGTCGCAGGCCAGCCCCTTGTGAAACCTCAGGCAGGGGTTGGTGCGCTTCTTCTGGTTCGCTTTGATGCCGCACCTGGGCAGGCAGTAGTTGCCCCCAGCGTTGGGCACGCGGGTGCAGACGGTGGGCCAGCCCTTGCCGGCGTCCACCCCCACCGAGGTGGTGGGGCAGGTGTCCTCCACCGCCGGGGTGGCGATGTCCTCCAGGGTGCACTTGGGCAGGGCGCAGACGCCCACGGTGGCCGAAACCTTGAGGCAGACGGTGGAGCCCAGGCAGCCGGTCTTCTTCGCCGGATCGCACTCGGCGCCGATGTTGCCGCCGCCCAGCCCGTCACGGTGCCCCAGATCGGGGGGCTTCACCGCGTCGGGCATGCGCTGGTCGTATACGCCGGCGTCGTGCTTGCCGTTCTTCGAATCACCGCAGGCGATGACCGACAGCAGGATCAGGGGGAGGATGAGGAGATGGACAGCACCGCCCTCCGAGGGTCGGTGAGGTGAGCTTTCTCTTTCCGGGGCTGTCACAGCGGGGGGTCCGGGCGCGCAGCCGCGCAAATCACGCGGCTGCGGCCGGGAGAGTTGTTACTTGGTGCAAACGCCGGCGACGCACTTCGGGGTCGCGGTGGCGCATGCAGTGGCGCACTTGCCGCAGTTGGCAGCGTCGGTCTGCAGGTCCACGCACTTGCCAGAGCAGTCCACCTTGGGCGAGGTGCAGGTGGTGGTGCCGGCCACGGCGCCGGAGGCGGTGTCGTCGAAGCACCAACCGGACTTGCTGTACTTGTCGCTCAGGACCTTGTTCTTCAGGTCGCGGCAACCCATCTTGGTTTTGTTGTCGTTGGTGGTGCCGCTGTAGGTACCGAGGGAGGCACAGGACAGCGTGCTGGTGGAGCCGGCGGGCGGCTTGAGCCAGTAGCAACCGATGACGGGACCGAAATCGCAGACGGGGCCCTTGGCGAAGGCGCCAGCGCTGGAGGCCAGGGCGTTCCAGCTGCGGCACTCGTAGTCGCCCATCTTGTCCTTGGCGTTGCCACGGCAAGCGTCGGCGCCGGTCTTGGAGGCCAGCTTACAGGACTTCTGGCAGAAGCCAGTGTTGTAGAGCTTGTTGCAGTGGGAGCCGGTGGGGCACTTGGCGTGGGTCAGGGTCTTCTCGAAGGCGCAGTCCGCCCTGGTGCAGTAGCCGTTGCGGTTGTTCAGCACGCAGGGGGCGCCCGCGTCACACTTGCCGGTGGTGCAGCTGTTGGAGCAGCAGTCACTGTCAGCCTTGCAGGCCTTGCCGGCCGCGACCTTGCCCAGGTCCTTGGCGTCGTCGTACTCCATCATGCAGGTCTGGCCCGAGCCGCAGTCCATGTCGCCCTTGCAGGGGTCGCCGATCTTGGTGGTCTTGGTGTTTGTCTGGGGCTTGCAGAGGCCGCTGGGCTTGTCGCACTTGCCGGCGCCGATGCAGAGGCCGGCGTCGCCGCCGGTGCTCCAGGAGAGGCACTTCTGGCCGGTGGCGCAGTCCTTCTTGGCCACGGAGCACTTCTTGCCGGTGGAGACCAGGCAGTCGTCGTCCTTGGCGCAGCCGCGGTCAGCGGTGCTGTAGAAACAGACGGCCTTGCCGTAGAGGTACCAGAACGCACCCGAGGAGGGGTGGCAGACGAAGGGCTTGTTGCAGGAGTTGGCGCCCAGCTTGGGGGTGCACAGCTTGAGGCAGAAGTTCTTCTTGGACTTCTTGCCGCCGGTGGTGACCTCCAGGGACTTGCCGGAACACATGATGTTCGGCTGGCCGGGGCAGGTGTCCTCGTTGACGAGCGGGGTCTTGGAATCGTCGGGGGTGCACTGGCAAGTACAGATACCAGCTTTTTCGGTCAGCAGCAGGCAGGTGGCGTTCTTGCCACAGTCCTTCTCGGAGGTGTCCTTGCCGCAGGCCTTGCCGATGTTTTCTTTCTTGCAGGTCAGCTTGCCGCCGTCTGTGCCGGTGCCGCCCTCGAGGCCAGTGACGCTGCTGTCAGTGCCAGCCTCGGGTTGGGTCGTGGTGCTGTCACCGCCGCCGTCCAGTTGGACTTTGCCCTTGTCAGCTTCCTTCTTCACGTCGTCGTCGCTACAGCCTGCGAAGACTATACCGAGCACCAATACCAGTGCGATTCCGATCCGTTTCATCTTACTATTACCTCCGTTATTGGAATGAAAACCTAAAGTGGTTTGTGATCCTGGTTGATAGACCTGATTCAAGATTCGCACGCCAATAGCGCGATTGGCTTGATGCTGTCAAGTTAAAAAGCGCCCGAAATGATGTATAACTCTTGATAATCACAGAAGTCCGGTCTCATACCATGTGCAACAGACGCGCCATGTTTCGGCTGGCAGCATTTTCCTCAACGATTTCCACTCAATCAGACCAGTCGGCCCATCTGTCCCTGGGTCAGTACCATGGCGTACGTGTCAGGGAAAAGTACCTGCATTGCCGATGCTGTGAAAATAACTCCAACGATTGCAATCATTTGCCATGGTGTGCGGATCCGCACACCCCTCCCGGCTATAATACCAGGCCTGACAGCCGATACATACCCCGCGGCGCCCCATTTTCGCGGGTGCAAAGGGCCCTGTCGTCGTGGTAGATCACATAAAGCGGCAGCAGTTAACCCCATGGACATCAAGCACATAGTGATACTGGCTACCCTGACCTCGCTGGGGAGTACGGCCTGGGCGCAGGGGGCACGACAGCCGGGTCATACCCCCGCCACCGACGGGAAAAAGCCCGTCAGACCGTCGGGGAAGGTGGTCAACCTCGACCCCAAGGCACCCAGGCCGATGGTGACGCGGGGCTACCTCGACCTGCGCCTCCAGCTCAAGCGGGGCACCCTCTCCGTGCTCAAGGTCACCCGTGGTGTGCTGGCCCGGGCCCGGCCGCTGCCGAGGTTCGCGGGGCGGTACCAGGTCTCGCTGTACGCCTACGGCAAGCTGCGGGACCGGCTGCAGTTCAACTTTCCGCTGACGGCCGGCGCCGGCGAGCCCGGGCCGCGCAACGCGCGCCTGGACCGTGGACTGGCCCTGGGCGTCACCGCCCGCACCACGGTGCGCGTGCCATTCGACGCCCGCATCAACCGCGTGCTCATCGGCAAGCGCCGCTCAAAAAAGAAGCCGCTGGAGGTCGACCTCAAAAAGCTGCTGCCCCCTCCCCTGCCGCTGAAGACGAAGAACATGCGCACGGTGACGTTCGGGCGGCCGGGGGATGACAAGAAGGCGGCAAAGAAGAGGGTCAAGCCGACGCGGAAGAGGCGGAAGAAGAAGTAGAGTCTACTCGTCGTCCTCACCCAGCCCGCCGCTCGATCGCTTCCTCAGGTAGAGAAACACCGCCTGCACCGCCGAAAACAGCGGCACGCCGAGCAGGGCCCCCACCGCGCCGTAGGTGCGCTCACCGGCCACCACGGCGAAGATGACCAGCACGGGGTGGATCTTGGCCGCCGAGCCCATGATCTTCGGGTTGAGCACGTTGGCCTCCAGCAGGTGGATGCCGATGATCCAGCACAGGATCAGCAGCCCGCGGAAGAGGTCGACGCCCTTTTCACCGGAGACCAGCGCCACGATGACGATGGGGATGGAGGAGATGATGGAGCCAAAGATCGGGATCAGGCTCATGACCCCCGCCAGCAGGCCGAGGAGCAGCGGGTACTTGACGCCGATGAGGTGCAGGCCGACCCACGTAAAGATACCGTTGATGATGCAGATCATGAACTGGCCGCGGATGGCGCCGTGGAGCCCCTTGTCGATGAGCACGATGACGTTGTCGAAGTCATGGAAGTAGATGGGCGGCACCAGGTTGCGGAACCAGCTCACGATGCGGCCGGAGTCCACCAGCAAAAAGGCGCTGATCATCAACACCAGGATGAAGGTGGTGATGGCTGACAGCAGCCCGCGCAGGAACTGCTGCCCCAGGCGGAACAGCTGGTTGAAGCGCGTCTCGGACTGGATGACGAACTCGGCCACGTGCTGGTTGATGGTGTCGGCCAGGTGACCGCCAGCCGAGGTCTTGCCCGTCTTGACGCCGGGGGAGTGCACCGTCCAGTGCCCGTCGCTCTTGCGCTCCACCTCAAGGGTCAGGCGGCTGATGTCGATCTCCAGCTGCCCGTCCGCGCGCTTTTTGACCAGCAGCCTCGGCCCGGGCTCCTTGCTCGGCGATTTGCGCGCGGTGGGCTTGGCCTTCTCCTCCACGGGGAAGTTCTTCTCGACCCACGTCGCCACCCGGGGCACGTAGTCCTGGCGCACCTGCTTCCAGAAGGCGGGAGTCTCCGAGACCACCCGCTTGATGTCGTTGCTCAGCCGCGGCACGAAGGCCGTGAAGAACAGACCGATGAGCCCGAGCAGCACGACGTAGACCAGGATGATCCAGACGAAGCGCGGCGCCCTGCGCCCCCCGAGCTGGAGGTTGGAGAGGTAGGACAGCAGCGGCGCGAGGATGTAGGCCACCAGCAGGGCCAGGGCAAACGGCATCACCACCGAGCGGAAGGTGATGACGATGACCGCGATAAAGGCCAGCGAGCCCCACAGCCGGGCGGTGTTACGCGTCCACTCCCAGAAGCCGTCGGGCACCGTGGCGTGGCGCGCAGACCAGCGCTTGATGCGGCTGGTGGTGCTGATGTCTCCGGGGGCGGAGTCGTCCTCGGTGGGCTCTGGCTGGCCCTCGGTCGGTTCCTTCGGATCACTCATTTGGAAGTCCTAGGTGACCATATCATGCCCGGTCGGTGCCGGTCTTCAGCCGGGGCGCCTCCCCCGAGCGGCGGCCCCAGGCCACGCGCACCGAGTCCCAGGACTGGCACCCCGGACAGCGCCAGAAGAGCTCCACGCCGGCGTGGCCGCAGCGCTCGCAGCGGTAGCCGCGGTCGGCCTCGTCCAGTACGGCCAGCAGGTCCACGAGGGTCTCGCGCACCTGCTCTTCGTCCCCCTTGCGCAGGATGATCCGCGCCGCCTCGCGGCGGGCTGGCATCAGCGTGGGCGCCTCCTCCAGCAGCCCGTCGAGGATCCTCAGCGCCCGGGCCGGGCTGCGCTTGGCCTCCAGCCGGGCGTGGCCCAGGCGGAGGTGAGAGTTTTCCGGATCGTCGTCCAGCAGGTCGTCGAGGATGCGGTCCATGCGGTCCAGCTTGCCCAGCTCGAAGAGCACGGACTCCAGCAGGGGGAAGAAGTAAGCGGTGAGGTTCGGCGCGGCGCGCAGGGCCT
>PVBE011606390.1_pt1 | contig 10407 bp, 9 predicted proteins | sample 1631181 | NCBI WGS metagenome assembly PVBE01 (sample SAMN08397723, study PRJNA350692) | Marine metagenome, whole genome shotgun sequencing project. | isolation source: water | place: Pacific Ocean | collected 2012-04 | reverse complement strand
CTCGCAAATGGATGTGTTCGGGCGGGGTGGCGGCGAGCAGATTGCGGAAGATGGGGGCGTAGCATCTGTGGGGCAGATACCGCTTGACCCGGCAGTGCGGGTGGGGGGCGACGCCGGCGCGCCGATTGTGGTGGCTCAGCCGGAGTCAGAACCCGCGGCGGCGCTAAGGAAAATCGCGGCGACCGTCGCCGAAAAAGCCGGCGCGCAATCTCGGCAGCAGCAGGCGGATTCCATCCCAATAGAAGTGATTGAATAATATGTCTGCGACAACATCCCTGGCTAACCCGGTGGTAGGAGTGCGCTTCAATTGGGTCGGCAAAATGTACCATTTTGATGCCAGCGGCCATCCGCAGCTTGCGGTGGGCGACCGCGTGATTGTGAATACGCGGCGTGGCACTCAGATGGGAGAAGTGGCGAAGGTGCTTTCCGAGCCCTCAACCAAAAAGGGTGGGCAAAAGCTGAAAGAGATTGTACGCGTGGCCACCCCAAGGGACCTGGTGCAGCAGCAAACGTGGCAAGTGCAGGCGTCCGAAGCACTTGCCTCTTGCAGGCGCGTGGCCGCCGATTTGAAACTCAAAGGTGTCAGGTACCATCGGGCGGAATACAATTTCGACGGTTCCCGGCTGACCTTTTACTATTCCATCGTTGCAGATAAGCACAGTGATGTTGGGCGGATGCTCCCTGAGTTGCGCAAAGCCTACCCGGATTGCGATGTGGAGACGATGAAAATCGGCCAGCGTGATGTGGCCAAGCTGCTCGGCGGCATCGGCGCGTGCAGCGGGCAACTTTGCTGCCGTACCTTTCTGACCGAATTCACCCCGGTCACCATCAAGGTGGCCAAAGCGCAGGGCATCTCTCTCAACCCGGATGACATCGGTGGCATGTGCGGACGCTTGCGCTGTTGCTTGCTTTATGAGTACGAGCAATATGTGGAGGCTCGCAAGCAGCTGCCAAAGATGAAAAAAAGGGTCGGCACGCCTCGCGGCGCCGGGCGAGTGGTCGCCCTGAAACCGCTCGCGGACACCGCTACTGTGGATGTGGACGGACGCTATTATGATGTGCGGCGAGAAGACATTGTCCCGTGGAAAGAGTACGAGGCCCTGAAAGCGAAAGTGGCTGTGCGTTGTTCGCGACACCCTGCCGGTGGTTGCAGCTGCCCGATGCGGCGCGACTGAGGAGGCCCTCGTCACAGTACGCGAGTTTTTTGCAGTCGCGAAGAATCTCGAGAGCGAGACAATCGCGCAGCGGCGCGATTTCCACCGTCACCCTGAACTTGGATATCAGGAGGTGCGCACCGCGGCTATCGTTGCGCATCAGCTCGGCGAGCTTGGTATGGAAGTGCAGACCAGTGTCGGGGCGACCGGGGTGGTAGGCCTGCTTGGGGCGGAGCTGCCCGGCCCAACCGTGCTACTGCGCTTCGACATGGACGCGCTCCCCATCCAAGAGGAAAACGACACAGATTACGTTTCCACGCAACCCGGGGTGATGCACGCCTGCGGTCATGATGGACACACAGCCATTGGCCTGACCGTGGCTCGGATGTTGGCGTGGCAGCGCGAGCGCTTGCGCGGCACGCTGAAATTCGTCTTTCAACCAGCTGAAGAGGGCGGCTGTGGCGCAGCGGCGATGATCGCGGATGGTGCCCTGCGCGATCCCCACCCTGATTTCGCCTTCGGATTGCACTTGTGGAACGAACACCCTTTCGGTTGGGTGGGCGCGACAGAAGGCGAAATGCTGGCCGGAAGTTGCGATTGGGAGTGCGTGGTCTGCGGGGATGGTGGCCACGCTGCCTCGCCCCATCAGACGCACGACCCGGTTGTGGCAGCTGCGCAGATTGTGGTTGCATTGCAGACGGTTGTTTCCCGCAACGTGCATCCATTAGAATCTGCAGTTGTGAGCGTGACGCAAATCAATGGCGGCGACACATGTAATGTTATTCCGGGCGAGGTGCGCCTTGCCGGGACGCTGCGTTTCTTTCGAAACGCAGTTTGCGATAGCGCGAAACGCCGCGTCACCCAGATTGTGGAAAACATCGCCTCCGCAATGGGCTGTCGGGCGGAGGCGATGTTCGGTTCAGGGTATCGGCCCGTTACCAACGATGCTGCTGCGGCACTGCTGGTGCGGGAACTGGCGGGACGTGTACCCGGCGTGACCGCGGTCGCGGACGATGAACGCACGGCCGGGTCGGAGGACTTTGGCGAATTCATGGCAGATATTCCAGGCTGCTTTTTCTTCGTCGGGTCAGCAAGCGCTGAGCGCGGAAAGGATTATCCCCATCACCACCCCAGATTTGACTTTGACGAGCGCTCGCTGACGGTTGGCGCTACCCTGATGGCGAGCGTGGCGGCGCACCACGTGCTGCCGGATTAGAGCTTGCTGCCGGTCAGGTCGTGCGCCAGGGCTCCGGTGATGCGCACCGGCGCTATTTTACCCACCGCCAGGTCGCTCTCCACAAGCACAACCCCGTCAATCTCCGGCGCATCGCGGTAGCTGCGACCCACGCTCAAACCGTCCCCGACGCCCTCAATGAGCACGTCGTGCGTCTGGCCGACAAACCCCTGATTCTTTTGCAGCGATATGCGCTCCTGCAACTCCATCAGTCTGCGCAGGCGTTCAGCCTTGACCGGCTGCGGAATCGGATCGCCCAACGGCTTGCTGGCGGTGCCGGGCTCGAACGAGAATTCGAAAGCGCCTACCCGGTCGAACTCTAACGTCTCTATGAAGTCCAAAAGGGTCTGGAATTCTGCTTCGGTCTCACCCGGATAGCCCACAATGAACGTGGAGCGAATGGCAAGTCCGGGCAGAGCAACGCGCATTTTCCGTACGGTGTTGCGCACCCATTCGATGTTTGCTGGGCGCTTCATACGCCGTAAAATCTGGTGGTGGGCGTGCTGCAGCGGCATGTCCAGATAGGGCAGGATTTGCGCATGGCGTGCCATGGTCTCGATAAGTTCATCGCTGACGCAGCCGGGAAAGGTGTACATGATGCGTATCCACGGAATTTCTGGCGCAGCTTCTGTAATCTTTTCGAGCAACCGTGCCAGGCCGCCGCTCATCCCGAGGTCATTGCCGTAGTCGGTGGTGTCCTGCGAGATGAGCACTATCTCCTGCACGCCCATGGCTTGCAGGCGCTGCGCTTCGGCGATGATTAATTCAGGTGCGCGGCTGACATGTGTGCCTTTGATTAACGGGATTGCGCAAAAGGCGCACGAACGGCGGCAGCCGTCAGCGATTTTCAGGTAAGCGCTGCCACCCTGCACGGCCACCCGCAGCGCGCCGTGTTCGTCACCGCCCACCGTTGGGGATTCGGGCAAATGGTAAATTGGCCTGGTGTTTTTTCTGCGGCGCAGTTGGCGTGCCAATTGGACAATGTCCATCCAGCGCCGTGTGCCCAGAATGCCGTCCAGGCCGGGCACTTCGCGGATGAGCTCTGCGCCATAACGCTGCGAGAGGCAGCCAGCCGCGATGAGCTGCTGTCCGGCGCGCTTGCCGGCTGCCAGTTTGCGCAGCGCCTGCAGCGACTCCGTGCGTGCCGGGCCGATGAAGCCGCAGGTGTTCACTATCAGGGCCTCGGCTTGCTCAGGGTTTTCTGTCCCGCGGTAGCCCGCTTCGCGTAGAAGCTGCGCCATGCTTTCGCTGTCAACTGTGTTTTTGGCGCAGCCGAGCGAGAGTATGTAGAAACCGTTCCTGTCCATCATGCGCGCAAGGTATTATCCCATCCGCACGAAGCCACTGTCAAACACGGGCTGCGTGGGATATAGTATGCACTATGGATGAGCCGGCATTGCGCATCGGCGTCGACATTGGCGGAACATTCACTGACTTCGTATTCTATGATGAAACCAGAAATGAGTTGCGCAGCTACAAGTTTCTTTCCACCCCGCAGGCGCCCGAGGAAGCGGTGCTGCAGGGGATGGCTGTCGGCAGCGCGCGCTTTTCCACGGACGGAAGTGAGCTGGCGACCATCGTGCACGGCTCCACAGTGGCCACCAATGCAGTGCTTGAACGCAAAGGCGCGCGCACTGCGCTGATCACCACGCGCGGCTTTCGCGACCTTCTTACTATAGCTCGCCAGGACCGGGCGCGAATCTACGATTTGCTCAGCGGCCGTCCGGTGCCATTGATTCCCCCGGTGCACTGCCATGAAGTCACCGAGCGCATAGATTGCAGCGGAAAGGTGTTGCAGCCGCTCGCCGAAGACGAGATTCTCGCTCTGATTACGGTGCTGAAAGCGAAGCACATACAGGCGGTCGCCGTTTGCCTACTGTTTTCTTTTCTGTATCCCGATCACGAGCAGCGCATCGCTGCCGCGCTGCGCGCGGCGGGCTTCCTTGTCTCCCTCTCCAGCGAGATTCTGCCGGAGTTTCGCGAGTACGAACGCGCCAGCACCACTGCCGTCAATGCGTACGTGACGCCCGTTCTCAGCGGTTACATTGGCCAACTGGAAAGCGAGTTGAGCGCCAAAGCTGTTGGTTTCCGCATTATGCAGTCCAACGGCGGCAGCATTGGCGCCAGCCGCGCGCGCGCCGAGGCCGTGCGTTCCATTCTCTCTGGCCCGGCTGGTGGCGTGGTCGGGGCAACCTACGTGGCGCGCGAAGCTGGCTTTGGACAGGTAGTCACATTCGATATGGGCGGCACTTCAACCGATGTGTCGCTCTCACAGGGCGATATCCGCGTGACGAATGAAACTGAAGTCGGCGGCCTGCCGATTCGCATCCCGGTCATCGATATTCACACCGTCGGTGCGGGGGGCGGATCCATTGCACATGTTGATGCCGGCGGCGCGCTGTGCGTCGGACCGCAGAGCGCCGGCGCAGACCCGGGACCCGCGTGCTACGGAAAAGGAGGGCAGCAACCGACAGTCACCGACGCGAACCTAGTACTGGGCCGACTTGCGCCCGAGCACTTCCTGGGCGGGCAGATAGCGCTGCAGAGAGGTGCAGCAGCGGCTGCGTTAGAGCGCCTGGCGCAGCAGGCCGGGCTGGAGGAGCCCGCACCCGGGTTCACGCCCGCCCAGACGGTGGCCCTGGGCGTGATAGAGGTGGTTAACGCCCACATGCAGCGCGCACTGCGCGTTATCTCGGTGGAGCGTGGCTACGACCCGCGCGATTTCACATTGGTCGCGTTCGGCGGCGCCGGTGGTTTGCACGCTGGTGCGCTGGCGCGAGCGCTGGGAATGCGCAGCGCGCTGGTGCCCCGCGGCGCTTCCACTCTATCCGCACTGGGTATGCTCAGTGCGGATGTGGTCAAGGATTATGTCCAGACTGTGATGCTTGGCGGGGGAATTCCCCACGCGAAGTTAGGGAGACTGTTCGCGCCGCTGGAGCGGCGCGCGCTGAAGGATATGGCCGGCGAGAGCTTTGCGGCGGAGAGCGTGCGACTGGAGCGAGATTTGGACGTACGCTATCTGGGGCAGTCTTACGAATTGACTGTGCCGCTGTGCACCGATTATCAAACCGAGTTTCACGGTGCGCACGCATGGGCGTACGGTCACAGCGATGTGGAGGCGGCGCTGGAAATCGTCAACCTGCGCCTGCGCGCTGTGGGTGCGGTCACGCCGGTACCCTTACCGCGCGCCCAGCTCGGGCCTGCCGACGCGACTGCTGTGCCGAGCGAGCACAGGCCGGTGGTCTTCTCCGGCGGCATTGTCGAGACGCCCTTTAACGCCGGGGAAGAGTTGCGGCTGGGGCAGACGGTCTCCGGTCCGGCCGTGGTGACCTATGCCGACACCACTGTGCTGATTGCGGAGGGTGACGCAGCCACGGTCGATTCATGGCGGAATCTGGTGCTTGAAATCGCGGCGTCCGAAGACTACGGGAGCGAATAGAGTGACGGCGACTTTTCTGCGGGACCCGATCAAGCTTGAAATCTTCAAACAGCTGCTCGGTTCCGTGGCCGCGGAAATGGGCACGGCGTTACGGCGCAGCGCTTATTCTCCCAATATCAAAGAGCGGCGCGATTTCTCGTGCGCGCTCTTTGACCCCGCCGGCAATATGGTGGCTCAAGCGGCGCACATGCCGGTGCATCTGGGCGCGATGCCGCTTTCGGTGCAGGCGTGTCTGCGCGCGCTGCAATTCTCACCAGGCGACGTAGTCATCATGAATGACCCATTTCAGGGCGGCACACATCTGCCCGATATCACCGTGATCACGCCCGTATTCGCCGCCGGAGAATTGATCGCGCTCACCGCGAACCGTGCCCACCACGCCGATGTGGGTGGTGTCTCCCCTGGTTCGATGCCGCTTGCCAGCGAGCTTTTCGAGGAGGGTTTGGTGATACCGCCTCTCAAACTGGTGCAATGCGGAGAGAGCAATCGGGCCTTGCTGGATTTGCTGCTGGCGAATGTGCGCACCCCGCAGGAACGCTCCGGCGACCTGCGTGCCCAAATGGCTGCCAACCGTACGGGAGCGAAGCGCATGAGCGAGCTAATCGCGCGCTACGGAGTAGGCGAGGTGAGTGCCGCAATGCGCGGCCTGCTGCACTACTCCGAGCGCATGACGCGGCGGCTGATTGCTGCAATGCCGGACGGCGTTTACAGATGCAGCGATTGCATGGATGATGACGGCGTCAATACTGAAGCGGTCGAAATCAGGGTGGCGGTGACCATCGAGGGCGACGTTGCCACGGTGGATTTCTCCGGAACCGCTCCTCAATGCCGGGGCAGCATTAACGCCACCCGCGCCATAACCGTCGCAGCCACGATGTACGTCTTTCGCTGCCTGCTCGGGTTAGATAGTGTCGCGAATAGCGGCTGTCTGGCGCCTATCCGCATCATCGCTCTGGAAGGTACTGTGGTCAATGCGCGCCCGCCCGCGGCAGTGGCCGGTGGCAATGTCGAAACCTCGCAGCGCATCACCGATGTGCTGCTAGGCGCGCTGGCGCAAGCGGCGCCCGAGCGCGTGCCCGCAGCTAGCCAGGGCACGATGAACAATCTGACGGTCGGTGGCCTCGACGCCCGCGCCAATCCGCCGCGCCTTTTCGCGTATTATGAGACGGTGGGCGGTGGCATGGGTGCCAGCCCGGAAAAAGACGGCGCACATGCGATCCACACGCATATGACCAACACGCTGAATACGCCGGTCGAGGCGTTGGAATACGCCTACCCTTTGCGCGTGCGGCGCTATGAAGTGCGCCGTGGCTCGGGCGGAGCGGGACTTCACCGTGGCGGGGATGGCATCATTCGCGAGATTGAACTGCTTGACGAGGCACAGGTGACCATCCTCTCAGATCGGCGGCAGTCGCGCCCGTACGGGCTAGAGGGCGGCCAGCCGGGAAAAAACGGGCGCAATCTGCTGGTGCGGGCCGGCGCGGAAAAGGAGTTGCCCGGAAAAACGCGCTTCGCGGCGCGGGCAGGCGACGTTGTCAGTATTCGCACGCCGGGAGGCGGCGGTTGGGGGAGTGAAGCGTAATACGTGAAACGCGAAACGCGAAACGTGAAAGTTGAGCTTCACGTCGCGTGCATGTGTGTCATGCCTGCTAGATCATTCGAAGAACTCGCCCAATCCGTCACCGCTTGCGCCCGCTGCCCGCGTCTAATTGCGCACTGCCGCGCGGCGGCACGGACGAAGAAACGTATGTATCGCGAGGATGATTACTGGGGCAAGCCGGTGCCGGGCTTTGGCGACCAACAGGCGCGCGTCCTGATTGTCGGGCTAGCGCCGGCCGTGCATGGCGCGAACCGCACCGGGCGCATGTTCACCGGCGACGGGCGGGACGGCATGGGCGCTTCAGATTTTCTGGCTGCCGCCCTGCAGCGCGCTGGATGGGCCAATCTCCCGGTTTCTCGCCAGAGCGGCGATGGCTTCGTTTTGCGGGGGGTCTTCATGACCGCCATCGCGCGCTGCGCGCCGCCGGGAAACAAACTACTGCGTGAGGAGATATTAAACTGCGCCCGTTTTTTGCACGCGGAACTGGATTTGCTGCGCAATGTGCGCGTGGTCATCGCCGTGGGAAAACTAGCGTTCGATCAGACGATGAGAATACTCGCCGAGCGTGGCGCAGCCCTGCCGCGCGCCAAACCCAGATTCAGGCACGCGGCTGCCATCAATTTTGGAAACGAGCATCCGCGGCTGCTGGCTTCCTATCATCCTAGCCGCCAGAACACCCAGACTGGCCGCCTGACGCCGGAGATGCTGGATCAAGTTTTCAGTATTGCGCAGGATAATCTCATTCCACCCAATCAAACGTGCGCTCCACCGCCTTGAGCCAGCCGCGATACAGCGCATCTCGCACATCGGCTACCATGGCCGGTTTCCAGGTTTGCTCCACCTGCCAGTTGATGCGCAAATCATCCAGATATCCGAGAAGTCGACCGCAGCCTGGCGGCATAGGCTGCGCTCAACGCGGTGGTCTTAACCCTTGCGGACGCACCACCGATGCTTCCAGAATGTCGCTCTGAAACTGCATCAGTAGCTGGTTATGCACCATGCCGCCATCGACTTTTAGCGCGGTCAGTTCCACGCCAGAATCTTTGCGCATCGCCTCCAGTACCTCGCGCGTCTGATAAGCTGTGGCTTCGAGAGTGGTGCGCCCCGCGGACGGGCAACCCTGCGTGCTATAATCTCCGCGAAGAGTACTCCTGATTTCTCACTCAAAACGGAGCATAACATGGCCGCTGAAATGAGCCTCACCCTGACCGAAGAACATGAAATGATTCGCGAGGCAGCGCGTGATTTCGCCAAAAAAGAGATCGCGCCCATCGCCGCCGAATATGACGAAAGCGGTGAATTTCCGTTTGAGACGATAAAGAAAATGGGCTCTCTGGGCCTGATGGGCATCGAAGTGCCGGAGAAGTATGGCGGCGCGGGCATGGATACGATTGCCTATGTGCTTGCTATGGAAGAAATATGCAAGGTGGACGCCTCGCACGGCACAATCATGAGCACCAACAATTCGCTGGTCTGTCACGGGCTGCTCAAGTACGGCACGGAGGCGCAAAAGCAACGCTATCTCGTGCCGGCGGCGAGTGGCGAGAAGATCGGGGCGTATTCTCTGACCGAACCGATGTCCGGCTCCGATGCCGGCAGCATGCGCTCACGGGCGGTGCGCTTAGATGAGGGCTATGTGATAAACGGGCGGAAAAGCTGGGTGACGAGCGCACCCGTGGCCGATTTCATCGTGCTGTTCGCAATGACTGTGCCTGAGAAAAAGCACCACGGTGTCACCGCCTTTCTGGTGGAGACCGACCGTCTGGGCTTCAGCCTGGGAAAAACCGAATCCAAACTGGGCATTCGCGCCTCGGCCACTAGCGAAATCAGCTTCGAAGACTACCACTGCCCGGCTGAGAACCGTCTGGGCAATGAGGGAGAAGGATTCAAAATTGCCATGACGGTACTCGATGCCGGGCGTATCGGGGTGGCTGCGCAGGCGCTGGGCATTGCCGAGGCTGCTTACCAGGCCTCGGTTTCTTACTGCCGCGAGCGCGAGGCTTTTGGCAAGAGGATAGGTGAGTACCAAGGTCTTCAATTCCAGATTGCGGATATGAAGACGAGAATCGAAGCGGCGCGACTGCTGATATACAGTGCCGCGTTGACGAAAGAGCGCGCTGAAAATGATGGCCGGCGCTACACGCTGGAGGCGAGCATGGCCAAGCTGTACGCTTCCGAGGTGGCCATGGAGTGTGCCCATCGCGCCGTGCAAATCCATGGCGGCATAGGTTATTCTAAGGAGCTGCCCGTCGAGCGCTACTTTCGCGATGCGAAAATCACCGAGATTTACGAGGGCACGAGCGAGATTCAACGCATGGTGATTGCGCGCAAGGAATTGGGGCTTCGCTGACCGGAAGCATGGCGCGGCGTGGGGACGGGGTTCTGCTCGGAGCAATGCCGTGCTTTCCGGCGTGAAAGGAGACACTGAATTGGCATCACCCTCGCGGGCCTGATGAGGACTTGCTCAGACCGTCCAAAAAGGAGAGACCACATGGCATCTAGTCGTACGCATACCTATCAGCACATCCTCTTTGAAGCTTCAGAGCGAATTGCTCATGTGACGATGAACCAAGCCGCTCGCCGAAATGCCCTTTCGGTTAAACACATGCAGGAATTGACCGACTGTTTTAGCGCTATCGGCAAGAACCGTGACGTTGCCGTGGTCATTTTATGCGGGAATGGGCCGGCTTTTTGTGCCGGACATGACCTGCGAGAGATGATCGGGCAAAGCGCAGAATTCTATCGCACCATCTTCGATATCTGCACAAGGATGATGGACACGATTCAAAACATCCCGCAGCCGGTCATTGCGCAGGTGCACGGCATTGCCACTGCGGCCGGCTGTCAACTGGTCGCCACCTGTGATCTGGCCGTGGCCGCCGACACGGCGCGCTTCGCAACGCCGGGCGTAAAGATCGGCCTGTTCTGCTCGACGCCGATGGTGGCTGTCACCCGCAATCTGCACCGCAAGAAGATGCTG
>PVBE010383255.1_pt1 | contig 10407 bp, 9 predicted proteins | sample 1631181 | NCBI WGS metagenome assembly PVBE01 (sample SAMN08397723, study PRJNA350692) | Marine metagenome, whole genome shotgun sequencing project. | isolation source: water | place: Pacific Ocean | collected 2012-04 | reverse complement strand
CCTGATTCGCTCGGTGAGCCCCTACTCGCAGCAGACACCGCACACCGGCGCCATGTCGTATGAAGACGGCGTCGAGCGCATCCCCCATGCCGCCATCACGGTGGAGGACGCCAAAATGCTGCAGCGCTTTCAGGACCGCGGCCAGCGCATCATCGTGCGCTTGAAGATGGCGGCCGAGACGCTACCCGATTCCCCTTCGCGCAACGTCATGGCCGAGATCCGCGGCTCCGAGCTCTCCGACCAGGTCATCGTCTTGGGAGGCCACATCGATTCTTGGGACGTCGGGCAGGGCGCCATGGACGACGGTGGCGGCAGCGTCGCCGCGTGGGAGGCGGTGCGGCTCATGAAGGAGCTCGGCCTGCGCCCGAGACGCACCGTGCGCGTGGTGCTGTGGACCAACGAAGAGAACGGCCTGCGTGGCGGCAACGCCTACCGCGACGCGCGCATCGATGAGCTCGGCGACCACATCCTGGCGATGGAATCCGACGGCGGCGTGTTCAAACCTTCGGGCTTTGGCTTCACGGGGTCCGACGAAGCCTTCGCCATGGTTTCCGAGATCGCCACGCTGCTCGATCGTATCGAGGCCGGCGCCATCTCACGGGGTGGCGGCGGCGCCGACATCGGCCCGATCATGAGGGAGGGCGTTCCCGGCATGGGCCTGCAGGTAGACGGCACGCGCTACTTCTGGTACCACCACACCGACGCCGACACCATGGCGGTGATCGATGCGGACGAGATGGCGCGCTGCGTCGCAGCGATGGCGGTGATTGCCTACGTCGTCGCCGACATGCCGCAGCGGCTGCCGCGGGGGACGCCGTGAAGCGGCTGCTCACGCGGAGACGGCGGGTGATCGTCGATGGCGGCAAGTTCGGGTGGGGCAGCTTGGCGCTGGTCTCTCTCCTGATTCTCGGTGGTTCGCTCGCAGGCCGGGCGGTGCAGGTCTCGGGGGCCGTCGGTCAGCAGCCCGACGCGCAGGAATACAGCGGCATTATCATCGACAACGTGACGCTCATCGACGGTACCGGCCGGCCGCCGGTCCCCGGTATCAGCATCCTGGTGCGCGACGATCGCATCGCACAGATCGGGAGCGGTCCTTTCGCCGTGACCATGGAGTACCCCGGCCCACGCACCGTCGATGGCTCCGGCAAGTACCTGATCCCCGGCTTGTGGGATGTGCACGTGCACCTGAGCGGTGGTCGCGGGCGAGGCGGGCCGGACTTCGACGCCGGCATCGGCGCGCTGCACGGGTTCGTGTACAGCGGCATTACCTCGATCTTCGACGCCGGAAACAACCCCGATTTCACCCTCTCGTTGCGGCAGCGCGAGCGCGAGGGCGAGATCGTCAGCCCGCGCATCTTCGCCACCGGGCCGTTGGTGACAACACCGGGCGGGCACGGCGGTGGCCGCGGCATGACGCTCATCGATAGCTGGCCCGAGGCCCGCGAGGCGCTCGATGCGCACATCGAGCTGCAGCCCGACATGGTCAAGTTCACCTTCGACGAGCACGGTTGGGGCACGCGCCCACTCATCCCGCTGCTCGACCCCGACCTGATGGCGCGCGCCGGCCGCTACTTCAACGAGCACGGCATCCGCACGACGGTGCACATCTCGCACGAGTACCGCGCGATCCAGGCGATCGAGGCTGGCATCGACACGCTGGCGCACCCCATCATCCAGGGGCCGGTGAGCGACGAGTTCGTGCAGCTGATGGCGTCCAAGAAGGTGCCGATGGTCTCGACGCTAACCATCGGCGAGGGCTATAGCCGCCTCGTCGAGCATCCGGAGTTTCTCGACCAGCCTCTGTACCGGGCGGTATACGGCGCCGAAACCATCGAGCGCTTGAAGACCACCGTGCGCGACCAGTACGCCGCCCGCGCTTGGACCACCTGGATGAAGGTCATGACCCCCGTCGCCCAGGAAAACCTGCGCAAGATCGTCGCCGCCGGCGGCGTCATCGTGCTGGGGTCGGATCAGTCGGCCGGGCCGCAGACCCACCGCGAGCTCGAGCTCATGGTGGAGGGCGGCATCCCGGCGCTCGAGGCCATCCGCATCGGCACGCTCAACGCCGCCATCTTCATGGGCAAGGAGCGAGAGATGGGCTCCATCGAGGTCGGCAAGCTCGCCGACATGGTGCTGCTTTCTGCCGACCCACTGGCCGATATCTCCAACGCCGCGATGATCGACACGGTGATCAAGGGTGGCCGCATCATCGATCGTACCGCCCTCGATCTACCGATCAATCGCTAGCGCTGCAGCGTGTACACCCTCCCCGGAGCCCGCCAGCATCGTGCTTTCGCGCAGTAGCTTTCCGTTGAGAGGTCAGTTCTAGCGCAGCGCCAAGCGATCAGCGGCATCCCAGCGCGACATGTCGGAGAGGATGATCTGATCGCCCTCCTCGAGCCCCTCGGTGATCTCGATCATGTTCACCGAGCTTCGTCCCGTTCGCACGGAGACCCGCTCCGCGAAGCCGTCGTCGACGAGCTTGAACAGACCCAGGCGGCTGTTCGACTTGCCGTACGCCGGCTTGCCGACGTACAACACGTCGACAACGACGTCGATCTGGATGCTGGCGTCGAGAGACATGCCCGGCAGGGCGGTCTCGGGCACCTCTTCGGTGAACTCGAGCCGGACCACGCGCGTGCCCTGCACGATCTCGTCAGCGAGCTCGGTAACGCGAGCGGCCACCTCGGCGATGCGCAGGTCCACGGTAGCTGTCTGGCCGATCTCGAGATCCAGGCTCTGGGACTCCGGGACGCGTAGCTGTGCGATCAGATCGCCCGACTCGGTCTTGAGAAGCTGTCCGGCGCCGCGGCGCTCGATGGCGAGGTCACCGCGCTTGACGGTGTCCATCCACAAGGTTGCTCGGTCGACCGCGGGCGCCCCGGGAAAGGTTGCTCGGTCGACCGCGGGCGCCCCGGGACCAGAGCTGCACGCACCCGCAACGATCAGACTGCCGGCGAGCAACAGCAGCGCCGCGTTGATGAAGCGGAGACCCTTTGTCTTGCCAATGAGTGTCGCTCCCATGGCGACCTCCTTTTGCTGTGTGGCCTTGAAGGGTTGCTGCACAACAAGAAAGCAAGCATCGTGCCATGCGCGGTCTGTCGGGTGCCAGAGTGGCAAATTCGGACGCTGGTAGCGTGCTGATCGCGTTTGCAGCCTTCGTCGGCTCCCTGCTTCGGCGTGCACGGGCCCGCTGCAGCGTCCGCTGACCGCCGCGCAATCCCACAAGCGGACACCGCGGCAGAGAACGTGGACCCCAGCGGGCTATCTCGGTGGCGCCTGCTGACGGCGCATGGTCGCCGGGCTCACCACATCTCCCGCAGGCGCGCCGCGACATCGACGCGCACCGCGCCGCCGCCGCCGGGGTCGTCGTCGACTCCCGACCCCCGAGCATGTGACGTGGTCTCGAATCGGTTGGCGATGGCGCCCGGCAGAAAGCGCGACAGCGGCGCGTATAGGTGGCGCTCGCCGTGGCGGTGCTGGCGGTGGACGTAGAAGCGCAGCGGGTGGATGAGGTGCAGCTCGTTCTTGGCACGGGTCATCGCCACGTACAGCAGCCGGCGCTCCTCCTCGATCTCCTCCACCGAGCCGGTAGCCATGTCCGAGGGAATGCATCCGTCGACCAGGTTCATGACGTAGACGTTGTCCCACTCCTGGCCCTTGGCCGAGTGGATGGTGGAGAGAATCAGGAAATCCTCGTCGAGGTGCGGCACGCCGGCGAGGTCGCCCGTCGCCGACGGCGGGTCGATGGTCACCTCGGACAGGAAGCGCTCACGGCTGGGGTACTGCGAGGAGATGAGCTCGATCTGCTCGAGGTCACCGACTCGCACCATGGGCGCGTCGTAGAGTCGCTCGAGGTGCGGCTGGTACCAGCGCCGTGCCTCGCCCACCTGGCCGGGCCAGTCGCAGTCCTCGCCCGTCAGGCTGTCCATGAGCTCGACGAATGCCGGCCAGTCCTCGCGTGCCGCCGCCGGCGGCTCGATGCCCACCAGCGAGAACCGTTCGCGCGAGGTGTCGGCGGTGGCCTCATCGAGGATCTTCTGCGCCGCCGCCGGGCCGATGCCGGCAAACAGTTGCAGCGTGCGGAACGCGGCGATGCCGTCGCGCGGGTTCTCCGCCCAGCGCAACACGCACATCAGATCCTTTACGTGCGCCGCCTCGAGGAAGCGCAATCCGCCGTACATGACGAACGGGATGTTGCGGCGCGACAGCTCGATCTGCAACAGGTCGGAGTGGTGCGTTGTGCGAAACAGCACCGCCTGGTCCTGCAAGGCCAAGCCGGCCTCGCGGGCCGCCAGCACGCGCTCGACGATGTGCTCTGCCTGATCGCTCTCGTCCTCGACAGCCACTACCCAGGGCTTTTGCTGTGACGGTCTCTCGGAGAACAGGTCCTTGGTGAAGCGCTCCGCGGCGAACCCGATCACCGCGTTGGCGGCGTCGAGGATGGGTTGCGTAGACCGGTAGTTCTGCTCCAGCGTGATGACCTCGGCGGACGGATCGAACTGCCGCGGGAAGTCGAGAATGTTGCGTACCGTGGCGGCGCGGAAGGAGTAGATCGCCTGGGCGTCGTCACCCACAACGGTGATCCCCTTGCCGTCGGGGCGCAGTGCCAACAGGGTCGACGACTGCAGCGCGTTGGTGTCCTGGTACTCGTCGACCAGGACGTGGTCGAACCGTTCGGACACCTTGCGCGCCAGCGTCGGCTCCTGCATGAGGTGGTACCAGTACAGCAACAGGTCGTCGTAATCGAGCACCGAGCGTGTCTGCTTGGCCTCGACGTAGCCGCGGAACAGCTCGCGCAGCTCTTCTTCCCAATCGCCGCACCAGGGAAAGGCGTCATCGAGCACCTTCTTGAGCCGTTCGCCGCTGTTGACGCAGCGCGAATAGATCGCCAGGCAGGTGGCCTTGCGGGGGAAGCGCTTCTTCTGCCGCGACAACCCCGACTGGTGGCGCACGACGTCGAGCAAGTCTTCGGCGTCGGAGCGGTCGAGCACGGTGAACGATGGATCGAGCCCGAGCGTCGGCGCGTACAAGCGCAACAACCGGTTGGCAACGGCGTGAAAGGTGCCGGCCCAGCGCAGCGAGCCGGAGCCGATGCGCTTGCGCCCTTGCTCCGAGCGCGCCGCCAGCGCCACGATGCGCTCGGCGCGGCGGGTCATCTCGCGCGCCGCGCGGCGGGTGAAAGTCAACAGCAAGATGCGTCCGGGATCGTAACCGCGCAGCACGCACTCGGCAACGCGGTGCGCCAGGGTCGTCGTCTTCCCGGTGCCGGCGCCGGCGATGATCAGCAGCGGAGGTGATGCGTTCTCGGTGTCTGCACTCCCGCTACCTCCGGCGCGCTCGGGGAGGCCATATAGCACCGCGCGCCGTTGCGCCGGGTTGAGCTTCTCCAGATGGGGTGAGGCGTCGTCGGCTGCGCTTCGCGCCGGCGTGGAGCTGTCAGGGTGTGACGACGAGTGGAGACCAGCGGCTTTGCCTGCCTTGCCGCCGGGCGTGGGGGCGGGCTGCATGCTCATGGGCTGCGCGTTCCGGGCTGTCCCTTCACGGCCCGGCTGTACTCGCCCCCACGAGAGAATCGGATCATACTATGCCGGTGAACCCGAACGGACCTGCGTGCGTCTGCGGCTACAAGCGGGTTGCTGATACGGCTCGATCTCAGGGAGGAGGCAGGTGCCAGGCATGACACGTCGTTCCAACGTCGAGCGCTCGCCCTGGCGCGAAGCGCTCACACCCTGGGCAGCGACGCGGCTCGCGGTGCTGTTGGTCACGATGTTGGCGGCGATTCTCCTGCCCTCGAGTCCGGACCGGTCTTGGTATCTGAGCGCCGCGGAACCGCGTAATCCCTTCGCGGTTTGGGACTCTACGTGGTACCGGGAGATCGCCCTCATTGGCTATCCCGAGGGCGAGGGTGTTGCCGACCCGTTCGCGTTCTTCCCCCTTTATCCGATGATCGTACGCGGTGTGCGGGCGCTCGGCGCCCACGTCTGGGAAGCGGCGGTCCTGGTCTCCAATGTGTCTTTCTATCTGGCGCTCGTCGGCCTTTGGGCCCTGACCCGCCGGCTGCACGGCACCGCCGCGGCACGCCGAACGGTCCTCTACCTCGCAGCCTTTCCGTTCTCGTTCTATTTTTCTCACGGTTACGCTGAGAGCCTGTTCCTGATGCTCACCGTCGCCACGTTCTTGTTTGCTGAACAGCGACGCTGGAGCGCGTGCGCCGTGACCGGGGCGGCCGCTGCCTTGACCCGACCCTTTGGTGTATTGATGGTCCTTCCCGCCGCGGTGTGGGCGCTGCGGGCGCTGCCCCGCCGGGATGCGGGTGGCAAGCCCGACGACGATTCGCCAGCGATTGCGCATGTCGTGGCCGGGACACCCGAAACGAAGCCGCCGGCAAGAGAAGTCGCGGGGCCGCTGGTCGCGGTGGTTGCACCCCTGCTCGGCATCGGAGCGTACAGCCTCTTTTGCGCCCTACGAACCGGAGATCCGCTTGCCTGGCTGCATGCGCACCAGTCGTGGGGTTACGAGCTGGGCACCTCGCCGCTGTTGGGCTACACGACGTTCTTCGAAAAGGTCTACAACTTCGGGCTGTACGGCAGCCTGACGTCGTATCCGTACAGCATCTACGAGTTCATCGGGGCGATGATCGCCGCCGCGTTCGTGTTGTTCACGATCTTGGTAGCTTCGCGGCTCGGAGCAGCGTATTTCGTGTGGAGCCTCGCGATGCTTGCCGTGCCCCTGGGCAGCGGCTCGTGGGAGGCGCTGGGACGCTACTGCTCTCTGAACTTCCCGGTTTTCATGGCCCTGGCGACGCTCGAGAACCGCACCCTCGACATCATCATGACCGTCGCGGCGGCGGTCTTGCTCGGGTTGCTCGCCGCTTTGTTCGTCAGTCATCCGCTCACATGAAGCACGATCCCGCCAACCGACCCGTCCCGCACGAGATCACGCCTGCACCATCGTGCCGGCGACGAGACGCCCTCATTGTGGCCGCCACATTGCTTCTCGGTGTGGCCGCCGCCGGCTGCCGCGTAGACCAGGCGCCCGATTCCGAGCGCCGGACGTTCGACATGGGTACTCTGAGAGCCGAGGCTCGATTCCCTGACACCGTGCCCCAGCTCGGAACGGTGGCGGTCGATATCACCTGGGAGCCCGGGCCCGATTTCTCTGCGCCTCCTGGAGAGGTGATGGTATGGCTCGAGTTTGTCGACCGTGACGGACGCGTCAGGTTCTTCGACATGCATCCTCCGGACGTGGCTGTGGGGGACTGGGCGCCCGGAGATCGTGTGGGCTACCGCCACTTCGTGCTTGCTCCCTGGGCGGCACCGGTCGGCCGGTACGTGGTGCGGGCCGGCTTCCGATGGGCCTCCGACACGGACATACGATTCGTCTTCACCCCCGCTGCAAACCGGGAGCGCATCGACGCGATACTGCTCGGTGAGCTGCAACTGAGTCCGCGTCAACCGGGGCGGGAGCCCAGGTACACGCAGGGGTGGCTGCCTCTGGAGGTCGACGTAGACGATACCTGGAGGACGTGGAGGTGGACGACCGGGGACGCGACGATGCTATTTCGGGGCTTCGAGGGCCAGCGCACGCTGCATCTATGGCTGCAGGCGCCGGACGCGGCACCGGGCTTCGTGCAACCCCTGACGATCGAGGCGGACAGGCGCGTGCTGGCGGAGCGCACGCAGACCGATGGCAAGCCTTTTTACTGGCCTGTGCAGGTGACGAGTCCGTGCGGCGCCGAGTGCGGGCTGGAGGTTGTGCTGCGGCTCGGCCGGCTGTTCTCTACAGAGGGTGCCCAGGAGCGCCGACTTGGGCTCATGGTGTTGAGCGTCTACCTCGAGTAGTAGCAAGGTGAACGAGGGGTCGAGCCTAGTGATCGGATTCAGAGGCGTCGCGTCGACTGCTGGAAGGGCGAAGCGGATGCGTGCGACAATCCGGCCCGGGGATCGGGAGAAACGCTCATGAGTCGTGCCGCCATCATGCTCATCGCCGCCTTGGCGGCGAGCGGCGCCTATAGCATCGGGCTCAAGGCTTACCTGTTGAGCCGCGAGGATCCCGAAACCGTCCTGCCGCGCGGCGAGGCGGCGCCCGCCTTCGAGCTCACCACCCTCGACGGCACCGAGATGGATCTGCAGCAGATCGCGGGCGAGAACAAGATCGTACTGGTCAACTTCTGGGCCACGTGGTGCCAGCCTTGCCGTCTCGAGATGCCGTAGCTGGAGCGGATCTACGACGACTACCACGGCCAGGGATTGGAGATCCTCGCGATTAGCGCCGAGGATTCGAGCACCATCGAGGCCTTTGTGGCCGAACACCCGTACAGCTATCCGATCCTTGTCGATCCCGATGGATTGGTTTCGGAGCGCTATGGCATCGAGGCAATTCCCACGACCGTGCTGGTCGACGCCGACGGCGAGGTGATCCGGGTGCGCATCGGCTTGAGCCCGGTTCTGGAGGCCGAGATCAAGAGGTTGATGGAAAGAGACGACGAGCGGTGAGCGCCGCCGTCATCGAGGTCGAGGGCGTCCGCAAGGTCTATCGAACACGGTTGCCGCGGCGCGAGGTGCTCGCGGTCCACGACCTCAACCTGACCATCGAGCGCGGCTCCGTGGTCGCCTTCGTCGGACCCAATGGCGCCGGCAAGACGACGACAATCTATATGTTGCTCGGCCTGTTGAACCCCGATCTCGGATCCGTCTCGGTGTTCGGAGAACCTCCCGGCTCGGTCGAAGCACGGCGGAAGACCGGCTTCATGTCGGAGATCTTTCACACCTACCCGTTTCACACCGCGCGGCAGGCGATGCGCTTCTACGGGCGGCTCGCAGGGGCGCCGGCCGCGGGGTTCGAAAGCGAGATCAACAAACTGCTCTACCGCCTCGGACTCGGGGCTGCCGCCAACCGCAAGGTCGGCACCTTCTCGAAAGGCATGATGCAGCGCCTCGGTATGGCTCAGGTGCTGCTGCACGGTCCGGAGCTCCTGGTGCTCGACGAGCCCACCACTGGTCTCGACCCGGAGGGTCGCCGCCTGGTGGCCGAGATCATCGCCGAACAGCAGGCCAAGGGCACGACGGTGTTTCTGAGCAGCCACATCCTCTCGGACGTCGAGCGTAGCTGTGACCACGTGGCGATGCTGCGGCAGGGCGAGCTCGTGTTGTCCAAGAGCCTCGCGGAGCTCGTTGGCAAGACCGATGACTGGGAGGTTGAGGTAACCGGTCTCGACGAGGCGTCGAGTGCCGAGTTGGTCTCGGCCGGGTTCGCGGTCTCCAGCGAGGACGATGAGCGCGCCGTCTTGAGCTGTACGACAGAGACCAAGAACGACCTTCTCCGCCGGCTGATCGACATGCCGGTCACAATCGGCGCCGTGCGGTCGGCCGGGCAGACGCTCGAAGACCTCTACATGGAGCACACGGAGATCGTATGAGCGCTGTCGTCGACATCGGCAAGAACACCTTCAGCGCGATCATTCGCAACAAGGTGCTCTACCTGGCCGCCTTCTTGTTGATCCTCCTCGTTGGGCTCGCGATCCTGCCGATCGCGATGATCCGGATGGTCGGCGAGGGCGACCAGCAGGACCTGACGCGACAGCTCCAGGTGAACTTGATCGTTGGCATCTTCAGCTTCTGGAACTCGGCGACCCAGGCGATGGCTATCTTTCTGGGTGCCACTGCGATTTCGTCAGAGATTCGCGCCCGTACGATCGTCACGGTGCTGTCGAAGCCCATCGACCGATGGCGCTTCGTGGTCGGCAAGTGGCTCGGGATCCAGGTCGCCCTGGTCATGTTCCTGACCATCGGCCTGGTGCTGAGCGCCGCGATCCTGTTCGCCTTCGAGGTCTACCCGTCGGGTCTGTTCTGGCTCGGCGTGCTGCGGGCGTTCATCATGGTGATGATCATAAGCAGCCTGGCGTTGCTCATCAGCACGATCAGCTCGGCTGTGGTCGCGGGCGGCGTCACGCTGCTGCTCGGGATGCTCACCGGAGTCATCGTCCAGGGCGTCGACCTGCCGTTCGCCTGGGCCCGGCTCCCGGCCCGCGCCTATTATTTCCTCGCTCCCGCCCGCCCGCCGGGCGATTTGATGCAGCAGGGCTTCTCCTCCGACTTGCTCAACCCGGAGTACGGGCTGTACGTTGGCGTGCTCGCCGAGAACATGCTGTACGGCTTGGTTCTCGTGGTGCTGAGCTGTGTGATCTTCACCACCCGGGAGGTTCGTGTCCGATGAGAGCGCGCTGGTCACAGATATCGGTGCTCGCCGTACTTGCTGTCGCCATGTCGGCGGCGCTTCCGTCGTCGGGCGCCGTGGCGCCCGCATCGCCGGCCGCGTCGCGGGCCCCGATGCCGGCGGGAGCAGCGGCCGCGAAAGCCGCCCAGGCGCCCGGCGCAACGCTGCTCATCCGCGGCGGCTGGTTGT
>PVBE010275256.1_pt1 | contig 10407 bp, 31 predicted proteins | sample 1631181 | NCBI WGS metagenome assembly PVBE01 (sample SAMN08397723, study PRJNA350692) | Marine metagenome, whole genome shotgun sequencing project. | isolation source: water | place: Pacific Ocean | collected 2012-04 | reverse complement strand
TGTGAATGTGGTCATGGGTGCCTCCTAGGCTGTGTGGACCGTGTCTGTCTCTATTGGGTACATTCTATCCCAGGCGGGTGCTCCCTACACCTCCCTAGGCTTTTCTATCTCCCCTCGGCGCCGACCGGTCGCCAGGAGCCGGCGACCCTGGCCAGGACGCCGGACTGCACCAGGGCGGCCTTGATGTCGCCCATGCCCTCGGCCCGCCCCCAGGGGGTGCGGCGGACCAGCTGCAGGGCGCTGACCATGTTGACGACGTCGCCCGTGTCAACGCCGACGGAGGCGATGTGGACGCACATGCTGAGGTTGCGGTGCCGAAGCTCGGAGTCGCCGACGATGGTGGTGATGTCCTCGGTGGACGGCAGGACGCGCAGGATGGGTGCCATGGCCATGCTAGCAGTCCGCCTGGACCAGGTCACGGTCGCGACAGTTGTAGATGCGACCGACCACGTCCTCCACCATGATGTGGGAGCCTTCATGGCGCCCCCGCCGTGTCGGGGCGTCGAAGCAGGGGGGAAGGACCTCACGGACGATGCCGGTGAAGCCGGGGACCAGCTTCCAGTGGTCAGCCCGGGGGCCGAACACCCGCAGGTGTCGGAAGGCCGGAGGTGTCATGCGGACGATGTCCCCGACGGCGAACTGTGTGCTGGGCTGCGCCATGCTAGTTGGTCTCCGTGACGACCCAGGCCTTGATGGCGCTGGGCGTGAAGTAGAGCAGCTGGTGGATGGCGCCCTCGGCGGAGTCCGCCTTGACGTTGCGGTAGTTGTTCATGCTGAAGTCCTAGGAACTGGTGTTGTCACCGGGGGTTCATCCCCCATTAGCTACATTATAACCCGTCAGCGTCCCCGCTACACGGGATCAGTCGTTGTCCACGAACAGGACCTCGCCGTGGTCGCCCCACCAGCGCCAGCCGGTCACCTCGCCTTCCCGGTCGCGGACCACCTCGCCGCGACGGAAGGTCCGGCCGAGGTACTCCATCTCGAGTGGCGGCCGCCACCCCGGACCCAGGGTGGACGCCTCGAGGCGAACCCTGAGCCCGTCGTAGGGCAGGTAGGTCGGTGACAGCGTCACCGCAAGCTCTCGGTGGGAGCAGGTGCCTCGACGGTCGTCGCGTCCTGCTGGTCACGGGCCCGCTTGGCGGGGCAGTCCCCGGCCAGCATGCCCAGCGTGATCAGCGTGCCCTGGGTGTCACCGATGCTTCGGAGGTAGTCCATCCTCGCGGCGACCATCGCCCGCTCCTGCGGGTCGATGGCATGCCGAATGAAGCAGTGGCAGTTGAGGTCGGCCTTAAGCCACCTCCGCGACCTGGACGGCCTCGGCGGCGATCTCGGCGTCGATGACCGCGACCGTCTCACGGAGGTCAGCGATCTGGTTGAGGGCACGGCGGCGACGGAGGTTACGCTTCTCGACCCGGGTCAGCTCGCGAGCGAGCGCCACCAGCGGGGTCGCGGACTTGTTGGAGGCCATGACCTTGAGGTCATCGCCGAAGAGCTTCCACCCGAGGGTGGAGTGGGTGCGGACGAGGCGCCACTTGCGGCCGTCGTGCTTGGTCTGGAAGTGACCGAACTGCCAGGTCTTACGGGTGGTGGGCTCGGAGGTCTCGGGGTTTTCGGTGCTTGCCATGAGTGAAGTTCCTTTCGAGAACGGGTGGGGTTCATCCCCCATTAAGTCTATAATATCACCCCGGCACCCCCGCTACACCCAGGAAGTCGAACTCGTTGACGTAGCCCGCGGACGTGCTGCCATCGTCGAGGCGAACGTTCCAGAACTCGGGCTCCCAGTCGGGATCGCCCTCGGCCCGCTCGGGCGTGTGGCTGGTGATGGTGCCCGGGCGGTCGTAGAAGGCCACGCGGTCGCCGACCCTGAAGCCGTCGAACCATCGGCGCCCGTCGGGCGCCAGGGTGAATGTTGACATGTCAGCTCCTGGGATCCTGGGCCGGGACGAAGTGCGCCCCGACCACGTTGCGGACGAACCGGCGATTCTTCCCGTCGATGTAGCGGCTGCGCTTGTCGCCCCACTCGTGACAGCCGTTGTGCCGGACCTGGCTGTCGGCGAACCGGAGCAGGTCCTCGGCCAGCAGGCAGGCCTCGCCGGCGTAGGTGGCGAAGCGTGCCATGGCGTCGGTGTTGTCGGCGAACACTCCCATGGAGGTGTGGCGGGGGAGCCCGCGGAGGATGATGGCGAGGAGTCCCTGGGGGCAAGGTTCGGACATGTCGTTTTCTCCCGGGGTTAATTCCCCATTAGCTACATTATAACCCCCAGGCGCCCCCGCTACACGCGCTAGCGGTAGAGGGGCACCGGTGCCAGGGTCACTCGGCTGCGGCTCGGACGCTGGCCTTGGAGCTCTTGCGCGCCTTCTGCTTGGCTGCCTGGGACCCGCGGGCGGGGTTCTGCTTCTGCCGGACGTAGCCCGGGCGGCGCAGGCGCCGGCGTGAGGTCGTGGGGATGTTGAAATGCTCGTTCAGTGCTTCGGTAAAGATTCCCATGTGAATGGTCTCCGTGTGGGGTTAGTCGTTGAAGGGGGTGAGGACGTTGCCAGTCGGCTACACGCCCGGGAGGAAGTGGGTGCCGACCGCGTTGCGGACGAAGCGTCGGCACTTGTTGGCGGCGTAGCGGACCCGCTTGTCGCCGAACTCGTAGCTCGGCCCGTCGTAGGCGCTGTCGGCGTAGGCCAGGAGATCCTCGACGGTCAGGGTGGTGGTGCTGACGTAGTCCGCGAACCGCTGCAGCTCGACCGGGTTGTCGGCGCCCGGGCCCATGGAGGTGTGTCGGGGGAGGCCGCGGCTGATGAGGGCGACGGTGGTGGGAGCTGCTTCGCTCATGCTGTCTGTCTCCTAGGGGGTTCATCCCCCATTAGCTCTATTATAACTCCTCGGCGCCTCCGCTACACGGGGGTCGAGGACCCTGGAATCGGGAAGCCCTTCTCCCTGGCCAGCCAGACCGGGAAGTAGGCCGAGGTGGCCTTGCCGACCTGAGCCTTTCCGAGCTCGGGGACCTGGCTGAGCGGTACCCAGTGCTCCTCCTGGGCGCCGACCAGGGTGACCAGGGCCGCCTTGGGGGTGACGCGCTTGACCATGACGATCATCGGCACGCCGTCCCGCTTGCGGGCGGCCGCCTCCTGCTGGTCCCAGGGACTGGTGTCCGGCTCGGGGTCGACCACGGCCAGCAGCTTGAACGCGGGAAAGTGCTTGGCACCCTCCTCCGTCACCACCACCGCCTTGGCGGTTCCCCAGTCGTTTGTGAAGACCCGCTTGACCAGGCCGATGGTGCCGACCGGCACGCGGAAGGCCTTCTTGCCTCCGCCGGCCTTGACCACCTCGACCAGCTTACCGGCTGCCGGGGTCCACCGCTCGACCTCATCGTACAGCTCGGCGTTGGCCCGCTCGCTGGCCCGGACGAGCTGCTCGCGGTGAGCCTCCTCGTGCGCCGGCGGGTACCACACTGAGCTGCGGTTCCTGTCGTACTTCAGGTTTGTGGGATGGTACCCCGAGGCCTCGCGGGTCGCGGGTGTGCAGGCCTCTTCGCCGCACGAGTCGTACTCGGCGTAGCTGCCCTGCATGCAGTCCAGGGTGTCCCAGGTGACGACCCAGCCCCGCCCGCGGCATGTCCCACACCCGCCCAGGGCAGCGAACCGCTCCTCGGCCTCACGCCTGACGCGCTCGTTGTGGTCGCGGACCCGCTCTGCGGCGGTGTCGCGTGTGGCTGTGAGTTCGTCGATGCGGGTGGCTGCGGTCATACGTCGGTCTCCGGCGGGGGTTCATCCCCCATTAGCTACATTGTACCAGGCCTGAGCCCTGACTACACGCGTCCATGACCGTAGGGTCGGACCAGGTCTCTCTTCAGGTAGCCGACCTCGCCGGTCTCCATGCACTGGACCGCCACCATCCCTGGGATGGGGTTACCCCAACCGAGTCGGACCCTGCACCGGGCGCGGACCACCTCGTAGGGCTGGTCGTACCGAAGCCTGACCTGGGTGGTCTGGGGTGGCAGCTTGCTCTCCCCGGCGTCGGTCATTCCCTGGGCAGCGCGGGTCCCGTACCAGGCCTGCTGCTCCTCCTGGGTGGTGGGTCGGCGGGCCACGAACGTGTCCGCCTCCTGCATGGCCAGTGAGCCGATGCGGCGACAGCTCGTCTCGTCGAGCTGGACCAGGTCACCCTTCCGCATGTTGCCTCGCATGTGCCTCCCGGCGCTGCTGCCTGGCCGGACAGCTGTTTGCCAGCATGGCCAGGGCGATGATGATGCCGTTGGTGTCCCCGAGGCGGCGTGCCTCCTCGAGTCGCTGACCCACCCGCACACGCTCGTCGTCGCCGACGGCGTGGCGGATGAAGCAGTGGCAGTTCGCGACTGCCCGCACCCTAGGAGGCTGCCGCGACGGCCGCGGCGACCTCGGCCTCGAGGGCCGAGATCTGACGGGCGATGCGACGGGCGTCGGACCGGAGGGTGCGAAGCTTGATGTCGCGCTTCTCGACCCGGGTCAGCTCGCGAGCGAGCGCCACCAGGGGGGTCGCCGACTTGTTGGACGCGACGATCTTGCCGACGTCGTCGCCGAACTTGTGGCCGGCGGTGGTGCGGACGCGGGTGAGACGCCACTTCTTGCCGTCGTGGTTGGTGGAGAAGTGACCGAAGGTCCAGGACTTGCGCTCTGCGCCTTTGACGTTTGCCATTTGTGAAGTTCCTTTCAAGAACGTGTGGGGTTCATCCCCTATTAGCTACATTATAACCCGCCGATGGGTGGGCTACACATCAGTTTCGAATAAAGTTTTCCAGGTCCTCGAACAGGCGCTCGCGGGTGACCAGGGTCATCGCCGGCTCCGGCGACGGACGCGAGCGCCAGGGATGAAGACCACGGTGCCGCGGAGGCCAGGGCCGTCCCCGACGATGATGCGGGTGGCCCGGGGGAGACCGGGGACATCGCGGAAGGCCTCGACTCGGAGCCCCTCCTGGTCCAGGAGGATCTCGGCGCCCCGCAGGGTGTCGGCCCGCTGGACGATCTCGTTGAGCTCTGAGCTTGGAATTGTCTCTCGCATGGCTGTCACCTCCAGGGGGTTCATCCCCCATTAGCTACATTATAACCCACCGGCGTCCCTGTTACACGCAGCTAGTCACAGCTACCAGCCCTGGTCGCGGTGCAGGTGAAGGTGCCATTGGTGCGGGCCACGATCTCCCTGACGATGGTGCCGTAGCCACAGGGGTGGAAGTTCTCGCAGAGGCGCTTGGCCCACTGGGTGACCTCGTTCCTGCTGGAGGCGATGACGCTGTAGGAGTACCGGCCCCCACCGAAGCCACCGGAGTGGTTGCTGTCGATCCACAGGGTCGCATGCTGTCGCTCCCACTGGTCGTTGGCGATCATCTCGGTCAGGGACCGGTCATGCACACCCTCGGACTGCATCCGCTCGATCAGCTGTGTCGGGGCCTGGGAGTCACCGTCCAGGTCCGCCGTGTGGCGGAAGACGTCGCCGCTGGCCAGCCGGACCTCGATCCGGTGGATGGGTGCCCACCGCAGCCGACCGTTCGGGTACTTGATGGTGCGATTCTCGAGGTGTCGACTGAAGTAGTTGGGATCCATTTTCTCTCTTTCGTTCGTGTGATTTAATAGTATAATACCCCACCTGGGGGCACGCTACACGAACCTGGGAGGAAAAGGTGTGGGGGAGGCACCCGGCCGTCGCCATGATGATGATCGCGGTCCTACCCGCGCCCTTACTCCCGACCTGGCCGTAGGAGGCCCGGGTCGTCGGTCACTGCTGAACTCCCTCTCGGGAGATGCTCCACCTAGCTGGTTCACAGGGAGGGAATCGAACACCTCCAGCATGCAGCGCCCCACAATTTCCTTCTACTTTGATTCCCCCTTCTCGGTGGGGGTTAACCGATCCCAGATGAAAAGAAACGCCGCACAGCCCACGATGAATTCAAACATCAGGCTGAGATTCCCATGGCACCCAGAGTGGATGCCACCGTGATAAGCAGCCGGTCACCGGCCTCGACAGTGTGTCGCAGGTCGTGGAGGCTGTCGGGGTCAACCTCGCCAGCGTGGACACGATTGTCCAGGTCCGACAGGTCGTAGGATGCCTGGATGGCATTCGCCACCAGGAAGGATGTCGCAAGGCCGCTGGCAAAGCCGCCGGCCCGAATCTGTGCTGCATCGAATGGGGTCATTCTCGTTCCTCCTTATAGTACTAATATACCACCCAAGCGGCCTACCTACACGTGCTCAGGAAAGAAAAGGGGGTGGGCCCGAAGGCCCACACCCCACCGGGGCGTCGAAAGGAGGGCGAATCCCACCCCGGATAATCATTCGACGTCGACCCACTTCATCGAGGTGACCAACAGGTTGTTGTAGTCGCCGCTCATGCACTGGGCCTGGTACTCGTGGATCTCTTCGTTGGTGTAGCCGGCTCCGCGGAGGGCACTGGTGACAGCGCCCATTATCGCGAAGGCGTTGCCGTCGGTGCCAACCAGCTTGACGGTCGGCCGCTCCCTGCTGGGGACTGCCGATGCCATTACTGGGTCGCCTTGCTTGAGCTGAAGAAGAGGGTGGCGGGGACCTCGTTGAGCTCGCCGTCGCCGGGAAGGTTCCACTTCCCCACCTCGGAACCCAGGGCGATCGACCGGCTGGCATCGAAAAGAATGCTCCGCAGCTCATCGATATTGAACTCATTCATCCGAAGCGTGAAGGAATTCCCGAAGGTAATGGTGGCCATGCCGAGCGTGTCGACCTCCGTCTTCACCTCGAGCTGCCCGTGATTCTCGGTATTGAGGAGATCGGTGCTGATCTCCCGTGATGTGTAGTCGTCGCCCATTCGTCGTTCCTCCAGGGGGTTCATCCCCCATTAGCTACATTATAACCCAGCGCTAGGCTGGTTACACGAGCTCAGTGCGTCCAGGTCGGCATGCCGTCGAGGAGATCATCCAGTCCATCGGCGATGGCTGCGACCTCGCTGGTCGCAGGCACCACGTGAATGCAGGCCTCCGGGTTCACGTTGTAGGCCCCTGGCCAGCCAACGACCTCGACGGTCAAGACTCCGGACCAGGAGTCGGTCGCGGTGACCACGCCGGTCTCATTCTGGTGTGACCCGCGGATGATGAAAACTCTGTCGCCTACCTTGAACATATGCTGCCCTCCATTTATAATATAATATCACGCTCTTTGACAGCTTACACGTACAAACCGACTGGCCTCGCAGAAGGATCCCAGCCGCCGGCAACCCAGGCGGTGTCGACAGGGATATCGTCTGGGTGCCAGGGTCCGTCATTCTGTTCCACACGGTGGAGGGTGAAATCCGGGTTCCGCTTCAGGAAGACGGCCACGTCGACTGGCCACCTCTCCTCCATCAGAATCTCGCCGGTCTCGAAGTGGATGATATCGTGAAGCTTCTCGCGCACCCTAGTCCTCGCGGTAGTGGGTGAGATAGTCGTCCGCTGCAGCTCGGGTCATGTCGCCCTTATCGACCAGGCGGTCCAGCTGGCCGCGGATGTCGTCGGGGTCATCGTCATCCCAGTTCGCGTGGGTGATGGTGACGTAGCCCTCATCCTGGGCTCGGAACTCGACTGTGGTGGGTGGGCCGAACCGCTCGACCAGGTCTGTCAGGTCGGGGTCGGTCAAAACAATGAAGGACTCGTTGTCCCACTTCAGGAATACTCGATGATCGCCAGACATTTGATCTCCTCTTAGAGTGGCCAGTGGCCGTTGTCAGGACCCTTGATATAAAGGGTGTCAACGGGTGGGTTGTCCTGAAGAGCCCGCGGGCCCGGTTCATACCACCCCACACAGACCACTTCAAGGCAGGGATTTCGCGCCATGAAGATGGCGACATCCGCCACTAAGGCCTCCTCGAGGATGACCTCGCCCGTCGCGTGACAGACGACATCATGTCGGTACTCATGTCTCAATTCCACCATGTTGTGCCCCTTTCAATACCTAGATAATATCACACTGGCAGGGGCGTTACACGACCTCCTGAATGAAGCTGAGAGAGTCTTCAGGCCCGAGACCATGGTCGAAGAGATGTCCCTTACAGGCCAGCTCAATCCATTCGATTGGAATAGGGATGGAACACACCAGCTCCAGCCGAGAAATAGCGTGGTCACCGACCAGGGTCGGCAGGTCCTCGGCGGCTGTACCATCCGGGACCTGCGCGAGCCAGGCGTGAAAGATTCGGAACCGACGCACGGCGCCTCCTAGACTGCGTTCAGCATGTTGAGGGGAACATCCCAGGTCATGACGCCGACCTTGACCAGCGCCTTCTTCTGCTTGACCCGCTCGATGTTGCCCACGAAGATACCCTTACGTCCGGTCCAGGTGACGCGGTCTCCGCTCTGGAACAGAAATCGCTTCCGCTGGGACTCTGCACTTCGCTGCACCTTGATCTCGGCGATGAGTGCTGTGTTGAGTCGGGTCAGTTCGTCCGCGGGGTGGTTGCGGAGCTCGCGAATGATGTCGTCAATTGTCATGTGTTTTCTCCAGGAGGTCCATCCCCCATTAGGATAATAATATCACCCAGGGAAGTTAGCTACACGCGAATCTGGATCAGTTCCACCAGGCGTGACTCAGCCTCATGCCGCGCTGCCATCCAGCCAGACATGACCTCGTGTTCCTCCGCTCGAGTCTCGGTCCGCTCCAGGAGGTCACGGAACTTCTCATCGATGCCGTCGATCTCCTCGAGGAAGCCGGACAGGTCCGGGTTGGGTACCACAGTCATCAGGCAGCCTTCTCATAGTTGAGGTTGACGTACACCAGGCCGCGGAACAGCTCCTCCATGTACTGCGGCTGGAGGAAGTCTTTGCGGGTCGGGTCAGGGACCTCGAGGCCCATGTCGAACAGGTGCTGGAGCATCGCCTTGGCACCAGTGGCCAGGTTTCCCACGAACAGGAAGCCGGACGTGAAGTCAACGCAGCCTCGCTGGATAGTGAAGTTGGCGCCCTCGCCTCCGCCCTTCAGGACGGTGACCCTGACACCCGCCTCCGGGTGCTCGTAGGTGTAACCGACGCGGGTCAGTGCCCACTCGGCCTTCTCGAAACCCAGGGACCTCAGGTATGCTGCTCTTGCTCGTGTGGACATTACTGTTTCTCCTCGCCGGGGAACTCGCCCCTGAGCAGGCACTCGCCATGGGAGCCGTCCGGACACAGGTAGGTCCAGACATCCTCGTCCGGCCCGCGCCACAGGAATGTGGTGCCCACCGGAAACGTCGCCCCAATACTGGGGGAGTGCCATCTCTCGTTTAGTGTAATTCTCATGATCTTTCCTAGCCGAAGTCGAGCAGGTCCTGCACGGTGCAGCCGATGGCCTCGGCCCGGGCGAACAGCAGTTGGTCGTCGTCCATGCTGTCGGCGTTCAACTTGACCATCGCGTCGAGGATGTGCTCCCTCTCTCCAAACTCATACTGGAGGAACTCCAACTCTTCCTGGGTCATATCATAGACCGATCCAGGGTCAATGTCGAAGTGGCGAACAATCTCAGCCTGTCTCTCTGATGTCATGTGTCTGTGTCTCCTAGGCGTGCATCGCCCTCATTACCTAAATAATAACACAACAAAAAGGGCATTACACGGGCTCCAGGTAACGAACTTCCCAGCCGGTCAGCATGGCCCGTTGGCCATTGACCAGGAACCAGTGGTGGAGACGTGTGCCGTGGACGTTGGCCTGCCTACGCTTCGACTCGAGATAGACCAGGGTCAGGGGTTGAGCCTGTGCCCAGGAAGGGCAACGCCGCATGGGCTCTATCGCGATGTAGTAGAGTCGATCTCGCAGCTGCACCCGATCGTCGTCGTGCCAGCGGTAGTTGATGATGGCAGGACAGATGGTCCGGACGGCAACACCTGGCTTGAGGTCAGCGACTTTCATGAAGTACCTCGTCAATCTCATCGATAGGAATTGGGCCAATGAGTCCCATATAGGACCAGAGCACATCGGCCCAATCCTCGTCGAAGCCGGCCGGATCGGACCAGAAAGATAGGATGACTCCTATCTCCCCGTCGGATACGATCAGGTCACCGGCTTTCATTGATCACCTCCAGCTGGGCGGCCGGGTGTGGCGTCTGCTCGCCGGTCCGCCAGAGCACCAGGCACTGTAGGTGCATGTGACGTCGGTGGCGTGCTAGGGGTCGCTTGACCTTGAGCACGACTCCCAAGCCGTATTGTTCCTCTCGGTACTTTACCATCCCCAGCGGTCGATGGCGCTGGCGGGCAGCCCTGCTCCCAGCCCTCTTGTGTCTTACCAGGTCACCGGCTTTCATTGATAACCCTCCAGGTGGTGTACTCGAGGCGAGTCACCCAGACTCGACCGTCCTCCGACAGGATTCTCATCCGATCGGTCACCTGTCCCGGTCCAAGGACCCCAGCCTGGATTACCTCCAGGACTACTGCGGTCTCACCATTCGCTTCGATCAGGTCTCCCACGTCGATGTGG
>PVBE011212645.1_pt1 | contig 10408 bp, 13 predicted proteins | sample 1631181 | NCBI WGS metagenome assembly PVBE01 (sample SAMN08397723, study PRJNA350692) | Marine metagenome, whole genome shotgun sequencing project. | isolation source: water | place: Pacific Ocean | collected 2012-04 | reverse complement strand
CCACGGTGATCGACCGCGCCACCTTCGAGGCACCGACGCGGCCGGCGGCGGGCATAGAGTGCGTCTGGGTCAACGGCGAGGCGGTCTGGCGGGACGGCCAAGCCACCGGCGCCCGTCCCGGCCGTGCCATCCGCCTGCAGGAGACGGTACGTGGGCCGGGCCAAGGCTGAGCCGCGCCTGCGCCCGGCGAAGCGGACGGATATCGACTGGATCGTCGCACAGGAGCAGCGGCCGGATCTGGCGCCCTTCATCCATCGCTGGCCGCGCCAGCAGCACCTCGCCAACCTGACCGACCCCGGCAAGCGCTACCTGATCGCCGAGCGCGACGGGGGACCACTGGGCTTCGTCATCCTGGCCGGCCTGGAAACGCCGGCACGCGATATCGAACTGGTCCGCATGGCCGTCGCCGAGCCGGGCCGAGGTCTCGGCCAGCCGCTGCTCCGCCGACTGATCGACCTGGCCTTCGACGAACTCGGTGCCCGACGCCTCTGGCTCGATGTCTTCGACGACAACCCCCGCGCTATCCGAGCCTACCAGGCGGTCGGCTTTCGCGAAGACGGCGAGCGCCGAGCGGGCGTCGCCAAAAGCAACGGCGAGACCGGCACCCTGGTCATCATGGCGATCGAGGCCGAATAGCCCTCTCTGCCTCAGGCAGCGAAGGGATCAGGCCGTCCCGTGACCTCTCCCTCACCCCTTCCCGTAATCCACGGTCAACCAGCGTTCGGGTGCCATATGGACCAGCATGCGGCTGCCGTTGGCGAGCGCCTCGCGTTTGTCCTCGGCGTAGGCGCGGCCCGCTTCCTCGCCCTGGTAGCGTTGCGCCAGCGGCAGCAGGTGATCGTCGGTGGTCGCGGTGGCGATGGCGGTGATCGGGCCCTCGACGCTGACGTACTTATAGGGCCTCTCCTCCGATTGGACGCAGAGACTGATCCGCTTCTCGGGCTTCAAGAGGACACCCTTGGCCGAGGTCTTGGGCGTCAGGAACCAGATTTCGCCGCCGGGCTCGTAGACGTACCAGATCGGCACCGCCAGCGGTCCCCGGCGCTTGTCGGAAAGGGCGAGGATGGCGACCCGGGGCTCGGCCAGGAAGGCCTCGCGCTCGGCTCTGCTCATGGCATGCGACATCGGATTTCTCCCTCTCAGGCCAGTTCGAACTTGGGCAAGGTGACGTCGTCGGTCACGGGCTCGAAGACGACGCGGACGGCGGCGCCGATCCGGACCGCCTCGACGTCGCCAGTGACGATGTTGCTCATCATACGCGGTCCCTCGGCGAGGTCGATCAGCGCGACGACATAGGGGGCGTCATCCTTGAAGGCGGCACCGGCACCGCGCCGGGCGATGGTGTAGGTATAGACCATGCTTTCGCCCGAGGCGTCGCGCCAATCGATCTCGGCCCCGTGACAATGCGGGCAGAGGGCGCGGGGCGGGAAGTGCGCCCGGCCGCAGTCGCCGCAATAGGGCAGCGCCAGGCGTTGATCCTTGGCGGCCCGCCAGAAGGGCGCGGAATCGGCGTCGATGGAGGGCAATGGTTTCTCGTACATCGGCTCACTCCCGCGCCAGAATGCAAGTCGCCCCGCTGGAGAGCGTGCCGCCGGTGCCGTGCGCCAGGGCCAGTCTCGCATCCGGCACCTGTCGCGGACCGCATTCGCCGCGAAGCTGGCGGGTCGCCTCGATCAACAGGAAGATGCCGTACATGCCGGGGTGTGCAAAGGAAAGACCGCCGCCGTTGGTGTTCATCGGGAAATCGCCGCCGGGCGCGGTGCGCCCGCCTTCGACGAAGGCGCCGGCTTCGCCAGGCCCACAGAAGCCCAGCGCCTCCAGCGTCATCAGCACGGTGATGGTGAAGGAATCGTAGATCTCGGCCACATCGATCTCGGCCGGCCCGACGCCGGCCATCTCGAAGGCACGGCCCCCCGCTTCCGCCGCCGAGGTCAGCCAAGCCAGGTCCGGCATCGCGCCGACGGTGATGTGGGTCATGCTCTCGCCGAAACCGAGGACGCGGACCGGTGGTGTCTGAAGGTCGCGGGCCCGCTCGGCCGAGGTCATGACGATGGCGCCGCCGCCGTCGGTGACCAGGCAACAGTCGCGCAAACGCAACGGGTCGGCGATCACCGGGCTGGCCATCACGTCGTCTATCGTCAACTCGTCCCGCATCATCGCCGCCGGGTTGAGGCCGGCCCAGCGCCGCGCTGCTACCGCCACCTCGGCCAGTTGCTCGGGCCTGGTGCCGTGTTCGTACATATGCCGGTTGGCCGCCATGGCGTAGGCGCCGAGCGGCAGCGGCAGACCCCAGGGGACCTCGTACTGCAGGCTGAAGAGGGTCGGCCGACCGCCCTGGCTGCGGCTTCGCTCGGAGCGCTGAGTCGAGCCGTAGAGGATCAGTGCGACCTCGCAATAGCCCTGCTGGATGGCCAATGCCGCATGTGCCACGTGCATCTCGAAGGAGGAACCGCCAGCGTTGGTGCTGTCGGTGAAGCGGGGTCGCAGGCCCAGATATTCGGCCATCTGTACCCCGGCCATGTTGCCGGGGCGCGGCACCCCCCAGGCACCGGCGACCAGCAGTCCGTCGACATCCGAGAAACCGAGCCCCGCCTCCGCCAGCGCCGCCTTCACCGCCCAAGCCTGGATCTGTAGCGCGGTAGCGCCATCCGCCACCTTGCCGTCCTGAAGCGGCGTCTCCGCCACGCCCACGATCATCGGATCACGCGCCGCCATCGATTTCCCTCACCATCTAGATCGCGAAAACATACTAGACACGCCGACGCGAAAGCCAGCCCGGGCGCCAGGGGAGTTGGGCCAGGATGGCGCCGGCGACGACGAGGCCGCCGCCGAGCAGCTGTTGCGTGTAGATCTCCCCGCCCAAGGGTAGCACCATCACCATGACGTAGAACGGCACCAGGTTCTGGTGCATCGAGCCGACCGTCACACTCAACAGCCTGGCCCCCCAGAGCCAGAGCACGACCGAGGCGCCGTTGGCGATCGTCGCCATCCAGAAGATCAGACCGAGGGTCCCGACCGAGAGGTCGAGCTCCATCGGCACCCAGCCGACGGCGACGAAGCCCGCGATCAGCACCACCACGACCACCGCACTGCAAAGTGTCGTCAGCGTGGTCTTGGCGAGATCCGAGAGGGCATGCAGGCGATGGATGCAACCGCGGCTGTACCAAATCCAGAAGACGTTGCCGAGGATCACCAGGGCCTCGCCGCCATGGAAGCCCAGCATGTCGACATCGTCGCGCAGGCTGGTGACGATACCGCCGCCGATCGCCAGCGCGATGCCGATCGAGATCGGCACGGTCAGCCGCTCGGTCCGGCTCGCCACCCCCATGATGGCGGCGATCAGCGGCACCGTCGCGGCGACGATCGATGCCGTCACCGGATCGGCGTAGACCAGGCCCCAGACCACACACACCGAAGCTCCCGTCAGACCGATCCCACCGACCAACATGCCGTCGGCCCAAGACGCCCCCCGCAACTCGCCCAGCCGCCCGCTCGCCGCCATCCAGAGAACAAGAAAACCGCCGGCGAAAACGACACGGGCGCCGGTGGCGAGGATCGGATGCCAGGTCTCGAGGATCAGCGCGGTGACGGGAAACGTCGTCGCCCACATCGCCATGCTGGCAATGGTGACGAGGTTGCCCCGGAACCGTACGGACTTCATTTGTCGAGGAGCGCGTTCAGCCGCCCTCGGCGCGCGCCGCCGCGATCGCCCCGGCCCAGGCCTCGGGATCGAAGCCATGCGGGCCGGCGACGGTCTTGAAGGTGACGATGCCTTCGGCATCGATGAGGTAGAGCCGTTCGGGCAGCGCGTTGTATTTCCCGTCGACCTCGTTCGCCATGTTGTCGAGCAGCATCGGCATCTTGAAACTTAGTTCCAGGACGCAGACCTCCGCCAGTTCGGCCCGTTCCCCGATCGTCGTCGGGGCGTCGTGGACGATGCCGGCGTCGAGGTTGTGTTGGACCTGCCAGCCGTCGTCGGGATGCGCCTCTTGGATATAGACGCAGTAGAAGTCCATGTGCTCCTTGAATTCAGCCGCGATCTCGTCCAGGCGCACGGCCTGGCGACGAAACGGCGGTCAGGTGTAGGAGCCGAAGACCAGACCGACCGGGCGCCCCTTGGTCTGGGAAAGGCGAAACATGTCACCGGTGCGCTTACCATCGGGGCCGAGCCGCTCGACCTCGAAGTCGGGCGCGGGCTCGCCGACCCGGGGCGCCTTCGCCTCGCGGGCCAGCCGCTCGGCCCGCATCGCCGTATATTCCGATGGCGTCATCAACATCTTGGCCCAGCGCTCGGCCGGAATCTCGCGCCAATCCTCGGGATAGCTGATCTCGGCCATCTCTTCACTCCCTCTTCACTGCTCGCTCGCCAGTATGGCCGGGCGACGAAGGGCTGACAAACCACCCGCGACTTGGCATTATGGGGCAGCAGAAAACGGAGACACATCATGTCGAAACGTCGCGTCACCGGTTCCTTCGTCGCCCTTATCACGCCGATGAACCAGGATTATTCCATCGACTTCGAGGGCTTCCAGACGCTGATCGAGTTCCAGCGCGAGCACGGCTCCTCGGCGCTCCTGATCATGGGCTCCACCGGCGAGGTCTCGATGCTGGCGCCGGAAGAGCGCCACGCCATCGTCGCCGAAACCATGAAGCAGAAGCAGCCCGGCATGGAGATGTGGTACGGCTGTACCGGAACGACCACCGAGGCGACGATCGGCTATGTCAAACAGGCTGCGGCGGAAGGTGCCGACGGCGCCGTCATCGCGGCACCCGCCTATATCTGCGCGCCCAACGAAGACATCGTCGCCTATTTCCTGGAGGTCGCGGACGCCTCGCCGATCCCGCTCGGCATCTACAACAACCCGCCACGCGTCAAGACCGACCTGACGGCGGACGAGGTGCTGCGCATCGCCGAGCATCCCAACGTCGCTGTCTTGAAGGAATCGACCGGGCGCGTCGCCCAAGTGGCACAGATCGCCCGGGCCAAGCCGGATCTGTCGTTGATGTGCTGCTGCTCGCCGAACCTGGGCCTGATCGTGCCGATCATGTCGCTGGGCGGCCATGGCACCGCCAATATGACCGGCAACATCATCCCACGTGAAATGGCGGTGATATCGACGCCTTGGGAATCGTTCCAGGACGCGCAGGCCTTCCAGGCGGCCTATCTCCACAACCTGCCGATGCTGCATTACGTCTTTACGGCGATCAACCCGGTGCCGGTAAAATCGCTGATGGCAGCCGTCGGCCTGCCGGCGGGGCCCATGCGCAAGCCGCTGAACGCGCTGCGGGGCGAAGCCCTCAAGGCCGGTCTCGACATCGTCGCCGAACTGGAACTGGACAAGAGCTACGGCTATTCGCTGCCCCGGACCCTGGCGGCGGCGGAATAGCCTCTCAGAACCGGCCGCCGTCCCAGCGCCGGCGGAGCAACAGCGCGGCGGCGAGGCCCATGGCGGCGAGTCCCACCATCGGATAAAAGGCCGCGGCGGCCCAGGCACCGTAGAGCCAGCCGGCCCCCAGCATCGCCAGGCCGGAAGCGATGCCGCCGGCGACCGCCGCGTTCAGGCTCTGCGCCGTTGCCGTGGTTTTGGGCGGCACGGCGCGGGCGATGAAGTGCATCGCCGCCAAGTGTGCTGCGCCGAAACTGAGGCCGTGCAGGGCTTGCGCCGGGATCAGCACGGCCAGCTCGACGCTGGTCCCCATCGCCAGCCAGCGAACGGCGGCACCGGCGGCCGCGAGCGCCATCAGGTTGGCGACACCGAGGCGGGCGACGACACGGTTCGAAGCCGCGAAGAGCAAAACCTCCGCCAGCACGCCCTCGGCCCAGAGCCAGCCGATCACGCCCTCGGAGAGTCCCGCCGCGCGCCAGTGCAACGTCGCGAAACCATAGAAGACGGCATGGCTGGCGTGGATCATGCTGGTCGTGGCGAGGAAGACGAGAAAGACCGGCGTCGCCAGTAGCTGCCGGATCGCACCCTCGCCACGCGCCCCGGCCGCCCCCTTCCCCGCCGGCATCGTCAAGGCCGAGATCAGGGTCAGTGCGACCAGTGCGATCACCGCCCAAAGCACCAGGTCGACCGAGCGGCCGCCCAACAGATGGCCGAGGCCGACCGAGGCGGCGATGAAGCTGAGCGAGCCCCAGAGCCGGATCCGCCCATAGTCAAGGCCGCCGGCATAGACCGCTTTGAGGCCGATCGCCTCGCCGAGCGGCAGCGCCGCCGTGAAGGCGATTCCCGCGACCAGGCTCAGCGCCAATAACCAGAAAAAGCCGTCGACGAAGGCGAACGCTGTGTAGCCCAGAATTGCGATCAGCATCAGCCGGACCATGAAGGCGCGACGCGCCCGACGGCGATCGGCGGCTTCGGCGATCAACGGGTTGGAGACCACCTTGACCCAGAGCACCGCCGACAAGAGGACGCCGATCTCGCCCGCCGACAGCCCCTTCGCCTGCAGCCACAAGGGCCAGTACGGCACCACCACGCCGACCACCGCGAAATAGGCGGCATAGAAGAAACCGAGACGAAGGGAGACCTGGTTCACGCGGAACGGCGCTGGCCAGCGGCATCCGAGACCAGGGCGAGCGCTTGCCGTACGACCTCGGGTCCGGCGCCCGGCCGGTGCGCGTTCTCGCTCAGATAGCGCCGCCAGGCGCGCGCGCCCGGCCGGCCCTGGAAGAGGCCGAGGATGTGCCGGGTTAGGGCGTTGAGGCGAGCGCCCTCGGCCAGCCGTGCCTCGACATAGGGCAAGAAACGCTCGATCACTTCCACCCGGCTCGGCGGTGGCGCCGTCTCGCCCCAGATCCGCCGCTCCGCTTCGGCCAGGAAATAGGGATTCTGGTAGGCCTCGCGCCCGACCATGACGCCATCGACCTGGGCCAGATGCGCCTCGACCGCGCCCCAATCGCGGACGCCGCCGTTCAGCACGACCCGCAACGCCGGCCGCTCCTGCTTCAGGCGATAGACGTAGTCGTACTTCAAGGGTGGAATCTCGCGGTTCTGCTTCGGGCTGAGGCCGCCCAGCACAGCCTTTCTGGCATGCACGATGAAAGTCTCGCAGCCGGCGGCGCCGACGGTGTCGACGAAGCCCTGGAAATCCTCATAGCTGTCGCGGTCGTCGATTCCGATCCGGCATTTCACCGTCACCGGCAGGCTGGTGGCACCGCGCATCGCAATCACCGTGGCGGCCACCGTCTCCGGCTCCGCCATCAGGCAGGCGCCGAACCGGCCGGCCCGCACTCGCTCGCTCGGACAGCCGACGTTGAGGTTGATCTCGTCGTAGCCGAAGCCGGCCCCAATTGTCGCCGCCCGGGCCAGCTTCTCCGGGTCGGCGCCGCCCAGTTGCAGCGCCAACGGCTTCTCGAAGGGATCGAAGCCGATCAGCCGCTCGCGGTCGCCGAAGAGCACCGCCTCGGCCCCGATCATCTCGGTATAGAGCAACGCCCGCGACGAAATCAGCCGCAGAAAATACCGGTCGTGCCGGTCCGTCCACTCCTGCATTGGGGCGACGGAGAAACGTCGGTCGAGGGTCATGGGCACCAGTATAACAGAGACGACAGCCTACCCCGCCCGGCCCTCGTAGAGGTCGCGGCCGGCGACCAGCGCCCGGATCTTGGCGTCGGCGATTGGGCGCTGCAGCATCCAGAAGCCACAGTCGGGATGGATGTAGCGGATCCGGTCGGCGCCCAGGACCGTCGCCGCCCGCTCGATCGCGCGGGCGATTTCGTCGGCGCTCTCGACTTCCGTTCGCTTGATATCGACGACACCGAGGCCGAAACCGATCTCGGGCCTGAGGTCGCGAAAGACCGCCAACTCCTCCGCCGGCCGATGCGCCGTCTCCATCACCACGTGATCGACCCGGAGCGCGTTCAGATAGCCTATCAGAGCCTCCCAGCCGCCTTGCTGGATCGACTGGCCGCCATAGTTGCCGAAACAAAGATGCACCGCCGGCGTCCCCGCCACGGCATCCAGGACCACGTTCATCGCGGCCGCGGCCCATTCCGCTTCCTCCGGATGGCCCGGCAGGTTGGCCTCGTCGAGCTGGATCACCTCGGCCTCGCAGTGGCGGACCTGTTCGGCCAGCACCTCGGCGATGCCCATGGCAAGCGCCCCGACGTCGCCGTAATGGTTGTCGATCAGCGTCTTGGCCAGCATGTGCGGGCCGGTGGCAGTGAACTTCAAGGGTCTGTCGGCAAGGCTGAGCGCGGTGCGGCAGGCCGCCGGCAGATCGAGTGTGCCGCTGCCGACCGGCCCCTCGACGACGCCCGGCGGCTTGGCCCTGAAACCCATCCCCGCCTGAGCCCGATAGGCCATGATCTCGTCGAACGAGAGCTCGGTTCGCACGCCCGAGAGCGGCCGGACGAAATATTCGATCATGCCGTTGGTCTCTGGATGGTCGGGATCGAAACGATAAAGCTCGCCATCGCAGACGAGGTCGATGCCGGCGCCGGCCTGCGTCGCCAGCACCACGCGCGTGGCGTCGATCAGCGCTTGCCGGCTCGGCCTGGCGGCGAGCCAGTCGGGCACCGGATAGGAGCCGACGACGGTGGTCTGGATGCGTCTACTCATCGCTTCGGACGTTAGCAGGTGAAAGGGTTGCGGCAAACCTGCCCCTCGGCCGAGCGATGCCCTATGATGGGGTTGGGAGGAACATGCAATGTCATTGAAGGAACGTCTCCGCCAAGGCGGCCTCGTCACCGCGCCCGGGGTCTACGACATGGTCTCGGCCCGGCTCGCCGACAGCTTCGGTTTCGAGGCGATGTACATGACCGGCTATGGCGTCGCCGCCTCGCTGCTGGGAATGCCGGATGCCGGCTATGCGACCTACCAGGACATGGTCGGCCGGGTCCGCCAGATCGCCGAGCGGACGACGACGCCCCTGATCGCCGATGCGGACACCGGCTTCGGCGGCGCCTTGAACGTGCAACACGCGGTGCGGGGCTACGAGCGGGCGGGCGCCGCCGGCATCCAGATCGAGGACCAGGAGTTTCCCAAGCGCTGCGGCCATACCGACGGCCGCCGGGTGGTCCCGATCGAGGAGATGGCGACCAAGATCCGGGTCGCGGTGGACGCCCGCGACAGCGATGATTTCCTGATCATCGCCCGAACCGATGCCCGCACCTCGCTCGGCCTGGACGAAGCCTTGCGGCGGGGCGAGGCCTTTGCCGAGGCCGGCGCCGACGTGCTTTTCATCGAGTCGCCCGAAAGCGAAGACGAGATGATCCGGATTTGCCGGAGCTTCGATGCGCCGCTGCTGGCCAACATGGCGGACGGCGGCCGGACCCCGGTGCTCGGCGCCGAGCGGTTGGCCGAATTGGGCTATGCCATCGCGATCTTCCCCGGCACCGCCTTTCTGGCCGCGACCCAGGCGATGGCACGGGTCTACGGCCACTTGAAACAGCGCGGCTCGTCAGCCGAGATCGAGGTGGCGCTCTATCCGTTCGACGAGATGAACAAGCTGATGGGCTTCGAGGAGGTCTGGGCCTTCGACGAAAAATACGGCGACGGCGAGCCATGACCGCGTTTCTGCCCGACGCCGATATCCAGGAGTCCTTCACCCGGGAATTGAGTGCCGCCATCGAGCGCAGCCCACCGAAAACTCCGATCGACGCCGAGGCCCTGGCCACGGCCATCACGCAAGGCTTCGAGGCCGCCGTGGCGGCGAACCGGGACGCGGTCATCGACGGCCCGTCCGAGCAGCATCTACAGCGTTGCGCGGCCATGCTCGCCGGCTACCGGGCGCTCTCCACACAGATCGACGACGAGGTCTGGACCCTCGCCGTGCTACGCGACGCCTTGCTGACACCCCGAATGGCGACCGTCCGGGAATGGCTGGGCGAACGCATGGGGGTCGACCCCGAGTGGCCCGAGGGCGCCTACGCCGCCACCCAGGCCAACTTCAAGGCCCGTGGCGGCCGGGTCTTCGGCAAGGCCTATACCTACGAGCAGGAGGTCAAGGACGAGACGCGGAATTTCGTCAACGTCACCAGCTGCTTCTTCAACGATTTCTTCCACCGCAACGAGACGCCGCAGTTAACCCAGCTCTGCTGCGCCCTCGACATGCTGTGGGCCGACGAACTCAACGAGGGCGCCTACAACGTCCGCTTCGAGCGGCCGGCGACGATGGCCCGAGGCGACGACTGCTGCCGCTTCCAGTTCTCGCGAACGGGCGCCACATAAAGCAAATCTAGGTTGATCGGCCCCATCGGCGCCCCGCTTTCAGCCTCCAAGATCGTCATCGCGAGCCGCGCAGCGCCGTGGCGATCCAGGCTGGATTGCCGCGCTCGGCGAAGCTCGCTCGCAATGATGTCATGGAGCTTTCCTCATGCGGGGTTGTTTTCCTTCGGGAAAGCAGCCCCGCTACAGATCCGTTTGGCAATGGACAAGGAGGAAAGTTCCATGACGGAGATCATGAT
>PVBE010013533.1_pt1 | contig 10408 bp, 11 predicted proteins | sample 1631181 | NCBI WGS metagenome assembly PVBE01 (sample SAMN08397723, study PRJNA350692) | Marine metagenome, whole genome shotgun sequencing project. | isolation source: water | place: Pacific Ocean | collected 2012-04 | reverse complement strand
TGCCATCAATTTGCTGCACCAAACCATCGAAAAGGTGGCGCCTACCGGAAGCCGTGTAATGATTACCGGACCCGCTGGTGCTGGTAAGGAAGTGGTGGCACGGCTCATTCACAAGATGTCCGACCGCAGTGAGGGGCCCTTTGTGATTCTCAACTGCGCCACCATGATGCCCGAGCGTCTAGAGATGGAGTTGTTCGGCATTGAGGCTGGCAGGGAAGGGGTGGGCAGCGAAGGCAAGACAGGCAACTACGAAAAGGCTCATGGCGGCACTCTGTTTCTTGATGAAATTGCTGACATGCCCCTGGAAACACAGGGAAAGATTGTGCGCGTGCTCCAGGACCAGACGTTTCTGCGCGTGGGTGGTGAGCAGCCGGTTTCTGTGGACGTGCGCATAATCTCTTCCTCAAACCGTAATCTTACTGATGAAATGGTTGCGGGACGGTTCCGCGAAGACCTCTTCTTCCGTCTCAGCGTGGTGCCCATCCAGATTCCACCGCTTAAAAAACGGAGCGAGGACATTCCTGCTATGGCCGGATATTTTATGGAAAAATCGGCTGAAATCTCAGGCATGGCCACCGCGAAATCGGGGACGACGCCATGATCACGCTTCAGAAGTATGAGTGGCCGGGCAATGTCCGTCAGTTGAAGAATGTAGTGGACTGGCTTCTTATCATGGCGCCTGGAGAAGTCGGCGATAAAATTCGCACTGATATGCTGCCGCCGGAAATCTGCGGAAAAGCACCCGCAGCTCTTCAACTGGGTGTTGGTGAGGACGTTATGTCTCTGCCGCTACGAGACGCGCGTGAATCTTTTGAGAAGGAATATCTAACGGCCCAAATCACTCGTTTCAACGGTAATATTTCGCGCACTGCCGAATTCATTGGGATGGAACGCTCCGCTTTGCACAGAAAACTGAAATCTCTGGGAGTCCATTACGGGGAGAAGGGCTGGTCAGAGGGCGAGGCGTCTAGTGACAAAAAGAAGAGCTCCGACAATGTGGCAGGTAAAAGCCAGTAACCCCGGAAGGGAAGGAGTCCCATGAAGATAATTGTCTGTGGGGCGGGCCTAGTTGGCTCTAGCATTGCCGAACATCTTGCTGGGGAAAACAATGACGTGACGGTGGTGGATCAGTCGCCGGAGCTGATTCGCAAACTTGAAGACGCCCATGAAGTCCAGGGCGTGGTCGGTTTTGCATCCCATCCAGGTGTTCTCGAACGGGCCGGGGCGAAGGATGCTGACATGGTGGTAGCTGTGACCCATTACGATGAGATCAACATGGTGGCCTGCCAGGTGGCGCATTCCCTCTTCGATGTGAAAACAAAGATTGCCCGCGTGCGGGAGCAGAATTACTTGAAGCCCGTATGGGCGGACCTTTTCAGCAACGACCATATGCCTATCGACGTGAGGATTTCGCCGGAAACCGAGATTGCTAAGGCCATTGGACGACGCTTGCAGATTCCAGGTGCTTTCGATTCCATATCGCTTGCCGAGGATAAAGTTCACGTAATCGGGGTACGCTGTGATGAGGACTGTCCGGTCATCAATACGCCCTTGCGGCAGCTTACGGGGCTCTTCTCCGATCTCAACATCCTGGTGGTGGGAATTATCCGTGAAGACCAGTTGATTGTCCCCAACGCTAACGAACAGATGCTTTCGAGCGACGAGGTTTATTTTGTCGTCGACACCAACCAGGTTACCCGCGCCATGATGGCCTTCGGTCACGAAGAGGCTGAAGCTCGGCGCACTATCATCATCGGCGGCGGGAATATCGGTCTTTATCTCGGTGAACTGATCGAGGACACTTTTCCTGGGATGAGTGTGAAGCTCATCGAGATTGACGAAGAACGAGCGAAATACGTGGAACAGACCTTGAAAAGATCCGTGGTTCTATGTGGCGATGCGCTGGACTCGGATATCCTCAACGAGGCCAATATCGCCCATACGGAATCTGTGATAGCTGTCACCAACGATGACGAGGACAATGTCCTGTCCTCGCTTTTGGCGAAGCGTCAAGGGGCGAAACGGGTCATTACCCTAGTCAACAATACTAACTACAGGTCGCTCATCACCAATCTCGGTATTGATGTAGTGGTAACTCCCAGAGACATTACGGTTTCCACCATCCTTAAGCATGTACGGCGTGGGCGCATCCGCTCCGTTCATTCTTTACGCGAGGGTGTAGGGGAAATCATCGAGTTGGAGGCTCTTGAAACCTCGCAGCTGGTAGGGCAAAAGCTTGAGGATATTGAGCTGCCATTGGGTGTTATTGTCGGCGCAATCGTTCGCGATGATGAGGTTTTAATTCCCTCAGGTTCCACCGTGATAAAGGAGAACGACTTGGTAGTTCTGTTCGCTGCAGCCCAAGCGGTGAAAAAGGTTGAGAAAATGTTTGCCGTGCGTTTGGAGTATTTCTAATTACCTTCCGCCACGACTCCCTCCACGTCTGTACCTTTGCGGGGCGAGCCTGGGCGAAAACTTGAAATAAAAAAGGACTGCCAATGGCCCGGGTTGCCTACGTTAATGGGCGTTATCTCATGCGGGATATGGCCGCCGTTTCCATTGAGGACCGCGGATACCAGTTCGCTGACGGCGTCTACGAGGTTATATGGGTGCAACAGGGTCGTCCGGTGGACCTAGGGCGCCATCTCGACCGCCTTGACGACTCTCTACAATCTCTGGGTATCTCTCGGCCCATGAGTCACGCGGCGCTGAAGGTGGTAGTAGGCGAAGTTATCCGCCGCAATCTTCTGCGTAACGGCCACGTCTACATCCAATCGACCCGCGGCGTGTCTCGTCGCGATCATTTGGTTCCTGAGGGAACGCTGCCCTCGCTGGTAGTGATGGCATCGCGTGAGAGCCAGCGCGACGCCCATATCCAGGAACAAGGCGTAGCGGTCATTACCATTCCAGATATCCGCTGGAAGAGGTGTGATATTAAATCGATAGCTCTTCTTCCTAATATTATAGGTAAACAAAAAGCAAGCCAAGGAAACGCCTTCGACGCATGGCAGGTAAACGGCCATGACATCATTACCGAGGGCACCACGACCAATGCCTGGATCATCGGTGCAAAGGGCGAGGTCATCACCCATCCGGCTAACCACTCCATTCTTTCCGGCATTACCCGCCAGGTGGTGATGGAACTTGCCATGGAGGAAGGCTTGTCCGTCTACGAGCGTCCTTTCACAGTTGCGGAAGCGCGAAGGGCAAAAGAGGCTTTCATAACCAGCACAACCAATTACGTAGTGCCGGTGGTGTCCATTGATGGGCATAAGGTGGGGGCCGGTCGCCCCGGCCCAGTGACAAAGAGTCTTTTAAAACGCTACCTCGCTCACATGGCCAGAGATGGCGAATAAACCCATTTGTGGCGTTGTTTCTCTCCAGAATTACCGTTCCTTTCCTGCTATCTCCCCAACACCACTAAAATCTCTCATGAATCCGTCATCATTGCGCAAAGACCGTGAAATTAATGCGATTTTCCTATATGATATCTGCGTTACCCAAAACGGTCGGGGGCCATTCGGCGGGGAAGCGCTCAGGAAGATAAAAAGGGTGCGTCGCTTGAAAGAATAATAAATAAAAAGGGGGGATGGTATGGCTACGGAGAAAACGCAAAACGTACAGGACGTGTTCCTGAATCACGTAAGAAAGCACAAAACGGCGGTTACGGTCTTTCTGGCAAGCGGAGTTAAACTACAGGGCGTTATCACTAGTTTCGATAACTTTACGCTGCTTCTTCGGCGTGACGCCCACACACAGCTGATATTTAAGCACTCCGTTTCCACCGTTATGCCGATGACGCCGATTCAACTGTATGATCCAAAGGAAGAGGGTGAAAAGGAAGACGCGGCTTAAAGCCCTAGCCTCTGAGTCAGGTAACGGAATGGATCGGAAGCAGACGACGGGACGTGCCCTGATCCTGCATCCGGTATTGAAAAGCAAAATAACCGGCTTGCCCACCCCGGTATGCCTGTCGCCGCGGGCGCGTCTTAATGAGGCGCGAGGCCTTGCGTTGGCCATTGATCTTGATGTGATTTGCGCTGAAGTGGTGCCGGTGGCTAGGCCACGCCCAGCGACCTTGCTGGGCGGTGGTGTGATGGATCGTATGGCCGTATGTGTGGCGAAGGAAAAAATCGATATTGCTATCGTGGATATGGCGCTGAGTCCTGCTCAGCAACGTAACCTTGAACGCGCTTGGTCGTGTAAAGTCATTGACCGCACTGGGCTGATCCTGGAAATTTTTGGCGAACGAGCGCGTACCCGTGAAGGTGTGCTCCAGGTGGAGCTGGCAGCGCTCAGCTACCAGAGAGGCCGTCTTGTGCGGTCTTGGACTCATCTTGAACGCCAGCGCGGCGGTTACGGGTTCATGGGCGGCCCCGGCGAGCGTCAGATCGAATCCGATAGACGCCAGATTGGAAAGCGCATCATTCGGCTGAAACGTGAACTAGAAGAGGTCAAGCGTACTCGCTCCCTGCACCGGGTGGCGCGCAAACGCATGCCCTGTCCCGTTATCGCGCTTGTAGGCTATACCAATGCGGGGAAATCCACGCTTTTCAATCGCCTCACCGGGGCCAGGGTCTTTGCCGAAGACCAACTTTTTGCCACCCTCGATCCCACCATGAGGGGCATAACGCTACCCTCGGGACAGGAGGTCATTCTTTCCGATACAGTGGGGTTCATCTCAGACTTGCCCACAGATCTTATCGCTGCCTTCCGTGCCACCCTTGAAGAGGTGCTGGAGGCCGACCTTATCGTTCATGTGTGGGATGTCTCTCATCCCCATAGCGATGCCCAGAAATGTGACGTGGTTGAAATTCTTGAAAACCTTGGTATTTCCCAAAATCAGGAGGCAGGCCTTGTGGAAGCCTTAAACAAGATCGACCTACTTGATACCGAAGCACAGGAGCCCATTATGAGCCGTGCTGCGCGGCAGGAAAGCTGTATTCCACTCTCGGCTCTGACGGGGGAGGGCTGCGATACGTTTGTTGGGTACCTAGACGCGCGTCTTTCGCGCCGCCGTTTAGTGGTGGATGTAACCATTGGGCTGGAGGACGGCGCCAGCATTGCCTGGCTCTACAGCCACGGCAAGGTGCTCAGCCGCAATGACGACGAGAATCACGCCCATATGACTGTAGGTCTTGACCCGACGGATTTTGCCAGGTTCGAGCACCTCCGGGATTGTTGAAAATAGCTTTTGCCTATCTCCGTTTCACGGCATCGCTTCGGGGAAGCCTTTGAATCAGGCTTGAGGTATCCTTGCGACCGCCACCTGCCTTCTGAATTTCTGTATAAAAGCGGTTGACCAGTTCGGTCACAGGAAGGTCGGAACCATTTTGCTTAGCCTCCTCGAGGCAGATGTTCAAGTCCTTACACATCCAATCCACGGCGAACCCGAAATCAAACTTGTCGTCGAGCATATTTCCGGCGCGGTTGTCCATCTGCCAGGACTGAGCCGCGCCCTTGGAGATCACCCTGGCTACCTTCTTGCCGTCGAGTCCAGCATTGACGGCGAAGGCCAGTCCCTCAGCCAAGGCCTCGATCAGCCCAGCTGCGGTAATCTGGTTGACCATTTTAGTGAGTTGGCCACTGCCGACTGGTCCCATCAGGGTGGTGGCGCGGGAATAGGCGTCCATGACAGGAGTGGCACGATCAAAAACCGCCTCTTCACCACCCACCATGATGGTGAGTGCACCATCTTCGGCTCCGACCTGTCCGCCAGAAACTGGGGCGTCGAGGAAACCCATGGTGCGGCCCTGGGCGGCTTCAGCTAATTCTCGCGCCAGATGGGCCGAGACCGTGCTGTGATCCACCAACACCGCGCCAGGAATCATTCCAGATAGGGCGCCATCTGCACCAAGGGCTACGGTGCGCACATTCTCGTCATTGCCTACGCAGATAAAAACGAAATCGGCACTAGAGGCGGCGATGGATGGAGTCTCAGCTTTCTCTCCGCCGTGTTCACCACACCAGGCTTCAGCTCGCGCCCCCGTGCGGTTGAAGACCGTAACCTGGTGTCCGGCCTTCGCAAGGTGCCCGGCCATGGGATAACCCATGGTGCCTAGTCCGATAAAGGCGGTTTTAGAAGGAAGCGTAGCTTGGAACATATAGGGGGGGGATCCTTCCTGTGGCAGCCGCGCCGAGACATTACCCCTGAGCTTCGGACGGAACAAGTCGCCTCAGCCTGGAAATTTAAGAGGGTGAGCTAGCCCCGTTCTTCCTCCTTGGCACGCAGCCACAGGGCTTCCATCTCCTCGAGACTGGCTTCCATGGGGCATCGTCCGGTTTCGGTGAGCCAGCTTTCGATTTGCTGGAAACGGTGCTTGAACTTAGTATTGGTACGGCGCAGGGCAGATTCGGAATCGATCCTTAAATGCCGCGCTAGATTGACTAAGGCAAAGAAAAGATCACCAATCTCGTCTTCTTGGCGTTTGGCTGTGCCCTTGCCTTCTATTTCGGCGCGAAGTTCGCCTATTTCTTCTTCGATTTTGTCCAGCACCTGGGACACCTGGGGCCAGTCAAAACCCACACGGGCCGCCCGTTTTTGGAGCTTTTCCGAGCGCAACAGAGCGGGCATGGCGGAGGGCACGCCATCGAAGATACCGGAGGTGCCTCCTGCACGGCGGGATTTAGCATGGCGTTCCGCAGATTTATGTTCCTCCCATGTATCCACACACTCTTCGATTGTGTCATGGGACATGTCCTCGAACACATGAGGGTGGCGGTGGGTCATCTTGTCAGCAATGGCGATGGCGATGGACTGGAAATCGAAATGCCCACCTTCGCGGCCCATCTGGGCGTAAAACACGATCTGAAACAACAGATCACCAAGTTCCTCCTTAAGCGTGTCCATGTCGCCCTCTTCGATGGCGTCGGCCACCTCATAGGCTTCTTCGATGGTATAAGGGGCGATGGTGTGGAAGGTCTGTTTCTTGTCCCAGGGACAGCCCGTCTCGGGGTTGCGCAGACATTCCATGACATGGAGCAATCGGTCCAGAGGAGATGTCTGCGGGGCCTCCACGATAGTTTCGGATGCGGATTGTTTTTTGTCTGTCACCATGGATTCAACTGCGTTCGTAGCAAATAGTAGGATGATGGCCTTGATAAATCATTGGGAGGCGTATTGTCCATTGGGGGGCCTTGCTTATGGGTTGATAATCCTCCTGTTTTCCTTGATACATGTAGGACCAACGGAAGAAGGGGAATGGATATGATACCTCGTTTTGGATGGGGGCCGTTTGCCGGAATATTGAAGCAGGCAAAAATGCTTACTGGAGCCGATGACCACCGCCTGTTTTTGAAATGGCTGGTCTTTGCCGGGGTCCTGGTTTTTGCTGGTTATCTAATATGGAAACTCGGCCTTCTGGGCCTGCTTTTCTCTAGTGACAAGAGTTTTCTCTCCTTTTTCATTCTGCTCATCTTCATTGGCACCACCCTGCATTGTGCAGTGCGAATCTTTCGTACCTCCAGGGAAATCAATCTCACTCGCTGCATCGGCGAAATTCTTGAAGGCAGTGTCGAAGGCAAGCTCACCCGCGAGAGTGCCGGTGTAGTCTTGAGCGGAAGAACAGCATTGCCGTCATGCATTATGGGTGACTATATCGCCGACCTCATACAAATCTACTTGCACCATGCTGGCGTCAGAAATGAAAACGGCGGCAATGGGGACCCCATAGGGCTCATGGAATCCTATGAGAAGGACCTGAAGAATAGTTCAGAAATCGGCTGGTTCCTGTCTGACATGGTGATCAAGATCGGCCTTCTTGGCACGGTGGTGGGCTTCATCATCATGCTCTCTTCCGTTTCCAATGTAAGCGCCATTGATGCTAGCGTTATGCAGGACATCCTCACCCATATGAGTGGTGGCATGGGGGTGGCACTCTATACCACACTAACCGGGCTTATATGTGGGGCACTGCTGGGCCTTCAGTGCCACTTCCTTGACCGTGGCACGGAAACCCTGGTGGTTATGATGGTGCGGATTTCCGAAGTCCAAGTGATGCCCCGCCTGGGTGGGGGAAGCGAGCTAGGATGAGCAGCACGCGGGCGCGTCGGGGTTACCATACAGACCCCTTCACTGACCTTCTCTTTAACGCGCTGCTCGGGTTCACCTTCCTTTTTTTGGTGGCGATTATGTTTATGAATCCCATCGCCAAGGAAGGGATCATCAACCTCAAGGCCGAATATATCGTTACCGTCTCTTGGCCGGACGGCAATCCTGACGACATCGACGTATGGATAGAAGGCCCCAGAGGCAACCTCGTCTGGTTCCGCAATCCTGAGGCTGGGTTGCTGCATCTCGACCGCGACGATCGTGGCGCGCTTAACGACACTCTTGAAATCGAGGGAGAAACAGTTACCAATCCTCTCAACCAAGAAATCGTCACCATGCGGGGCATTGTTGCCGGGGAATACGTGGTGAATATCCACTATTACGCTTCGGAAACCGAGCAGCCGGTGGATGTCACCGTAAAGGTTGAAAAGATCAACCCCTCTCTCGAGGTGGCTTACTATAAAACGCTGACTCTAAACCATAAAGGTGAGGAAAAAACAGCAGTTCGCTTCAAGTTGACCGCAAGCGGCGAAGTCTGGGGAACCAATTCCCTGCCGAAACAGATTGTGACCATAAAATAAAGCAAGCTAAGGGGGAGAAAGGTGTCCGTAATCATTTTTGGTCTTGTTTTCTGTTTTTTGATTCTGGCAGTTCTTCTACTGTCACTGAATCTCTACACGTCCTTCCATTGGTCCATCAAAGCCACTGCCGTAGTGGTAGTTTCGATCTTCTATATTCTGGGTTATCAGTCGCTGATGGCATTATTGGGCTGGCCCACCTATCAGCCTCTGCCCGAAGAGTTTCGTTTTGTGGGTATGCAGGTATATGAACCCGACAAACTTACCCTATCGGAGGGAGCCATTTATCTGTGGGTAACCTCTATGTCGGAAAACGTAGGCCAAGGCGTACCACGCGCCTACCGGATCGAATACGAAGAAAGCCTCCATCAGAAGTTGATCCGAGCCCGAGTTAAAGACAAGGCCGGGGTGCCGCAGATGGGCAAACTAGTGAGTCCTGAGCTTGGTGATCAATCACTTTCCAATCTAGACCTTTCACGATACGCCGCTCAGAGCGTGGATATCGATTTCTTCGATCTTCCCTCCCTGATCCTGCCAGAAAAGTAAGGGCGTTTTATGATGGCATTATCGGTAAAGAGAAATCTTTTCACCGTTGCCCTGGCTGCTCTGGTTTTAGGAGGATGTCTGGAGGATAATCCCATCTACTTTCCTTTGGATGGGGGGCGGGACTGGTCCTATGGAGTAACACTAGAAAATGCTAAAGGAATCTTCCTCCAGAAATCCTTCGTCACCAACTTACCCAGCAGTAACGTGGAGGGGGAAAAATTGGTCCCTCGGCGTCTGCATAACGGTGAGATCTACTTCTATAAAGAAACAGATGATGGCGTAATGCGGGTGGCTGCTAACCGCCCCGGCACCAGTCTTTCCTGGGAGTCAGAGCCCACTCGTGTGCTGGGCTACCCTCTGACGCCAGGAACTCGCTGGACTCAGAATGAACAGTCCTATCTATTCCACGAGTACATGGGCCAGGGTGATTACAATGAAATAGTCGTGCCCATGCTGATAGTATACGAGATAGAAAGCATGGGTGAGATAGTAGAGGTACCTGCCGGAGTCTTTAATAACTGTATTAAGGTGAAGGGTTTGGGTGAGACCTCGGTACGGGTTAAGACCCCAAATCCCCTGGAAGATTTCATTGACCTCACCGTGGAAACTACCCAGTGGTTCACGCCCCACGTGGGGCTGGTAAAATCAAAATATCACGAAGCCTCGTCAAACCCCCGTATCGTCGGCGGTGATTACGTGAAGGTCCTAGAGAAATTCTGAGCACCATGAGGAAAAGGCTATGAAGAAAGGAACTGGCACAAAGATTCTCTGGGCGTTGACCCTGTTCAATGCAGTCATCCTTCTCTCCATGATCATTGTCTTGGCATGCCGTCATCATAATCATCACGGGAGAGGGCATCACGGGGGCTCCCATCACCAAGGCGCGCACGGCAGCTACAATCCCTTACACCAGGGCGGTCGCCATCACCAGAAAGAGTCACGGCCCATCCCCGAGCTCACCGGCACCTGGTCGGGGACAAATCGTACCGTATCTGACTTGAAGGGCTTTAAAGAATGGGAGAAAACCATTCACATCACCGAACAGCGGGACCGCCGCTTTAAGGGCCACTTCACCTACGTCGATGGCACCAAGCATTTTTCCGGCATCATCTATCCCGGTAACCGCTCCTTCAACTGGGTTTCATCCGACAGCAAGGGGTACAACCATGGTCGGATTCTAGGACCGGACACCATCACCGCTTGTTACGTGGAAGCCGGGGAACAGAGCACTGCC
>PVBE011533667.1_pt1 | contig 10409 bp, 6 predicted proteins | sample 1631181 | NCBI WGS metagenome assembly PVBE01 (sample SAMN08397723, study PRJNA350692) | Marine metagenome, whole genome shotgun sequencing project. | isolation source: water | place: Pacific Ocean | collected 2012-04 | reverse complement strand
GGTCGTGCTGTCCGACGGCGACATCCTGCTGGCGGACGACCTGCCTACGACGGTGGTCACCGGTGAAGGTGCGCCCGGCGGCGTGGGGCTCGCGGCCCAGGCCCAGTCGGCCAGCGCCGATCGGTTCGTGGACCTGGGATTTCACGAGGCGGTCAAGGAGTTCAAGCGACGGCTGATCCGCGCCGCCCTCGATCGCCACGACGGTTTGCAGGTCGGCGCCGCAAAGTCGCTGGACTTGCACCCGACGTATCTGTCGCGCCTGATCAAGAACCTGGAGGTCCGCGCGGAGGCCTAGGGGAGCCAGCGCACGATCAGGCCCTCTTCGCCCTCTCGTGCGTCGATCTCCCGATCGGGAAGCTCGCCGGCGCCGACGACGGTGGCCACGCCCTGGAACCGGCCGGCCGCCACGACGCTGCCGTCCTGCAGGATCGCGACGCTCAGCGCTTCGACCTCGGAGGTCCCCCCGACCTGCCGCACCCACTGCATGACGCCGTCACGGGAACGGTACAGAGCCGTGAACAGGTCGTCGTTGCCCCGCGGGACGAGCTCCCGTTCGCCCTCGGTGCCCGCCCCCTCGCGCTGCTCCCCGGCCAGGATGACGGACCGGCGGAACGTGCCGGCGATGGCCACGGAGTCGCCCGAGGCATCGAGACCGATGATCTCCACGCCGCGTGCTCCCGTGGCGAGCATCTGCAGCCAGACCAGGTCGCCGGACTCGGCGTCCACCCGCGCAAGGAACCCTCCGACTCCGACGTCCAGGGGATCGCGCTCGTCGCGGGGCGGGCCAAATTGCGCCGCCCCCCCGTAGTCATTGACGAATCCAGTCAGGAACACCGCCGGCCTGCCGTCGATCTCCGTGTACCGGAGCCGGCCGAAGTCGAGCCCTCCCTCCACGCTCATGATGCTGATCCACCGCACCTGGCCGTCGGGCGCGAGGCGAGCCAGGAACCCGGCGCCGTCTTCTCCGCGGGCTTCCACCGGGGGGTCGACCAGCCTGAGGAGCCCGTCGAACACGCCTGCGATGAGCGTGTCGCCGTCGGGCGTCTGCGTCGATCCGGTGACCCTCACCCCGCCGGGATCCGCACGCACCTCCAGCAAGGAGCTCAGCGCGCCGTCCGCCAGCTCGTAGCGGGCTGCGTAGCCGACCGACTGGTCCGCCAGCGCGGTGATGGACTGCAGGTCGCTGCCGAATCGGAACAGACCGTCGCCGTCGACGTATCCCGAGACCAGGAGCTGGGTGCCGGCGGCCGATGGGCTGATCTGCAGGGGGAACAGGAAGCCCTGCCCGGTCGCCGTGCGATGCCATCGAAAGCGGCCGTCCTCGTCGTGGCCGGTGACCAGCAGCGACAGCTGGCCGGAGGCGCCGACCACCGTCTCCCCGGCCAATCCGCCGCCGGCGGCCTCCCCGAGGCCCAAGGTCACCGCGCCGGTGGAGACCCCCGCAGTGGCGATGGCGCCGTCGACGCCCGCAAACGCCTGGACGATCAGGGAGTCGCCGGGGCCCGCCGCCTGGCGCGCCCAGCGCGCGTGGCCGTCCGGGCCGTGGTTGACGAGGACCCCGTCGCGGACCCCGGTCGTGGACAGGGTCACCGGGTCGCCGGCCGCGTCCAGGCCGATGAACGCATTGCCCGAGAAGCCCCCCGAGACCAGGAACCCGCCGTCCGCCAGCGCGGAGACGCCGAAGTAGCCGTCGTCGGCCCCGCCGCCTCCATGACCTTCCCCGCGGCGGTACAGGCCGTTCGCCAAATCGAAGTCGGCCAGGATCGCGTCGGGCGCCCCACCCCCGGCCACGGTCTGCTCGCCCGCCCGACCCTCCTCGGGGTTGGGCGGCTCGTCCCTGCCCAGGGTCACTGCCGAGTCCGCGAGCATGGCCACGTGGGCGACCGAGTCCGACGTGGACAAGGCCAGCGGCTGGCTGGACCGCAGGCCGTGAAACGAAGTCGCCCAGCGGGTCTGTCCGGTCCCACCGTCCAGGCGGGCGAGGAACCCGGCCGTCGAGATCCCCCCGGTCTGGACCCGCTGCCCCCCGTCGACGCGGGCGCCCACGTCCATCTCGCCGACGAATCCGCCGGTGACGATGATGTCCGGCGCCCCTCCCCCCTCCGACGGCGCGGCGGCGATCCCCCGGATGTCGTCAAAGCCGTCCCCGCCGAACGTGCGACCCCAACTGACGATCCGATCGACCCCGAACGACACGACGAAGCCATCGTCGGACCCAGCGTTGGGCAGGGGGTCCAGTGGCGCAATCGCCATCCGGGAGTCCGTGGTTCCAGCCACGGTCACACCGGCCGACGTCACCACCACCGCCGTCGGCACGTCGTGGCCAGCGCTCCCAAAGGTGTTGAACGTCAGGATCTCCCCGTCGACACCCAGCTTGAGCGAGAAGACGTCGAAGCCTTGGGACTCCGTCACCCTGGCCGGGGTCCGGCGGGGGCCGAAGGCTGCGGGTCGCTCCGCGCTGGCGCTGAACGCCCCCACGAACACGGGCCGCCCGACGGCGTCCAGGCTCACGGCGAAGCCGGCCTCGTCGTTCGCGGCGCTCCCCCCCCGCATGGGCCCACAGCAGCCGGCCGGCGGGCCCGAAGCCTAGGAAGAAGGCGTCGCCCCTGCCGCCACCCAACGGCGCCAGCGCCTCGCCCTCAGCGAAGGTCCCCTCGACGGCCACGGCGTCCTTGAAGCCGCCGGTCAGGTAGCAGTACGCGAGCACGCTGCAGGCCATGTCCTGGAGATCGACCGCGACGTCCGTGATCGGCTGGACCAGCACGAGATCGCCGGTGTCCGGGTTGACAGAGGCCACGAAGGCCACCTGGCGGCCACCTGCGTCGCCGATCACCGTCGGTTGGCCGATCGCGTTGTCGAAGCGCGCGCCGCCGGCCGCCAGCCCCGCCAGGCGCAGCCCGTCGGCGAGCCCCGCGAGCGACACGGCCACGCCCCGATCGTCGCCCGGCCCGCCGAACGACCGGGCCCACACGAGCCCCCCGTCCGCATCGAACCTGGCGAGCACGATGTCCGTGCCTCCCGCCGAGCCGAGCACCTGGTCCTCCACCAGGTGGTCGCCGGTGAACGCCCCGGTGACGATGACGCCGCCGTCGCCATCGCTGATGAGGTCTGTGTAGGCGTCGGCACCGCCGGACGCGCCCATGGTCAGGACCAGGTCGGGAGCGCCCGCTTCGGCCACGGAGAAGCGCCGGGAGCGGCCGTCCGCGAGCCCGTCGGCGTGGGCGGACAGGTGAAACCCGGCGCCTGCCCGGTTGATCTGCACGCCGGCGAACTCGAACGTCGGCCCGGCGCCGCCGACGGGTGTCGCGCTGAGCACCGCGAGCTCCGTCGGGTCCTCCGCGAGTCCGAGGGTGACGCTGATGTTCCCGTCGGGGCTGGTGGCGTTTCCGAGCCTGTCGACCACCCCCACCTCGAGCGGCGGCGTCAGGGGCTGACCGGGGCGACCGTTGGGCGGCTCGACCGTGAACCGGAGCTCCACCGCAGGTCCCGGGCGGACGTCGAACGGATCAGACCGCCCCGGATCGAGGCCCTCGGTGGTCGCGAGGAGCACGTAGCCGGCGCCCGCGCGGGTCAGGACGATGCCCTCGAAGTTCGCCACGCCCTCGACGAGGGCACGCTCGGTCGTGCCCGCGAGCTCGGCGCCGTCCGGTCCCTCCGCCAAGGACAGGGTGACGTTCAGATCGGAAGGGGCGTCCTGGCCGATACCGCCCACCGACCGCACGACGAACGCCAGGTCCTCCCCGGCGACGGCCGCGTCGTCGACGGGCTTGATCTGCAGCGCGACCGCTCGCGGCGCCCCGGGCTCGCCTTCGCCCTCCCCTTCAACCGGTGGATCCTGACAGTCGGGAGACCCGCCCTCGCACTCCCCCTCGCCTCCCTCCGCGACGCCGCCCTCACCCTCGCCCTCGCCCTCGACCGGGTCGACGCCGTCGCCGCCCGGGCAGCCTCCGTCCTCGCAGGTGAGCTGCAGATCGGTGGTGTCCAGCTCGGAGATCACGCATCCGGAGGCCCAAACACAGGCGGCCGGCAAGGCAACCAGACAGACGACCCGCAGCCAGGTCGGCCTCACAGGGCGCCCCCGACGAGGAGCACGCCGCCGCCGGGCAGGGGCGCCACCGAGGCGCCGGACGGGTCCCCGCCCATCAGGAACACCGCCGCGCCCACCCCCACGGCGACCACGCCGGCGCCGTACAAGATGTTCGCGGTCAGGGCGCGGCCCTTGGCGTCCTCGTCGTGGCCGGAGATGTCGCCAAACTCCACCGGCTCTGTCTTCGCCCGGCTCGCCAGGTCGTCGCGCTCGGAGAGCGACTGGTCGGCGAGCAACGCGAACGCTCCACCGCCCACGAGCAGCGCCGCGCCCCCGCCCAGGAGCGCATACGCAGTCCACGGGGCGCCGGCGGAGATGGGAGTCCGCCGGGGGGTCCGCCGGGGCTTCTTGCGAGCGACCCTCCCCGCCGGCTCACCGTCGTCGGGCTCGCCACCCGCGATCGGCGCCAGGGTGAGCTCGAGGTCCAGCTGCTCGCCGGGCTTGACGACGATGCTGCGAGACTCGGAATCGTGGCCCTCCGCGGACACGGTCAGCTCATATCCGCCAAACGGTAGCCAGCGGCGCAGCGGGGTCAGCCCCTCGCCGTCCTCGCCGTCGCCCTCCCACTGGACCAGCGCCGCGCCCGGGTCCGTGCGCACCTCCATCGGGCTGCGCTTCTTCTTGAGCTTGATCGCCAAGACATCGCTCATCGCCTGGACGTCGTCCCGGTCCTCGGCCTCCTGCTCGATGTCGAGGTAGCGCTCGAAGAAGCTGATCGCCGTGGCCAGATCGCCGGTCTTTTCGTGGCAGCGGCCGAGGTTGAACAGGTACTTGGTGAGCGGATCGGCGTCGTAGGCGGCCTCGAACGAGGCGATGGCGTCGTCGTACTCCTTGGCCCGATACGCCTGCCGGGCCATCTTCTCGAACCGGCGGGCCTGCTTGTTGGGCTTGCGTGCCGACGCGCGGGCGGGCGGGCGTCAGGCAGACCACCGCGGCGATCGCGACGGCCGTCACCCCCCAACGGGCGGGAGGGGTCACCCCATCAATCCGGAGCGACGAACTCGTTGATGTTGAGCTGGACCAGCAGCGGCCCTACCAGCGGCAGCGGCAGCATGACGAGGACGGCGTTGTACCAAGCCAGCGTTCGGCCGTTGAGCCGCTCCGCCATGTCGAGGTAGCGCAGCGACAGGACCACGGTCCAGGTGCCGAAGCTCATGATCGACATGACGACGTTGGTGACTGGGTCGTCGCCGAACGCCTTGCTCGTGCGTGCGAGCCAGACCAGCGAGTAGAGCCCAAATGTGCAGACCATCAGGATCATGAGGATCATGAGGTTCTCTTCGGTGTGGGCAGGTTCCATGGGGGCTCCTAGTTCAATCCGAAGGGGGGGTACTTGGTCGACAGGCCGAAGAAGTACTCGAGGACCCGCAGGTTCCAGCGCATCAGGCCCACCAGGAAGTTGAAGATCCCGCCGGGCCAGTTGCCTGTGAAGATCACGGCGAAGAACCCGGCGATGAACGCGAAGAACGCGCCGAAGCCCAGCAGGCCCAGAGCCAGCATGTGCGGGAAGAGCATGATCCCGATGATCCCGGACAGCCGGAGGATCACCGCGCCCGCGCCGATCTCCATGCCCGGCTCCGTCCTGACGTCCACCGGGAAGTTCGGACGGCGGGCGTTGACGTCGATGTGCGGGATCTCCTCGGTCAGGCCCATCACCGACATGCCCATGCGAGCCTCAAACCGAAGGAACCGCTGCAGGTAGTTGACCAGCCCCCGGTGATGGGTGCCCGTGATCAGGGCCAGGATCAGGTTGAGCGTGGACGCGACGGCCGCCGCGAACCGATAGCCGGTCCACATCGCGAGGTGGGCCATGTAGAGCATGTAATAGAAGCCGAAGAGCCGGAGCAGGAAGTTCACCCGGCTGTATTCGCCGGCCTGCTGGGCCGAGAACTGCAGCGTCGTGGCGCCCGCCTCCTGGCCCACACGCACCGGCTCCGACGACGCGCCGCCCCCGGGGTTGGGACGCCGCTTTGGGGTCGGCGTCGGCTGCGCCTGTGGCGAGAACGCCGGCGACTCGTCCATGGTCTGCGGCAGCTCGGGACGGGGCGGCAGGCCGGGGGCCGCCGACCTCGCCGCGTTGGGCGGAGTCGACTGGACCGCCACGGCGGAGTCGCCCGAGGTGAGCGTGGACGTCGTGTCGTCCTTGGCTTGCAGCTCGACGATCTCAGGCAGATCCGCCACGGGCTTCCACTCCGAGAAGCCGGGGCCGTAGGCCACCGTCTTCGGGTCGATCTCGCCCCTGTCCAGCTTGCCCGCGACATCCGCAGCGCTCATCGGCCCCTCGCGGGTGCCGGAGATCATCAGGTACCAGTTCGCTTCTTCCGACAACGCGCCACCTCGCTTTGTGCACCGGGGTCCGACGGTCACCGCGTGTACCGCGGCCGGCGGGTCGGCGTGAAGCGGGTCTGCTCAGCGCCTGCCCGGGCTTCAGGGTCGGCGGGTGGTGAGGTCCGCGAGCCGCCGGCGCAGGGTCTCTGTGCGCTCCGGCATCGCCGAGGCCAGGTTGCGACGCTCCTCGGGGTCGACGGACAGGTGGAACAGCTCGACGGTGCCTCGTCGCTTGTCCTCGACGAGCTTCCAGCCGCCGCTGACCAGGCCTCGGACGTCGCGACCCCCGGAGCGGTCCTCGGACACCGCCTCGCGGCCGGCCACCGCGGCCGCCGCAGGCGAGTCGGTCTCCGCTGTGAGCAGGGGCAGGAGGCTGACCCCGTCGAGGGCCGACGCGGGCGCCGGAGGGGGGATCCCGAGCAGGTGAAGCAGGGTTGGCAGCAGATCCACATGTCGGACCGGCGACGGGATGTGCCGGCGGGGGGCGTCCGGACGCCACAAGTACAGGGGGGAGCGGACCCTGTCCTCGCCCAGGGTCGCGGTGGCCTCGGGGGCCCGGGCGGCCACGCCATGGGCGCCGGCGACGACCACGAGGGCGTTGTCGGTCACCCCCGCCCGCTCGATCTCGTCGAGGAGCGAGGCGAGCTGTGCGTCGGCGAACGCCAGCTCGCCGTCCAGTCGATCCCCGGCCGAGTCCCCAAAGTAGGGCGTGCCCGCGTGAAACAGGAACGGCGGCATGGCGTCCGGCAGGTGCACCCAGAGCAGGTAACGGCGGCCCTTGGCGCGGATGGCCTGGCGGGCGGCCTGCCTGGACAGCACGTCCGCGACCACGCCGTCGCCGCCACGGTTACGGGTCTGGAATGCCAGATCGTCCACCACGTCGAAGCCGCGCAGCAGGCCACCACCCCTGCGCTGCCAGGCGCAGCAGGTCACGGCGACGGTCTGGTAGCCGGCGTCGCGCAGCAGCTCCGCGAGGGTGGGCGCCCTGTCCGCCACGGGCAGGTCCGGCAGGCGGTGGCTGTCCTCGCCGGGCTCGGTGACGATGTGGTCGTCCCGCCCGAGCCAGGCCGGGTCGAACCGGGCCCGGCCGGGTCGCCGTCCGGTCAGCAGGCCATACAGCGCCGCCGGACCTGACGGCGCCGCGGCATAGGCGCGCGGAAACACCGCGGCGCGGGTGGCCAGCAGGTCGAGCCCGGGCGTCACCATCCGCTCGCTCCCGCCCGCGCCGGTGCGATCCGACCGGAGCCCCGCAATGGTGATGAGGATCAGGCTTCTCCCGGACAGGCTCCCTCCGCCCCGCACCTCGCCGGCCCGCGGATTCACGTCCGGGCGGTGGTCCCCGCCTGCGCAGTCCTCGTCGACGCCGTTGCCGGGCAGGTCGGCGGCGGAGGGGTGCACGTCGCCGTCGAAGGGGCGACAGTCGGGTCCGAAGAGCAGCCCCGGGTAGCCGTCGCCGTCCAAGTCCGACACGCTGGCCCAGGCGTCGAGGACCGTGCTGGCGGCCTGGGTGCGTCGCCAGGTCTGCAGCCGCAGATCGGGGTTCGCCCCGAACGACGCCAGCGCCATGGTCAGCAGCGCCACGGCCACCGCGCCCGCCCAGCGCCAGCTTGGTGGGGACGACGCCTCCTCGCCCGCCGACAGGGCGGCGCCCGGCAAAGCGCCCAGGAGCAGGGCGGCGCCCAACAATCCGAGGCGGGGGCCCAGCGCGGTCGAAGGCGCGGCCTGCGCCAGGGCCGCGAGGCAGCCGGCCGCGCCGACGATGCCAAGGCACGACCAGACGGCCGATCGCTCGGACAGGCCGTCGAGGGGCGCCCACAGCCGTCCGTTGGCGACACGCGCCAAACCCGCGCCGCCGACTGCGACCACCAGCCCCGCGGCGGCGCCGGTGCCGCCGAGGAGCACCAGGACAGCCGGCAGGAGCAGCAGGCCCGAGGCCGTGCTCAGCTCGAGATGGGCGGGCCTTAGCCAGGCGAACAGCACGTCCATCAGGCCGACGGTCAGGCCGGCCGACACGAAGATGGGGAGGGCCCGGCCGCGCACCTGTCGACGCTAGCCCGATCCCTTCCGCAGTGGCCAGCGGTACTGGCCCACGCGGGGCCCGTGCTCCCCCGGCGTCTTTTACTTAGGCGCGCCGCAAGCGGTAGCGTGACGTCGCCGGACTGGTCAGTTCCGTACAGGTCAACCCATGCCTTCGTCGCCAGAGGTTTGTTCATGAAGTCGGTCATCCTCCCCCTCGCCCTGCTCTCGCTCCTCCTCACCGTGCACGTCCCCGGCACGGCCAACGCCCTGGATCCGCCGGAGCATCCGGCGCTGCGCGTCACGGCGATCCCCTGGGTGTCGACCAACGCGGCCATCCCCCACGTGGCGCTCAACGGCGCGGTGACCACGCTCAAGGCGGTCGCCGAGGGCGGAGACTGCGGCGGCGCCTACAGGTACCGCTGGGACATCAACGGCGACGGCGACTTCGAGGACCCCAACGAGGAAGAGCGCAACGCCAACTCCGCCGGAGCGCGGGGTGGGTACTTCGCGGCGCTCGAGGCCACCACGACCTTCCCGGACAGCCCGGGCGACCGCGTCTGGATCCCCCGGGTCCGCGCCTGGTGCGGCGAGGAGCAGGCCACCGCGGTCTACCCCGTCCTGCAGCGCGTCGACCGGACCTGCGGCTGGGGCGGCGACCGCGGCAACGGGCGGCTGGCCTACCAGTGCGAGGGCGACGAGAGTGATCGCCTGACCCGCTCGGCGCTGGCGGACCGGGCCATCGATGACGGCCTGTGGTACCTGTTCAAGCAGTTCAGCCACGGCGCGGACAACGTCAACAACCCCCGACTCGACGAGGCCGGTGAGCCCGTGCTCGACGAGGCCGGCAACCCCATCGTCGACGTCGACGCCGTCCACTACTGCTCGATCCCCACAGGAAACTCCTGGTTCACGACGGGCCAGGCCGTCCTGGCCGCCATGCGCCGGGGGCACAACTACAACGACGCCCGCGAGGTGAACCCCTACTTCCGCCACCTGTCGCAGTGCGGTCTTCACTACTCCCTGCGCGGCATGAATCGCATCGACGTAGCGGATCGCGCCGGGCACACGGCCAACTTCGACGAGAACGGCTATGGCCTGGAGATCTCCGCCGCCGGGCGGGGGCGCGTGTCCTACCAGGCGGGCACCATCTACGAGCCCCTCGCGTTCTTCGGCAACCCCGACTACCGCGCGCCGCTGGGCCGGGCCGAGGTCAAGGGCCGCACGCTCCGTGAGATCGCGCAGGACGGGGCGGACTTCCTGATCGATGGCATGTCCAACTACGGCGCCGGCGGCGATTGCGCCGAGTTCGAGGGCGCCGGCGGCGCTCGCTGGGGCTGGGAGTACGAGCCCCACGGCACGCAGCACGTCGACCACTCCACCAACGGCTGGCCCAGCGAGGCCCTGCGGATCATGCAGCGCAAGCTGGGCACTGAGACCTACGAGTTCGCGAAGGACCGCCAGCGCTGTTACCTCAAGCACACCTGCGGCGCTTCGGGCTGCGTGTACAGCGCGGCACGGGTCCACCTGTCCGGCAACGGCCTGACCTCTTTTGGGTGGGTTTACGACGAGACCTTCGACGCGGATCACCCCCAGATGGGGCCCACCCTCGCGGCGCTCACGGGCGGCTTCGACGGCTTCTACGGCTCCGCCTACAACATGTACGCGACCACCAAGGGCCTGCGGGCGTTCTCACCCGAGATCACCCGGCTCCCCGACGGCCGCGACTGGCACCCGGACTTCGTCGACTACCTGCTCGCCGAGCAGAACGCCGACGGCGGCTGGACCACTGACACCAACGACTATATCTCCACCGGCGGAGGCTGGCAGGCGGTCACCGGCCAGTACGTGCAGATCATGCAGACCTGGCTCGAAGCCTTCGCCTACGCCCGGGCCGAGCCGCAGCTGGTGGCCCCCGGGTTCCCGATCCAGCTCAAGCACGACTGGTCCTACATCCTCGACCCCGAGGTCGACATCC
>PVBE011292192.1_pt1 | contig 10409 bp, 8 predicted proteins | sample 1631181 | NCBI WGS metagenome assembly PVBE01 (sample SAMN08397723, study PRJNA350692) | Marine metagenome, whole genome shotgun sequencing project. | isolation source: water | place: Pacific Ocean | collected 2012-04 | reverse complement strand
CGATGATGCCGCCTGGGCCCGTAACCGCCACCGTCAAACCACTACCGTCGACAGCGTCTCGGGCCGCATCACCCGCCCACTCAACCGCCTCGCCGAACTCAGGAGCCGCCGGCGAACCACCAAATGTGACGAATGTCATCACGGTCTTTCCATCAGGAGCCCGGAGCGTAGCATCGAGCTGAGGGGACCCATCAACCGCCAACACCGACTCCACCAGGTTGGGCCTCGAATCATCCTTGAGCGCAGCCGTCGCCCGATCAATCCATGCTGCATCATCTTCAGTAAGCCCATCAGTTCGGTGAAACACCAGAATCGCCGGAGTTCCACCCGTGCTGGGATACCGTTCCTGGACAAGCTTGGTGGCTGCCGTCGCCTCAGCGTTCGAAGGCAAGAAATCGTCTTCATTGTTGGTCGTGACTTCACCCAGGGGGGGTGACAAAACAAATACAGCCGCCCCTACTACTACCCACGCGAGGACAACCAATAGTGCCCGTCGTGGGGTAGCGACGGCTTGGCCAACAAAATCAAACATCTATACACTCCGACATTCGCCAAACTCGGGACATTGTTAACCATTTCATTTGTGAATATTGTGAATTTCATCACAATGTTCGCTAACCCATACAGGTAATGATGGTGGCATCTCACATCGCCACAGCGTGTAGGTTACCGTTGCATCCACCAAAATCCGTGCTGCCACGAGTTGGACCCCGTCCTCACTCCCTGATCCGTGAAAATGGACCCAGGTGATCCACCGCGCTCTACGTCTAGGAGTTCTGATTGGAACTGTGATCTCCGGAGTACTGCTGGTGCTGGCGCCTAACAGAGCCAGTACGTTCACTGGCCTAGCACCAGAACTTCCGAGGGGAGTCACAGAAATCCGCGGCGCAATGGGCGGTGTGTTTACCGCACTTGGATTGGCACCACTGATCCGACCAGTAACCGCCGCATTTCGAATCGTTGGCATGGTCTATTTGGCAATCGCACTCGTTCGTGCACCCTACATGTTCACCGACAAATCCGCCGGTGAACGCTCGAATTGGATAAGTCTTGGGTTTGAAGCTATTGCAGCGTGGATCCTACTGGCCAACCCCGATCGTCGGACCGATGAAGATCGTTAACTTTGGCAAAAAAGGTCCCGTTCGTACCCCATCCTTCAGGAACCTCGCCTGAATCAGAATCAAAACACGACTCGCACGACTAACCACCGTACATTTGAGCCCCAGACCACCTAATGTTGAGCCAGGATTCGTGAGGCGACCGAGCTGACATCACAATCATGACGAGCACGAGAACATCGAGCCGCTTGAGCACCGTCCTCATAGTGCTCATAACCGCCCTTGTCATCAGCATCCTCGTGACGATCCTGTGGGCCGGGGTATTTGTTCCAACCCGAGCTCAACCATTTCAGGTGATACCGACAGTGCTCGCCTTCACCATGGTCATCTCACTACTCATTAGCGCACCACCAACGACGGTCGTCACATCTGCGATCCGAATGATCGGATTCTCAATCCCCTTCGCCGGAGCAGCAATTGCCATGGTCACTGATCCGGAACGCGCGCACGCATGGACCATTCTTGGTGAATTGGGTCCGCTTCTTGCTGCAGGTTCGCTCGGAGTTGTAGTGGTCGCCGTACGCAGCAGTCGATTCAAGACGCCGGCTATAGCCATGACCTTCGGCGGCGCTGCCGGGATTGGAACGACCATCATTTTCCTGCTGCTCGTAAACACACCTGCAAGCCATGGCGCCCTAGCTGCAGGCTGGGCCATTGGTGCTGCGATAGCCCTTGTCATTATGACTGTGCCGATGGCGCGCCACGAACACGTGCTGGGCGGCCTACCCACACGGATTCTTCCAACCATGTTGGCGTGGGTTGTAGCCCTCGCTGCCAGCGTTCCATCCAGAGTCCGCCATGAATTGAGTTCCTCCGATGGCGCCTTGGCCCTCGCCATTGCTATCACCGTATGCGTGATCGCGTTCGTCGTACTGCTGTGGACCGCAAGCATTGGCAGCGGCCCACAACCGTATCTGTATCGGGTGAAATCTCGGTACCAAAAGCTTTCGCCATTTCTCATGTATGTGTGTCTTCTCGGAATCGGAGTGCTGCAGGCGATGTCCTATTCGTCTGTCGCAATCGACGATCTCGGTCGGTACTGGTCGATCGCCGACAGTCTGACAAACGGGATTGGCTATGACATCTGGGAGGCCGGCGCCTCTACAGCCCAAGGGATTGAAGGGTCCCAATGGATGGACCTACCAACACTGCCGATTCTCATGATCGGAACCTTTGCCTTAACTGGCCACACCTACGCATCAGCCCTCCTTCCAATGGCCATAGCAAACACCCTCCTCCCAACACTCACCTTCATGACAACCCGCGCGCTTGGGGTCAGCATTTCGATGGCATTTAGTGCAGCCGTCCTTCTGACTGTTATGCCCACCTTTCAGATCTATTCCCTCGGAGCCGCAGAGCCCGATCCCATATTCGCTGCGCTGGTCATGGGCCTAGCGTGGACGTACACCCGTGCATTAGAGCATTCCTCAGGAAGAAGGTGGTTACTCCTTGGGTTAGTCGCCGCTTTACTAGCACTCACCAGACCTGAAGGCCCGCTCTACGCCCTGACGCTAGTCCTCTTTGGTGTCGCCTCGACTCGATCGATCCGTACGCTCGCCGCAGTCACGGTTCCACTAACCGCACTCGTTGTTCCGTTCGTTCTTGTGTCATTGGCAAGCGTCGGACGCCCATGGCCACAGGCACCGCAAGGGCTGGGGCTCGATAGCCTGATGCAAAACGTTTTGGTTGCAACCGACCACGTATGGGAGTTTTTGGCCCGAGTTCTCCTGCTAAACGACGTGCGTTTCCCGATTTTCACGTGCGTACTTTTTGGGGCATTCGTCCTCGGAGCATGGGCCCTGACAGCACGACGACGAGCGTTCGGGGCTCTCCCTCTAGCCGTCATCGGAAACCTCGTTATCACGCTATCAATACGCCCTCTGGCGCTAAGCCCGGATGAGCCCCAAGAATTCTTGCGACATGTCGGCCCTGCATTTCCCATATTTGTGGTTGTCGTCACATATGGGGTTCACGCAGCGACAAAAAACCTGACGGCGCGATTCCCCATAAGTTCCCCCGGCACCACAGCGCTTGGTCTCGCAGCCGCCATCTATTTCACGGTGGGAAGCTTGTACCTACTGGCCACGCCAGAGGAATTCCATCATGGCAACAGAAGTGGCAGCCTGTTGCGATCAGATATTTATGTCAACGCCGACAAACTCTGGGCACATCCCATCACGTTGCCCTGCCCGCCCTGCACGGAGTATGGACAGTGGGATTTCCTTACTTTTAGGAAGGAATTGTTTGACCACTATCGCACCTACGACGCCCACAGTTCCTCTGACGGCGCCGCCTACCAGACGCTGACAGGACTACTGGCAGCGCTTGGCCTGACAGCCGCACTCGCAACCGCTAGCCGACCACGAGGACCCATCGGGCCAGATGGCCACGAGCGAGAGACGCAATCGCTGCCAAACGAAGCGCCGGCCCTAGTTCCACAATAGACGAGCGGTGCAATGTTGCTAGCCGACCGGAAGTTCTCCGCACTCCCCGTAAACAGGAAAACACAACGATGACTTCATCGAAATTGGATGTTGAGCAAGAACCGCACACCATATAGGATTTGCTCATCTTGCAGCCGACAGTGAGCAACCCGTTGATGTACGCAACGCGGACTCACGAGGAAACTCCAAGGCCGGTCACCAAGAGCATCGAGATACATAAAGATCATCCGCCTAAGGACACAATCTCAGAGGGCCTCACTGGATAAGCTTACGGAACAACGTGTTCCATGCCGTACAGGCCTCCAACAAACAGAATACGCACGTTCTTCAATAAATCCCCAGTTGGTCCGCATCAAGGCCCGGATAAGCCGCTCATGTCCGAACACTTGCCCATGACTACCGAGTTATCGACACAAGCCTCACCTCGACGATTCATAGAACCGATGAATTCCATGACCGTTGATGACGCTATCGATAAATTTTCGGCACCAATCTCCCAGGACTACAAGATCCAGATCCTTCGACCATTTGGCGTGTATTCCCGACGCTCGTACAGCTCCACCATCACGTTACCGATAGGCCAAGCGTATTTGGCTGGGATCCTGGAAGGTGCCGGATATGAAGTCCACATCATTGATGCTATTGGCGAGGATCTCGAGGGGGTTCGAGTGTCGCAGGACGGGCGCTACCGAATCCAGGGATTGAGTAGTGAAAAGATCCTCGCCCGTATTGACCAAAACACCGATGTGTTAGGCATATCACTCATGTTCTCGCAAGAATGGCCGCCGCAGCGTGATCTGATCACAGAAATTCGATCTGTGTTCCCGAACTTAACGATTGTTGTAGGCGGCGAGCATGCGACGGCCCTTCCTGAACATGTGCTGAAATCCTGCCCTGCCATTGATTACTTAGTTCGCGGCGAAGGCGAGCTTACGTTCCTCGAACTCGTGTCCGCGCTCGCAAATGCGGCGGACTCAGCCGTCGAATCGCCGATGTCGACAACATTCCACGTCCAGCCTGGCATCTGCTCAACGTCGAGGATTACTTCGTCGGAAACTGGACAATGGGTATTTCGTTCGGACGAAACATGCCAATTCTGGCCACTCGCGGCTGTCCGTATCAATGCACCTTCTGTTCAAATCCGTTCATGTGGACCACGCGTTATCTGATGCGCGATCCGTCGTCGGTGGTCGATGAGATTGAAGATCTCATGCAGACCTATGACGTGAAGAGCATCGACTTCGCCGATCTCACCGCTATCGTCAAGAAAGAATGGATTCTCGAGTTTTGCAAAGAACTTCACCGACAGTCTATCGATGTCGTCTGGCAACTACCGTCCGGCACTCGATCTGAAGCTCTAGATCATGAAACGCTAACTGCAATCCTCAAGTCCGGCTGCTCATTTCTCACATATGCACCCGAGAGCGCTTCGCAAGAAACGCTCGACATGATCAAGAAGCGGCTCAAGATTTCGCGCCTAAGCGAGAGTGTTCAGGATGCCGTCGATATTGGCCATTCAGTGAAAATCAATCTCATTATTGGATTCCCACACGAAACACGTCGGATGATTCTTCAAACACTCCTATTCGTCTGGCGAATGGCTGCTCGCGGAGTCCATGACTGCAATGTGGCCGTTTTCACACCGTACCCCGGGAGCGAACTCTACGACGAGCTACGCGCCAAGAAGCAAATCGGATCCCTGGACGACCAGTACTTCCACGATCTCCTGATTCAGTTCGACTTCACGATGATGAAGTCCTTCTGCGACAACGTGCCAGGATGGGAACTGGCTGTTCACCGGTTCCTCGCCATGGGACTGTTTTACGTGATCTCCTATGGGCGACACCCAACCCGTCTCATTCGACTCATCCGTAGCCTGCTATCCAAAGATTTCCAAGCCCACAACGTTTTTGAACAACGCGTTTATGACTACCTGGTTCGCGCACGTCTGCTGAAACGATCGTCCACCTAGGCAACCGCGGATCACGTGATCAGGTCACTACTGGCCAAATTTGGACGGCTCCCCCATCATGTGAGGACCAGATCGAGAATAGCTCTGGACCGCCACAACGCCCACCTCAGGATGGTAAACGCGTCAGAACATGCATCCAGACCTTGTCAGCGAACTGCACGCCATCAAGTCGCGTCACTGGTGGTACCGTGGCCGGCGGACGGTCCTCAGCGCGCTTATACGTCCGCATCTGCAGAGCATCCCGTCCGGACCGATACTCGACCTTGGCAGCGGGCCCGGCACAAATCGTGATCTTCTAGAGCCGATCGATCATTCGCTGTTTGCTCTCGACTCGGAGATCGAAGCGCTAAGAATCTGCCAGGACGGTCGCTACAGTGCCGGAACACTGGCGGATGCGGTCGCCGTTCCTTTTCGTGAACGGACTTTCGCCCTCGTGCTGGCCGCCGACATTCTGGAGCACGTCGGCGACGATCCCACCGTCGCCGCCGAAATATTTCGAATCTTAAAGCCCGGCGGCCTGGCCGTCGTCGTTGTTCCCGCCTTTAAATCGCTGTGGGGCTGGCAGGATCAGGTGTCCGGACACCATCGCCGCTATTCGCCAGCAGCTATCCGAAAACGTCTCACGAATTCTGGCCTCGACGTGGTTCGGACGACCTGCATGAACACTCTCCTCACCCTTCCCATCTTCGCCGCCCGGAAACTGCTTCGCCTGACGAATCTGGCCCCCAGATCCGAAAACCAGATTCTTCCCGATCTGCTCAATCCCATCCTTTACGCCATTTTCGCCGCAGAAACACCCATCGTTTGCCACTGGGACATACCGTTTGGAACTTCGGTCGTCTGTCTCGCTCGTCGTCCTGCATCCGGATACCGAAGGTGATCGGGCCACTAACCGTAATCACCCACTTTAGACTGGTTCACGTCTAAACCTGGGATGGCAGAACGGTAGACGCACGGGACACAAAATCATGATTGCTTCGTAAGAGGCCCGTACTTACCATCCTTTGCCACTTTCTCTCCCCACTTGACAACGCACCGAAAAGTTTCGTTTACAACCAGGCATATCCCGCTTCGTTCTATTGATGTGACCCTTCCAGAGTTTCCCTGCCATTCCAGCTCCATATCTTGGGTGGGGATGATAGGGTCCCGCGTTAGAGCGGTCGTACTTCTGCTGCCCGTACTACGTGTGCTTGGTGAAGTCGATGAGGACTGCTTCGCCTCTTCGCGGAGACCGCTCCACCGCGGCTGTTTTTGTTGGCCCCCTCTGTTTTGTTTGTTCCGTTTTTTTTGTGTGGATTCAGTTTTCTTGGTCAGAACGGTTCTCTTTGTTGGCGAAGGTACGCTTGGGAATTGAAGTCCGACAGACCTGTCTTGCTGACTCCACCAGTCGTCTCCCTCGACGACCATCAGAGTCGCATTATTGGCTCTCGAGGATTGGGCTGGTCTGCATTTCGAGTTTCCCGTCTTTTTCTGATGGGTTTTAGGTTTGGTGTTCTGACTCTTAGCTCTCCGACGTGTTGATTTGCGATTCAGATCTGTCTTGAGCTCGACGGAGGTCTGAATGCCTCGGTGGGCAGTAAATGCCTGATAGGTACTAGGTTTGGTGTTCTGAGTCCTGCGTCGCGATGGTCCCTTTCTCGCGGGTGAAGCTGATCCGCTTGCACACGAAACGTGAGCCCATCTGGAACGTCTCTCGCCGTATCGCTGGGTCGACATTCCCATGGTTATCAGGTCGCCGACGCTGATTGCCTTCCCACACATCGAACATTGCCCGTCGTACCGGGCCTTCATGACATGTTTGCCGTTTTCTCCAAGCAAATTTACGGCCTCTTCAAATTTGGGTTGATACGGATGGCCTCGTCGAAGTCCTTGATGGCTCGGTCGCGCTGGCCAAAATGGACGTAGACCATACCCCGGTTGTAGTAGGCCTCAGATTTTCCAGCATTGACTGTGATCTGAAGAACCTGGCCAGTCAAGATCACGTTCTCGTTTGACAGCTGATTGATCCCCACGAGATCGATCACAAGGACACCGAACCTTTTCGCAATGGAAGCCAAGGTGTCGCCCTGTTGCACCTCATATGTAACCGCGTGGAATGAATCGAGGCGGATAGCCTCGTCATAGTCATCGATGGCTAGTATGTACTGACCCCACCGGCTGTGGGCCCTACCCCGGTTGTAGTAGACCTCAGCATCCTCGGGATCGAGGCGAATGGCCGTGTCGTAGTCATGGATCGCCCGTTCATTCTGGCCAAGATTCGCATAGGCCACGCCCCGCATGGTGTAGGCATCCACGTTCTCTGGATCGAGGTGAATGGCTTCGTTGTAGTCATCGATGGCTAGTGTGTACTGGCCCCACCGGCTGTGGGCCCTACCCCGGTTGTAGTAGACCTCAGCATCCTCGGGATCGAGGCGAATGGCCGTATCGTAGTCCTGAATCGCCCGTTCATCCTGGCCAAGATTCGCATAGGCCACGCCCCGCATGGTGTAGGCATCCGCGTTCTCTGGATCGAGGCGGATGGCCGTGTCGTAGTCCTGGATCGCCCGTTCATCCTGGCCAAGATTCGCATAGGCAACACCCCGCATGGTGTAGGCATCCGCGTTCCCTGGAAGGAGGTGGATGGCTTTGTCATAGTCGTAAATGGCTCGCTCGTACTCGCCCAACTTGCTGTAGGCCCTACCCCGGTTGTAATAGGTGTAATAGACATCGGCGTACCGGGGATGGAGGCGGATCGCTTCGTCATAGTCCTGAATGGCTCGCTCGTGCTCGCCCTGGGCGTCGTAGACAACACCCCGCATGGTGTAGGCATCCGCGTTCTCGGGATCGAGGCGGATAGCTTCGTCGAAGTCGTCAATGGCTCGCTCGTACTCGCCCGACTTGCTGTAAGCCCTACCCCGGTTGTAATAGGCATCGACGTACTGTGGATCAAGACCAATGGCTTCGTTGTAGTCATCGATGGCTAGTGTGTACTGGCCCAACCGGCTGTAGGCCCTACCCCGGTTGTAGTAGACCTCAGCATCCTCGGGATCGAGGCGGATGGCTTCGTCGTAGTTGTGTATAGCTTGAAAGTAAGGTCCAGGTGTGTCCTTAGGCCGTAGCGTGGGGGTCGGGCCCGGCGACCACGCAGGGGACCCATCAAATCCCGGGTTATCCGTGAGCTGTCGGACGTTCCGGCCGTCCGCGTCCATGACAAAGATGTCTTGGGTGTCGCTCACAAACGCAATCTGGCTGCCGTCGGGCGACCATGCAGGCGCGCTATCCGGCTCCAGATCCTCCGTCAGCTGTTGGAGGTTTCGACCGTCCGCGTCCATGACACAGATCTGAAAGTCGCACTTAAACGCGATCTGCCTCCCGTCGGGCGACCACGCAGGCAATTTATTGCGTAACCCGTTAGCCGTCAGCTTCCGGACGTTCCGGCCGTCCGCATCCATGACGCAGATGTGCAAATCACAATTAAATGCGATCAGGGTGCCGTCGGGTGACCACGCAGGCGCGCTATCCGACCCCGGGTCGTCCGTCAGCTGTCGAACGTTGGAGCCACCTGCATCCATGACGTAGATGTCGCTGTTGCGGCCCCCAGCGTGGTAGCTCTCCTTCGCAAACGCGATCTGGCTGCCGTCGGGCGTCCATACAGGGGCCACCCCATGTCCCCGCGTCAACTGGTGGACGGTGCGGCCGTCCTTATCCGTGACGCAGATCTGCAAGTCGCACTTAAACACGATCTGGCTGCCGTCGGGCGACCATACAGGGGCCACCCCATATCCCAGCGTCAGCTGTCGGACGTTCCGGCCGGCCGCATCCATGACGCAGATGTGCAAATCACAATTAAACGCCATCAGGGTGCCGTCGGGTGACCACGCAGGGGGGCCATTCCACACCCCCTGTAGCTTCTGGACATTGCGGCCATCTACGTCCATGACGTAGATGTGGCGCGCACCATCGCGGTAGCTCTCAAACGCGATCCGGGTACTGGTGGGTGGCGCGGGTGGTTCAGACGTGGGGATCTGGGCAGCCATCACTTGCGGCGTTTGGCCCAGGAATTGAGACACCTGTGTGCCTAAAGGCGTTCCACGGACCACCAGTAGGCCGGCGAGAAAGAGAAGAGCGAAGACGTAGAGCACTAAGTCAACTACGTGTTGGCTAATGACCTGGTAAACGACTACCCCCAACACGGCCACCGCGATGATGGGCCTCACGGGCAGGATCTGCCATGGCCTCGAACCGCGTGTCATCAATTATCGTTTCGCTTTGGTTTCCCAATGAACTGGGAAACGAGCACCCCCAACACGGCCACCGGGACAAAGGAACTGATGAACACGATGGGCGATGGACTCGGAGCAGGCGGGACTAGCGCTGTGGGATAGAAGTGGCCGTAGATCGGGAAGGGATTCGTCGGGGCTGTCGTCTGATGGGTCCCCCTCATCCACCTGCATCCCTGGGAGTAATTCGTTTTATGTGGGCGTGCCGCCCCCTAAAAAGGCTCGCTCGTGAGGGCACGCATATCGGGAAACGTTGGTGGTGCACGCGCCACCACCATTTGCTGAAGCGCTTCCACTTTTCATCGTCCGGATGATTTCGATGCTGGTTCGTTAAGTACTTCATCCCCCACGCCCACGGGTCATCGGGATTACGTGGCGTAGAAGCTGCCATTAGGAGTGGTACAACTCCCAAATGGCGAAAGGTTGTTGCGCTATCGGTAGCATGTTGTCACTTGGTATAGCGTCCTACGCTAATAAGGCGTTATGAGAACCTATTTAGTTCCATCGAATTTTCCTGCTCGACAGCGCAGGGTGTGGTTGCCACCGAGCGCGTAGGCATGAATTTCGATCGGCAACGCTTCTTAAACGATCTTGATCGGAAGTATCGAGACCGTGT
>PVBE010477564.1_pt1 | contig 10409 bp, 12 predicted proteins | sample 1631181 | NCBI WGS metagenome assembly PVBE01 (sample SAMN08397723, study PRJNA350692) | Marine metagenome, whole genome shotgun sequencing project. | isolation source: water | place: Pacific Ocean | collected 2012-04 | reverse complement strand
TATGATTTACTATATAATCTAAAGTTTCAGTATTTTTAATACCACAAATTTTTGCATCCATTATTTATTCAGATGATTAATTAATTTTTGAATATTTTTTTTTATATTTCCTTTTGTAATTGGTCTTCCTATTACTACCCAATCACAACCATTCTTGAATGCTTCTTTAGGAGTCATTACTCTTTTTTGGTCATTTTTGCTTGAATTAAATCTAATTCCAGGGGTAATTATTTCTTTTTTGAAAAATTTTTTTACATATTTTACTTCTTGAGCACTGCAAACAATTCCATCAAGGTTGGCTTTATTTGCTAGTTTAGCTTGATGAACTACTAGCTTTTTTAATTTTTTATCATAACCTATTTGTTTTAATGAGTAATCATCTATTGATGTAAGTGTTGTAACTCCAATTAATTTGATTTTTCCAGAAACTTTTTTTGATGCTTTTAATGCCTCCAAACCCGCGCTTACATGTATGGTTAAATAATTAACTCTAAGGTCTTTTATTGCCTTTACAGCAGATGCACATGTATTTGGTATATCATGCAACTTAAAGTCAGCAAAAATAATTTTATTTTTAATTTTTGATATAAAAGATCTTCCATTTTTGGAGTTAATAAATTCTAAGCCAAATTTATAACCAATTTTGAGCTTATTAGTATTTGTATTTTGAATAATTTTTTTTGCTACTGAGATTTTATTTGTATCACATGCAATAAATATTTTTTTATTCATTATTTATATCCTTAAACCATTTTTTTGACATTTTGAAATGCACTGTTTTTTTTTCAGGCACTTTCACTATTTCATTAGTTTTTGGGTTTCTAGATGTTCTCGCTTTTTGAGTTCTGCTTTCTAAAGTAAATATATCTCTTAGCTCAACTCTTTCATTCCTTTCAAGAGATTTTTCTATTTGAATAATGATTATTTCTACAAGTTTAGATAAGTCTTTTTTAAAAAAATTTGGCCAATTGTCAGATAAATTGTTTAATATTTTTGATTTAACTACTGCCAAGCTATTTTATTTTTCACTATTATCTTCATTTTCTTTTAGTTTATCAGAAAGAGATGAGAATGGTAAATTTTTTCCTGAAAATGGTGAAGAAAATTTAGATATAGCCTCTTTGTTTTGTAGTTCTTCTAGCAATTTTATACTAATTGATACTTTTCTTTTTTGGACATTTATTTCTGAGATTGCCGCATCGATTCTTTCACCTCCAACAAATCTAGAAGGTCTTGAATCAGCTGAATTTATTGCTATTTGTGATTTTTTAATTAATAATTCTAAAGGTGATTCTTCAGCTTTAACTAGCAATCCTCTGGTATCCGATGATATAACTTTTACAGTTATTATATCATTGATTTTTTTTGTTTTAAAATAATCAAATGGATCTTCGAGAGTTTGTTTAAGTCCAACTCTTACTTTTTGTTCTTCTTTTTTTATTTCTAAAATTTTAGCCTTAATTTTATCACCTTTTTTATATTTTTTTAATTCTTCTTCAGAATTTCCTGTCCACGAAATATCGTTCGAATGTAAAAATACGTCAATATCCAACTCTTCAATTTTAACATAGATTGCATATTCATTAATACTTGATATTTTTCCACTAACTTCTGATCCAACAGGATATTTTTTTTCTAATAAATCATATGGATTTTCTTTTGTAAGTTTGTGCGATATTGCAACTCTTCTTTTATCTTTGTCAATTTCGGTAATTACACAGCTAATTACATCATTTATTTTAAATAATTTTTTTGCACTAACATTTTTCTTGGTCCAACTCAATTCACTTGAATGAAGAAGTGAGCTTAGTCCTGGTTCTAATTCACAAAAACAACCATAGTCAGTTATTTTGACAACTTTTACTTTATATAATTTATTTAATTCATAGTTTGAGATATGTTCAAACGGATCTGGAGAAAGTTGTTTAATTGAGCAACCTACTTGTAATTTTTGTTTATCTACAGTTATCACTAATAAATTATGTTTTTCTCCAATATTAAATATTTCATCTGGATGATTTATCCTCGAATAAGAAATTTCCTGTAAGTGCACCAGGACGTCCAGCTCGCCGTTGTTTACTCCAAAAAAACAACCAAAAGAACTATATCCTTTAACTACTGCATCTTTAATAATATCACCAACTTTGTATTTTTCGATTATTTTAGCTTTATCTTCATTTTTATTTGATGAAATTATTTGTCTTCTAGAAACACAAGCATTTCCTCTAATTTTATCTAATTTAATTAGAGCAAATTTTTGAGGTTCATTCATTAAATGAGAAATATCTTTTAAAGGTTTATCTGAAATTTGTGATCCAGGACAGAACATTAATGATCCAGTGTCGACATGCTCCACAATTACTCCACCTTTACACTTTGATGTAATTTTTCCAATAATTGACTCATTTTTTTCAAATGCTTTTTCAAGTTGACGCCATTGCTTAATTTTTTGTGCCTTTGTTACAGAAACTAAGACATCTCCATTTCTATCTTCAATTTTTTCTAAAAAAACAGGAATTTTTGAACCAACTTTGAGCTTATCATTTACATTTAGATTTTTTAGCTCATTTATATCTAAAACGGGTTCTGATTTTAATCCTTCTACAAATAAGAAAACAAATTTACTTGTTATTTTTGTTACAATACCATCGATAATATTGCCTTCTTCTATTTTAATTTTTGATAATTGTGAATTTAAGAGTTGTTCGAAATCTTTTGTGGCTTTAGTATTTAAATCTTTATATATTTCCATATTTGTTAAACAATTTTTCTTTAACTAATTTAACCAATTTCAACTCCATTTGTTTTATAGTTAATTTAGTGGTGTCAACTAATACAGCACCTTTAACAAAAAGCAAGGGACTTTCTTTTCTATTTTTGTCACTAAAATCCCTTAAATTTAAGGATTTTTTTACCTCATTAAAAGTTATTTTTTTATTAATTTTTTTATATTCTCTTAATCTTCTCTTGACCTTTTCCTTAACAGAACATTTGAAAAAAATTTTTAAATCAGCTTTAGGCATTATTTTTGAAGCTATATCTCGACCTTCAATAATTACTTTTTTATTATTTTTAATCAAATTTATTTGAAATTGTTTAAGAGCATTTCTTATGTATTTTTTTTTGGCTATGATTGAAGCTAATTTAGTTACTTCTAAGGAGTATAGTCTTTTATTCCTTAATTTATTTAAATTAATATTTTTAGATTGATATATAATAAATTTTTTATCATATCTATTTTTGTTATTAATTATTTTATAAGCTATGTACCTGTACAGTTTGCCAGAAGAAAGAAGCTTAAAATTAAATTTTTTGGATAAAATTTTACTGCCAGTTGTTTTTCCAGATGCGCTGCTACCATCGATTGCTATTGAAAATTTAATATTTTTTTTTTTCAATGAATTTTTGCTCCTAGATTTCTTAATAATGATATAAAATTTGGAAAAGATGTATTGATAGAATCTATATCATGGATTATCCACTTTTTTCCACCCAATGTGAGTGCTGCGACGCAGGCCAACATGAAAGCTCGATGGTCTTTCATAAAGTTTTTTATTATATAAGATCGGTTTAATTTTAAATCAGGATTTCCATAAATTTTCAAATTGTTATTTTTTTCAATTGTTTTAACTCCTATCATTTTTAGAAATTTTACTACAAATTTTAATCTATCTTGTTCTTTATGCCTCAGTCCTTCAAGATTTTTAGCGTAGCTAACACCCTTAGCCTTAGCACATACTAAACAAAAAATTAATGGCAACTCATCTATGACTCTGCTATTAATTTTAGAATTAATTTTAATTCCTTTTAGATTAGGAGAATATTTACATTCTATATCTGCAATTTCTTCTCCTTTATATATTTTTTTATTTTTTATTTTTATTCTTCCATTCATTTTTTTTAATATATCAATAATCCCAGTTCTTGAATTGTTAACATTTACATTTTTGATTAAAATTTCAGAATTCTCTGTCAATAATGTAAGGACTATAAAAAATGAGGCTGAACTTATATCGCCAGGAATTGTATAATTAAAAGCTTTATAGTTTTTTGTTCCTTTAAAAGAGATTAATTCAAATTTTTTTTCTTTTATTATTTTTATTGGTAACTTTAAATATTTGTATAATTTTTCTGTATGGTCTCTTGATGGAATACATTTAATATTAGTAATTCCGCTGGTCTTCATTGCGGCCAACAATATACAACTTTTTACTTGGGCACTTGCTTTTGATTCTATATAATTTATTGGAGTTGGATAAATTGTACCTTTAATTTTAATAGGTAATTTATTATTTTTTGAATCAATATTTTGACCAAATTTTTTCATAGGCAAAATAACTCTTAAAAAATCTCTTTTTGATAAGCTTTTATCTCCTTTTAAAATAACTGAGTTTTTTGAATTTATTAGCAATCCAAAGATTAATCTAGCTAATGTTCCAGAATTTCCTGCATTTATAATCGTATTATTTTTAAATTTAAATCCGTCCAGTCCTTTTCCATCAATTTCACAAAAGTTTTTTTTAATTCTATAATTTATTCCAAGTTTTTTTATTACTTTTAAGGCATTCATGACGTCTTCTGATTTTAAAAGATTATATGCAATAGACTTTCCTATTGCCTGTGATGCAATTAATACAAATCTTATTGATAAACTTTTATCTCCAGGAATGTAGATTTTTTTATTATATTCTTTAATTTTTTCATTTATAAAAGCTATTTTTTTCATTTAGATGATTAATTAATTTTAAATGCATCTCCAAAATATAAATTTCTTGCTTTGGTATTATTTATTAGTTCTGTAGGCGTTCCTTGAGCAACAATTTTTTTGTTAGCTAATATGATTGCTCGATCCGTTATCGCGAGGAGGTCACGTGCGGCATGATCGGAGATTATACAGCACCTATTATTATTTTCAGTTTGCAAGCTTACAATTGTTTCTTGGAGGTCTCTGGTAGACATTATATCTAATCCTTGAAAAGGCTCATCCATTAATAATATATTTGGATCTGACATTAATGACATTGCAATCGAAACTTTCTTGCGCTGTCCGCCAGAAAGATGTTTTGATTTGGTATTTTTTACTGCATCTAATTCAAACTTTGATATCATTTTTTCAATTTTAAAATTTCTTTCACTTTTATTTTTTATAACTATTTCACTAATTGCTTTTAAATTTTCTAGGCAAGTAAGATTGGAAAATGTTCCTCCCGACTGGGGCACAACACTTAAACTATAATCTATTGCTCTTTTATAAATTGGTATTTCTGTAACATTTTTTTGGTTAATATATACACTTCCATAGTCTGGTTTTATAATGCCAAGAACAATATTGAACAGACTGCTCTTCCCAACACCATTTGGTCCAAGCAAGCCACAAATTTCTCCTTTATGAATATTAAATGAAACATCGTCTAAAATTTGTCTTTTATTATAGGAAAGAGATATTTTTTGTAAGGAAATTTTATTTATTTCTTTTTTAAATGTAGTTATTCTGAATTTTTTTATTATAGCCATTAATCTATTTTTTAATTACTTGAATTTTTTCTTTTTCTCGCATTGTAATTATTATATCGCCAGTTAACAAGTCCAATTTAATTTTATCAGCACTTCCTTCTATATTTATATCTAAAAATTTTATATTGTTATATATCATTGCTTTATTATCTTTAAATAATAAATCAAAATTATCTGAATAAATTTTTTTATTCTCAAAAAAACCTGATACATTTTGATAAAAATAAGTATCAAAGTTTAGGGAATTATATTTAGCATAATCAGATTTAATATAAATATTAGGTTTATCTTTTAATCGTAATTCACCACTAACATTTTTTAATATAATTATATTTTCATTATCGTTGCTAATTTCTCCACGAGATGCATGTAGGTTGTATTCATTGCCATTGGCATCAATAGATTTATAATCTATATTTTCTATAATATTTCCGCTAATTTCTTTAATATCAATTTTTTCAGCCTTAACTTCTTTTTTTTCCAAATCTAAATCTATTATTTCTTGTTTTTCTGATAAAAAGGTCATTTTAATAAAGAGGTATAAAGAAATGATTATTAAAAGAAAAATAAATATTTGAATAGCCGTTTTTATATTCATTTATTGAATATTTGAATCCAATATTGAGTGAATTTTTAAAATTCCAATTGTCCTATTCTTGTTTTTTTTGCCATGAACACATAAACAAGTAATTTTTTTATCTGACATTATAGATAAACTTTTTGAAGCGAGCGTGTCTTTATCAATACTAATTGGATTTTTTTTCATAATTTTTTTTGCAATTAATTTTTTAAAATCAGTATTTTTATCTTTTATTCTTTTGATGTCACCATCAGAAATAATTCCCACTGTTTTATTATTCCTTCTAACTATTAAAACTCCCATATTTGATTTTCTCATTATTTTTAGGGCGCTATTCATATCTAAATTTTGATTTATAAATGGTATGTTTTTACCTTTTACCATTAAATCTTCTGCAGTCTTTAATTTTACTGACAGGCTTCCGCTAGGGTGATATTTTTTAAAATCTAATTTTCCAAATTTTTTATATTCCATAGATGCTATTGCAATTGCATCTCCCATTGCAAGTTGTGCGGTTGTAGAAGAAGTTGGCACAATTCCATGTCCAGCTTCTTTAACTTCTGGAATATATAATTTGATATCTGATGCTTTATAAAGAGTTGAATTTTTTTTAGACACTATACCAATTAGTGTAATTCTGTTTCTATTTGCATACTGAATAATATTTTTAAGTTCCTGAGTTTCTCCAGAATAACTTATCAATATTAAAACGTCTTTTTTAGAAATGCTTCCCATATCGCCATGAGAACTGTCTCCACTTGACAAAGCAAAAGATGGACTTCCAACAGATGCAAAAGTAGAAGCCAATTTTGCACAAATTTTTCCTGATTTTCCGACTCCGCAAAAAATTATTTTTGATTGGCATTTGACTATTGCCTCTACAGCTTGATCAAAAGATTTGTTTAAGGAAGTCTTCAATTTTTTTAATGCAGAAATTTCGAGATCAATTACATTCTTAGCTATAGCTTTATAATTAATCTTCTTCATAATACCTTAATGTTCAAATATGTTAAGTTTATATCCTGAAATTTCCATATCTACTAATGTGGGTATAACTTTCATACATTTATTAAAAACATCAATTCTATTTTCCCTAATTAGCATATTGGTTAATTTTTTTTTTATCTCAAATAAATATTCTGTATCTTGTGCGGCATAGCTAATTTGTTTTGAAGTAAGATTTGGATTACCCCAATCGCTTTGCTGTTCTTTTTTTGATATATCTTTACCACACAGTTCTTTAACTAAATCTTTATAGCCATGAAAAGAACTTGCAGTACGAGCTAATTTTGAAGCAACTTTTGTACAAAAAATATTTTTTGGCTCAACATTTAGGTGATATTTTAACCATAATAAATCTTGTCTTGCATAGTGCATGATAAACTGAGTTGACGGATTTGATAAAATTTTGATCAAGTTAGGTGCTTTGTACGTCTTTCTGTTTAGTTTAACCAAATAAAACTGTTTTGATTCAAGCCCTAACTGAACCAAAGTTAAAGGATCTCTTCCCAGCACCAGTCCAAGCGCCTCATTATCAATTCCTATCACCTTTTCTTTAGACAAATCAATTTCTGATGGTAAATCATTTTCAAAAATTTTGATGTTATCCATTTTAATATATATATGTTATTTGTTTTTAATTTATATATATAAAGACACAACAATAATGTCTATTTTTTGATTATGAAAAAAGTATTGATCTTTGGTGGCTCTGGTCAAATAGGGCGTCATTTAATTAGGAAGTTAACTAAAAAGAATTATTTAGTTACAGTAGTCACTAGAAATTTGCACAAAAAAGGAACTTTACTTAAATTAAGCGGTAACCCAGGGTATGTAGAAGTAATTGAGGGAAATGTATTTGATGAAAAGCAATTAAATAATTTTTTTAAAGATAAAGATGTATGCATAAATCTTGTAGGAATTTTGTATGAAAACAAACAGAATACTTTTAAAAATATTCATGTAAATTTTCCTACAATTCTCTCAAAAAAATGTGAAGAATATAAACTAAAACAATTTATTCATATTTCTGCTTTAGGAATTGAAAAGGCCATAGATAGCAAATATGCTTCTAGCAAACTTGAAGGTGAAAAAAATATAATAAATAATTTTTCTAAATCTACTATACTTAAACCATCCATAATTTTTTCAGTTGATGATAGTTTTAGTTGTAGACTGTTAACACTATTAAGTTTGCTACCTTTTTTTCCTTTATACTATAATGGAAAAACAAAATTTTCTCCAATGCATGTATCTGAAATATGCGAAGTAATCAAAAGTGTAATAGATAAAAACATTTGTTCTGATATTATTGAGTGTGTTGGCCCAGAAGAACTTTCGTTTAAAGAGATTTTACAAAAACTATTAATTTCAATTAATAAAAAAAGATTACTAATTCCTTTGCCAATACAAATTGCCAAATTTATTGCTTTCTTCTTTGAAAAATTTCCTAAACCCTTAATTACTAGAGATCAATTAAAAATTTTAAAATATGATAATGTTCTTTCAGGACAATATAAGTCAAATATAGATATAGACCTTGAAGCAAAACTTAAATTTGGCCATGAAATATTGAAATACTCTTATATGTGGAAAGAAGGTGGTCAGTATTCTAAATAGATAAATAAAAAAATTTTAAGCTGATTTTATTTTTTTTTCGATAAACTCTGGAACTTCTTCGTCTTCACTCAAATCTTCTTGCTTGGATTTTGTTTGGAATACCACAATTAAATGCAATGGACAGTATGAAAATTTTTCTACAGTTTTTCTTCCACAAAATGAAGATGAACTCTCATCTGGATGGCCTTCCATGTATTTACAAGTATTTTCATTTAATTCTTCTAGACTTAAATTTTTTGCAGGTTCAAAATTTTTATCTAAAAGCAACGAAGTAAATTTAAATTTTCTACTTTTTTTCTTTAAATTTTTTTCTTTATATTTTAATTTATATGTAGAGTGAATTGCAGATTTTTTTATGATTTTTGCTGATAGGTTTAGCCTGTGAGCTTTACCTATTACTGCGTTTCTGCTAACGCCACCTAATATTTCAGCGATTTGACTTGCTGTATTACTTTTCCCCCAAAGATCTTTAAGTTTATTTACTTTTTCTTCTGTCCAGCTCATATACTACCATATATTGTATGCAACATTGAATTTATAACAAGATAAAGATACACATACAATTAAAATTATAACAAGAGTTATTTTTGTTTTTTTAACAATATTTTTAAAAAAAGTTTATGAATATTAACTTATGGTTGAATTAACAAATAAATATAAGATTGGAGAAAGAAGATTTGGTATTAATTGGGTTGGTACTTATACTTTGTATTTAAAAGAAACTTTAAGGTTTTTATCTGTTTTTGGACAAACAATTGTTGGACCAATTATAACTTCAATTTTATTTTTAGCGGTAATTTCTTTAGCATTAGGAGAGGATAGACCAAATGTTTTAGGAGTATCATTTATAGAATTTCTTGCTCCCGGTTTAATTGCTATGCAAGTTGTTCAACAAGCTTTTTCTCATTCATCATCATCATTATTAATGGCAAAAATCATGGGTAATATTGTTGATTTAATAGGCGCACCTTTGTCTGCAGCAGAGGTAACTTTTGCAGTAATATTCGCTTCAGTAACTAGAGCATTGATGATTGCAATTATCTCAATATTTATATTTTCTTTAATGATAGAAATAGAAATTAGAAACTACTTAATATTTTTTGTATATTTGTTCTTAATTTCTTTTATAATGGGCGCAATAGGCTTTATAGCTGGTTTATGGGCGGAAAAGTTTGATCATATGGCAACAGCTACTAATTTTATTATTGTGCCTTTATCTTTTTTATCAGGAACATTTTATTCAGTAGAAAGATTACCCAATTTTTTAAATATACTAAGTCATTATAATCCTTTTTTTCATATGATTGATGGATTTAGATATTCTTTCATAAATAATATGGATGGCTCATTCAAATTTAGCTTAATTTATTTAAGTATTATTTCAATATTGACTTGGCTTATTGCATTTCAACTTTATAAAAAAGGTTATAAAATTAAATCATAATTAATAAATTAAAATGAGTGCTTTAGTTAAAAATTATAATAGAAGAAAAATTGCTTTTAAGAGAGGTAAAGGAAGTTTTCTTTATTCAACTTCTGGAAAAAAATATCTAGATTTTGTACAAGGTATAGCAGTTAATTCTTTAGGTCATGCTAACCCGTACTTAATTAGATCAATAAACAAACAAGCTAAGAAAGTTTGGCATGTATCAAATGCATTTATAATTCCCGAAGGAGAAAGACTTGCCAAAAGACT
>PVBE012725294.1_pt1 | contig 10410 bp, 9 predicted proteins | sample 1631181 | NCBI WGS metagenome assembly PVBE01 (sample SAMN08397723, study PRJNA350692) | Marine metagenome, whole genome shotgun sequencing project. | isolation source: water | place: Pacific Ocean | collected 2012-04 | reverse complement strand
CGGACGCCGACGCGGACGGCATCTCCGAATGCGACGGCGACTGCGACGACGCCGCGGCCGCCACCTTCCCCGGCGCCGCGGAGCTCTGCGACGGCCTCGACAACGACTGCGACGACTCGGTCGACGAGGGGCTGGATGTCGATCTGGACGGCTCGCTCCCCTGCGGCGACGTGCCCGACTGCGACGACCTCGACGCCACCGTCTACCCCGGCGCCGAAGAACTCTGCGACGGCCTCGACAACGACTGCGACGGGAGCCTCGATCCGGTCGAACTGGACGACGACGGCGACGGCGTGACCGACTGCGACGGCGACTGCGACGACGCCGATCCCTCGTTCTTCCCCGGCGCCTTCGAGACCTGCGACACCGACACCGACACCGACTGCGATGGCATCGCCGGCAGCGACTACGACGTCTGCACCGAGGAGATCCCGCAGTGCGGCTGCGCCACCGCCCCGGACCCCCGGAGCGCCCCTGCGGCGCTGCTGTTGCTGCTGCCGCTGCTGGTCCGCCGCCGTCGTTCGAATTGACGTACAGGGCCCCGTAGGCTTCAATCCGTGGCCGTGTCCCGTTTCCTCGTTCTTGCCGCCCTTCCTCTGGTCCTCGCCGCCTGCAATACGGGCGACGGTATTCCGGACACCAACGTCCGCGACTACCACGTGGAGTTCGACACCGCCGAAGGCAACGAAACGTGTGCAGAAGCGCTGGACGGCTCCGGTCACGAGGCCTTCTCGCTGACCTACCGCATCCACTGGCCGGACCCCGAGGACGTCGAGGTCGACCTGTACTGGAAGCGCCGCGGCGACGCCGACTCGACCTACTCCTTCTTCGCCGCCGGCACCATGTCGGGCACGCTGGATGAGGGCGCCATCGCGTACGCGGGCGGTCCCTACGAGGAAGACAAGGCCGGCGCGCGGGTCACCTACAAGATCGAAGGGCGCGCTCCGCTGCGCTTCTCCGACCAGATCCCCGACGGGTCCGAGACCTTCATCATCACGGACTCCTCGCGCACGTCGGACTACCCGATCGGGTGCGCCTACACCGTCTCGTACGAGGGAAGCCTCGCCTCCGAGCAGGACGAGTCCTGAGCTCCTCGCTGGACCACCCTGCGCTCGACGAACGCGTCCGGGCGATGCACCCCCGCCTCCACGGAGGCACGCTGCGGCGCCTGGGGCTGCTTCGGGGTTCGTTCCTGGATCGCGCCATCGACCGCCGCGTGCGCCGCCACGGGCTCCCCCACGAAGCCGAACAGGCGATCGTCCAGGAGGTGGAGCGCTGCTGGGACGGCGTGCCGCTGCCGCGCCCGCTGGAGGCGATCATCGATCAGTCGCGCGCCCTCCTGCTGCGTCAGGCGATCACCGCGCGGGCGACGGCCTGCGACGGCCCGGAGCACTGCGGCGAGCACCTGAAGGTGACGGCGCTGGCGCCCCTGGAGAAGCTGCTGAAGGACGGCGGCGGAGCGGTCGTCATCACGCCCACGTACGGCGCCTGGAAGGCCATCGCGCCCGCGCTGGCGCGCCGCGGCTACAAGGTCGGGCTGCTCGACCTGCGGCCCGCGACCCGGGCCCCCAGCTCCCGCTTCCCCGCCGCCCCGGGCCTGGATCTGCGGGTGCTCCCGTCGGTCGGCTACGCCCGCGAGCTGGTTCGATTCGCCACCGGCGAGCGCAACGTCATCGTCGCGGTCGGCGATGAAGGACGCGGCCCGCGCTGGGGTCACGGGGCCCTGCTGGGACGGTCCGCGTCGGTCGGATCCACGCCGTTCGAGCTCGCCCGCCGGGTGGGCCTGGGCATCCTCCCGGTCTACGCCGTCCACGAGAAGGCGATCCCCCGCCTGGTGGTGGAGAAGCCGCTGAAGATCTCCGACACCGGCCGCGGCGACGTGGACCTCGACACCACGGTGACTCGCTGGCTGAAGGTGACCGACCGCTGGGCGCGTCGGCACCCTGAGCAGTACCTGCCGTTCCTCTACCAGCGGTCGATGGCGCGCCACACGGATCCGCTGCCGTTGTTCGCCGATTCGGGCCCGCTGCGCGCCGCCTCCTAGAACGCTGAGGAACTCCGGCCCCCGGGCTGGTGTCTGACGACCGATGACCCGCACCTGGCTCTTCCGCATCCTCCGGGGCACCGCCGCCGGCCTCCTCCTCGGCGCGATCGTCGGCGGGTTCGAAGTCGCGATCGCCCTGCGCAGCTCGATCACCGAGGTCGTCAACGCCATGGAGCGGCTCCAGCTGTGGGCCATCAACGCGAGCCAACTGGGGCTCGTGGGCGCCTGCGCCGGCCTCGTGCTCAGCGCCCTCATCGGCGCCTTCGCGGGGCAGAACGACGAGGTCGCGACCCTCGCCTTCGAGACCGAGCGCGATCCCCGGTACCCCTGGCTCCCCTGGGTGCTGGGGGGCGTCTTCGGGGTCGCGCTGCTGATCCAGGTCGTGCCCCGCGCCGAGGCGATGGGCGGCGGCGGGCGCACCGCGATGCTGTACGCCCTCGTGGCGATCGGAGCCGGCATCTGCGCCCTCGGCCTGCGGCTGTGGCTCAAGAGGGTCGACGAGACCGGCAAGGGCACCGGCCTCGCTCTCCTGGGGCTCCCCACGCTTCTGGTGCTGTCGTCCTCGTTCGCCGTCTCGGCGGATCAGGCGGGCGGCAAGGGGGAGCCGATCGCCGAGCGGGAGGGCGTGCCCAACGTGCTCGTCATCAGCGTCGACGGCCTGCGGGTGGACCACATCGGCGAGCGGGTCCGCACCCCGACCCTGCGCCACCTCTCCAAGAAGGGCGTCGTCTTCTCCCAGGCGGTGACGATGTCGACCGCCGATGGGCCGAGCGCGGCCGCCTTGATGACCGGGCGCCACCCCCTCGCCACCGGCTTCATCGCCGACGGTCAGTCGCTCCCCGACCGTGTGCCGGGCAGCGGCAAGGTGCTCGAAACGCTGGCCGGCGAGTTCGCGGAGGAGGGCTACGTCACCGGTGCGTTCGTCTCCTCGGCGGCGTTGGATGGCGGCGCCACGGGGCTGGACCGGGGCTTCGGCGTGTACGACGACGGCGTGGGCGTGCACCGGCCGGGGATCAAGCCGCTGGCCCTCCCGACCCTGCGCCGCTGGGCGAGCACCAGCGGGGGGCGCACCCCGAACGGCTACCAGGTGCTCCGCCCCTCGGCCGAGACCCTGCTCCGGTTCGAGTACTGGCTCGCGTGGCACTACCGCGAAAACCTCTTCTCCTGGGTGCACCTCGCCGACCCCCGCATGCCCTTCCTGGGCGCCGACGTAGGGGCCGTCGACCTCCTCGATCCGCTGCCCGGCGATTCCGGACGCGCCCACTCCAGCCGCGTGGTCCAGCTGGATGCGATCCTCGGCGAGCTGTTCGAGGCGTTGGAGGAGGACAAGCTCCTGGAGCGCACCCTCGTGGTCATCGTCGGCACCCGCGGCTACGTGCCCGACGGCATGCCCACGATCGACGAACCCTGGGTCCACGTCCCCCTGATCATGTACGGCGCGGGCCTGGAAGGCGGCGTCGTGGTCGACCGGCAGGTGCGGCTCATCGATCTGCCCGCGACCATCCTGTCCGCGGCCGGCTTCCGGCGGGCGCGCATGGGCGACGGCACGTCGCTGGTGCCGATGTTGGAGGGGCGGGCGGTGCCCGACAGCCCCGCGATCTCGGTGGCGCCTCCCCGGGCCGACGGCCGCTGCGCAGTCTCGGTGCGCACCCCGGAGACGAAGTACACGCGCGATGGCGGCGGCAAGGCCGGCTGGTACCTGCTCCCGGACGACCCGCGGGAGCTGCGCAACCGGATCGATGACTACCGGGAGGAGGCGACGAAGGCTGGGGACGGCCTCTCGGACCTGCTCGGCCGGGAGGTTCCGTTGGCTTCGATTCCGCCGGCCGATCCCGGCCGTGCGGCCGATCTGAGGGCCCTGAAGGCCAACCGCTGATCGCCGCATCGGGGAATCCCCCAGAACACTCTTTGGGGGCCGCCCTCGGCCGGGAGTAGGGTCGAGGGGAGAGGGTGACGCCATGAGATCCAGGGAACAACTGATCGAGCAACAGGTGAAACGCTGGACTCATCAGCGACGCGAGCGGGCGGCTCCTTCGTCGGAGATGGCGCCGCCGTCGCTCACAATCTCCCGGGAGTACGGCTCCCAGGGGGCTGATGTCGGCGAGTTGGCCGCCAAGAAACTCGGGCTGTCGTTCTTCGATCAGGACCTCGTGCAGCGGTTGGCGGAGGTGGCGGATGCATCGCAGGGCCCGGTGGCCTGGCTCGACGAGCGTCCGCGGGGGTCCTGGAGCGACTTCGTGGACGGCATCCTGCTCGGCGACCGCTACACCGAGAGCGAGTACCTGCGGCACCTGATCCTGGTCGTCCGGAAGATCGACGCAGACGGAGGCGGCGTGCTCGTGGGGCGCGGCGCGCACTACATCCTCGGACCCAAGCGCGCGCTCCGGTTCGCATGGTCGCCCCCCGGGAGGACCGGATCGCCGGCCTCGTGGAACGTCGCGGCCTCGGTCCCGAAGAGGCGGCCGAGGCCGTCGATCGGGTGGACGTGGAGCGGGCTGGGTTCATGCGCCACCACTACGGTCGCGACCTCGCCGACCCCGCCTCGTTCGACCTCGTGATCAACACGAGCACCTTCCCCGTGCCGCGGGCGGTCGAGTTGGTCGTGACCGCGTGGCGGGCCCGATCGGCGAACCCCTGATCGGATCGTTCGAAGGCGCTTGAGTCCCCCGTCCCCATCGGGTACCAATTCGCCGCCATGCCCAAGCGCGCGTACCTCATCCTCGAAGACGGCCGCACCTTCCACGGCGATGCCTGCGGGTGGGCCGGGATCCGAACCGGCGAGGTCGTCTTCAACACCTCGATGACCGGCTACCAGGAGATCCTCACCGATCCTTCCTACGCCGAGCAGATCGTCACGATGACGGTGCCGCACGTCGGCAACTACGGCGTCACCGAGGACGACGACGAGTCCCGCAAGCCTCACGTGCACGGCTTCGTCGTCCGCGAGATGAGCCGCGTGGTCTCGAACCACCGCGCCGACGGTGACCTGGACAGCTGGCTCGCCCGGCACAAGGTCCCCTGCATCAGCGGCGTCGACACCCGCGCGATCACCCGACACATCCGCACCGTCGGCGCCATGAAGGGCATCGTCGTCACCAACGGCACCTCGGAGAAGGAAGCCCGCGAGCGGTTGGATGCGTACGAAGGCCTCACGGGCATCGACCTCGCCGGTCGGGTCAGCTGCCGCCGGAACTACACCGTCACCACCGACGGCCCCCCCGCCTTCCACGTCGTCGTCCTCGACTTCGGGGTAAAGCGGAACATCACGCGCCTGCTCGCCCAGCGCGGCCCCGCCCGCGTCACCGTCGTGCCCGGCAGCTCGTCGGCGCAGGAGATCCTCGCGCTGAACCCCGACGGGGTGATGCTGAGCAACGGCCCCGGCGACCCCGAGCCCGTCGCCGAGTACGCCGCCGGCACCGTGCGCCACCTGCTCGGCAAGGTCCCCGTGATGGGCATCTGCATGGGCATGCAAGTCCTCGGCATCGCGCTGGGGGGCAAGACCTTCAAGCTCAAGTTCGGGCACCGCGGCGGCAACCAGCCGGTCAAGAACCTCAAGACCGGCATCGTCGAGATCACCGCCCAGAACCACGGCTTCGCGGTCGACATCGACTCGATCACCCGCGGCGACATCGAGGTCACCCACGTGAACCTCAACGACAACACGCTCGAGGGCTTCACCTGCAAGGACGTGCCCGCCTTCGCGGTGCAGTACCACCCCGAGGCGAGCCCGGGCCCGCACGACGCGGCCTACCTGTTCGACGACTTCTACAAGCTGATCCGCGAAGTCCGCCGCGCCTGATGGCGCCGACCGCGCCCCCGCCCAACACGCTCACGGTCTCGCAGCTCGCGGGACGGATCCGCCGCACCCTCGAGGGGTCGTTCGATCGCGTCTGGATCCGCGGCGAGCTCAGCAACTTCAAGTCGTACGGCTCGGGCCACTGGTACTTCACCCTCAAGGATGAGCGGGCCCAGCTGAAGGCGGCGATGTTCGGCCGCGACAACCGCCAGGTCCGGTTCCGCCCCCAGGACGGGGACGAGGTCCTCGTGGAAGGCCGCGTCGGCGTCTACGAGAAGCGCGGCGACCTGCAGGTCGTGGCGACGTGGATGGAGCCGCTGGGGGCCGGACGCCTCCAGCGCCAGTTCGAGCAGCTCAAGGCCCGCCTCCAGGGCGAGGGGCTGTTCGAGGTCAGCCGCAAGCAGCGCCTCCCCCGGGTCCCCCGGCGCATCGGGATCGTCACCTCCCCCAAGGCGGCCGCGCTGCAGGACATGCTCCGCACGCTCCTGTCCCGGGACCCCGGGCTCGCCATCACGGTGGCCGCGGCGCGGGTCCAGGGGGACGGCGCGGGCGGCTCGGTCGCGGCCGCGATCGATCTGCTGAACCGGCTGAGCGACGTCGAAGTGATCCTCTGCGGTCGCGGCGGCGGGTCCCTCGAAGACCTGTGGGCGTTCAACGAGGAGGTCGTGGCCCGCGCCATCGCCGCCTCCCGCATCCCCGTGGTGTCGGGGGTGGGGCACGAGACGGACTTCACGATCGCCGACCTCGTCGCCGATGCCCGCGCCGCCACCCCCACGGCCGCCGCGGAGCTGGTGGTGCTCCCCCGAAACGAGCTCGACGCCGCCGTCCTGGGGCTTCGGCAGCGCCTCGCCAGCGCGGTCGAACGGGATCTGGTCCGCAAGCGCAGCCGGGCCACGGAGCTGAGGTCGCGGCTGCCTACGCCTTCCCGCCGCCTGCAGGCCGCCCAGCAGCAGGTGGACGACGCCTGCGAACGCCTCGGCCGAGCGACGACGATCGCGCTGGCGCGGCGGCAGGACCGGCTCCACTCGGCGCGGCGCGCGCTGGACGTGTTGGGGCCACTGCAGTCGCTTCGCCGGGGCTACGGGATCGCGCTGGCGGACGATGGCGCGGGGGCCGTGATCCGGGCCGCTGACGACGCGCGCCCGGGGGACCGCATTCGCGTACGCTTGCACCGGGGCGCCCTCAGCTGCACGGTCGACGAGGCCCATGCGGGCGCCCTGGATCTTCGCGGACGGAGTCGAGAGTGAAGCGAGCCCTGATCCTGTCGGTTGTCACCCTCGTGTTCGCCCTCGGCGCGATCGCGTTGGTCCCGGGGTGCGGCGGCAGCGACTACACGCCCTGCGAGTCCGACATCGACTGCCTGATCGTCTGCGACTGCCCCGGCGGAGGGGACGGTCTGCTCGGCCCCTACCCGTGCCGCCTCGGCAACTGCGGTCTCCAGCACGCCGAAGACCGGGACTGCTTCGACGGCTGCGGCGCGCCCCCCGCCGTCCAGGACGACGACGACTCGGCCGGTTCGTCCGACGATGACGACTCCGCGGGCGACGACGACGACGACTCCGGTCGCTGAGGCGTAAGCTGCGAACATGACCGACGAAGCCAAAACATTCGAGAAACGCATCGAAAGCGGCGAGCTGTCGATCGTGCACCGGCTGACGGACCGCTTCGAGGGCGACCTCCTGTCGGATGCCCTCCGGACCGAGGAGATCCCCCAAGAGGCGCGGATCTACGCCGATCTGGACCACTCGCTGCCCTTCGAGGAGATGCACCACGGCATTGGAATCGTGGTGGTGCGGTCCGCGGACGCCGAGCGCGCCCGCGCCTTCATCACCGAGTTCCTGGCGCACGACGCCGAGGCGGCCGCGCAGGCCCTGGAGGACGCGGAGAGCTCGATCGCCGACGAGGAGGCCCCTGTCCTTTCATGAACGCGGGTCGAGTGCTGCTGATCGACGACGACCCGAAGGTGCTGCGGCTCCTCGAGGCGACGTTGCGCCTGAAGTCCTACGACGTCGTCAAGATGGAGTCGGGCGTCGACGCACTGAAGTGGCTCAAGGGTGACCAGCCCGACCTGATCATCAGCGACATCATGATGCCGGACCTGGACGGCTACGACTTCTTCCGCCGGGTGCGCAGCTCGACCCGCGCGACCCAGGTGCCGTTCATCTTCCTGTCGGCCCGAAGCGAGCCCGATGACGTGGTCAAGGGGCTCCGCCTCGGGGCCGACGAGTTCCTCCGCAAGCCCTTCTCGATCGACGAGCTCCTCGTGCGGGTCGAGCGGGTGCTGGAGCGGACCAACGAGGAGCCTCAGGACGAGCTGGGGCGGGGCGTGTTCGACGGCGACCTGTCGCACATGCCGCTGGCGGACGTGCTCCGCATGCTCTGCGTGCAGCGCAAGACCGGCCTGCTCCGGCTGGACCCCAAGGGCACCAAGGGGAGCGGTTCGCTGCAGCTGATCGAGGGGCAGGCGGTGCACGGGGAGTTCGGCGCGCTCGAGGGGGAGGCGGCGCTGTGCCAGCTGCTGCTGCACGACGCCGGCCGGTTCTCGTTCCGTCCGGGAGAGGAACTCCCGCAGCGGACCATCGACGTGCAGACGCTCCCGCTGCTGATGGAAGCGTTCCGGCTGATGGACGTGGGCGTGCTCCGCAAGATCGACCCCCACAACCTCGTGACCGCGGCGACGTTGGCCCGCCTGATCCAGATTCGGCGGGACGAGGTCGGCCCGCTGCCGCTGATCGAGGAGATCCAGGAGCCGTCGGTGCCGCTGGGGCTCCCGGGCCTGGCGCTCCGCCTGACGAAGGGCCGGCCCCCGCCGGGCACGAGCCAGGAGATCGACACCGGTTCCATCGACGAGCCGGACTTCCACGAGACGGTGCAGCTGGACGGCCGCGAGTACTTCGTCGACAGCAAGGAGATGCCTTCGCTGGCGGATCTCGAGGCGGCGTCGGCCATCACCGACAACCCCGGCGAGGTCACCGACTACAGCTCCGCCGAGGGCATCGGGCCCGACACGTGGGAGCGCGCGGGCGTGCTCACCGACGACCCCGACGATTCGGTAGGCCTGGACAGCATCGAGATGGCCCCGCTCATCGCCACGGGCGAGTTCGAGCGGCTCGAGGACGAGCTCGGTCTGCGGCGCGAGCCCACCGGAATCGCGCCGCCGCCGGTGCACGGTCTGTCCTCGCCGGACATCGATCTGGACGCCCTGGAGGATGCCCCCGCCAGGACGCTCCCGAGTCAGGACCGCCCCGAGGGCAGCATCGTCATCAACAGCGACTCCATGGAGATGGAGATGGGCGTCGCGCTGGTCGCCGACACCGTCTACGAGGTCCCGGTCGTCCAGAAGGAAGCCGGCACCGACGACCTGATGGAGGTGTACGAACGCCTCAAGGTCATCGCGAGCAAGGAGCTGAAGAGCCGCGAGGTCATGCTCGGCACCCGCAGCGGGCGCGTGATCGCCTCGGCCATCCGGGATGAGGCCCGCCGCGGCACCGTGGCGGCGTTCAGCGCCCAGGCGATCGCGTTCGCCTCGGCGGATGCTTCGGGGCAGCAGTTCGCGGTGCTGGACGCCGGCGACCTGCACGTCATCGTGGTCGAGGTCGACCACCTCCGGCTGTTCACGATCCTGTTCGACCGCAAGCCCGAGCCCCCCGTGGTGCTGGAGGCCCTCCGACCGGAGCTGAAGCGGTGGCGGGAGACGTAAGCCCGGTCCTGCTGGAGCAGGCGGTCGACCAGCTCCGCGAGTTCGTCGGAATCCTCGATCGGGAGGGCGCCCTGCTGTGGGCCAACGCCGCCCTGCGCCACCAGTTGCGGCTCGAGGGGCCGCTGACCGAGCTGCTTCCAGCGGCCGAGTGGGTGGCGGGGGAGGCGATCCCGGGCCTCATGCGGTCGCTGATCGCGGTGGAGACGGGGCTCACCCCCGCGGGGGAGCGGATCAGCCTCCCCGTCCGCCTCGTGCGCGGCGGCGATCTCATCGCGAGCATCCAGAAGATGGAGGCCGCCGAGGGGCCGCGGGTCCTGCTCATCGGCCGCAACAAGAAGGGCCGCGCCGGCGACACCGGGCTGCTCGCCTCGCAGGTCGACTTCCTCGCGAACATGAGCCACGAGCTCCGCACGCCGCTGAACGCGGTTATCGGGTACGCCGAGCTGTTGATGCTCCCGGACCTGCCCGCTACCGACGAGCAGAAGCGGGTCTACGCCTCCGACATCCGCGACAGCGGACGGCAGCTGCTGGAGATGATCGACGACATCCTCGAGTTCGCGAAGGCGGGGGCCGGTCGCATGACGATCCGGGCCTCGGAGTTCGACGTAGTGGAGGAGCTCAACTCCTGCCTCAAGATGGCGGCAGGGGCGGCGCGCCGGATGGAGCGGGAGACCGAGTTCGAGCTGCACGCCGACGGCGACATCGGCTTCGCCCGCAGCGACGTGCGGCTGTTCAAGCAGATCGTCGTGAACCTGCTGAACAACGCGGTGAAGTACAACCGCGACGGCGGCAAGGTCGAGCTGGCGGTGCGGCGGGCGGGGAAGTGGCTGCAGATCGCGGTGCGCGACCAGGGGCAGGGGATCCCATCGG
>PVBE012407737.1_pt1 | contig 10410 bp, 5 predicted proteins | sample 1631181 | NCBI WGS metagenome assembly PVBE01 (sample SAMN08397723, study PRJNA350692) | Marine metagenome, whole genome shotgun sequencing project. | isolation source: water | place: Pacific Ocean | collected 2012-04 | reverse complement strand
CGCGCTGCATCGCAGGCCTCGGGTATTCTGGTAGAACATTTGTCGGTGAGACCTCCTTCGCCCTGCACCCCCACCTTCCCCGGGCCTTCAGCCTCTAGGAAACCCGGCCTGAGAAAGCAATTTACTAGCAGTAAAACCACATCGGGCGCTAGCCTTTTCAACCGCCCAAGCGCTAGCGTTTTCAAACGCCGTTCACACGCTGTCCTCGCGAAATCGTGCAAGCGGTTGTGCAGCAGCGAGATATGGCGAGAATTGAAGGTTTCTTGGACTGCATTAGCAGCGTCGCCAGACACACGTGTTCTCTCTTGTTGCACGCCCGCTGCGACCCGAAAGAGGAGGGCCACAGCTCGGGTTTTCGTTTCCGCAGGATGATGGCCACCTCCATGCGCGGATGGTAGGGTGATCGTAAGCCTTACAACCTGGCCAACTTCTTCGAAGTCCGCTTCCATGACGGCAAGAAAGTCGAAGGAGCCTACCAAGGACTGAACTGGGTCGGCGACGCGCCGACAAACGTCCCGGAACACTTGGACATCCAAGAGAATAGAATCCTGCAATGATCGTAAATCTAAAGCACGTTTTCCCCCTATTACTGGCCTCACTCCTTGCCGGCATGGCGTTTGGCGCCGAACCCACTTACCAAGGCAAATGGGTCCAGGGCGTTGGCGACGACAGGAGTCTCGAACTGATCGACAAGGCCTTTGATTCGATCGGCGTTTCGGCGGAGATGGCTAATCTGGCGATGTTCTACAAACGCGATTGGGACGGACTTGTGCTGAGCAACACGGCCTGGCCGGGTTGGTGGGTGCAGAACACTTACGGCGGCTCTTATGGCATGATGCCGTTTCTGGAAGAACCGTACGCCACTTGGATGAAGAACGCTCAGGCTTTGTGGTTTCGGGAAATGGCCGACGGCAAACGTCCGGACGCCAACGGCTATGTCGCGCCCGATGGTTCGCTTTGCGACGCGACGCTGATCTACCGCAACGGGGGTCGCGACCTGGGGTTTGGGCACTTTGGCTGGCCCCATTCGACCGATCCGATCAACGACGGCCAGACCAAGATGAAGGCGACCTATTATCGCCAGGGAGATGCCGGACACCAATCCAACGACTGGGGCATCGGCTTCACGGCCGCGGGCCTGGTCATGGAATGCGAGCGGCTGCTGGTCAGCCGTGATCTTGAGGCGACAAGGAGGCAATTGCCGCAGCTGAAGCGGGTGGCTGCCTTCCTGGATTCCCGACGCGACTCGAAAACGAACTTGCTGAAGGGTGGAAAAGGCGCCAATCTGCTGGCGCCAGCGTTTCACGGCCATGTCGATGCCGACGGCAGGCCGCAACTGGCCTATCTGACCGAACTGTCGGTCAACTACTGCGCGGCACTGGTACGCCTGACCGAAGTCTGCGGAATGGTCGGTGAGAAACAAGAAGCGAACGGCTACCGCACAACTGCGGACAAAGTACGTGCCGCGCTGCCATCCATGATGGACGACCAGGGCTCGTTCATCATGTTCCAGGATCCCGAAGGAGTAAGGCACGGCGTATTTGGCGCAGAAGAGCACGGCTATTTCGAGGCCACGCCGAACCACGACGCGGTCTGCATGACCGTGGTCGATGATGCGGCAGCCAAACGGATCATCCAGCGGATGGTGTCGATAAAGGAATTGGCCCCCCACGACCTGATCATCACCAACTATCCGGCCTACGACGAATCCGGCTATCCAACCGGTGGTTTAATGACCTACGGCACCTGGGTACACGGCGGACACTGGAGCACATGCCAGGGGCGGATGAATGTCGCCTGCCTGCGGGTGAACGAATTCGACCATCCGTTTAGGTCCTGGGATCGAATGTGTAAGCTCATGCAGAACTTTCGCGCCGATGCCCCTATGGGTAATTTCGGCGAATCGCCATGGGGAAGCCAACTCGGCAGCCCGCACAATACGGTGATCGACAACTGGGGCGTTCCTGCTGGCTTGATACGAGGGCTCTTCGAGTACAATTACCGCGCCGACGGCCTGCGCGTGCGACCGCATCTTCCGCCCGGTATCACGCGATACATTCAAAAGAAGGCCGTCGTGTTCGGCGGCACCAAAGTCTACCTGACCGTGACCGGCAATGGCAAAGTCGCCTCGGCCAAGGCCAACGGACAAGACTGTCCGGTCGATGCGGACGGCTGGCTCGATCTCAAAGGCCTGAAGCAGAACTCTGTCGTGGCCGTCGAAATCGTCTGCGGCAAAGCCAAGCCCCAAGGCGCCTGGAAGCCGCATAAGAAAGGGCCGCTAGTTTTCCCCAACGATCCGGGTTTCTGGGCAATCCCCGAGCATCTGGAAAACAAGTACCATGTCGATCTGGCAAAACTCAAACGCTTCCATGAAGAAACCTACAAGGCCGGCCTGCAAGACACCTACGAAGCCGCCATGGCACGCACGGCGCTCGAATTGCTCCTTGGGCGTTACGAGCGAAGCCGGATGCGTCAGGCGGGAACTCTGCCCGAGCCCGATATCGCTCCGGTCCCGCCCTGCAATCAGAACGCCGTGGATCAATTCTACCTGATCACGGCCCGCAACATTGCCGGCGGACTGACCGATCGCATGGCCGGGCTGACCATCTGGGATCACGCGAAACCCGATCCCCGAGCCGTCGAAATCGCCCGCCGCGTCAACCTGTTCCCAAAGATGAGGAATTCCGCCGATTTCGCCTACCGGTTGATACCGTATAACAACCACGACACCAAAGTCGGCGCCGCCCAAGGTTCCTCTGACGTGTTCCCGGGCGAAGTCGCTCGCGTGTCCATTTTCAAGAAAGCCATGACGGACGCCGAAATCGCCACACTCGCTTCCGGTCGTGATGCTCTGAGCGAAACGGACGCCACTTGCATCTACACCGGCAAGCCCGAGATGGGTTCGGCTTTGCCGATCAAACCGGGCTGGACTTCCAAGAGCGAATTGACCGTCGAGGTGTGGGTGAAACCTGTCGGGCATGGACGGATACTTGACAAGATCACCGTAGGCGGCGGCGACGGATTCCTGATCGATATCGTCGGCGCTAACCAAATCCGCACCATCATCGGCCCGCGCGTCGAGGGGCATTCGGAAGGTCAAAACAGCGTGATCGAGTTGAACCAGTGGGTGCATGTCGCCTTAGTACTCAATACGGCGCTCAAGAACGCTGTCGTCTATATCCACGGCAAAAGAGCGTATGAAATGCAAGATCTACCCGTCAGCTACTAACGTAAAGCCCGTGGGTCAAAATAGTTCAACCGACATCGAAACCCCTTGAGAATAAGGACTTCACGCTCACCCAAAGCATGAATTTCAGATGACGTTCGGAGGCATCGATGAGGATTGATGACGCAGCCACATAGCCTTTATTCGGGGGTCTGTGTCATCAACTCGTCGCGCGTGACATGCACCGAAAAACCACCGAATTATTGCACCCCCACCTTCCCCGGGCCTTCAGCCTCTAGGAAACCCGGCCTGAGAAAGCAATTTACTAGCAGTCGTCGAGGAATGCGAAGTTGGTGGGAAGGAAGCGGTCTTTGCCCCACTTCTTTTGAGGATTGGTTGCTTCGTCTTTGTGGTAGATGCCCGCCTCGGTTGGAGCAAACCTTTCCCAGACAACCTCACCTTTGAGTGACATCTTTGAAAACATTTTGACTTGCTGGTATCCGCAGGCGTAGATGAACTCTTCACCACCTTCTTCGCGAATTTCCAGACCGTGGCCACCACCTTGAAACTGTTTACCAAAGGCGCGGATGAACTTGCCCTCAGGATCGAAGACAAAGATTGAGGGGTGATCAGGCTTGTTGGTGTGTCCTTCGTGGATGACATAGAGATTGCGTGCCTTGTCGACGGCGACATTGTGTGTGGTCTGCCAACTATATTCTCCAGGAAGCTCTGGCCAGTCGTGCGTGACTTCGTATCGATAGTCACCTTCGCCGACGATTGTTTTCGAGCCCGACTTGTTCGATGTTTGCACAGCCGGGGCAGCAAGACTGACGGCGGGTACAGCAAGAGAAGCGACAGCCGAAGTGGCGAGAAAGCGACGTCGGGAGATGTTGGAAGAAGACATGCTGGAGTCCTTGTGTAGAGTGGAGCCAAGAGATGTCGTAATTATAGCTGAGCTCTGCGAGGGATACCACTTGTGAGGGAGTGAGGCTTGAGACTTGAGGGATCGAGTGTTTGAGAATTGGGTTTTGTGACTTGGTGCTTGTGATTTGTGATTTCAGCCTTGATTGTGCCTAAACACACTACCCCTAACACACTACGCACCGAGTTTGGAGAACACGGCGACTGTCAAATGTGGTAGGCTATTCTCCGAATCGTTTTTCCTGGCCATGGGAGGTTTCGATGATGATCGCTTCGCTACGTTTTTCCTGCGTGCTGTTGTTGGTGGCGTTTTTCTCTGGGCAACTGGCCGAGGCTGTCGAAAATCCTCTGGGCGTAAAGCTTGGTCAGAAGCGAGGATTGATTGCCTTGGTTGGCAGCGTTGGCGAGCCTGAAGAGATTTTGCACGCGGCCAACGACGATCGAACGATCTACGTCCAATCGGACGATGCAAAGGCTATTCGTAAGCTGCAAACTCTCGCTGAACAGAAGGGGCTCTTGGGAACTCGCATCTTCGCCGTCGTTGGTGATACGAAGAAGTTGCATCTTGGCAGCAATCTGGCCGATGTTGTGGTGTCTCCTCGTAGCGGCAGAGATATAACCGAACAGGAAGTGTTGCGAATACTGCGTCCCCGAGGACTCGCTTATTTCGGTACACGCACCGTTCACAAACCGGTTCCCGAAGGGATCGACGAGTGGTCGCATCCGTATCACGGGCCGGACAACAATCCACAGTCGACCGATCGTTATGTGCGTGGCGAGTTTCGTACGCAGTTTCTTGCCTACCCAAAATTCAGCCCGATGCCCGAACAGACGGTGATCGCAGGCGGACGCATTTACAAAGCGATGGGACACATTGCTCATAAGGCGAACCAGAACGCGATGCTCAACACGCTGCTCTGCGTGAATGCTTACAACGGTACGATCCTGTGGCAGAAGAAGAATCCACCCGGGTTTATGATTCATCGCAACACAATGATTGCCAGCGAGGAAGGGCTTTTTCTAGGGGAGCACGAGTCGTGTAAGTTGCTCGATGCCGAGACAGGCGAGGTCGTTCGCGAGTATGTCGTGCCCAAAGAACTTGCCGACGGGCCGACCTGGAAGTGGATGGCGATGGAGGATGGTGTGCTTTATGCGCTTGTCGGCAATCGTGAGATCAAGGTCGATACACAAAAATCAAACCGCCGAGGCCTGGGGCATTGGCCTTGGGGAATGTGGCAAGGTCACGATTATGGTGACCCTAACAAGGCGTTCGGTTTTGGCAGAACGCTGATCGCCTTCGATGTGAAAACCAAAAAAATTCTCTGGCACTACCGCGACAAGGAATTCCTCGACGCGCGTGGCATCTGCATGAACAAGGGTCGGTTGTTTGCCTTCAGCCCCGAGAAATACCTCGTGGCGATCGACAAACAAGATGGCTCGGTGCTGTTCAAGAATTCCGACAAGGATTTGTTGGCAGCGATTGGCCCCAATGGTCGAGCTCAACATTATGTCACCGGCTATGCGACGACTTGCTATATCAAATGCAACGAACACTATCTCTTCTTTGCTGGCCCGCAACGAGCGAAGATGGTTTCCGCCTCCGCTTCTTCGGGAAAACTGGCTTGGACCCATCCGGCTGGAAATTTGCAACTCGTGCTGCGTGACGATGCGGTCTATGCTGCGGGTCCCAATACGACTGGTGTGCGGCTCGACTACGCCACCGGGAAGACCATCAGCGGCCTCCCAACACGAAGAGCGTGTACTCGGGCGACCGGTTGTGTCGACAGTATTTTTTATCGCACCTCGGGTGGAACCGTGCGAGTGATGACTGAAACTCAGGCGGCCCATCATATCGCGCCGATGCGTCCACCTTGTCAGGATGGCGTGATTATCTCCAACGGACAGCTTTACTGGGGACCTTGGATGTGTGGCTGTCAGTTGTCGTTATATGGACATGTCAGCTTGGCGCCCGTGGGGGACGCGACGTTTGGTGACGATGTCTATGACACCGCACTGTCGATCTCGTCGCCCAACCAACAAGTGAGCGAGTTGAAGGTTGCCGCCAATGACTGGCCCAGCTATCGCGGCAGCAACGCCCGAAACGATGTTACTCAGAATACGATCCCTGCGAAAGTCGAGTTGGCTTGGACCCAGCAGGTCAGTCAGGGGGCACTACCAACTGCTCCTGTCGCAGCAGGTGGATTGGTGTTCGTTGCCAATCGCGCCGGCGCGGTTCACGCATTTTCTGCGGAGGGTAAAACGATTTGGAAATCGTACACCAACGGTCCGATTTACTATCCACCTGCGATCGATGGTGGGCGACTGTTCGTTGGATGCGCGGATGGTCATGTCTATGCCTTCGAGGCGAAAACAGGTCGTGCGTTATGGGATTTTCGTGTGGCACCTGAGGATCGATTGGTTCCAATTTTCGATCAAGCGATATCGACATGGCCCGTAGCTGGTGGCGTGGCGGTGCAAAATGGAACCGTTTACGCGGCCGCTGGTTTCACGCATTACGATGGTACCTATGTGGTCGCTTTGGATGGCGCAACCGGTAAGCTAAAGGCGAAGAATCTCACATCAGGCAAGCTCTCTCCGAAGGTGAACAGCGGGATCAGCCTGCAAGGTAATTTGAGTATCGTTAATAACGAGTTGCGATTCTTGGCAGGCGGCGTTTATGAAGTTGCCCGATACGACCTGGCTACGTTGAAGTGTTTGAACACGCCAAAGGTTCAGGTCAACTCGCAGTTTCGAACCGCGTTTTATCCGTACTATCCCGAGTACGGCAAGTATGTTTCTTTGGAGCACACCTGCCCGGACGGTTCGACGCTTTGTCATGACGCAAGTTATGAAGGCAATCAATTTTCGAACCTGGCATTGCAAGAGCCGTTGCCCGCGGGAGCGAGTCGTTCTCCCAAGGAGGCAGCGCGTTGGAATCGTCGTCGGGGCGAGACGCCGATAAAGAGCCGCTGGCAAGACAACGGCAATCGTCGATTTACCAGTTTTGTCGTGAGCAAAGATAATTTGCTAGCGGCCGGGCATTCGGGTAGCGATTTTGGCGACGTCTTTTTGGCATCCCTGAATGTTAAAGATGGCCGCCCTGTTTGGACCCAAAAGTTAAAGTCGTTGCCGGTGAAGGGTGGCGTGGCGATCGATGCCGAGTTACGGATTTTCGTGACTGATGAGAGCGGAAAGCTGCTCTGTTTTCGCGGAAAATAGCGGTGGCGGGGGCTGAGTCGTCGTCGGGTGTTTCGCGTGGTAGAATGATCATGTGACATCATCCAGTCTGCCCCTCCCTAAAATTCGGAACCCACCTCGTGATCACACGCCTTCTCATATTCGCGGCCGTATGGACGCTCCCGCTGACGGCCCAGGCCGCTCAACAGCCGAACATTCTGTGGATTATCTTCGAAGATATGTCCCCCGACCTTAGCTGTTATGGTAACCAGGCGGTATCGACACCCAACATCGACAATCTGGCCTCGCGTGGAATGCGTTTCAACCACGTGCATACAACTGGCCCCGCTTGCTCTCCAAGCCGAACAGCGCTGGCAACAGGCGTGTTTCAAACGACGCTGGGCGCCTACCACATGCGTTACAGCGCAGCGTTGCGTCCGGAACTCCCCGCCCCCATCAAGATTCTTCCAGAGTTGATGCGCGACTGCGGCTACCACTCTGGCAACATCAAAAAGTTTCCCGGGCTGACCACCAGCGGAAAAGACGATTGGCTATTTCAGACCACTCAGAAATCATGGGATACGAAATCGTGGGACACGCTCATCAGTAAAAAACCTTTCTTCGGGCAAGTTCAGTTCAAAGAAAGCCATCGTTCTTTCCGACATCCGACCGATCAAGTCAAGCAAGATAAGATCAAGCTTCCACCTTACTACCCCGATCATCCCGTAGCGCGCGACGATTGGACCGGCTACCTTGCCGATGTGATGGCAGCGGATCAATACGTCGGAACGATCCTCAAGGAGCTCAAGACAAAAGGACTGGACCAAAACACGATCGTGATCGTTTTCTCCGATCACGGGCGCCCGATGCCGCGCGGAAAGAACTGGTTATACGACAGCGGCACCCACATTCCCTTGGTCGTTTACTATCCCGAGGGTGTTGCCAAGCCCGCGAAGTACAAGGCGGGAACGATCAACAACGATCTTATCAGCGCCATCGACTTGGTTGCTGAAACAGTCTTGATGGCGGGCGGTAACATCCCCGACTGGATGCAAGGGCGATCGTTTCTGCGTAACGACTCCACACCGCGCGAACATCTCACGACTGCTGTCGATCGGATCGGCAACATCGACTCGGGCAGTCGGGCCATTCGAACGAAACAGTTCAAGTACATTCGCAATCACAAGACCCCCGCCTCCATCAACGAATGCACCACTTTCTATCGCCGATCAAAACATCCGATTTATCATCTGCTTAACGTGATGGGTGAACGAGGTCTGCTAACACCCGAGCAAGAGCAAATGCTCGAGCCGATGGCGAAGGAAGAACTGTACGATCTCTCCAAGGATCCGTACGAGACGGTGAACCTGATTGGCACTCCCGATTATGCCGAGGTGCATAACGAGCTGAAGATCAAACTTGACTCCTGGATCAAGCAAAGCAAAGACAAAGGTCTGGAAAAAGATAGTCCCGAAATCGTCAAGCACTTCCATAACTACGGCGTCGTTAACGGCAAGAAGCTTGGAAAAACAATCGCCGAAAAGCGAAAAGCGATAGAGGCACACTTCAACAAGGAGATCTCGATGGACCTTGTTTCACCGATAATGACCAACGATCCACCCGCCGCCGGCAAACGCGTGCGACAGGTCGCCCACGAATACAAAGGCACCGACGTCTATCATTCGCTCTATCTGCCCACCGATTGGAAGCCGGGCGGAAAATACCCCCTGATCGTCGAATATACCGGCAATAAGTTTCCACCAGGAAAGGGCTCTGGCGAAGTGAAGGACGCCAACCTCGGCTTCGGCATGAGCGGGGACCAAGGATTCATCTGGGTGGCGATGCCTTATGTGGGAAAAGAGGGGAAGCAAAATGCCGTCACTTGGTGGGGCGATAGGCAGGCGACCATTGATTACTGCAAACTCAATCTGCCAAGGATTTGTAAACAGTTCGGTGGCGACGTCGACAACGTCTTCATCTGCGGCTTCTCACGTGGTGCGATCGGCTCAAGTTACATCGGCCTAGCGGATGACGAGATCGCCTCGCTATGGAAAGGAATGTTCACTCACGACCATTTTGACGGACATCGAAAATGGGGATATCCCGAAAGCGATCGCGAGTCGGCCGTAGTACGTTTAGCTCGACTCAAAGGACGCCCAGTACTGGTCAGCGGCATGGGTTCGATCAACGTGCGGGACGACTTCCTCAAAGACCATCTCGACTTAGCCCGATTCACGTTTCTCGAAGTGCCCACCAAAACGATTTACAACATCCCCGAAGGCAAGGTCTACCACCCTCACACCGACATGTGGATGCATCGCGAAAGCAAATACCGAACGCAAGCCCGCGAGTGGTTGCAAGCTGTGCTCAAAGAGAAGCGTGGCAACTAATCACCCCCCCTCAAACAAAACCCCACCGGCCTTGTGCCGGTGGTTTTCGGGTTTGACAACTAAGACAGGTTGCGTTGCGAGCTCACACTGCCAGAGTTGCACCCCCACCTTCCCCGGGCCTTCAGCCTCTAGGAAACCCGGCCTGAGAAAGCAATTTACTAGCAGTCAGTGATGTCGAGATAGGGGTTATTCGTCATGGAGCTCCTCAACTTTCTATTCTTAACTGTTATAGGGTCTTAGCATAATCGGTATGATCGGAGGTTTCATGCACGGATTGGTTCAGTGTGCCAAGGTCTTCGTGGAGACGTCGAGTGACAAGGGCGTGGGGGCATTCGCCGCCTGTGACGTGAGTGAGGGAGAGGTTGTCGAACGCGGTATCGTTCGTCGACTGCCAGCCACCTTCGACGGCAACGCGAGCCCCTACGTGTTCTCCTGGAGCGAAGACCGCACGGTATGGGCCGTCGGCTCGGGGTGCTCCACCTTCTACAACTGCTCTGAGACCCCGAACACGAAGATGCACCGAGACTATGAGAACGACACCTTCGAGATCACCGCACTGCGGCCCATCTCAAAGGGCGAAGAGCTCACCCACGTGTACAAGAGCCTGCAGTGGCGGGGCTGCTTCGCCGATCTGCGCTGACCCAAAGACCTGGACTGCCACGTTGACACTGTTGATCTCGCCACGCTATCCTCAGAGCAACGTGCTCAGGGGCGCGTCCATGTCCGCGGAAAGGGTTGAACCCACCCAGTAGACTT
>PVBE012855802.1_pt1 | contig 10411 bp, 20 predicted proteins | sample 1631181 | NCBI WGS metagenome assembly PVBE01 (sample SAMN08397723, study PRJNA350692) | Marine metagenome, whole genome shotgun sequencing project. | isolation source: water | place: Pacific Ocean | collected 2012-04 | reverse complement strand
GAGCAGATGCAAGCTCGCGGTCGGGATGTCGGGCGCGTGGTGGGAGCATACGTCGAAGGATTGCGGTCGCAGGGCGTCAGCGAAGCAGAAGCGTGGGCAAGCGGTCAAAAGCTGGAGCTACGACTCTGGCAAGAGCGCGTATTCAAGCCAGCGGCTGCCTACGAAGAAGTCGAGAGGTTGCTGTCCGACTTGCGGTCAGGTATTACCAAAGGAGATCCACCTGTCGATGCGTGAGCGGCAAGTGGTAGATCTGGTGGGGGCACAGGGCATGACCTACGCACAGGCGGCCAAAGAGATGGGCATAGAGCAGCCAACCGTGGCGGGGTACGCACAGTTAATCCGCGACCGAGTGGGCACAGGCAAGCCGCGCGTTGTGCTCGCGCTGGTGGCACAACAACAGGAGGCCAGAGGGTAGAGTGTCAACGCTGAAGACGTACAGGCTAGAGAGAGAGCTAGAAGAAGGGCAAGGCATCTGGGGTGTAATGACGGACGGCGAGGGACTACAGTGGTACACGCTAGAGAACGCAGAGAAGAAGATCCCCGACGGCACATACGAGTGCGTCAGGGATTACTACTACCGAGGCGACTACGAGACGTTTGAGGTGCAGGTAGAGGGCAGAGATCGGATCTTGGTTCACGCCGCTAACTACCCGCACCAGCTAGAGGGGTGCATTGCACCCGGTACAGGCAGGGGGCGTAAAGACAACGAGCTTGCAGTGTGGAGTTCCCGAAAAGCGCACGACCAGTACATGGAGTCGCTGGTGGGGCAAGACCTGCATCTCTTAGTCATAACTACCAAGCAGGACGACGAGACAGATGAGTAGATTTGTCAGCATCTTTAAGGACGACAACGACTGGAACGAGAAGACGGTGATCGGTGCCATCTCGTTTTTGATGATGGTATTGACGGCGATTGTCGATGTCACAACTGGCGTCTGGGGCATGGAGCTGCAGATACAGGAATTCATTTACAACAGCTTTCTGATTATCACGCTGGGTTGCTTTTCAATTAGCGGCATAGAGAAGTGGGCACCTAACAAGGCCGACTGATGCCAGCGCGGTTAAACGACGACACAGAGCTAACCATGCCCTTGCGCAACCTCCTGTCTATCGTGGCAGGGGTTGCTGTCGGCGTGTGGGCGTACTTCGGCGTCGTGGAGCGTCTCAACAACATAGAGACGCAGTTGCTCATCATGGGGCAAGAGACAGAGCTAAACTCTGAGTTCCGGGTGCGATGGCCGAGAGGAGAGCTGGGATCGCTGCCTGCCGACGCAGAGCAGTTCATGCTGCTCGGGCACCTAGAGACGCAGCTAGAGAAGCTGGTACAGGAGGTGGAGTCGGGCAGCGCACCGTTTGACCAGCAGCAAGAGTTGACGCTCCAGTGGTACGCCGAACGCATCTCAGAGCTTGAGTCACAGGTAGAGGAACTGCGAGCGAGGCGAGAGTGAACGACGTGACCTTCTCAAAGGCTACAGGCGTCAAGCTCACGGTCGGCGCAGTGGTCAGCTTGATGATGTTTGCCGTGTTCGTTGATCGGCGGTTTGGGGCACTGGAGAGCAGGAGCGTCAGCCAGCAGACCGACATCGAAACGCTGACTCGTCGGCAGCAGATTTACATCGACAGGCGCAGCAGCCAGCACGACGAGTTCGACGACGCTCTGCAAGCCATGAACGAGAGGCTGGACCGCTTATGCGAGGCTTTGGCGAGTCGTGAGTCTGAGGTGATCTGTAACGACTAGGGGGTGAGATGTTATTTCAGACTCACGAGCACCGCTCACAGGAGGACAGAGCGTTGGCGTGGTGTGAGGACGTGTTTCGCTGCAAGGCTCACAGGTATCACGACAAGACGGCACCGCTGGACTTTTGGTTGGAGCGAGACGGAAGAGCCGTGGCCTTTGGCGACGTAAAGAGCAGGACGACCGCCGCAGATCAATACCCTACGCTAAGAATGAGCACACGCAAGATCGCCAACATGAGACTACACGCAGCTCTACACGAGTTGCCAGTGTTGTTGGTTGTCCCGTTTGGGTGCGGCGAAACAAGGTGGCTGGACGTGCGAGATCTAGACACACCGCTGGACGTAACCAAATGGGTGAGGCGCGCGCACAGGGCAGCCAACGACACCGAGCCAGCGTTTGAGATCCCTTTGCGACAACTGCGAAAAGCAAAAAGCCCCCCACCGCCGAAACGGTGAGGGGCCGAGAGTGGTGGCTGCTGCCTCAGACCATCAACTTCTCGACTGCTGAGTAGTTAAGGGAACGAACCGTGTTGCCGTCTTCAATTACCCGGTGCAGCTCGTTGTCCCAAATCTGTTGGGCGAGAGACTCGTTAACGTAGTAATTGGCTACTCTATGTGGGGTCATTGTGGACCACAGATGTGTCTTGCCGCCAACGCGAGTCAAGATACCCCTGTTAACCATTCTGGTTAGGATGCCATTAAACGCTTGGCGGCTGATCTTAACCTCTGACTCAATAGCTTTAGACAGGCGAAAATTAGCCTGTCTGCATAAGTCTCTGGCTGTATAGGCGTTGTTGAAGCCGTTCGTGGTAAGAGCCTCAATGACGTATCGCTCAATGATTGGGCGAAACGTCTCAAAGAGGTTAATCTTGGCGGTGATGGTGGCTGGGGCAGCGTTGGTCATCTCAGTGTCCGTGTGTGAGTGATTGTTCATACAGGGAATGTATACAAACCCGACAGGCGCGCAAGAGGTCACTTCAAAGAAACGTGCTCGTACTCTGTTTCGATCCAAACCTTGGCACCACACGACAGAGGCTTGTCTGGCGAATAGATGACTCGGCTCGGCCCGTTGATCGCCACCTCCGATGCGTACTCGTTGCTCTTGTACGTCTTCACCGTGATGACAGGGTTGCGCTCTCCTGTCTTGCCGTTGCGTCTGATGACGTGCTGGTTGATATGGATTTGCGCTTTCACTGTGGCTGCTCTAGTTGAGGCTGTCGTGTCATCTGGAGGTGCCTGTTGACATGGAAGCCGTGCCGTTTGTACCACCGTCGCAGCTCGACGGTGTTGAGTCCGTTTTTGCCTAATGGCTTAACTTCGCCGATCACCTCGACGCCGTGCTTGTCTGCAAGTTGAAGAAACCACCGCAGTGCTCGGCTACCGTCGCCCTGCCCCACATGAAAGGCGGCAACCAGCCCGAGCATGATGCGACCGTCGAACGGGTAGACCTCAAAGCCTGCATAATCGTCCAAAACGGAAATGTGTGGATACCACCCATGCACGACGGTCAACTGGCTGAACTCATCCATGAACGCCTTGGCGCGGTCGGTCATTTCAGCCTTCGGGGTTTTTGGTTGACGCTTCGACAACCAGCTTCTCAACCCATGCAAGCTGTTTGTCGCTCAAGCCCTTGCTACTTTTTAGGTGTTGCATCGCAAGCGACTTGGCAAACGGCATCTTGCGAATTGCGCCCCAGTTAGTGTTCGCCACCGCTTCGCCGACCTGCACAGGCTCCGCTTCAATCCCAAGGCTAAACGGCCAATTCGCTGCTGGCCGATAACGTGCTATAAGCTCGTCGTACTCATGGTCGTATCCGAGCCCTTCCATAAAGAAGTCAAACGCCGCCTGCGCGTCTTCGGTTTGCGAGTAATAAGCTGCATCGCTCGGCGACATAACTGCGCTCCAGCCAGCGCAATGACGCAGAGCAGTCAGATCGTCTGCGGTCAGCCCAGCGTCAGCGGCGCGGCTCCTGTTCTGCTCGCTAATTGTCACAGAACCTGCCACCGTCCAGATGAGAGCAGCCTCGCTCTCGGTGGGGGTGTTAGAAGCGACCTCTTGCGGTATGACAACCTCGTTGATTAGACGCAACACCATCGGTGCCTCCTGCGCAATGCGTTGCGCTCTGCCGACGCAACCGTTGCGGCGCATCTTTGACTCTTTGGCGCGTTTGTGTGCGCCTGAGTAGTAAACGTCTGGCATATCAGCCTCCGGGGGTTGAGCGGTTGCGGCGAGCGTTGACGATGCGGTCGTACACAGCTTCGGCGTCAGGAGAGCCACCCCATGCGTACTCGTCACCACCTGCCCGTTGGCGGCGCAGCTCAACGTAGAACGGGCGGTGGGCTTCAATGTAAGCCCTGCCAGCTTCGGTAAGCACGAAGAACTCGTTCTCGTAAGTGAGGTTAAAGGCGGCGAGGAGGCCACGACGCGCAAGAGCCGTCCAGTTGGGGACGTTCGTGCTGCGGTAGAGTTCGCGCCCAGTAACGAACTGGCTGTGGCGCATAAATACGTCCACCAACCAGTTGACCTGTCTCTCAGTTGGTGCGCGGTCAGCCATGTCGATTTCGATCAAGCTCATGTCAGCAACCCGTGTTAGTGTGAGTGTCATGCACCTAGTATACAAAAGAAGGGCAAAGCGCGCAACACAATAGAACTACGGTGTCGTGCTGGTCGCAGGCGGGTGATATTTCACTCCAGTATGGGGGAACCGCCCCTTTTTCTTTTCGGTAAGCGTCGGGCTGGCGCGGTCGCGGGAGGCGACACGATATGGCTTTGAAGGCGGTGCTAGATTCGCTGGAGGGAGTTGCAGAAGACCTCCACCAGCATTATGAGCAGGACGGGGACGTTTACAGGATTCGCGTTGACGGTTACGACGACACGGGCTTGAAAGCGACTCTGGATGATCTGAAGGGCAAGAACCAGCGACTGCGTAAAAAGCTGGATACGGTCCCCGACGACTTCGACATGGCAGAGCTTGAAGAACTCCGCAAGTTGCGTCAGACGATTGACGACGAGAAGGCGAAAGCCGCTGGAGATTGGGACAAGCTGAAAAGCGACATGGAAGCGCGCCATGCGAAAGAGTTAGAGGCCGCAGACAGCAACAACGCACTGCTGGCGTCTCAGCTTGAGCAAATCATCAAGAAGGATGCGGCCACGGCTGCACTAGCTGACGCTGGGGCAAGAGTGACTGCAATGTTGCCGCACGTTTTGGAGCGTGTTTCGATAGTATCGGAAGAAGGCTCTAGGAGGGCGGTGGCGAGAGGGCTTAATGGAGAGTCCACTGATATTGCTGGCCTCGTTTCGCAAATGCGCGAAGCTGGCGAGGAGTGGGATTGGGGCTTTTCATCAAGTGGAGCGTCGGGCGGGGGTTCCGCTGGACGAGGTGGCGCGGGGCGCGCTGGTCAGATCCGCACTAAAGCTGATCTGGGTGACGCAAATACTGACAGCGGCAGGCAAGCTCGTTCGGCATACATCCAAGAGCACGGATTAGATGCCTTTAAGGGATTGCCTAACGCATAACCCGCGAGAATTAAAACATGGCAACAGGTAAGGCTTCGGACTTCACCATTTACAATGAAGAAGTCCACGGTGCCTTTGTCGAGACGATCCAACAGAATGTCGAAGCGTTCAACGCCGCTTCTGGCAACGTGATCCGTCTCCGCACAGAGGAAAGCATAGGCGACTACGCCCGTGAAACGTTCTTTGACGTTATCGGCTCTCTGGTGAGCCGTCGCGACACGACATCTGTGTCGTCTGCAACAGACCTCGCTCCGACTTCGGACGAGTTCATTTCGGTCAAGCGCAACTACAAGGTCGGCCCGGTGGCTAACACCTTGGACGCATGGCGCAAAATCGGGAAAGACCAAGGGTCGCTCTCGATTGTTGTTGGTCAGCAGATGGCGAAAGCCGTTCCGCAGGCCATGCTTGAGGCAGCTCTCATGTCTCTGGAGGGCAAGCTCGACTCCGTTGCAGCTCTGGAAGAAGACGACACCGCTGCTACGATTACGACCGAAGGTTTGGTTGACGCACTGGCAAAGCAGGGCGACGCAGCGCACAACATCACTGCGTTCGTTATGCACTCCAAAGTGTACTACGATCTGCTGAAGGATCAGATCAGCGACGCTGTGTACCGCGCCAACGGCGTGTCGATCATGCAGGGCACAGCGGCGACGCTGGGACGGCCTGTGATGATTACAGATTCAGCATCCCTCGTGCAGACTGACGGAGTGTCGTCTGGCGTAGATGCCTATTCAACGCTTGCGCTGTTCCCCGGCGCGGCTGACGTGTCGATCTCTGAGCCTCCCACAGTCGTTACTGACTTGGTAACGGGCCTAGAGAACATCGTGTACCGCTTCCAAGGCGAAGGGGCTTACAACCTCCGTCTGCGCGGTTGCGAGTGGGACATCGCCAACGGCGGTGCAAACCCGAACGATGCAGCACTGGCAACAGCCACCAACTGGGACACAGTTGTGGCAGACAACAAGTTGCTGCCCGGCGCAATCTTGAAGACTCGCTAAGAGTTTTCTTTGATCTGGAGGGGTGGGGCTTAACAGCCCTGCCCCTCTACAGGGGAGAGATGTATGCCTACGATTGATGCCACCGTTGGTGGAGCAAGCTCGAACTCTTACGCAACTGTAAGTGATGCCGACACCTATTTTGACGAGCGTGTCGGCGGCACTGATTGGGCTGGAAGTACCGACCAGAAAGAGCGCGCCCTTATCACCGCAACCCGCAGGCTCGACCAAGAGACTTACGAAGGTCTAAAGGTGTCGGAGGGTCAGGCCCTGAAATGGCCGAGGTACTGGGCAGACAACGAGGACGGCGACGAGTACGCTGAGAACGCGATTCCCACCATCGTTAAGTATGCGTGTTATGAGTTGGCCCTTCAGTTTGAAATCGACAGAGGCAACTCAAAGACACCTCTGCTGGATACAGGCTTGGAGGAGTTTGACGAGGCAGCGGTCGGTTCGATGGACATGAAACGCAGTCGTCGCTTCAGTGCTGGGCAGCTACCAGCCACAGTCAAGCGTCTGCTGCGGCCAGTATTAACCACCGCAGGCAATTCTGTCCGTGTAGGGGCAGCGTATTAAATGGCTACGCTAGACGCAGGCTTTAGAGGGCTTGCAAAGACGTTGAGCACTGCGTTTGGCACTGACATCACGATCACCTATGTCACTGCGGGGTCGTTCAACCCGACCACCCAAACGGCGACGCCTAGTACTTCGACCAGCTCTGTCCCAGCGGTGATCTCTGAGTTTGATGTACTAGAGGTCAATGGGCTGGTCGAAGCTGGCGACGTAAAGGTAGACGTGCCAGCTCTGGGCATCACTGAACCGAAAGCAGACGATACCGTCACGATTGGGTCAGACGTGTTCCACGTCATCTCTGTGCGCACGACGTACTCAGGCGATCAAGCCGCGCTCTACGAGCTACAGGTGCGACGATGAGCAAGCTCGACCCGCGCAACATGAAGCGCAACGCAGACCGCATTGTGGACGCTCGAACCAACAAGCTAGGCAGAGCTGCTGGTTTGGAGTTGGCAAGGAGGCTGATGAAGATGACGCCAGTAGACACAGGCCGTGCTCGTGCCAACTGGAACGCATCAGTCAACAGGCCCGACTACAGCACGACAGGCTCGTTTAGTACCAAGTGGGACAAAGAACACAAGCACACAGGCTTTGCGGAGGGCAAGATACAGACCGCAACGCGCACGTTGAAGTTCGCAAGCGGCGACACCTTTTTTATGAGCAACGGCCTGCCGTACATTGAGCGACTAGATCAAGGGTATTCGCAGCAAGCTGCCGCAGGAATCGTTGAGCCTGTCCTGCAAGAGATGAAGCCGACGATCAAACGAATAGCTGGGGACATCAGAAGGAGGGACATCGGTGGCTAGTGCGGTTAAGGCTGCTGCGGGGGCGATCTACTCGCACCTCTCGTCTAACATCACGTCGATTGCGAGCGGCTGGAGTGCGAACACGAACGTCGCATGGCCGGGTGTAGACTACGACCCGGCGTCAGAGTGGGTGCGACCCACGATTGTGTGGGGCGACGGGACGCCATCGTCTATGGGTTCTAGTGGCACCAACATCGTCACAGGTGTGCTGATTTTGCAATTTTTCGACCGACCGGGCAGCGGGTACGGCGTTTTAAACGGGTACGCAGACAACGCGCGCAACCTGTTTGACCGCGCCTCGCCCGGATCAAGCGTCGAGTTTCTCGCTGCGAGTGGGCCGCGACAAGTCAACCAAGATGACACCCGCTGGATACAGATTAACCTCTCGATACCCTTTCTTTTGGAAGATGCAACATGATTATTAAAGACTGCTCTATCGTAGTCGATTCGCTCGATATGTCGGATTGGCTGCGAGCACTGACCTTCAGCGAGGAGGTCGAGCAACAAGACGCAACAGTTCACGGTGACACCGCCCGATCATTTGAGGCTGGACTCCGCACGGGAACTCTCACCGCACAGTTTCGACAAGACTTCACCGACGATAAGGTCGATGAGAAGCTGTCCAGTCTACTAGCGGACACTGATGGCTTTACGGTGGTCATCAAGCCTACTAGTGCTGCTGTCGGTACAGGCAACCCGTCATACACCGCAACAATGAACCTCGAAAGCTACGAGCGGTTTGATGGTTCCGATGTCGGTTCGGAGGGGCTATGCACAGCCACGTTTGTGTTAGCGCAAGTGGCTGTTGGCACACCCAACACTGGATTTGCTCGCGCAGTTTCCTAAGAACTAGAGAGGGGGAGAGCACATGAGTGCTAGAGAGATGCTGTTTGGGGCAGTAGTTCCAGAGGAAACGGTAGAAGTCGGTGGTGAGTCCGTGACGGTTCGCGGACTCACTGCCGGGGGCCGTGATGTAATTGAGCTGGCTGTGCGCTCTGGCGAGTCGTTTAGACCCGCCTTGCTACGGGCGACGTGTTACGTTGAAGACGGCCTGTTGTTTTCGGAAGACGACGACGTTGCGTCAATTCCAGCGCATCTGGCGGAGCCGTTAGTAAATGCTGCCGTGCGAGTGTCGGCCATGACAGTAGAGGAGGCAGGGGAGCTTGAGGGAAACTAAGGTCTAGCCCTGAGCGGCAGTTTCGGTTGAGGCTGGCGCGTGATCTTGGGATGACGGTGGGGCAGTTGGAAACTGAGATGAGCAACCGCGAGCTGCTAGAGTGGATGTTCTTTTACAAGATTGAACACGAGATACAGAAAGAAGCCATGTTAGATGCCCAGCTAGAAGCAAAGCACAAGAGCAGGAGCCGATAGCATGGCTGGTATGTCAACGATCGCCGCCCTGACAGTCGCGCTCGACCTAGACAAAAGCCAATACCAGCGCAAGCTGAAGGCAGCTCAAAGCGACGGCGAAAAAGCCAAGCTTAAACTGGAGCGCGTGTTTAGTCGTGTTGCGTTAGGTGGTGCGGCGGCTGCGAGTATCGCGATGGCCGCTAACGCGCTTGGAAAAATGGCCGAAGCTGGCGGTCGAGCCTTGACCATCCAAGCTGCGTTTAACCGCGCGACAGGCGATGGCGTTGCAGCAATCCAGAGTATGCGCGACGCGACGATGGGCCTTGTGTCCGATACCGAACTAATGACGCAGGCGAATATGGCCCTGACGCTTGGCTCGGCGAACAACGCGCAGCAGTTCTCTGAGCTTGCCAAGACCGCCCAGCAGCTTGGTCGCGCGTTAGGACTCGACACAGCGTTCGCATTGAACTCTCTAAACGTCGGTATCGCTCGACAGTCGCGGTTGGTGCTTGACAACCTCGGGCTGATCGTCTCGGTCGAACAGGCCAACATCAAATACGCCGCTGCGCTTGGTAAAACCGTCGCGCAATTGACGGACCTAGAAAAGAAAGAAGCGTTTCGCATCGAAGCGATGGAAATGGCAAAGGAAAAGCTCGAAGCGTTAGGCCCGACAACCCGAAACGCTGGTGATGCGTTTGTCGCGTTTAGGACCGAGATGGCGAACACGTTTGACATGATGAAAAAAGGGGTGGCAGAGTCGGACGGTGTGATGAAGTTTTTTGATGGCATCACTAAGATTTTCGAGGAGCACAGAAAGAAGAAAGAGGCGGGTTATTTTGAGTATGGACAGGTTCAAGTGCGGAACCCGTTTACAGGCGAGATGGAGTGGAGGCGGGGGCAGCTACGCGAGAGAGCGTTTGAGTTACAAGCGCAACGCGAGCAGGACTTAATCCCCATAAACGAATACAGCGAAGAAGTAGCTGCGCACAATCGTGCAATACAGGAGGTTCTTGACGGCCAAGCTGCGGCGGCGCAGGCGGTTCGCGACCAAGCTGCGGCGTGGAATGAGCTAGTGCGATCCTTGCGCGTGGCGTTCGAAGAAGAACAAGCGCATCGTATGTTGATGAGCCAACTACAGTCGCGCATACGAGACGTGGGTATGGTAATTGACCCCGCAAGTCACAAAATCTCTGAGTTGGGCACGTTGCTAGAGAGACGCCTTGCGCCAAACCTTAGAGAGGTGGGCATTGAGTTTGACGTTGAAGCATTCAAGGCACAGCGATTAGCATTGAACCTAGAGCTGTTGGCAGGCAAGGCAGACAAGGCTGCCTTTTCGTTTTCTAAATTGGGCCAGTTTACGGGCATACTCGGAAGTGTCGCCAACTTCTTCAGCTTCGGAGGGGCCGCTGGTATCATTTCCAAGGTGGCAAGCGG
>PVBE011501214.1_pt1 | contig 10411 bp, 9 predicted proteins | sample 1631181 | NCBI WGS metagenome assembly PVBE01 (sample SAMN08397723, study PRJNA350692) | Marine metagenome, whole genome shotgun sequencing project. | isolation source: water | place: Pacific Ocean | collected 2012-04 | reverse complement strand
GCCACGCTGGCTCGCTCGCCTGGGAGGCTGGTGCATCGGGCTGTCGATGCTGGCCTGGCGCCTGACCTGCCGCTACCGCGTCGAAGCCGATCCCCGGCCCGAGCTACGAGCTTCCGACCGCCCCTACGCCTACGCCCTGCTGCACGCCCACCAGATCGCGGCGGTGTTCTGCAACGACGAGCGGCGCATGGCGGCGATGGTCTCCCGGTCCCAAGACGGCGACCTGCTGGTGCCCTCGCTGCGGCTGCGGCGGGTCGAACCGGTGCGCGGCTCGAGCCGGCGCAAGGGCCGCGACAAGGGCGGGAGCGCTGCCCTCGCCGCCATGAAGGAGCTGGCCCGAGCGCGAGTGCCCGTGCTCTTCGCCGTCGACGGTCCCCGGGGGCCTCGCAATCGCGTGCAGCGCGGCGTGGCCGCCTTGGCGCAGGAAGCAAGCGCTGTCGTGCTGCCCACGGTGGCGCTTTCCTCGAGGCGCTGGATCCTGACCGGCACCTGGGACCGAATGCAGCTGCCGCGGCCCTTCTGCACGGTGCGGCTGATCTTCGGCCAGCCCATCGAACCCGCCGACTTCGGATCGGACGAAGAAGCCCGCGAGCAGCTGCGAGCCACCGTCGAAGCCCGCCTTAGTGCCCTCGAGAGAGCCCACGATCCACGGGAAGCGTCCCACGCACGACATGACGCCTGAGGCCGCGTTGGTGGCGGCTCGCCTTCGGTGCACACCCAGGACTGGAAGGTGATGGGTAGTGCCGTGCAGTAGCTGCGCGCGCTCCGGTCGCCACCCTACCCCACGCTACCTTGGGCCTGATCGTTCATCGAGGTGCAGCTTGATCCGTGCCCTTTCCCTCTTGATCGTTCTCCAGGCCTGCCGCACCCCCGGCGACGACACCGGCAAGGACTCCATCGACACCGCGCCGCCGCGCGTGGATCAGGACGACGACGGCTACCCGGTGGACGAGGACGTGCAGGAGCCGTGGTACATCGTGGGAGGGCCTCATCGACGGCAATCGCCCTTCGGGAGCGTCCTTCTCCAGGGACAGGTGGCGCCGGTCGTGGGGATAGCCCGTCCAAACGCGAAGGCGCCTGTACACTGAGTCTGGTCGTCCCACCCGAGGCCTGTCAAGTGGTCGGCGACTCGCATCGCTCGAGTCCGCGGGAGGGCGCTCGATCCAGGCAGCTGCGAAGCACGGCACGGCGCATTGCGCGATCCCGGGTGGCTCGTAGTCGCTTGCCCAGCAGGGCTACCAGCTGGTCGAGTTCACCTCCCGCGGGCTCTTCGAGGAGCTCTCGGACGCGTCGGAGGACGTGTTCTCGGGGTTCCATGGGAGGGGCGGGGTGGGATGGATGCGGGATCGGGATGGTGGCCAGGGAACGACGTGTTCGGGCTGGCAGGATGGTCCCTCTCCGGCATACTTCTTGTTATCTGCGTCCCGCCACGGAGCCCTCCATGAAGCCTGTCAACAGCGCCAAGCTCCGCAGTATCGGTGTGGTCGCGTCGATCACCGCGACCAGCCTGGTCCTGGCCATGACGTGGCTCGATGTCTGGGATTTGTTCGTCCCCGTCCCCTGGCAGGACGTCGAAGTGCAAGCACCGAGCACCGAGCCGCCCCAGGACGGGACCAACCCCGACGCGCACCCCTCGCCACGGCGGCAATCGCGCGGCTCGCGGGAGAGTGAGGCCGGCCAAGCCGAGGGGACCGGCGTTCGCGAGGGCCGGCCCGAGCGCCGTCTCGCGGAGGAAGGCGAGGCCAAGGTGCTGATACCGGGACAGGAGACCTTGCTCGACGACGAGGCCTTCGCCAAGCTCAAGGGCGACACGCGGGAGCGCCTGGTCGCCTTCCTGAGCGAGGCAGGGCACGACGAGCTCACGGCCCAGGCCCTCGAGGACGAGATGGAGGCCAGCTTCGACACCCTGGCGGACACGCGCGAGCTGGCACGGTCGGGCGAGATCTCGCAAAAGGAGCGGCGCGGCACCTTGCGGCGGGAGCGCCTACGGATCTTCACCGAGGCACGGGCATTGCTTGGCAAAGACGGCGTCGGCAGCTTCATGGAGCAGGTGTACGGGATCGGCACCGAGGGCCTCGTCCACCTCGAGGAGCGGGCCAAGGAGCAGGAGGCCAACTGAACCCTCGCCCGTCCTGGCCACCGGCCACCCCGCAGTGCTACCTGTTGCGCGCCGTGTGGTAGGCCGCCCCTTGGGTCTCGAGGGCGGCGTCCAGCTCGTCCAGGTCGAGGCTGCCGTCTTCGTTCAGGTCCATGGTGGCGAAGCCCGGCTCGGCTTGGCCCCAGCGCCGATGCTCCGCCTGGCTGATGAGGCCGTCGTCGTCGTCATCGACGCGTTCGAGCCACTCCCGCAGCCGGGGGTGGGGGCCCGTGGGGAGGGGCCGCGGAGCACGAGGGAGGGCGGCCGTCGCCGTCTCGGGTTGCTCGAGGTCGGGCGGCGGAGCCTGGGCCGGGGCCTCGGTGGGAGATGGTCCGTCACAGCTCGCGACCAACAGCGTGAGCAGCAGGGCGCGCATCACCAGTACCCCTTGTCGCGCATCAGCTGCATCAGCAGCGGGTCGACATAGGGCACCATGCCGCCCTGTGGGGAGCGGAAACCATGGTAGGCCTCGCGCATGAACCCGAGCATCGAGGTGACCATGCGTTGAGTCTCGGGGCTGTCTGGCGCCATCCGCTGCTCGCCCTCGGGGCCGAGCGCGAAGAGGGAGATCCCCTCGTGGCGCGTGATCCCCTGGTGCAGGAACTGCATGTACTCATCGCTGCCGGCCATGAAGCCGTTCAGCACCAGTCGGTGCTCTTCACCGCGCAGGCTGGCCATGGGCATGATGCCCTCGCTGAGGCAGTAGGCGGGCCAGTCCGGCGCCTCGCCGCGGATCAGAGGCAGCAAGCTGCGGCCTCGGATGAGGGCGGGTAGCGTTATGGAGCCGAGCTCCAGCAAGGTCGGGAGCAGGTCGGTGAGGCCGACCAGCTCGGAGACGCGCGAGCCGCCCCAGGCCCCCCCGGGTAGGCGGATGATCAGGGGCACGTGCGTGCTGGCGTCGTGCAGGCTGATGCGGTGGTTGACGTGGTCGTGCTCGAAGAGATCCTCGCCATGATCGCCCATGACGATGATGATGGAGTTGTCCAGCAGGCCACGCGCGGCGAGCTCGTCGAGGAAGCGGCCGAAGAGCAGGTCGGCGTAGACGAGAGCGCCGTCGTAGTGCGCCACGACGTGTTGCTTGTCGCGCAGGGTCACCGGGTCGCCGTCGGCCGGATCCTGGAGAGCCAGCAGGGAAAACAGATCGGTGGGGAGCACGCGCAGCTTGGGATCGTCCAGGAGCCTGGTGATGGTCTTGGAGCCGAGCGAACCGTAGTAGCGATCCCTCCAAACCTTCTCGATGTCGAGCGGCAGGTCGGGCTTCAGCAGGTCGTCCATCAGCCCCTGGTAGTCCGGATCGAAGAGGTCCTGAAACCACAGCGGCGGGGCGTAGGGGCCGTGGGTGTCGTAGCCGTGCACGAAGAGGAAGCCGGGGCGGTTGGGATCGCGCTGATCGAGCCAGTCCAGCGCCGGTGGCATGGTGTGGTAGAAGCTGCCGAAGTGCCACTCGTCCCGGTAGGTGTCGAACCCTCTGTCGTGGCCGAACGCCCGTACCAGGTGACCACCCGCCACGAAGGCGCCCGTCTGGTAGCCGTGGATGCCCAGGATCTCCGCCAGGGTGAGGACATCGGGGTTCAGCCGGAAGCGCTCGTAGCTCAGGCTGCCCAGCTCGCTGGACCACCGACCCTGGAACATGGAGGCGAAGGAGGTGAGGGTCTCGTTGGACTGCGCGTGGCAACGCTCGAAGAGGACCGCCTCGGCCGCGAAACGATCGAGGTTGGGGGTGGTGTCTCGGTGGTAGCCGTAGCAGCCCAGGTGGTCGGCCCGGGTGGTGTCGAAGGCGACCAGGATGATGAGAGGAGGCGCATCGCGGCCAGGCTGCTGGGCTCCGGCGATGCGCGGCCAGCCGAGACCAGCCTGCACGGCGGCCGCGGCGAGGCCCTCGAGGAAGGCTCTGCGCTTCACGTGGCCTCCGGGCGAACCGTGGGGAGCAGGAGATGGAGCCGCCGCCAGGTCTGCCTGGCCAGCTCGAGCTCGTCGACAGCCAGGTCGTCGCTGTTGAACTCGGCGTTGATCAGGCCCCCGTAGCCCACCTGCCGTAGCGCCTCGAACACAGTGGCGAAGTCGATGTCACCATCGCCGATGGGCAGGTGCACGTGTGTGGTCCCGCGGATGTCCTCGAGGTGCACGTTGACCAGCTGGTCGGCGCAGCGTCGGATGACCTCCGGGATGGGCCGCGGGTCGGTGCAGGCCACGTGACCGATGTCGAGGGTGCGCACCAGCATGTCCGGGTGGAACTCGAAGCCGAGCTTCAGTCCGGCTTCGCCGGCGCGCCGTGCCAGGCGCCGCGCGCCCCGTACGAGCCAGGACCAGGCTCGCGCGGGCTCCACACCGCGGGGGGCATAGCCGGAGTGGAGCATGATCACCCGGGTGCCGAGCGGGCGCGCCTGGTCCATGGTGGTTTCGAGGAAGGCCAGGAACCGCTCCCGTTCGGCGGGATCGGGCGTGGCGAAGGCGGGCTCGTGCGCGTTCGGCCCCAGCACGTACCGGCCGCCGGTGCCGAGCACCATCCCCAGGTTGCGCCGCCGCAGGTGCTCGCCCACGGCCCTGGCCCGGGCGTCGTCGTGTAGCAGGGAGTGGTGGTGGCGCTCGTCGATGCTCAGCTCGAGCCCGGCGAAGCCGATGTCCGCGACGGCGTCGATGACCGCGTGCAGGTCGGCCGTACGTGCGAAGCCGGAGCTGTTGTAGCCCAGGCGTAGACTCGCCGGAGGCCTAGGCACCAGCGGCCTCCCGGAGCCGCTGCCGGAGCAGGTCGACCTGGCGGCCGAAGTCGTTCTCGGTGGTTCCCAGCGGGTGCTTGAAGTAGCTGGCCAGCCAGTGCAGGTAGCCAGCCTCGCCCTGCTGCTTCGCCCAGTGGGTCCAGCGGACCAGGTCGACGACGAGCGGCGCTGCCAGGGCTGAGTCGCTGGCTTGCCAGTTGACCCGGATCTGCATGGGGATGCCCAACCAGCCGCTGAAGTCCACGACGTCCCAGGCCTCCTTGAAGTCTCCCGGGGTGGGTAGTAGTGGATGTGGACCTGGTGGTCGAAGTCGTCGTAGCCGAGAAGGCCGTGGGCACGCAGCCGTGGGCCCGCGTAGCCTCGGAGACGGTGCGGGGATCCGGATCCCAGCCGCCGAAGGCCATGGCCTCGAGAGGCACCAGGGGCAGCAGCTCGCTGAGGGGCTCCGCCTGGGAGGGGAGGGGACAGGGGACCTCGAGGCCAGCGCGGCGGGCGCTCCAGGCGGCCAGGACCGCCGTAGAGACGGCGCCCTTGCATCCGATCAGCATCACACCTAGGGATTCGGACATGGATCAGCTCCTCGTGAGCAGCAGCGCCGCCAGGGCGTAGCAAAGGGCCACCGGTAGCATGGTGGCGGCGAGACCGTGGTCCCAGGCCAGGAAGTAGAAGCCGAGGAAGCCCACGAAGGTGCCCGCGCCGTCCAGCGCCAGGGCCCAGCCATAGGTGCGCATTGGTACGCGCATGATGCCCACCGGAAAGAACACCCCCGAGGCCACGCCGAAGGGCACGATCACCGCGCCCGCCACCAGGAAGCGCGCTGCCACGTTTTCGAGCCCGAAGGGGATGTGGTCGATGGCGACGTGGGTGAAGGCCAGCAGGGCGAGGGTGCCCAGGACGCGCGCGGGCCAGCGCGGCGTGCGGGCCTCGAAGCGATTGGCCAGCATGCTGCCAACGGCGTTGGCCAGGAAGAGCAGCAGGGTGGTCATCATCGTGGTGGAGACCGGATCGCCGAAGAAGCTCCGGAAGCGGGCGTAGAGGTGCAGCTGGAGCATGACCATGCCCACGCCGATGGCGAAGAAGAACACCAGGTGCTTTCGCTCCTGGTTGTCGCGGCCGCGCAGGAGCACCGCCAGCACCGAGAACAGCGCGAGGGTGGCCAGGGCTACCCGGGCCGCTCGGAAGACCGTGCCGAAGGTGCCGGTGCGGCGCTCGCGGCTGACGTTCCCGCCCAGGTAGGCCTGCATCTGCGCGTAGGGCTTGTCGTCGGTGCTGACGGGCGATGCCGCCAGGTCCTGCAGCTCGCGGTCGTTGGGCTCGATGACTATGCCGCCCTCGGCCAACGCCTGGGCCACTGTCCGCCCGAGGAAGGTGTCGAGCTGCCGTGCGTCGCGGGAGAGAAACAAGGCGTAGGTCTTGTTCACCGAGCGGTAGCGACCGCCCTTTCCACCCGCGGCCGGCCCGATGAGCAGGCCGACGTGATGGCCGGAAGCCTGGGCCGCAGCGTAGGCCGAGTCTATCTGGTGGGGCAGGAGGTAGGCCAACAGGATGCCGTCCTCGTCGAGTAGATCGAAGGCCGCCTCGATGCCCTCGGCGGTGAGCAGCAGGTTCTCGAACTCGACCGGGTTTTCTTTCTGGGTGGCGGGGGAGCCCGGCAGGTCGATAACGATGGAGTCGAAGGGGCCGTCGAGGGTCTCGAGGGCGGAGCGACCTTCGGCCCGGACCACCTGGATCTCGTTGAAGAGGTTGTCGTTGTACTGCGGGTTGTCCTGGAAGAACTCCACCACCACCGGGTCGATCTCGACGCCGGTGATCTGGGCCCGGTCGGCCACCGGGATGGCCAGCAGGGGCCAGCCGCCGCCCATGGCTATGCAGAGCACCTCGTCGTCGGGCTCGATGAAGCCGTAGAGCAGCTGCCGACGGCGGTCGGGTTCGCTGTCGAAGATCCAGGTGATGTAGTAGTTGTAGACCCCGCCCAGGCGCGGGGTGCCCGGCACCTCGAAGAGGTTGATCTTGGCGTAGGGGCTCCAGGCGTCGAGCACCGGCACGAAGGTTTGCATCTCCTCGACCGGCAGGTAGTCCAGGTAGGAGTGCATCTCCATGCGCCCGGTGGTGTCTCGCAGGCGCTCGATGCGGTGGTCGAGCCCGGGTACCAGCGAGACCCCCACCGCCACGGCCAGCATCAGCCAGCCCCCCGCCCGGGGCAAGGCCGGGACCAGGCAGAGCAGGGCCACCACCACCAGCAGCGTGCTGTTGCCGAGGTGGATCACCAGCGGTGCGCGCACGATGAAGGCCGCCACGAGGCCCAGCAGGCTGGCCGCCACGGCCAGTCCGATCTGGTCGCGGTGGTGCTGGTGGAACCACACCAGGATGCCGGAGAACACCATGCCGAAGAGCGTGAGGACCGCGGAGGCCAGCAGGGCCCCCGCCGGCAACGTCACCCAGGCCAGAGGCGCGTGGGGGTTGGACTGCAGGGTGGCTACCAGCGAGGCCAGGATGCACAGCGCGCTGCTGGCCCACAGCACCCGCAGGCGCGCCTCGGAGTAGCCCTTTCGGAAGAGGCGCCAGGCCAGGTACATGCCCGCGCCGTAGAAGACGTGTACCAGGCCGAAGACGATCTGGAAGCCCGAGCGAAGCTCGAGGATGCTGGCACTGTATTCCTGGGCGATGGAGGTCTGGTAGACGATGCTCAGCAGGGAGGACAGCGTTCCGGAGCACTCCGGGGGCGAGCTTGACGCTGATGGGACCGGGCATGGTGGGGACTCCGGGAGGCCAGCCGCGTAGCCTGGGGAACCTCGGGTAGATATCATGTTGCCCTCGTCCCGTTCACCTCGGGTAGATATACTCTCCCTCCCCGAGGCCCCCGCACGGCAGGATCCAATGAGCAGGGAAGCACCGAGCATCGTGGCAGATCGGCGGGGGCCCGGGCCGCTGCCCATCGCCCTGTCCGTCGCGGCTCTGCTCGCTTTCTGCGCCTACCTCTGGACGATCCTGGTCCCCCCGTCCGTCGACCTGGTGATCGCTTTTCCTCGCAAGAGCGTGCTCTTCGCCGGGCACGTCGGGCTGGTGCTGCAGCGGACCGACATCCTGGCCCAGAACGGCGTTCACGCCCGCTTCGAGACCAGCGAGTCCCTCAACGAGTTTGGCGAGTTGGCCGAGACCGCGGACGTGGTGCTCACGGGGGAGGCGCACGGCCTGCGGCTGGCCAGCCGCCCCGAAGGCGCGCGAATCGTTGCCACCCTGGGATCCGGCGGCCGCCTGGGCCTGGTGGTGCCCCCGGACTCCGACGTGGAGTCGATCGCCGGCCTGAAGGGCAAGCGCATCGCCGCCACCCCGGGCAACGCCTTGCACCGCTGGCTCCTCGAGCAGACCCGTGGCGCGGGGCTGGCCGACGACGACTGGACGCTGGTGCCCTTCGACGGCCCCGAGAACGCCGCCACCACCGACGCCGACAGTGCCGCCCAGTGGGATCCCTACCTCTTCATGGCCGAGCAGCAGGGCCGCGCCAGCACCCTGGCCCTGGGCGACTACTTCATCACCGTGGTCTTCTCCGAGCACCTGCTCGAGCAGGATCGCGAGCTGGGCCTGGCAACCCTCACGGCCGTCAAGCAGGCCTTCCACTACTTCAACAGCGACCCCCGACTGGTGGCCCAGTGGAGGGAGGGCCAGAGCGGCAAGCCCCCCGTCAACCTCCAGCGCATGTGCTTCGGGATCAACGCCAGCTTTCGCACAGCCTTCAGCCTGCTCATGCTCACGCCCGCGCAGCCCTCGTTGCTGCGCTCCCTCGAGGCCGACAACGCCTTCCTCGTAGAACAGGGCTTCATCGACGCTCCCCTGAACCTCGCCGAGGTGGTCGACAGCACCCTCATCGACCAGGTTGACGCCCGGGCGGTACCCTTGACCCAGGTAGGCTAAGCCTCCCGTTGACCTCCACCCAGGAGCCCGCCGTTGCAGGCCACCCGGATCGCCACCCTGCTGGCCGTCGGCCTCGCGCTGCTCGGCGTGGGCTTCGCGCTGGGACGCGGGAGCGCGGGACACTGGCGCGAGCCGACCCCCCATACCGACGCGCCGCTCGCGGCGCCCCAGGCCGGCAGCCCCGCGGCCCAGGCGTTGGCCCGGGGCGAACCAGCCGACTCGCTCGTCTACCTCCCCTTCGACAGCCTCACCAACGAGAGCCCCGAGGGCATCGCTGCGGCCCGGCTGCTCGTCGAGTTCCTCGACAGTGGTGATCGCAGCGCGGCCGAGCGGGCCCTGGCCGCCTACGAGCGGCTGCACGCCGTCGAGAACTTCGGCGGGGAGTATCCCACGCTGCAGTGGTTCTGCGAGTACGCCCTGGCGGACGAGGCGGTCCGCGCAACCCTGCTCGAGGACGCTGACGGCCGGCGCTTCGTCGAGCTGTTCGGTGCCAATGACTGGACCTTGTTCAGGCGCTACCTGCTGGCCAAGTACGGCCTCGCGAGCATGAAACCCTCCCAGCTCCGCTATCTCGACGAGCTGGTGCGCTTCAACAGCCCGTACAGGGCCCGGTGGGAGCGGACGGAGCGGGTCCTCGAGCTGTTGGCGCTCGAGCCGGGCATGCACGTGGCCGACGTCGGTGCTGGCGGTGGCTACTTCAGCTTCCGCATGGCTGCGTCGGTCGGGCCTGCGGGGGTGGTGCACGCGGTGGAGACGAACCGGATGCACCTGGAATATCTGGGCTTCGTGGCCGCGACCGAGGGCCTGGACAACCTCCGGATCACCCCCACCGACGGCAGCTTTCCGGACCTGCCTGCGGGCTCCCTGGACCGCGTTTTCCTCTGCTCTACCTACCAGGCCATCTACCTCTCGTTCCGCGAGGACGAACGCCGGGCCTGGATCGCCGCCTTGCTGCGCTCCCTGGCCCCCGGCGGGCTGGTGGTGGTGAGCGAGAACGAGCCGGTCGTTGATCCCGAGGTGGTGCCCTATCGGGGCATCTCGGTCTCCCGCCCCCTGATCGAGGGCCAGCTGATGGCCCACGGTCTCGAGCTGGTGCGGGAGGAGCAGCTCGTCCCCCAGCGCTACCTCCTGGTCATGCGCAAGGCCGCTCCGTGAGCAGGCTGCGCCGGGCGATCCTCGGCTTGCTGGTGGCGATGACGGTGCTGGCGGTGATCGAGGCGGGGCTGCGAGCGATCGGGGTCGCTGCCCTCGAGCCTTTCTTCCTGCCCGTGATCGACCACGACGGCAGGCACTGGATGGTGACAAACGACCACGTGGGCGACAACTGGTTTCGCAGCGCCGAGTGGGAGGATCTGCTGCGCGAGCCGCGCCACGAGTGGTTCCTGACGGACAAGCCCGCCGACACGTATCGGATCTTCGTGCTGGGGGAGTCCAGCGCCTATGGCACCCACCTGGACGACAGCGCCACCTGGGCCTCCCAGCTCGAGCACCTTCTCGCGGTCGCCCAGGATACCCGGCGGGTCGAGGTGATCAACATGGGCCTGCGCGCGGTGAGCGCCTCGGTCTACCAAGACGTGCTCAGCGAGCTGCTCGCCCAGGATCCCGACCTCGTCGTGCTCTGCGCCGGCCACAACGAGTTCTACGG
>PVBE012450907.1_pt1 | contig 10412 bp, 8 predicted proteins | sample 1631181 | NCBI WGS metagenome assembly PVBE01 (sample SAMN08397723, study PRJNA350692) | Marine metagenome, whole genome shotgun sequencing project. | isolation source: water | place: Pacific Ocean | collected 2012-04 | reverse complement strand
TGGCTTGGTGAACAAATAGATGAATTCGGTATCGGGAATGGAATAAGTCTGTTGATTATGGCTGGAATACTCGCTGCCATGCCGAGTGCACTTGTGTCACTGGCTGGAGACACAAGTTGGGAGCTTGGTGGGGGCGGTGGTAAAATGGGCATTGAGACAATTCTTGTTTTAGCTGCTCTTTTTGTTGGCGTTGTCGCTGGGGTAGTTTTTATGACTCAAGGTCAACGACGAATTCCGACTCAAAGCGCAAAGCACGTTCGAGGGAGGAGAGTTTACGGAGGCACTCGGCAATATCTACCGCTTCGTGTAAATCAAGCAGGCGTTATGCCAATTATCTTTGCCAGTTCATTGCTGCTGTTTCCACAGATGTTTTTTCAGTATTTGAGCAGTGCTTATCCAGGGAATACAGTGCTGGCAGCGCTTCATGATTCGTTTACGAGGGGACAATCGTACCTCTACAATATTTGCTATATCGCGCTTATCTACTTCTTTTGTTACTTTTGGACAGCAATCACATTTAATCCCAAAGAAATGGCCGACAATCTAAAGAACTTTGGCTCGTTTATTCCTGGCTACCGACCAGGAAAGAGAACCGCCGACTATCTAGAGCGGGTAATGGAGCGAATTACATACGTCGGAGCGGGGTTCCTGGCCATTGTTGCAGTCATTCCGACGATAGTGAGTGGAGCACTTGGTATTCCGGCTCAGATTGCAAGTTTTTATGGAGGCACCGGTTTGCTTATTGCGGTGAGCGTGGCGTTTGATCTGGTGCAAAAAATCGATAGTCATCTTGTGATGCGGAACTACAGTGGATTGCTTGAGAAGTCGTAGCCGGTTCTGTCACAAGCATATGTGATTACATTGCGTTGTTTTGCTGTTTGAGCCTTTTTACGTTGGCTTCTTAACCCTTTAGTTTCATTCCATGGTCTTGTAGTCCTATGCGGATAATCCTGATTGGACCACCGGGGGCAGGAAAGGGAACGCAGTGCGAGAGACTAGTCAACTTTCTTCGGGTGCCACATCTCTCGACTGGAGAGATGCTACGGGCTGCTATTGCCCAGCAGACAGCTGAGGGAAAAGAAGCCTCCTCCTACATGGAGGCGGGCCAGTTAGTTCCGGATCAGCTCGTACTTGGTTTAGTGACCCGCCGGCTGAAGGGCCAGGATTGTCGAAGGGGCTGTCTGCTTGATGGGTTCCCAAGAACAATAAACCAGGCCGAGATGCTTGATGACCTGCTTGAGCGACAGGCAATGAGTGTTGATGGTGTTATCGAACTGTCCGTCCCTCAAGAGGAACTTGTTCGTCGTATGCTTGCACGAAAACGGGAAGATGATAGTCCAGAAGTTTTTGCCCGTCGAATCGAAAGTTTCGAAAGACAGACGGCCCCTCTGTTGGAATATTATGAATTACAGGGGAAACTGATGACCGTGAACGGGTTAGGTTCGGCTGATGATATCTTTGAGCGGGTGCGGCAGGCAATCCGTGCATTTCGGCGCGCAAAACGCTAGAACAAACAAAAAGTTCATTCTGTGAATCGAAGCGTTTCAGATGTACTTTGCATTTTTAAAAAAAGGTTTTGGCAGAGTTGTTTCCTGCCTTCCTTATTAGTCCTGGTGAAGAGGAAGAACTGACGTGCTGAAGCTAAAGTCGAGTCGAGAAATAGAAGCCATGCGAAAGGCTGGCCTTGTCGTTTGGGAAGCGCATCAAATTGCTAAACGTCTTGTACGTCCAGGAATCACGACGGGTGAAATCGATCAGGCTGTAGAAAATTTTTTTGAGGAACAAAATGTCGTGCCGCTTTTTAAGGGAGTTCCGGGACGAGTGCCTTTTCCTGCGGTATGCTGCATATCGGTAAATGATGAAGTTGTGCATGGAATACCGGGTAGTCGAAAGTTGGTAGAGGGCGATATCATCAGTATTGATACCGGCTGCAAACTGAAGGGTTGGTGCGGTGATTCGGCCTTTACGCATCCCGTTGGCCAAGTAGAAGATGATGTCCAGAAACTCTTGGACTGCACGTCGGGTGTTCTGGATTTGGCGATCAAACTTATGGCATCACGAAATCGTTGGGGTGATGTTGCATCAGAAATGGCTACGTTTGTTCGGGATTATGGATTTGCGGTTGTTGAAAATTTTGTCGGTCACGGCATAGGCAAGAACATGCACGAGGATCCCCAAGTCCCCAACTTCTGCTCACCGTCATTTCGTCGTAAACATGATTTTGAACTAGAACCAGGGCTCGTTATTGCGGTTGAGCCCATGGTAAATATGGGGACAAAAAAAGTACGGCCATTGCCAGATTACTGGACTCAATCGACGGCTGATGGGAAGTACAGTGCTCATTTTGAGCACACAATCGCAATGACGGAGGACGGACCGTGGGCTCTCACGGCGGACCCACAAGGCGGAGAAGAAGAGGAAACAACTGGTGTTACAACAAATATTCAGGGCTAATTGGTCTTTGCTCAACATGCCTCCTGTCTGCTTGGAATTCGCTCGATAGCCGGAAATTCGTCTGCCTACTTGTGAACCCCCGTTTGCCGAGGCTATACTTCGAGGCTTCGATTTGTTCCAGATCAACTGTCTTACTAATGCTGTGAGGTATGACGCGCTTGCGTCATGATTTCAATGAAAGTGCGTGCCAGCGTCAAACGGATTTGCGATAAATGCAAGATTGTCCGCCGTCGCGGTGTGGTCTTTGTTTTATGTGACAACCCTCGGCATAAACAACGACAAGGCTAGTAGGATGGTTGAGGAAGTGCTGCGATCTGGTGAATCGAGTAATTGAGTCAAAGCAGGTAGTGCTGGACGCTTGATGGTTGTCTAAAGCTCAAGCACCAACTCCTAGCTGTTGATTTAATTCAAGGTGTACCACAAATAGATTTGATTCGTTCCTGAAAGCATCCACTTATGCCACGTTTGCTCGGTGTTGACATACCTTCGGACAAAAAGACTGTCTATTCACTCCAGTACCTTTACGGCGTTGGGCCTCGCGTTGCGAGAGAGCTTTGCCGCAAGGCGGGCGTAAGTCCTGATGCTCAGGCAAGAGAACTTCACGAGGACGAGTTGGCGAGGATGGCTTCGTTGCTCGATAAGGATTATATCGTTGAGGGACAGTTACGCCGACAAGTTGCCCAAGGAGTCTCCCGCCTAAAAGACATTGGCTGCTACCGCGGGCTTCGTCATCGACGTGGCTTGCCAGTTCGTGGGCAGCGGACTCGAACAAATGCGAGGACTCGTAAGGGGCCGAAGAAGACGGTTGCTGGTAAGAAGGGTGTTAAGGATCTGAAATAATTGATGGCGTCTACGTTGTTAAGTATGTAAGGCAGACGCTGTTTCAAAACCAAGCGATACAAAACAATAGAATTTGACAGGAAGGAAAGTGGTAAGCCCGATCAAGCCAATCAGGGCGAATGAATAATGGCCAAGACAGCGAAAACAAAAAAGAAAAGCGTGTCGTCAGGGATAGCATTCATTGACGCAACTTTTAATAACACAACGGTTACAATCACGGACCAGCGGGGCGACACGCTTTGTTGGGCAAGTGGCGGAACGTGTGGTTTTAAGGGAAGCCGTAAAGGCACCCCCTTTGCGGGACAAATGGCTGCTCAACAGGCGGCTGAGAAAGCATCAAAGTTCGGTGTGAAGGACCTTGAAGTTCGTGTGAAAGGTCCGGGGAGTGGTCGCGAAAGTGCGATTACGGCTCTTCAGGGGGCTGGTATGAATGTGAAGAGTATCGAAGACATTACTCCGCTGCCCCACAACGGGTGTCGCCCTCCAAAGAAACGGCGTGTTTAAGGGTGAAGTCGGCTTTGATGTTCAGATAACGTCAGAGTCGACTTCCTGATAGTGTGATTTGAGAACAAAAGGTACTAAGGAGAACCATATGCATATCCGCTGGCGAGGCCTCGAACTACCAGGTTCCGTTGTCGCCGATACCGCGACGCTGACGAATACCTATGGCAAGTTTACAGCCGAACCTTTTGAGAGGGGTTTTGGAACGACTGTTGGAAATAGTCTTCGACGTATTCTGCTATCAAGCCTTGAGGGCAGTGCTGTAACCCAAATTAAACTTGGGGGAGCTCAGCATGAGTTTACGACCATAAAGGGCGTGCAGGAGGATGTAACAGACATCGTTCTCGCTGTAAAAAGTATGGTCGTAAAGAATCACAGTGATTCAACACGAGTTGTTCATGTCGAAAAAAGCCTAAAGGGTCCGATTACGGCAGCTGATGTTCAGACAGATGAGTCCGTCGAAGTTGTAAACAAGGATCTTGTTCTTGCAACTCTTACAGATGATGTTCCGTTTGAACTTGAAATGGTGATTGAAAATGGTCGTGGGTATGTGCCAAGTAGTGAACACAGTCCGGATGGTCATGAGATTGGTATTATTCCTGTTGACGCGGTGTTCAGTCCGGTTACCCGTGTGCGATATGAGGTTGAGGAAACGCGTGTCGGCCAGAAAACAAACTATGACAAGTTGACTCTTGAAGTGTGGACAGATGGCACGATTACTCCAGAAATGGCACTTGTTGAGGCGGCAAAAATTCTTCGCAAACACCTTAATCCGTTTGTTGGGTACACCTCTCCGGGTGCATCAATACATGCGGCTTCAGGTGACACTGCTTCTGCAGTTGAAGGTGTTCTTGATCTTGAAAAGCTCGAGGCGCCCCTTGAGAGTCGCCTTGGTATGCTGGTTTCTCAATTGAATCTTTCGCACCGTGCTGAGAATAGTTTGATTCGCAATGATATTACGACTCTCGGGCAGTTGGTTGTGAAGACTCGAGAAGAGGTTGCAAATTTGCAGAGTGCCGGTGAGACGACGCTGCAGGAAATCGAAGAGAAGCTAAAGGAACTCGGTGTTTCGTTTGGCATGGAGTCGGCAGGAATGCATTCCTGAGTTTCGGCAAGGCATATTTGAGTGATCGAAAGAAGAAAAGGTTGAACAATGCGTCATCGTCGCAAGGGCAGAGTGCTTGGTAGAAGTCCCTCTCACCAGCGGGCTATGCTTCGAAATCTTGCTTCCTCTCTTGTTCTTACGGAGCGAGAATTCGAGCCAGGTGAGCCCGGAGCTCCGAAAGTGCCTGGACGTATCGTGACAACTGTAGCGAAGGCGAAAGAAGTTCGCCCGTTGGTAGAACGATGTATTACGATAGCGAAGCGGGGGCTGCTGGCGGAAGAGGCAGCTGAAGCATTTGCAGTGTCCGCAGAGCGAGATACCGCAGAATGGAAAAAGTGGAGGCAAAGTGAGCAGTGGCAAAAGTGGGCTCAGGCTATGGCCCCTGCGGTTACTGCACGACGTCGGGTCCTGAGATTGCTCGGTGACAAGCAAGCAACTCGAATTCTCTTCAGCGAGGTGGCACCCCGGTTTGTTAGTCGTCCTGGTGGCTATACGCGCATTCTCAAGCTAGCAATGCCTCGTCTCGGTGATGCAGGTCCTCGGGCAATCCTTGAATTTGTAAGTGAATCTGTCTCAGCTGCGCCAGTTGCCCCCGAGCTCGAGGCAGTCAGCTCATAACCGAGTTTCTTACGAGCAAGACAGGGCTACTGACAGGTCCGCCCGGTCTAGACTTAACGCGTAAACTTGACTCGTGCGTGTTACTGGGAAAATATAGACTCATCTGACTGCGCGATTGTCTGGGATGGCCGTGAGGGTGCCGAATGATGATGCGGAAATGCCCAAAAAAATATAGCGGCTTCACGAGTCGAACTAAGGGGAGGCTCTATTTGGCTTCAATGGTGCTACTAGTGCTTTTATGCCACACCATGCCTCTCTATGCCGACAATTCATCAGCTATTCCACAGGTTGCATTCATTGATAGTCAGATTGAGACAGCTTGGGCTGACGCAGATATCAAGCCAGTGGATCAAGCTACGGATTCCGAATGGTGCCGCCGTGTTTACCTGGACCTTATCGGAAGAATTCCAGCCGTTGAAGAGGTGTTGCAGTACAAAAATGATAACAGTCGCAATAAGCAATCAGATCTTATTGATCGTCTCCTCGGTGAAGAATACACAGAGGAATATTCAAAGCACTGGGCGAATGTGTGGACAACAATACTTGTTGGCCGAGATGATGGCAATCGGATGATTGACCGAGATGGTATGCGGAAATACTTGCACTCCTCATGGGAGTCAAATATCCCTTACGATCAATTCGTCGAGGAGTTGCTTACCGCAACTGGAGATAATGCTACAAGGGAAGGAGCGATGTCATTTAATGGAGCCACTAATTTCCTGAGTGGAAAGCTCGCCGACGGAGGTTTACAGGCAACTGCTAAAACTGCGCAGATTTTCTTAGGGCTCCAGGTTCAATGTACCCAATGCCATAATCATCCTTTTAACAGTGGTGTAAAACAGAACCAGTTTTGGGAGTTGAATGCATTTTTCAGGCAGACCCGAGCTTTGCGGCGGTTTGACGGAGGGCGTCGTGTTGCGTGGATTGAACTTGTTGATGAAGACTTCGCTGGTCAGGGAGGTGATCCGGACGAAGCAGAGATTTTCTACGAACTGAGAAACGGTTTGGTTAAAGTTGCCTATCCTGTCTTTGTTGATGGGACTGAGATCTCACGAAGTGGACTCTTGCCGGGTGTGCTCGACGACGGAACGCCGTACGGCGTGAATCGTCGCAGGGAATTGGCTTCTTTGATTCGGTCAAATCCATTGTTCCCTAAAGCTATTGTGAATCGTATTTGGGCCTATTTTCTCGGGCATGGATTTACTGCACCAATAGATGATTTTGGTGCCCACAACCCACCAACGCACCCTGCGTTGCTTGATGGACTCTCTCAACGGTTCACTGAATACAGTTATGATCTTAAGTCATTGATGCGTTGGATTGTCCTGTCAAAACCATATAGCCTTTCCAGTCGTATGAAGAGGGGAAGTACAACAGATGCGCCAGACTCTGGTGAGCAACCACAATTCAGCCGTTTCTATGTCAGACAAATGGAGCCAGAGCAACTGTATGATTCTTTGCTTGTAGCTACCAAAGCAGACCAAAGCGAGTCTGCTGGTGGTCAAGATCGCTGGTTGTCACAATTTGTAATTGCGTTTGGTACAGATGAAGGTGATTCGAGTACAACATTTAATGGGACAATTCCGCAGATACTCATGTTGTTCAATGGTGATCTGATTCAGGCAGCCACATCACTCGACCAGGATGGATTTCTTGACCGAATAGTGGCAGCAGACCAAACAAATCGAGACAAGATAAATTCCCTGTATGTTGCCGCTCTTGCAAGGTGGCCATCATCGAGTGAACTGCGACATGCAAATCACTTGCTCCTTGCTCGCAAGGGACAGGTGAAAGAGGCATTGCAAGATATATGGTGGGCATTGCTGAACTCAAATGAATTTATTTTAAATCACTAATGAGGGCCGGTGGTGTATGTATAAGAAAAGTTATCACTCTGAAGCATGCGGGCAGAGGAGTCGCAGGCATTTTCTCTCACATCTCGGTGGATTGGCAGCGCTATCAACTCCCTTTACATCATTTACGAATTCGTTGCTTGCTAATGCCGAGGAGCTAAAAAAACAGCATAAGTCTGCGATCCTTCTGTGGATGGGTGGAGGTCCAAGCACCATGGATATCTGGGATCTCAAACCAGGTCAGGCAACAGGTGGACCATTTCAGCAGATTCCAACATCCGTTGACGGTATTGCGATCAGCGAACACATGCCAATGACAGCAAAGCAAATGCACCATCTAGCCATTGTTCGTTCGATGAGTACTCGTGAAGCTGATCATCAGAGAGGGCGTTACTACATGCATACCGGGTTTGTTCCAAATCCCAACGTGGAGCATCCTGGTTATGGGTCACTGATTGCCCATGAATTGGCAGCGGCAGTTCCATCGCTTGAAATTCCTCCTTTTGTTTCAGTTGGTGGTGGTAGTGTTGGTCCAGGTTTTCTCGGCACAACGTGGGCACCATTCGTTGTCAGTTCTCAGGGGGACGTGAAGAACCTCGAGTCACCAGTGTCTCAAGAGCGGCTCGTCAGTAGGCTGCAGATGCTCGCAGCTATTGAGAACCGATTTATTCAGGAAAGGAGAGGTCAGCTACCAGAGGATCACCGTGCAGTTGTTGGTAAGTCGGTTCAACTCATGTCGAGCAGCCAACTGGCGGCGTTTAAGGTGTCTGAGGAGCCAGTATCTGTGCGAGAGAGATACGGAGAGACGAATTTCGGACGAGGTTGTTTGATGGCTCGACGCCTGGTGGAAGTTGGAGTGCCTTTTGTTGAAGTCAATCTTGGTGGTTGGGATAACCACAGTAATATTTTTGGAACACTAGCTGACCAAAGATTGCCAAATCTCGATAGAGCTATGAGTGCATTGATCGCTGACCTTGCTGATCGAGGCATTTTAGATACCACCGCTGTCATTTGGATGGGTGAATTCGGAAGAACACCAACAATCAATGGAAACGGTGGCCGCGATCACTGGGCCCGAAGTTGGAGTGCTGTTGTTGGAGGGGTGGGCTTTAATCGCGGCATTGTAGTGGGGGAAACAAGTGCTGATGGTCGGGAGGTTTCCAGCGAACCGTATTCGTCTCAGGATTTAATGACTAGTGTTCTTAAAGCACTCGACATTTCTCTCGAGACGACATTTCGTGCAAAAAACGGTCGGCCAATGAAGATTGCAAATGGCGGCCAGGTTATTCCAGGTCTCTTCAGCTAAAAAAGTGGAAAACATCCTGAAATGAGGCCACGAAGTGGCTCAAGATCTCAGGCAGGCTAAACTTGTCGCGCAGGACTTGTTTTTCTGAAACTTTTATGAGGAATCCATGGCTGTTGATCTCGAACGTGAGAATTGGTCTGTTGCCGACTCTACAGATCTCTATGAAGTTACACGTTGGGGGAATGGTTATTTCTCTATTGCAGATAATGGCAATCTACTTGTTCATCCAGACAGAAATTCTCAGCGGCACGTTGATTTAAAAAAACTCATCGATCGACTCCAGGTACGAGGTATTGATCTCCCGATCCTGCTGCGATTCGGGGAGATTCTGCAGCATAGGCTTCAAGAAATTCATCAAGCCTTTTCCTCTTCAATGAAGGAAAGTAGCTACCGTGGTGACTACTGCTGTATCTACCCGATTAAAGTGAATCAGCAGCGACAGGTTGTCGAAGAAGTCTTGCGATTTGGTCGTCCATACCAATTCGGGCTCGAGGCAGGTAGTAAGCCAGAGTTGCTTGCGGTTATCGCTTTAGCAGACAATGAAACCCCAATTATTTGTAACGGATTTAAGGACGCAGAATTTATAGAGATGGTCATGCTTGCCCAAAAAATTGGGCGCAACATCATTCCAGTAGTGGAGAGGTTCTCTGAACTTGTACAACTCCTGGACTGTGCTGAAAGAATTGGTGTTCGGCCGAATATTGGGATGCGAATGAAGCTGGCGACCAGAGGAAGTGGTCGATGGCATGCCTCTGCTGGGTTTCGGAGTAAATTTGGATTAAGTGTCTCGGAGCTTATGAAGGGAGTAGATCTCCTGGCTGACCGTGATATGAGTGACTGTTTTCAGTTGTTGCACTTTCATCAAGGCAGTCAGATAACAAATATTCGACACATTAAAGCAGCACTGAATGAGTCGGCTCGCGTGTATGTTGAACTTGTAAAACGTGGTGCGGGTTTGAAATTCCTCGATGTTGGCGGCGGCTTAGGTGTTGACTATGACGGGTCGCAAACAAATTTTGAATCAAGTGTTAACTACAGTCTTCAAGAGTACGCGAATGATGTTGTCTCTCATATTCAGAATGTTTGCGACGACGCGGGAGTCGAACACCCGACCATAATGTCAGAAAGTGGGCGGGCCGTGGTTGCATACCACAGCATGCTGGTGTTCAGTGTTCTGGGTGTTTCGGAACAAGCAGGCCATGAACACATTGGGCAGCCATCGGCGAAATTAGAGCAGCCTGTGCAGGATCTTCTTGAGACTCTTGAAGGCCTTACTGTCAGGAATTTACTTGAGTCATACCATGATGCTCAGCAATCACTCGATACCGCAATGAATTTGTTCGCAAGTGGTTATTTGCCACTCGATCAGCGAGCAATTGTGGAACAAGTTTATTGGTCGATTTGCCAAAAGATTAACAAGCTTGCGAAACAGCTCGAATATGTTCCAGAAGAAATTGAGGCAATTTCACCAAGTCTTTGTGATACGTACTTCTGTAATTTTTCATTGTTTCAGTCAATTCCTGATTCGTGGGCCATAAAGCAACTTTTCCCTCTGATGCCGATTCACCGGCTGCATGAACGTCCTGATTGCTCGGCAGTGCTTGGAGACGTGACCTGCGATTCTGATGGCAAGATTGAGCAGTTTATAGATCGTCGTGATGTGAAGCGGTCGCTTCCCTTGCACTCGCTCAGGAATGAGCCGTATTATCTTGGTGCTTTTCTTGTCGGTGCGTAC
>PVBE012775106.1_pt1 | contig 10413 bp, 9 predicted proteins | sample 1631181 | NCBI WGS metagenome assembly PVBE01 (sample SAMN08397723, study PRJNA350692) | Marine metagenome, whole genome shotgun sequencing project. | isolation source: water | place: Pacific Ocean | collected 2012-04 | reverse complement strand
TAGCTCAGCAGAGTTAACATAACGTCTGTTATCGGACCTATACGCCGGCTTCGGCGGGAAGCTCAATGCCTTTGAACTGATGAAGTCGATGATCGAGTCGGGTGCGGCTGCAGTTCACTTCGAGGACCAGTTGGCCGCGTAGAAGAAGTGCGGTCACCTGGGCGGCAAGGTGCTTGTCCCGACGAGGCAGTTCATCAACACGCTGGTCGCTGCCCGCCTGGCGGCCGACGTACAGGGTGTTCCCACTCTGCTCATCGCCCGTACCGATGCGGACAGTGCTCGGTTGCTCACCGCGGATGTGGATGAGAGAGATATGCCGTTCATCGAAGGCGAACGAACCCCTGAGGGCTTCTTCCGAATCTCTGGTGGCCTCGACATGGCCATTGCTCGCGGGCTGGCCTATGCCCCCTACGCCGATCTCATCTGGTGTGAGACCTCGACGCCTTCACTCGACGAGGCGCGTCGCTTTGCACAAGCGATCCACGCGGAGTTCCCCGGCAAGCCCCTCGCCTACAACTGCTCACCTTCGTTCAACTGGAAGAAGAACCTCTCTGAGGAAGACATTGCGTCCTTCCAGGTGGAGCTGGGCAAGCTCGGCTATCGCTACCAGTTCGTCACTCTGGCGGGCTTCCATTCGCTGAACCTGTCGATGTACGAGCTGTCCGCGGACTACTCGACTCGCGGCATGGCTGCCTACTCTGAGCTGCAGGAACGAGAGTTCGCTGCGCAGAGTCGCGGCTACAGCGCTGTGCGCCACCAGCACGAAGTGGGAACCGGCTACTTCGACCAGGTGGCCCAGGTTATTTCCGGCGGGGTGGCTTCCACCCTCGCCCTCGTTGAGTCCACCGAGAAGCAGCAATTTTGAGCCAACGATAACCCCGCCGGGCTCTCCGGCGGGTCAAGAGGAGAAGCAATGTCCCAACGCGTCATGAAGTTTGCGGCCGCTGTAACACCCATATCAACCCCGCAGTCCTCTGAGCCAGATCCCGGTACCAGTCAGGTGAACAGGGAAGGTTATCTGGACAAGGCCCTGGACCTGGCGAAGGTCGAGAAGTTCGAGGATGCCGTGGAGCTCTGGAAGGTCTACGGCGAGAGCTGAGCCCCAGCTAGTATCCCAGCCGGTTTGATGGGGCCACTCATTGTGGCTTGCATCGGGCGGTGTTCGAGTGCCGGCTGGGTCGTCACAAGGCGCTGGATGGTTGCCCGGGCGCAGCTTCCAGGACCCAAGCCGGGTCGGGCTCTATGGATGGGATTCCTTGCGGCCAAAAAGCTCGACGTCGTTCACGCGGAGCCTTTTCATCTTGTCGTAGAGAGCGCGAGGGGAAATGCCAAGGGCGACGGCGGTGTGGCTTCGATGGCCACCGTGTCGTTGCAGGGTCTTCACCAGGATGTCCCGCTCAACCTCGAGAAGCGTCCAGCCCTCATAGGGATACGGTGCATCCTCTGGGAGCAGAACCGTCGGTGCCACGATCGCGTTGCGTAGGGCTACCGGGAGAAAGCGCGCTTCGAGTTCAGGGCCTCGGCTCATGCCGCATACGGATCGAATTACATTCTTGAGTTCTCGCACGTTGCCAGGCCACGAATAGCTGCGAAAGGCTGCCCACCAGGCCTTGGGCAGAACCTGTGCGGGGCTCTGCGCGGCCAGGAAGTCCTCAATGAGCAGGGGGAGGTCTGCAGGGCGGTTGCGTAGCGATGGGATCTGGATCACGAAGCCTACCAGGCGATGGTAGAGGTCCTCCCGGAAGCGGCCTTCCTCGACGGCGGCTCCCAGGTCTCGGTGTGTGGCACAGACGATGCGGGTGTCGATTTGTATGCTCTCGTTGCTCCCCAGGGGACGAACCAGGCCATCCTCCAGGAAGCGGAGCAAGCTCGGTTGGACCGCCAGCGGCATGTCACCGATCTCATCGAGAAAGAGGGTTCCCCCGCAGGCTGCATGGATCAGCCCTTTGCGTCGCTCACTGGCACCGGTGAACGCGCCTGGTAGGTGACCGAACAACTCCGAAGCCACCAGACTAGGGGTAAGAGTGGTGACGTTGACGGCAACCATGGGGCCAGCACATCTGCTCGATGCCCGGTGGATGAGTCGCGCAAGGAGCTCCTTGCCGGTGCCGGATTCCCCGTGCAGGAGCACAGAGATCTCGGTGGTTGCCGCCCGCTTGGCCTGATCCAGCGCATCGACAGACGATGGGTCGACGCCCAGCCAGCGGTTCTCGCGCGGCTGCTCTTGAGGTTGTTGGTCGCCTCGAACCCGGCTCGTCGGTAGCTGTCCCTCGGGCTTGGAGTCTCGCTGGAGATCCTGGACCTGCTGACGGAGTTCCTCGTTGGTGGCGCGGAATCTGCTGAGCCACTCTGCTTTCTCCAGCAGAAGTCCGACCTGTGCTGCGCACGGTACGAGCAGGGAGATCAGTCCGGGGGCGAAGCGTTCGTTGTCGCTTCGGCCGAGCACCAGCGCTCCGCGTCGTTTCTGCCGACTTGGGTCACGACGACTGCCGCCACCACTCGCGGGAAGTGGGATCGTGATCAAGGAACAGATGTCGCCAGGTACCGGCCAGTCCAGGGCAGCGCTGTCCTCGCACAGCGCTCCGGGTCCTCTTAATCGAGCTTCGCTGGGAAGGAACCAACGCTGAACCGGCTCGGAAGGTGTGGCGATCGCCTCCGAGGTTGCCAGCCACTCGGGTCGTCCGGACAAGCTCTTGTGGATCAAGAGGTCACCTTGTCGCGGGCCCTGGTAGGCGAGGCAGAGCCAATCGAAAGGTGCCAGCCGAAGTAGGCCGTTGGCCACGGCTTGAAATGTGGATGGGAGGTCGACGCCTCTGCTGAGGTCCAGCAGGACTCCGACCAGGGTCCGATAGTCGCTGTCCTGGGCAGGCAAGGGAATGACAGTTGACGAGAGCTTGGTCGCGGGTTGTGAGCGCATGAACATCATTTAAGCGCGGCGATGTTGCGGAAGGATGACGTTGATCGTCACATCGCCACAACAAGTTCGGCAGTTTCTGCCGTACAAACCGACTTCCGCCGGAGCGAGTCATTATCGTCACAACGAGCTGATTTTACAGCATAAATAGACCATCTTCAGGAGTGGCACGGGCCTTGCTTCTGGAAGCCTTCGCACACTTCGGAGGTCTCTGCATGCAGTACAAGTCGTTCTGGTTGGTTGGTTCGCTCGTGTCGGTCGCCCATCTGGGAGGCTGCTATACACACGAGCAGGTCTTTGGCGCTGGAGAGGTCGAGTTGGGCGAGTACGTCGTCGGCCTCGATGCTTCGACGAGCGAGGCTGAACTGGTCCGCCTGGCTGAGGCCAAAGGTCTGGTACTGCTGGACTATCGGCCAGGAGAGAAACTCGCCGTTCTTGGTGACCCGAACCACACCACGACTCTCGAGATGCTGGAGCAACTGCGGAGCTCCGAGCACACTTCTTATGCCGAGCCACAGTTCATCTATCGCGCCTACGCCCCTCCCGATGACTACGGTGAGTACCTCTGGGGCCTTCAGAACACGGGGCTCGCAGGGGGAGTTGTCGGCGCAGATGTCTCGGCCTTTGATGCTTGGGAACGAGCGACGGGCGAGGGCGTCGTCGTGGCGGTCATGGATACAGGGGTGGACAGCAACCACCCCGATCTCTTCGACAACATGTGGCGCAATCCTGGTGAGGTAGCCGGTAACGGCATAGACGACGACGGCAATGGCTACGTGGATGACGTCCATGGTTATGACTTTGTCGACCGCGATGGCGTTGCTGAAGACAACTGGGGTCATGGGACCCACGTCGCGGGCATCGCGGCGGCTGTGGGCAACGATGGCTATGGAGTGCCAGGACTCGCGTACCAGGCTCAGGTCATGGCGCTCAAGTTCCTCGACGTGGACGGTGGCGGATATGCCTCGCAGGGCGCTGCTGCGATCCGCTATGCGGTCGACCAGGGTGCCGATGTGATCAACATGTCGTTCGGTGGGCCCGGGTACTCGTATGCCATGCGAGATGCCATCGAGTACGCCCACGAGCATGGTGTGATGGTCTCTGCAGCTGCTGGCAATGAGAGCAGCGATAACGATTCGAGGCCTTCCTATCCTGCGAGCTATGAGCTGGAGAATGTAATCTCGGTCGCCGCCACTGACCGCAGGGATCGGCTGAGCAGCTTCTCGAACTACGGCGACTCGGTCGCTCTGGCTGCTCCCGGTAGCGACATCGTCTCAACCTGGCCGGGAGAAGACTGGAAATACCTGTCTGGAACTTCGATGGCAGCACCCTTCGTCGCGGGCGCCATCGCGCTGCTGCGAGAACTCGCTCCGCAGCACTCGGTCAGTGATCTACGCAGGGCGCTTCTGGAGACGGTGCAGGAACTGCCGGAGAACCCTGACATGGTGGCGAGTGGAGGTCGCCTCGACACCGCTGCATCGCTCTCCTGGTTGGCAGAGGAGCTTGGTGTTGGGGGCGAGTCCGATGCACCGTCCGGGCCTGTTGAGGACGAAGCACCCATCGACTGGATCTGGGTGCCCCATGTCATTCAATCGAGCCATCCTTATACCAACCAGCTGGACAAGGAGTGGCTGGTTGAGGCTCCCGCCAATGCGAGGGAATTGAGGCTCCATTTCGAGTCGATTGATATCGAAGAGGACTACGACTGGCTACGACTCTCTACTACCGGGGGCGTTGAGTTGACCTCGTGGACCGGGGACTGGGCGGAGGTGGTCTCCGAGCCCCTCCCGTACCGCAGCATCGTGGTCAATCTGGAGACGGACTATTCGGTGACGGATTGGGGCTTTGTCCTGAGCGGTTATTCCTGGCGCTAGTTCCGAAGAGGAACGTGCGCTGTTCGAGAGACTGATCGCGCGTCAGCTGCGCGTTGTGATGTTGTTGTGATCTTTTCACATGCGTACATCATGGCCGCAACATCCTCCTGTCACAGTTGAGCATTCGAATCTGAGAAGGAGGTCAGAGATGGTGTTCTCGAAAAGCCATGTTCAGACCTTTGTGGCAGTCCTGGCGGGCCTGACATTCGTGGGCTGCGGATTCCCCAGCGACATTATCGGTTCCGTGGATGACTTGACCAGCGGCGGGGATGACATCTTCGGCGGCTCTTCATCACCAGAAGGTGGATCGGGCTCTGGGGCCGGAGCTGGCACCGGTTCGGGTCTTGCGAGCTGTGCGCCGGTCGCTGAGCTCGCTTGTGGTTCTCACGCGGTGGGTGACACGTCGGACTTCAACAGTGGCGCCACGGACGTGCTCGACTCGTATCCAATCGCTGTCGGCAACTACGATGCACCTGAGGTCACTTACAGCTTCAAGGCGAGCACAGACGGTCTCGTGTCTTTTCAGTTCGTCGATCCCGATCCCACGGCGGTAGATCACGACATCGTCCTGCTCTTTGGCGACATCGGCTGCAATGTGGACTCTGCGATTGAGCGTGGCCACAGCTCGTTGAGCTTCATGGCCGAGGCCGGTGAGGAGTACTACCTGGTAGTAGACGGCTACGACGGAGACGAGGGTGCCTACGAGGTCGCAGTGGAGTGTGACGCCAGTAGTTCTTCTTCAACCTCCAGCCCAGATCCTGCCATCTACGGAGAGTGCCTGTTTGGTTGGACGAGCAGCGACATGGACTCGGCGCCGCACCTGCAGATCGCTCAGATTGGACAGTATCTAGAGGCATCTCTGGTGCCGCCGCTGGTCGCACAGCAGCTGGTGCAAGGCATCCAGCAAGATGGCTGGGCGAGCGTGAGCACCATCGATGACATCTTCGAATTCGTCGACCCAGACGGAGTCTATGTGCGCTCCGTGTTGGACTCGTTGAGTGGCGACCGCTTTACCTGGCTTCGCTTCTTCGCAGGCGACACCGAGGTGGGATACATCTTCCGTGAGGGTGGCCTCGAGCAGGCTGCGCTGGTCAGCGATGGCGATGTCAATGAGTGCATCGTGCAGGGCATCAGCAGTCCGAGTGGTACGGGGAGCCCGGACCCTGGCAGCAGCGGTGGAAGCTCCTCGGGTGGCGGCTCGGGATCTCTGGATGCAGGCCAGGTTGAGTGGAGCCCCATGGACATCAGCGGCTGGCCGGTGACGGCAAATCTCAGCTCAGTAGACCTCTCGGGCGGTCAGATCTGCCTGGAGTATGACAAGAAGGACGTGTGGCCGATTACTCATGTTGGATCAGCCAACGTCGAGGTCGTGGCTAATCCCTGGGTTATCGCTGAGGACAATGGCCAGTGGTATGGCCGCACCTTCGAGTGGATGCGACCCGGTCAGACCTGCAAGAACCGGTCGTCGGTGGCTGGAGACCACACGGGGGCCTGGCCCTTCGCTCCTGGTGAGAGCTTCCAGCCTACTCCCGGGGTGACCTACTACTTCATGGTCTCTGCTCCGGCACGCTTCGGCTCGGTGATGACCGTGGCTGAGCGCAGCAACCTCGTCCCAGTCGTCTGGAACTGAATGTTGCGCCTGGCGATTGAAAAGATGATGACGCGCCTGCTCCCAGCCCTCTTGTGTCTCCTGGCTCTCGGTGTCGCCTGTAGTGATAACTCTCTACTTAAGAGGGGGAATGGGGACTACCTCGTTGACGACCCGAGTGACGACGACGATGACGACACGTCGGTCGTCTCAGATGACGATGACGGCACCCCGTACGACGAGGAGCCGCCCCGTTGGCTGGACGACTGTCCCCCAGAAGCGGTCCAGGCCACGGGCTTCTTTGGACCGGATGGTGAAGACGAGATCTATGTTCTCGCCAACGGTCAGACGGAGAGTACTGGCACGCTCGTTGTCGCGGCAGCGGGGACCTACGCGGTCTATGACACCGACGTCTATGAGAGTGGGGCCAGTCAGATCAATGAGAGCGGCTATCTGAGAATCCGCAACGAACAGAACCAGGACGGCCTCCCTATCTGGGGTAACTGTGAGTCTGAGTACATCGTTCAGGACGGTGATAATGATGGTGGCGCGCCCGCACCGCTGATCTATCTGGGAAGCTTTCAGCTGACCGAGGGTGAGAATGCTCTGACCCTGCACCATTTCTGTCCGCTGTTTCGGCAGGGACTCTGTGAGGGCTATCACATCGGTGAGTCTGCCGGAGACAACAGCTGCCTCGGTAACGGGGGCAACTCCCTGCACCTGACCGCCGGGGGCATCTGCCTGGTGCCCCGCTAGCTCCCAGGAGAGCCCCCGACACAGCCACCTGCTAGGCTCGGGTCCTGCATGGGGGTGTTCGTAAAGATGTACTGGTTTGGCTCTTTCCTTCTTACCTGTCTGCTACTCACCGCGCCTTGTGGTTGCCGTGGCAACGATGACGACAGCGCAGCGGGTGACGATGACGACAGCGCAGTAGGCGATGACCACGACAGCACGCCCCCTGAGTTCAGTACTGCAATCAACGTCATCCTGCTGGCCGTGAACTACGTAGGCGGAAGCAACGCGTGGCACGCTGGCGAGCAGGTCCAAATCGAGCTCGAGATTGAGAACGCCGGGCCTCTCGACGCCTTCAATTATCCTCAGGTTCATCTGTCTGCTGCTGCGGTTCCCGGCACGGTCAATCCACCGGCTGCCGAAGAGACGTTCTTTGGCGTCTCGATGGAGAATCCTATGAACTGGTCCCTCACTTTCGAGGCGGATGAGAGTGCCGCAGCCCAGATCGTCGAGTTCACCTCGGTCGTCGTCCCGATGAACCCGGAATGCGGTGAAGACGAGTACTCCCCCTGTTATGAAAGCGAGCCCCTTATCTTCGAAGTCGCAATCGAGTAGTCTAGAGCTACAGGTCGCCTGGCCTGGGGTTGTTTGCTCTGGGAGGTAGGGCGAAGGTCTGAGTCATGCCATGCTCCCCGATGATGATGAACACCACTTACCCGCAGATCCGTCCACTGCTTGGGGTCCTGCTGTTCGCATCTCTTGCGACGGGCTGTGCGACCTTTCCCAACGCTCGCCCCCTTGAGCCGGGGGCTCATGAGATAGGCATCTCTGTCGGCGGGCCTGTAGTGAGCCTCGGAGCCCCCATCGCTCTACCGAACATGAATCTGCAGGCCCGACATGGCCTGGTGAAGAAGTGGGAGCGCCCCCTCGATATAACCTATGGGCTCAACCTGATTGCTCTGCCCTTTGGTCTGCTTCAGGGGCACGTCGGGCTCTCGTACCTGATGCTGCCTCAGAGCGGACCAGTGCCCGCGCTCAGCGTGTCGGTCAAGCAGTTCCTGGCGACCAATGCACCTGGTCTGCCTAACAAGCCGAACGCCGAGCTGGCGGGCTGGACCGCAAACCAACTTGATCTGTACATGTCGTGGGAGATCAAACGGCAATTGTTCTACACCGGTCTGACCCAATACACCGACTTCGGAAACCCCAACCTGACCCTGACTCCTTCGTTTGGAGTGGTCCTAGACACGACCCCCAAGACCTACGGGGGCTTGATGTTCCATTTTGACTTCCGTTGGTATGCGATGACCCAGAAGAATCCGTACGACGCGGTTCGATGGGTGCCTGAATCTGTTGGAGCGCTGGGCTTCGGTGGGGGGATGTCCTTTGTGATTCCACCTCGAGAGAGGGCTCCGAGCAATCCTGCGGAAGAACCTGCGCCACAAGAAGACCCGGCACCTGCTCAAGAGACTGATCCCGTGGAGGAGGGGAGATGAGAGATCGTTCACGCCTTTCGTTGTTGTTCGTGGCACTTCTGGTCGCCTCGGTGGGCACGGGATGTCTTGATCTGGATAGCTTCGTACACAACCCGGTGCCCTGCTCTACGGTCAGCACCGAGACCTGTGAGGACAAGGCGGATACTCCCTTTGACCAGGTCTGCGTCCCTTGTAACGAGGAATACAGCTGGATACGAGACTACGAGTGGCTCGACGGCACGCTGGATGAGGGCACTCCTTCGGTCCGAGCGGTGGCTACTGAGGTTTCGCGCAGCACGCTGAGCTCGGACGACGGTGAGGCTCAGCTGGATGTCTACTTCATCCCCAGTCATGGTGAAGTCGCCGAACTGGCCGGTGTCACGGTGCTCTACAACCACGGTAACTACGCGGGTATCGAGCACTATCAGCCGAGGCTGCGCTTCTTGCACGAGGCCGGCTACAACGTCATGGCCTGGGACTACCGAGGCTACGGCAAGAGCATGCCCGAGGCTGCTCCCAGCCCCGAGCAGTTCGTCGCCGATGCCCGCACCATGGGTGGCTACGCTGCAGGCGTGGTGCCTGACCCGGATCGCATCGTCGTCTATGCGAACTCGCTGGGAGGCGTCCCCGCCGTTGAGATGGCCCTCGCATCTCGTCCCTGTGCCTTGATGCTTGAGGCGCCGTTCACCTCGATGTCTCGTATCAGCGCTTCGAACTCGGGCACTTCGTTTTCAGAGTCGTTCTTCTCACAGAACCTGTTCGACAACGTCTCTAAGCTCGATGGCTATGAGGGAGCGGCGCTGATCATGATCGGTGAATGGGACAACAAGTTCCCGGTCGCGGATCAGCAGGCAATGTACGACGGAATCGTTGGCGAAAAGGAGCTCTGGGTGGTTCCGGAGGCAAGGCATGGAATAACCAACGTGGGCGTTCCCGAGGCGGGGCTGAGTCCGTACTTCGAGACGATGCTCAGCTTCTTAGAGGAGAAGGCTCCTACTTGCCTCATCGAAGCTGCCGGGGACGACGATGATTCCGCCGGGGATGACGACGACTCTGCTGGCCAGAGAGAGGGCTGAGAAGAACTCAGTAGCTGGAGCGTCGTCGGCGAGCCAGGGCGAGCATCGCGATCAACATGAGCGGTGACAGCGAGGACCGGGAAGCACCCCACAAGCTGGCCTGACACGAGCAGTCCATCGCAGCGCTCGCACAGGGCAGCTCCTCGCCTTCTTCAGCCACCTCTCCGCCCGCTGCGTTGGCTTCGCCGTCACAGTCGTTGTCCTGGCCGTCGCATAGCTCATCACCTCCTGGGGTGTTGGCTGGGTCGGCATCGTCGCAGTCTTCGCACGCTGGTGATCCGTCGCCGTCGCCATCGTCCTCGCCGCCAGCGGTCTGGCTCTCCACATCGCAGTCGTTGTCGAAGCCGTCGCAGATCTCAATCGCTCCCGGAGTGTTCGCTGCATCCTCGTCATCGCAGTCTGCACATGCTGGCGAGCCGTCACCGTCGACGTCCGCTTCGCCACCCTCTGCGTTCGCTTCTCCATCGCAGTCGTTGTCCTGACCGTCGCAGATCTCGACGCCGCCCGGCGCATTGGCTGCATCTTCGTCGTCGCAGTCCTCGCATGAGACCGAGTCATCGCCGTCGAGATCGACCTCGCCAGCGGCGTCGAAGTTTGCTTCTCCATCGCAGTCGTTATCCAGACCGTCACAGATCTCAACTCCGCCGGGCAGGCTTGAGGCGTCAGCAGGTGCGCAGTCCTCGCCGTCTGCAGTGCCATCGTCATCGCTGTCCTCGTCGAGGTAGTTGGGTGTCCCGTCGCCGTCGCTGTCGTC
>PVBE012737530.1_pt1 | contig 10414 bp, 12 predicted proteins | sample 1631181 | NCBI WGS metagenome assembly PVBE01 (sample SAMN08397723, study PRJNA350692) | Marine metagenome, whole genome shotgun sequencing project. | isolation source: water | place: Pacific Ocean | collected 2012-04 | reverse complement strand
TCGACTTGCCGGCCCCGTTGTCACCGACCAGGGCGAGCACCTGGCCCGCATAGGCGGCGAGCGAAGCGTCGACCAGCGCGTTGACGTGCCCGAACGATTTCGACGCGTCCGACAGTTCGAGCGTCGGATTCATCACAGACGCGCCACAGGTCTACTCGGGCAGATTGTCCTTCGTAATCAGCTCGACCCCGGCGTCCACGAACTTCGGCTGCTCGATACCGTTGATGGCCTCGATCACCCGCGTCACCGTGCCTTTGCCCCAAACTTCGCCGTCGAGGACGGCGTCGAAGAAGTTCTGGTTCAGGGTTCCCGTGATCCAGCCATCGCGGATCGCCTGCAGCGTCGCCGCCTGGGCGTCGACCGCCAGGACCTGGATCTCGCCCGGCTTCTTGCCGGCCTCGGCGAAGGCCGAGGGCACCGCGCCCGGCGCCGCCCCCTCGATGATCCACACGTAGTTCATCTCGGGGTAGGCGGCGATCATGGCCCCGAACTTCTGGGCGGCGATCCCGGCATCGCTGTTGTCGGCCTCCCAGGTGCACTCCTTGATTCCCGGGTACTTTTCCGCGATCTGGGCACGGAAGCCCTCGACTTGTTTGACCTGATTGGGGGTCGTCTGGTCGGTCCCGAGAATCCCGACGCAGGCGTTGCCACCGGTCTGCTCGGCGATGACGTCGGCCGACATCCGGCCGTAGGCGTCGTTGCCGGTGCCCATCGAGAAGGTCGCGTTGTCGTCCACGCAGGCAACCGAGGCGACGATGATGCCCTTCGATTTGGCTTCGTCGATCACCGCCTTGAACGCCGCCGGATCGAGCGGGCAGGTGATGATCGCATCGGCGTCATCGGCGATCGCCTGTTCGATCTGACTGATCATGGCCGGAATGTCGATCAGGTTGGGGCCGGTGACGGTCGCCTTGTAGCCCATCTCGTCCGCCGCCTCCTCGAACAATCGGGCCGAACGTCCCCAGTCAGGCGTGCTCGGCAGCGGGTTTACGTACCAGATGTTGTATTTCTCTGCCGCCTCTGTAGCCACTGGCGAGAGCGCCAAGCCGAGCGCCGCGAAGACAACCGATAGCAGACCAATAAACCGCAATTTCATGACATCCTCCTAATTGTTGGCCAGCCGCAACCGGGCCGATCTCCAGATTCTACAATGCGGCTGGACGCTCTAGCAAGTTTGCCCCTTCAGGCGGTGTTCCGGTACCGGTGGGCGAGCGCCGTATCGAACATGGCGACGACGTTCTCGGGCGGTACCTCGACCTGAACATTGTGCACGCTGCCGAGGACCAAACCGCCGCCCTTGCCCAGTAGGTTCGCGATCCGCCGCGTTTCCGCCGCGACCTCGTCCGCGCTGCCATAGGGGAGGAGCCTTTGCGTGTCGATCCCGCCCCAGAAAGCGATGCGCGCACCGAACTCTTGCTTGAGCCGCTCCGGCTCCATGCCGGCTGCGTTGACCTGGACCGGGTTTAGGGCATCGACGCCGATCTCGATCAGGTCGTCAACGAACTCGGAGACGGCGCCGCAGCTGTGAAACAGGATCTTCACCCCGGCCGCGGCCTTGATCTCCTCGATGGCCTGGCGATGGCGCGGCTTTATCAACTCGCGATAGAGCTCGGGATTGAACAACGGTCCCTGCTGTGAGCCCAGGTCGTCATTGACCCACACCACGTCGACGTCGTGGCCCATCGCCTCGAGCGCATTGCGGACAATGCGGATCCACCAATCGTTGGCCATGTCCATCATTCGCAGCGAGAACTCGCGGTGCTTGTAGAGGTCTTTCAACCAATCCCCGAAGCCGCGGATGACCTGGCCCTGAGATGCACACGCGGGGGGCGTGCGCAGGACGATGGCGCAGCCGGTTGCGCGCGCCGCTTGGGCGCGTTCGCGCAAGCCGCGGAAGTACTCGGGGTTGTTGGCATTGGGTGGCTCGAAGCTCTCCAGCGCCTCAATGTCCGGTTCCTTGCCATAGAAGGGGCCATCCACGGGCATGGCGTGGCGGTCTGGCGCCCTTTGCCAGATCACGCCCCAATCGTCGCGGTAGGCGTTCTCGCGGACCTTCGGTGCGTCAACGCCAAAGGCGAGGCATCGGGCGTCCACCTCGAAGCGCTTCACCACCGAATCGTCCGGAGCCGCGGTCTGGAATATCTCCGACATCACCACGGTCTCGTGCTCGAGACCGAGGTATTCCTTCAGCCGCTGGTAGGCGGGCAGCGTTGCCGTAGTGGCCCCGGTGCTACCGAAGTCGATGGCGACGCGGTCCGCCTCTTCATGATTGAGCGCCGCGAGAACCCTGTCTCTGTGTGTCCAGCTCATCGCCATGCATCGTCCACAACTCCGCGGGCGCTCATGTTTACCAGCCGCGCGATGCCGCTACTTGATCCAGATCAATAGCCCGCCCATGGGCCTAGGGCAGTCCGGATGTAACGCCGAGCGCGGCGGCGATTTCGTCGAGGATGGTGGGATCGTCGATGGTGGCCGGCGCGGTGTAGGGCTCGCCGTCGGCGATCTTGCGCATGGTGCCGCGCAGCACCTTGCCCGAGCGGGTTTTGGGGAGCCGCGGCACGACGGTGACGAGCTTGGGCGTGGCGATGGGGCCAATGCGCTCGCGCACCATGGCGATAAGTTCGGCGGTAAGTTCGTCGTGAGGCGTATCGATGCCCGCCTTGAGGACGGCGAAGCCGACCGGTACCTGACCCTTGATCGAATCGGCAGCGCCGATGACGGCGCACTCTGCGACCGCGGGGTGCGCGGCGAAAATTTCTTCGAGCCTGCCGGTGGACAGCCGGTGGCCGGCGACGTTGATGATGTCGTCGGTGCGGCCCATGACGTAGAGGTACCCCTCGGCGTCGATGTGGCCGGCGTCAGCGGTGGTGTAATAACCGGGGAACGCCGAGAGATAGGACTCGATGTAGCCCGCATCGTTATTCCACAGGCTCGGCAGGCAACCAGGTGGCAGCGGCAGCTTCAAGACGATGGCGCCGCTCTCGCCGGGCGCCGCCTCCTGGCCGGCGCCGTCCACGACGCGCACGTCATAGCCGGGAACCGCCTTGGTCGGCGAACCGTATTTGACCGGCAGCGCGCCGAGGCCGACGCAGTTGGCGGCGATGGGCCACGCGGTCTCGGTCTGCCACCAGTGGTCGATCACCGGCTTGGCGAGATGGCGCTCGGCCCACTGGATGGTGTCGGGATCGGCGCGCTCGCCAGCCAGGAACAGCGTGCGGAAGCCCGAGAGGTCGTGGCCGCGTAGGTATTCGGCGTGGGGGTCCTCGCGCTTGATGGCGCGGAAGGCGGTGGGCGCGGTGAACAGTGCGGCCACGCCGTGCTCGGCGATCACCCGCCAGAAGGCGCCGGGATCGGGCGTGCCCACCGGCTTGCCCTCGTAGAGCACCGTGGTGCAGCCGTGCAGGAGCGGGGCGTAGACGATGTAGGAATGACCGACCACCCAGCCGATGTCCGAGGCCGCCCAATAGGTCTCGCCGGGCTCGATGCCGTAGATGTTCGACATCGACCACTGGAGCGCCACCATGTGGCCGGCGTTGTCGCGCACCACACCTTTGGGCACCCCGGTGGTGCCCGAGGTGTAAAGGATGTAGAGCGGATCGGTGGCCGCCACGGGCACACACTCGGCCGGCGCCGCGGCGGCGGCCAGTTCGTTCCAGTCGACATCGCGGCCGGCAACCAGCGCCGCGGTTTCCTGCGGGCGCTGAAGGATGACGCAGGTCTCGGGCTTGCTTCGCGCCATCTCGATCGCTTGGTCGAGCAGCGGCTTGTAGAGGACCACTCGGCCCGGCTCGAGACCGCACGAGGCGGCGAGCACGACCTTGGGCTTGGTGTCGTCGAGGCGCACCGCGAGCTCCTTGGCCGCGAAGCCGCCGAAGACCACCGAGTGGATGGCGCCGATCCGGGCGCAGGCAAGCATGGCGATCACGGCCTCGGGCACCATCGGCATGTAGATCACGACGCGGTCCCCCTTGACGACCCCGAGCGAGGCGAGCGCACCGGCGAAGCGCGCGGTTTGATCGCGCAGCTCGCGGTAGCTCAGCCGCGCGACGGTTGCCGTGATGGGGCTATCGTAGATCAGCGCCGGCTGTTCGGCGCGCCCGCCCTCGACGTGGCGGTCGAGCGCGTTGTGGCAGGTGTTCACGAGACCGCCGCCGAACCACGAATAAAGCGGCGCGCGCGAGTTATCGAGGACGGTGTCCCAGCACCGGTACCAATCGATCGCTTGCGCCGCCTCGGCCCAGAACGCCTCCGGGTCGCGCGACCAATCTGCGTAGACCTCGTCGTAGCGGCTGGTCACGCGTGCCTCCCCCGGCGCTAGCCGGTGGAGACCCTAGCGTGAAAGCGGGGTGCGATCAAAAAGCGGTCGTCAGGTTCCGGTGTGCCCGGAGGGGTCGCGGCGGTTCGACAGCTCTTCGAGCTGGGCGACCATTTGCTCCAGAGTTTCGCGGTCGTAACGGACCTTTTCCTGAGCCGGCAGGTTGCGCCGATGGTGCTCGACCGCCTTCATCAGCTGTTCGGCGACATTGCTCTCAGGATCGAACATCGGCTCCTCGTCACGCCGATCCGTACGGCGCGAACGAGTATGGACTCAAAAAGGTTGAGGAAACGTGAGTCCGCTGGCATTCCTATTCGGCCGCGGCCTTTTCCTCGGCCTCTATGGTTTGCCAGCGCGCGCGGATCAGGTCCTTGAGCATCTGCGCTTCCTCCCAGCGGTCGGAGAGCTCGTAGCCGTCGGGGCCGGTCATCGCGTATTCCTTGGGCCCGAGCTCGCAGGTGAAGGCGATATTCGCATTCGCGGGCGCGCGTTTGCGCCAGCCGCGAAAGCCGTATTCCCACCAGCCGAGGAACAACTCGAGCCAGTCCTTGTGCTGGGGAAAACTGATCTGGACCTGGATCTGCTCGCGGCCCGCGACGCGACCGTGGAAGCCCCAGCAGTGATCGATGACGCGGTGCATGAGGGCGTGGTTGTGTTCCGAGATCGGCCACGAGAACTCGCGGCCGACGAGGAAATGCGAGAGATCGCCGGTCAACCGGATATCGGGAAAGCAGTCCACGAGGCGAAGGGTGAAGTGGAGGTCGGTCATCAAGCGATCGCGATGGGTCTCGAAGTGGACCGGCAGCGACGATCGGTCGGCCATGCGGCGAAGTCCCTGGAGGAAGGCGACCGATTCCTCGAGGGTGTACGGCATGGCGTGGGGCAGGCAGTTGATGTGGTTCGTGCCCACCGCCTCGATCGCGGCGACCATGTCGGCGAATTCCTCGATCGATCGCGGGCTGCAATAGACCATCCAGCTTAGGCCGCGGTCTTTGAGGAAGGCTACGATCTGCCGGATCTCGTCCGGGTTGTCTCCAAAGAAATCATCGATGCCGACCCCATCGAAGCCGGCCTCATGGATCATCTTTAGCTTCTCCTCGAGCGATCACTCCTGGCCGTCGGGGCGCCGCCGCTCCATGGACCACATGCACTGGTAGACGAATAACTCTTGCATCGTCACTCCCTCCGTCGCGGGTTCGCTATCTTAGCGCGGATTTCGCGTAGCTGCGGCCCTTCCAGGTCGCTCCCGCGCCGAACCAGTGCCGCCGTGCCGAGCCCACCGTCATCGCGGTATAGGGGAGCGCCGCCAGCGGCAGCGCCAGGCCGCGCCACCACGGCTCGCCGTAAAGTCGCAGCGTCGGCCGATAGGCGGCTGCCATCGCGATCCACCCGAGAGCGCCGAGCACCGCGGTTTCGGGACGGCCGGTGACGGCCCCGAGGACCAGGGCGACCGGTGGCGCCAGGTAGATCAGCACCATGCCGAGCATGGTGCCCGCCAGCAGCAGCGGCGAGCGCTCGGCGAGGCCCAGCCAGATGGCGCCACCCCGCTTGACCAAGGCGGCGAGCGCGCAGTCGTCGATGATCCTGTCGCGGATGGCGGCGATGCCGCCGGCGTGCTCGAGGGCGCTGCGGCGCACTAGGAGGCAACCGCCGGCGGCCGCAGCAGTGGCGCGTGCCGGGTCGTTGACCCAGGCGAAGGGGTAGAGCTTCTGGAAGAAGAACACGAACGCGGGGATCAGCAACCGCTCCCACGTTGATGCGCAATTGAGGCGGACCATGAGCGATACGATATCGAGGTTCTCGGCCTCGGCGGCGGCGACCAGGCGTCTGAGTTCGCCCGCGTCAAGAACCACGGCCGCGTCGCTCAGAAGTGCGTAGGTCGCCGCGGCACCACCTCGGCGGCGCGCTCGAGGCCGGCGGCGAGCGCCCAGGGCTTGCCGGTCCAGCCGGGTGCAAGCGGCGGTACCGCGACGCTGACGAGCCGGTCGGCTGCGCCGTCGACGGCGCCGGCGACATCGGCGGTGCCGTCATGGCTTGCGTCGTCGGCCAACACGATCCGCCACTCGCCCTGGTAGTCCTGCTCGATGAGCGAGGTGATCGCGGGTGCGATGGTGGCGGCCTCGTTCCGTGCCGGCACGACGACCACAACGGCTGGCCAGGCTTGCGGCGATCCGGCGGGCGCCAGACGCCGGTCGGCGAGCCAAAAGCGACCGCGAAAGAACAGGAGATACATCCACGCCGCCACAGACGCGGCAGCGAGGGCGGAGAGGGGATAGAGGGCCACCGTGTCGGGCCGCCGGCTCCTCAGACTCGGGCGGTAGCGGGGGCAGTCGGGCCCGGCGTTCGGGCGAGCCCTGTCAGTAGACGCCGGCCTCGGCGGCCACCTTGACTTCGGCGTCCGGCGACAGGCCGGCGCGCATTGCCGTGACGGCGTCTTTGGCGCCGGCCGCCATGAAGCGCGAATCCGACTGGATGGTCACGAACTGATAGCCGATTTCGATCATCTTCAGGGCGTACTCGGGGGTGCTGTTGTGGAGGCCCGCCACCACGCCGTGCTCGCGGCACTTGCGAACGATCAGGTCGATGGCCTCGACCACCGGCTTTTCGGTCTGGTCGAGCTTTGGGGTGCAGCCAAGGCCGAGCGAGAGGTCCGCGGGGCCCACGTAGACTGCGTCCAGCCCATCGACCGAGAGGATTTCGTCGAGGTTGTCGAGCGCCTCGGCGGTTTCGATCATGGCGAAGACGATCACGGTGTCGTTGGCGTGTACGGGGTAGTCCGCACCGGCGTAGAGAAGCGCGCGAATCGGCCCGAAGCTGCGATATCCACGCGGCGGATAGCGGCACGCGCCGACCAGCTTCTCGGCGTCCTCGGCGGTGCTGATCATAGGACAGATAATGCCGTAGGCGCCGGCGTCCAGCATCTTCATGATGATCCCGGGCTCGTTCCAGTTCACCCGCGTGAGGGGCACCACCTCGGTCGTCGAGACAGCGGCGAACATGCCCACGGCGGCCTGGTAGTCGACGATCCCGTGCTGGGTGTCCACACAGAGCGAATCCCAGCCCTGGTGCGCCATCGTCTCGGCTGAGAGAATGCTCGGTATTGCCAGCCAGCCGTTTACGACCGCGTCACCGGCCTGCCAAATCTCGCGAATTCTGTTCGCGCGCATGGTGCCTCCCTAGTGCTGTGTGCTGTCTCGCGACACTAGCAATTTGCCGCGTCCACTGAAAGAGGGCCGGCGGCTAGGTTCCCCCACGGGTCAACGTGAATTCCCGGCCGCAGACCCGGTGCGTCCAGGTTCCGCGAATCTCACCATCGCGGTGTTGGCCGTAGACCGCGATCGTTTCCCAACCGGTGACCGTGCCCTCCAGCGCACCCTCGGCGTCGATTGTCCCGGTGAATTGGAGACGTCGGCCGGTGGCGTCGGCTTCCCCGGTTGCGGTCCCTCCGGCGATCGCGACGTGAAACTTGATACGAGGCATGCACTGCTGCATCCCCGAAGACTGGCGGACCCGTCCGGCCCATGCGCCGTCGAAGCGACCCGAGGGCTCTGCCCGCAGCTCCGGGGCGGCCAGCGCAATCATCGAAAGGGCGACTAACCAGTGTCCCGTTTTGAAGAGATAGTCCATGTGCACTGGTATCCCGAGCGCGAGACTCTGACTTTGGTCTTGTCCAGCGAGCCCGACACCTCGATATCGCCGACCCATCCGGCGGCGGAACCGGTGTAGACGCCCTCTTCGTCGATCAAGCCCTCGAAATCGAACGTCTGCCCACGCACGGTGGCCTCACCGCTGACCTCGTTGTGGTGGACCGTCATGCCCCAGCGGATTGAGCTGGGGCACAGCGCCGGGCCGCCGGTGAGCCGGCCGCGTCCGGCCCAGGCGCCGTCGTAGGGACCGCGGGGGCGTCCTGAAGGGCGGCGAAGCGGTGGCCCCCGCGCGCGGCCTCCTGGGCCAGCGTGTCGAGGGGGTAAAGCCCGACCAGCGCCTCGGTGCGGTCGAAAAAGGCCTCCTCCTTGCCCGGCTGGAACACCACCTTGACGAACAGCTTGGTCTCGTCGAGCGCGAACCTACCGGGCACGATGCCGGCGCGCCAGCCCTGATCGATCAGATACTTCGAGGCGCCACCGTGGCCCTTGATGCCGATCTCCGATTCGGCCAGCCGGACGTCGGCCTTGGCCGAGGGAGAGAGGCGATCCATCACAACGACCAGGATCACGTAGTCCTGCTCGCCGCCCTTGATCTCGACGCCGGATTCCCACGCGGCGGCGTTGGTTTCGGCAAAGGCGAGGAGTCCGGCGTGGGTTATCGGCAAGCCCTCGGCGGGGACCGCGGCGGCGGGAACGACGAAGAACCGGCTCTCCGGCGATTCGGCGGAGATCGGCGCCGCTTGGGCGCCGGTGATCTCGATGCCGCCGGGAACCGCAGCGTACTGGGTGCTATAGAACACCGAGGCGCGGCGTCCCAGGGCGTCGGCGAAGTCGAGCTTGCCGAGAACGTCACGGTCACTGGGGTTGTCGGCCAGCGGCCCATACTTGAAGAGCGAGGCCTCGCTCCACGTAAAGTCCTCGTAGGCGAAGCCTTCCTCGCGAAGCCCTTCGCCGACGCCCGGCGCAAAGCGCGCGTTCTCGATGGCGCCAAGGTCGCCGCCGCGCAGCGCCTGGACGACGGCGTTGGCGGCGATCACCGCGTCCTGCGACATTTCCGCGCGGGTCGCGAATACCGGTTCGGGCAACGAGGCCGCCGACGCCGCGCCGACGCCGCACCAGAGCACCAGGATGAGGCCGATCGCGCGCATGGAGTTGGGATGCATTGTCACGTCTCCTTGACCGTATGTCCGCGATGGTAGCGCGCCACGACTCACAGGTCGTCGAGAATCTGCTGGCGCTTCTCGGCGAACTCCTCGGGCGTGATGAGCTCCTGCTCGAGGAGCGCCTCGAGCTCGGTCAGTCGCTCCCTGGCGCTTCGCCCCTCATCCGTCGGCGCGAAGTCCAGCTCCAGCGGGGCGGGTGTCTCGGTCTCTTCCGGCGGCCCCTCTATCAACAACCGCGCCAGGTCCTCGAAGCTCGACACCGGCGAGGCCTTCACCACCCCCTCGTCGGGAAGGAACAGATAGAGGTCCTCGTCGTGCACCCTCGGCTCACCCCCCTGGCCTCGGATGAATGCGTAGCCGGTTGCTGATTCGGTGACGTAGCCGAAGCTTTGCGCGGTGCCGAAGAAGACGCCCCACGGAGGCGCGACGGCAAGCCCACTCACCGCCTCGCCGGCCTCGTAGACGAAGCGCAGCGGCTCACCGAGCACGAGGATGTAGATCGATTCCTCGATCGCCAGGAAGGTGACGTCGCCGTCGCCCGCCACCGCGCCAATCGCCGCGGGCGCGCGAAAGAGGTGCAAGAGTTGGCCGCCCTTTCTGTAGAGGTAGAGGCTTCGCCGCTGGTCCGGCGTATCGCCGCCGTAGAGATAGAAAGCATCGCCCGAGGCGGGCTCGATCCGCATGCTCGCGCTTGGCAGCGCGAGCATCGGGTTGATCCTCTCGCCGGTCATCACCCCCAGCTGGCTACCCGATATCACCAGAAGGGCGCCGTCGCGCATCCACGCGAGTCGGTCGATGTTGGCGCCGCCCGGAACGCGATAGCGCTCGTGGGCGAAGTCGTCGCGATGCCCGATCGCGATCAGGAGGTCGCCGAGGGCGAGGTACGGACGGCCCTCCCGGTCGAGGGCGAACCGTGCCTCCCCGCCGTCGATTCTACCGGGGAGCTGGTCGATCCTGAAGATGAACCGGGTTTCCAGTGCTTGCGGGAAGACCGCTTCAAGCGCGCGGGATTCAAGACCTGTGCCACAAACGATGCTGAGAAGAAATGCAACGCCTAGTGCCGGACGTTTCAAATCCTCTCACCGCGTCAGTTAAAACTTTCCGATGAAGTTGGTCACGGAACGAAGGTTGGAGGGGGTTTCCGACCAATAGTCGGCGGAGCTTTGTCCCGTGCGAAGCTGTTTCGCACGCGCCATGTCGGCCGATTCGACGCCTTCGATGGCGACCACGCCGCTCTGGTCGTACTGTGAATCCCCGGATTCCGCCTCGAAAACCGGCCCCTCTATACG
>PVBE011933728.1_pt1 | contig 10414 bp, 4 predicted proteins | sample 1631181 | NCBI WGS metagenome assembly PVBE01 (sample SAMN08397723, study PRJNA350692) | Marine metagenome, whole genome shotgun sequencing project. | isolation source: water | place: Pacific Ocean | collected 2012-04 | reverse complement strand
GATCCGCACCTATGGCGGCCATCCTTTCCAGATGGACTTCCGCATCGACCGCTTCTTCCGCAGCCTGCAGTACGCACGCATCGCGCCGCCGTTGACGAAATCGGCCCTACGGGAGGCGACGGAGAAGATCATCGCCGCCAACCTGCCGCTCATCGAGCCGGGCGACGACATCACCGTCAACTACTACGTCTCGCGCGGCTCGATGGAGATCACGGATGGGCTGACGCTGCCCGGCGCCGTGGCGATCTTCTGCCGGCCCGTCGCCTTCACGAGCTTCGCCAAGTTCTACGTCCGAGGCGCGCCGGCGGTGACCCCGTCGACGCGCCGCACGCCGCCCGAGTGCGTCTCGCCGAAGGCGAAGGTCAGCAACAAGATGAACCACTTCGTTGCCGAGCTGGAGGCGAAGGCGCACAATTCCGACGCCTTCGCCGTCATGCTCGACCTTGAAGGCAACATTACCGAGGGCAGCGGCGCAAACTTCCTGTTCATCTCCGAAGGCCGCGTCAAAGTGCCGGACACCCGCCTGGTGCTGAGCGGGGCAGACATGGCCGCCATCGGCAACCTGGCTTCCGAGCTGCAGATCGGCTGCGACGAAGGCACCTACAACGCCTACGACGTCTATACCGCCGAGGAGGCGTTCCTGACGACCAACAGCTTCGGCATCCTGCCGATCGTCAGCCTGAACGGCCTGCCGGTCGGTAAGGGCAAGGTGGGGCCCGTGACGCTCCGGCTGATGGAGGCCTGGACGACGCTGGTGGGCATCGACTTCGTCGGTCAGGCGCTGGCGAAGCTGCCGCCCGAGGAGCGCAAGGAGTTGGAAGCGGAGCGGCAGACGCTTTCGGCCTGACACCCGGCATTCGCCCGGCTCCGCCCGGGCCCGACGACGAGGTCAGTGATGAACGAATTGGTGCGGCTGGAGTTGATCCGCGAGTCGCTGATCGCGGTGGTCAACGAGATGCGGGCGAACGTCATCCATTCGTCCTATTCCTCGGTGATCTACGAGGGCCACGACTTCTCCTGCGCCCTGATGGCAGCGGACGGCCGGCAGGTGGCGCAGTCGCTGGCCGACCACCCGGTGCACATCTTCGCCGTGCCGCATTCGACGCGCGAGGTGGCGACGGCCTTCGCCGGCGACATCCACGAGGGCGACATCTTCCTGCACAACGACCCCTACACCGGCGGTACCCATCTCAACGACATGCTGCTGCTCTATCCGGTGTTCCATGACGGCCGTCCGGTGCTGTTCCCGGCGGTGCGCTGCCATTGGAGCGACGTCGGCGGCATGACGCCGGGCAGCATTTCAGGCCGCGTCACCGAGGTCATCCAGGAAGGCATCCGCGTCAGACCGACCCGCATCTGCGAGCGCGGCCGGATGAACGAAGCCCTGATGCGCGTGCTGTTCGATAACATGCGCACGCCGTCGGAGCGCATCGGTGACTTCAACACCATGATCGGCACGGCGCGGAAGGCGGCCGAGCATCTGGAGCGGCTGTTTCGCCGCTTCGGAGGCCGGGAGCTGCTGGACGGCATCGAGGAGCTGATCCGCCGCTCGGAAACCCAGATGCGCGCCAAGATCGCCGCCATCCCGGACGGCGAGTACCACAACGAGGGCTATATCGAGAGTAACGGCCCCACCGCCGAGCCGCTGCTCGCCCGCCTGAAGCTCACCATCAAGGGCGAGGAGATCATCGCCGACTTCACCGGCTCCTCACCGCAGACCATGGGACCCACGAATATCGGCCCGTCGATGGCGATCAATTCCGTCGGCACGGTGGTCAAGTCGTTCCTCGATCCGGAGACGCCGATCAACGACGGTTCCTTCCAGCCGCTCACCGTGATCGCGCCCGAGGGCAGCTTCGTGAACGCCCGCTATCCGGCGCCCTGCGGCGCCATGGCGGAGGTGAAGCACCTGCTGGACGCCGTCACCGCCGGCGCCATGGGCCGCGCGGTGCCGGAGATGATGATCGGCGACCACAAGGGCTGTGCCAACCACACCTACATCTCCGGCCCCGACCCGAGCGGCCGGGGCATCTACCTGCTCTACGAGTGGCCGGCCGGCGGCACCGGCGGGACGCAAGACGCCGACGGCAACCACGCCATGCGCTTCTACACCGAAGGCGACTTCAGCTCGGTGCACGCGGCCGAGGTGATCGAGGCCGCCTTCCCGCTCCGTGTCGAGCGGCGGGGCCTGCGCGAAGGCAGTTGCGGCGACGGCACCCATCGCGGCGGCCTCGGCATGGTGAACGAGATCCGCATCGGCGGCGACCTGGCGCAGCTTTCGGTGATCTCCGACAAGAACGTCATCCCGCCCTATGCCGTGCACGGCGGCGCCAACGGCGCCGGCAACCGTTTCGTCGTGCTGCGCGCCGGCAAGGAGATCGAGCCCTCGCCGGTGCCGGGCAAGGTTTCCGGCTTCCCCCTTCTCAAGGGCGATGTCGTGCGCGAGCAATCCTCGGGCGGCGGCGGCTGGGGCGATCCGCTGGACCGCGATCCCGAGCGCGTCGCGAACGACGTGCGGCTCGGCTACATCACGGCGGCGCAGGCGCGCCTGCGCTACGGCGTCGATGTGCGGGAGGACGCTTCGCTCGGCCCAGACACCGAAAGGCTGCGTGCGGCCCAGCGGGCGGCGCGGGTCAGCGTCACCGTCGAGCCGGCCGACGAGGAGTTGTTCGACGGCCCGCGCCGACAATTCCTGGTGCCTGCGGCGGTGGCACGGCGCTTGGACGTGGATGAGGGCGCGATCGTCGAGCTGGTGGCGGAAGGCGGGCCGCCCCTGCGCGGCTGGACGCGCCTCAATGACAACGCCGGGAGCGGCGCCCTGCGCCTTGGCCCGTCTGGTTTCCGGGTACTCGACGTGACGCCGGGCCGCCAGCTCGAGCTCAGGGTCGTGCGCTCCGCGCCGGCGGCCTAGGAGACGGGTGATGAGCGGCAAGCGCTACACCGTCGGCATCGACGTCGGCGGCACCTTCACCGACGTGCTCTGCTACGAGAGCGGCTCGGCCAACCTGCTGTCCGCCAAGGTGCCGTCGATTCCGGGCAGCCAATGGCGCGGCGTGTTGCAGGCGCTCGAGCAGCTCGGCATCGCCCTCGGCGACATCGCCGCCTTCGTGCACGGCACCACCATCGCCACCAACGCGCTGCTGGAGCGCAAGGGGGCGAAGACCGGCATGGTCACGACGGAGGGCTTCCGCGACATCGTCGAGGTCGGCCGCACACAACGCCTGGTCGGCGGCCTGTTCGACATCAAGTTCCAGCGCACGCCGCCGCTCGCCGCCCGCGATTGCCGTCTGGAGGTGCCGGAACGCGTGCTGGCGGACGGCACCGTCGAGAGATCGGTCGACGGCCTCGACTTCGCCCCGATCGTCGCGGCGCTGCGTGCCAGCGGCGTGGAAGCGCTGTCGGTCTGCTTCCTCAACGCCTATCGCAACGACGTGAACGAGCGCCAGGCGGGTGCCGCCCTGCGCGCCCTCATGCCCGAGGTGCCGGTGTCGGAGTCCGCCGCCGTGGTTCGCGAGCGCGGCGAGTTCGAGCGCTTTTCGACCGCCGTGCTCAACGCCTATCTGACGCCCGTGCTGCGCGGCTATCTCAGCACGCTGATGGCCGAGTTGCAGGCGAACGGCGTGACCGCACCGGTGAACATCATGGGCTCAAACGGCGGCTCGATGACGCTCGCCAAGGCGGCCGACTTGGTCGTCGGCACCTTCCTGTCGGGTCCCGTCGGCGGCGTGGTCGGCTCGCTGCGCGTCGCCGACATGGCCGGCATAAAGGACTGCATCACCTTCGACATGGGCGGCACCAGCACCGACGTGGCGCTGATCCACGATCTCAGGCCGCGCGTCAGCCACGACCACCGCATCGACGCCTATCCCCTGCGGGTGCCGCAGCTCGACATCCACACCATCGGCGCCGGCGGCGGCAGCATCGTCTGGGCGCAGCCCGACGGCACCTTGGAAGTCGGCCCGCAGAGCGCCGGTGCTGTGCCGGGGCCGGCCTGCTACCGGCGCGACGGCATGGAGGCCACGATCTCCGACGCCAACCTGCTGCTGGGCCGGCTGCCGACCGACCGGCCGCTGGCGGGCGGCCTGGTGCTTAGCAGAGAACTGGCGGAAGCGGCCCTCCGGCGCGTCGCCCGGCGGATCGGCACTGACGACGTCGTGCGGCTGGCCGACGGCGTGCTGCACATCGCGGTAGCAAAAATGGCAGGCGCGGTGCGCGAGGTCTCGGTGCACCGGGGCTTCGATCCGAGCGCCTTCACGCTAGTCGGCTTCGGCGGTGCCGGGCCGATGCACGCGCTGATGGTAGCCGACGAGCTGGCGATCAGGCGGGCCATCGTACCGCGCTATCCTGGGCATCTGTCGGCCCTCGGCCAGTTGCTGTCGGACCATCGCCGCGACAGCGTGCTGGCCTGGGGTGGCAAGCTGGGCGAGTCCGACGTCGCCGACCTGAAGGCGGCGATGCGACGCATGCAGACGGAAGCGACCGCCGTGCTGGTCGACGACGGCGATCCGCCCGAGCGCCAGAGCCACGAGTTTGCAGTCGATATGCGCTATTCGGGCCAGTCGTTCACGCTTTCGGTGCCGTGGCTTTCCGAGTATGACGGCTGGGCGCCGCTGCGCCGCGCCTTCGATGACCGGCACAACGAGACCTTCGGCTATGTCGACGCTGAGAATGACGCCGAAATCGTCAACCTGCGCCTGGTATCCCGCGGACTGATCGACAAGCCGCCGCTCGACTTGACGCCGACCGACACGGGCGAGCCGCTGCTCGAGCGCCGCCGTGTCTGGTTCGCCGACGCCTGGACCGACTGCCCGATCTACGACCGCGCCCGCATGGCCGTCGGCTCCGCCTTCGAGGGACCGGCCATCGTCGAGGAAGCCGGCGGCACCACCGTTGTGCCGCCGGGCTGGTATCTCGAGGTGCACGCCTCGGGCGCGCTCGACTGTCACGCCGAGGGGTGACGGCGCGCCGGCTCGCAGCGCCGAGACGATCGGCCGCCCTTTGAGACCCTGTCCCTCCCGGAGGCGCAATCCGGGCTGTGCCTCCTGAGGACGGCGTCGGCCTCGGAAACCGCGGCGATATGGAGCGGGACCGGATACCGTCTTCGCCGCGACCGACGGATCGCCTGCCCTGGGTACGGCTCGCTCGGCGCTTGGCGAACCGGCGTGAACTGCCGGCAATCGTGACGCCCGAGGCCGTCATCGACGGGCGTCGACAAGGCCTCCGAGCGTGCTGGACGTCGGCAGCTCGGCGGCGCAGAATAGTCTCGTGCGTCACTCCCAGCGTCGGCAACGGCGACGGACGAGCGAAGGAGAGCCGCGATGGACAATGAACAATCAGCAGTTCAGACCAACGATTACTGGCTCGAACTCGACCGCCAGTATCGAATCCAGTCCCGCCACACCTATCCGATCTGCCTGGCCCGCGGCGAAGGGGTTCGGCTTTGGGACGTCGAGGGAAAGGCCTATCTCGACTTCGAAGCGGGACAGATCTGCGTCAGCACCGGTCACTGTCACCCGGAATACGTCGCCGCCTTGAAAGAGCAAGCGGAGACATTGATACAGACCGGCTCGGCCTATACCGCGACGGCGCCGATCCTGCTGCAAAAGAAGCTCGCCGAGATCACCCCGGGCGCCTTTCAGAAATCATTCCTGGCCTGCTCGGGCTCGGAATCGAACGAGGCGGCGATCCGCCTCGCGAAGGCGTATACCGGCCGCTACGAGATCGTCTCCTTCTCGGGCAACTATCACGGCAAGACCCTGGGAAGCTGGAGTGCCACCGGCTTCGGCGGCGGCGCGCGGGCGCCTTACGGGCCAGGCCTGCCGGGCCTGATCTTCCTGCCGACGCCGTTCGCCTATCCGGTGCCGAGCGCCAAGCCCTATCCGCATGAGGACGAGGCGGTGGTGGATGCCTGCATCGCCTTCTGCGAGCGCCACCTGGACGCGGCGAGCAGCGGCAAGCCGGCAGCCTTCATGGTGGAGCTGATCCAGAGCGCGGCAGGGGTGCAGGTGCTGCCCAAACGCTTCGTTCAGTGGATCCGCCGCGCCTGCGACGAACGCGGCGCGCTGATGATCGTAGACGAAGCGCAGACCGGCATGGGCCGTCTCGGCGGATCGTGGTGGGGCTTCGAGCATTACGACATCGTTCCCGACGTCATCACGGCCTCCAAGACACTCGGCGGCGGGGTGCCGCTGAGCGCGGCGATCACGACCGCCGAGATCGCCGACGCGGCCGTCGATCGCGGCTACGGCCAAAGCTCCTCGCACACGGGCGACCCGCTGCTAGCGACAGCCGGGCTCGCCAACATCGCCATTATCGAACGTCACGGCCTTTTGCAGAACGTTGCCGAGCTCAGCGCCTACATGAGACGTCGGCTCAAGGCCTTGGCCGAAAGAAGCGCGGTCCTACGGGAGATTCGCGGCATCGGCTTCATCCTCGGGCTGGAGCTCGTGCGCTCGAAAGCCACCGGTGAGCCGAGCGCCAACGCGACGGAAGCGTTCACGCTCGCCTGCCGCGAGCGCGGTCTTCTTACCGGTTGGTGGCGCGACAGCAACCTGGCGCCGAACATCGTCCGCTTGATGCCGCCCTACATCCTGACCCGGGAAGAAGCCGACCAGGCCCTCGGCATTATCGAGGCGGCGTTGGCGACGGTGGAACCGGCGAAGGCGGCGTAATACCAGGCGGCATGCGGCGTTCATGCGCCACTTGCCGAGCGGTGGCTTCGCAGCGCTGCCCGCTTCGTTCGCGTTGCCTCCAAGTCCACCGAGTCACCGGCAACGTCGAAAGAGACGCCGTAGATCTCCTGCGCCGCTTGCCGCGATACCTTGCCTTCCCGGACATCGTCGTCGACAAGCTCCGGATCGCGCAGCAGCGGGTCACCCCAACCACCGGCGCCGGCGGTCTGGTGCACGAGCATCTGGTCGCGCTTGAACGACGTCGTCACTTTCGTCGGCAGGAGCTCTTCACCATCCTCCGACACCAATCGGGTCATCGACGGCGCCCCCAGCCCACCGCCGGACAACGGATAGGGCTGGAACTTTCGCCGGTCGGAACGGACCTGCAGGAACGCCGTCTCGTCGAGCAGCCGGTGCGCCCGCTCGATCGCCAGCCCGCCACGGTATTGGCCGACGCCGCCCGTATCGGGGACGAAGCCGTAGTGTTCGATGCGGAGCGGATTGTCACGCTCGATGATCTCGATCGGGATGTTGGAGACGTTGAGCGCGATCCCGGTGACGCCGTCGATCCCGTCCTTATCGGGCCGCCCGCCCCAGCCGCAGCCGACCGAGTCCATCAGGAGATAAGCCTTGCCGGCCTTCTCGCCGGCGATCATCACCACCGAGATACCGCCTTCGCCGGCAGCGAAGACCCGCTCCGGCACGACCTTGGCCATCGCCCCCATCACCGCGTCGACAATCCGAAAACAGGTGAGCGCCCGTGCCGCCACCGCCGCCGGCGGGCGTGGATTGACCAAGACGCCCTCCGGCGCGCGCACGGTTATGGTCTTGAAGAAGCCGGCATTGTTCGGAATGTTCGGATCCATCAGGGCGCGAATGGAAAGCCACGTCGCGGACTGGCTCGACGCGAAAGTCGAGTTGATGGCGCTGTCGACCTGCGGCGAGGTGCCGTCGAAATCAACCGTCAACTGGCTGCCTGAGATCGTCACCTTGACGCAAATCGTGATCGGCTGATCGAGGGCGATGCCATCGTCGTCGATATAGTCGGTGAACTCGTAAACGCCGTCCGGCCAGGCCGCGATATCCCGACGCGCCATCCGCTCGCTCTGGTCGATGAGGTCCTGGCTATAGGCCAGAAGCGTTTCCGGCGTATAGCGGCGGGCGAGCCGGACCAGCTCCTGTTCACCGACGTGGAGGGCGGCGAGCTGGGCTCGGAAGTCGCCGAGCACGCTGTCGGGAATGCGAACGTTGCGTTCGATCAGATCGAAGAGCGTCTCGTTCTCCTGCCCACGGTGATAGAGCCGGCTCGGCCCGATCCGAAGGCCCTCGGCGTAGATCTCGTTCGAATCGCAGGCGTTGCCGCCGGGCGCGCGGCCGCCGATGTCCGCTTGGTGACCGACGGTCGCGGGAAAGCCGATGAGCCGGCCGTCGACGAAGACCGGCTTGATGATGAAGACGTCGGGCAAGTGCATGCCGCCGGCATAGGGATCGTTCATGACGAAGACATCGCCTGGCCCCATGTCGTTGCCGAACCGATCCAGCACGCTTCGCATCGCCATCGGAAAGGCGCCCAGATGGAGCGGCAAGGTCAGACCTTGCGCGACCATCTCCCCCGCCGGATCGAGAAACGCGGTCGAGAAGTCCATGACGTCGCGGAGGGTTCCCGAATAGGCGGTGCGGACCACCGTCAGGGCCATCTCGTCGACCACCAATTCGAGCCCGTTCTTGACGAGTTCGCGGGTAATGGCATCGCGCTCGCCACCGGCGCGGGCGTTCGGGCTAACCGGCACGTCATTCATGGCGCCTGCTCCAACCAGACGTTGCCCAAGGCGTCACACCGCGCCGTGAAGTCGGGCGGCACCAGGATTGTAGCATCGTACTCTTCGACGACTAACGGACCCGCCGTCGTCGCTTGCCCAAGTGCGGACCGGGAAGCGTGAACCGGCGTCCTGTGGTTTCCGAACCGAGGCCCGAAATAGCATTCCCGTTCTTCCCTTGCGCTCTCCCGCTCCGCCGGGAGCGCTCGCGGCAGCGTCAGCTCGAAGCGCTCCGCCGTCCAGGGATTGGCGGCCCGCGTGAGCAGCCGAAGGTTTACCACTTCCACCGGCGCCCCCGGTTTGTCATGGCCGAATAGCCTTTCGTGCTCCGCCGCGAAGCGCGCCTCGATCGCTGCCATTTGCTCGCCACCGCGCTCGATTGGGATTCTCAGCTCATGACCCTGGCCACGATATCTGAGATCCGCGAACCATTCGATCGCCACCTCGGCCCGTCCATCCCCGTAGGACGGCGCGGGCGACGCCGCCGCGGCCGCCTCCAGGCCATCGAAACGCGTGAACATCGTCTCGTCGAGCCCGACTCTCGAGCCGGGCACGGTGTGAACGAAGTGTCGGGTGATGTCGGCGAAGAGCAGCCCGAAGGCGCTGAAAAGGCCCGGATGCATCGGAATCAGGACCGCCCCGATATCGAACTCCCGGGCCAGCGCGGCAGCGTGGATCGGGCCGCTGCCACCGAAAGCCACCAAGTGAAAGTTCCGGACGTCGCGACCGCGTTCCGTCGACACCGCCCGCACCGCCCTCGCCATGTTGGCGTTCGCGATCTCGTGCACGCCGAAGGCGGCGGTCAGGAGATCGAGCGATGTCGGCTCCGCCACTTCCGCCTTCACCGACCTTTCCGCCGCGTCCCGGTCGACCGAAACCGCGCCGCCGGCGATGCTGTTCGGGTTGATGTAGCCCAGAACGACATTGGCATCGGTGACCGTCGGCTTATCGCCACCGAGCCCATAGCAGGCCGGGCCCGGATCGGCGCCCGCTCCCTGCGGGCCGACGCGCAGACCGCCACCGCTGTCGACCCAGGCGATGCTGCCGCCGCCGGCGCCGACTTCGGCGATGTCGATGACCGGGGTGCGCAAGAGATAGCCACTGCCCTTGATCAGCCGGCTATTGCGCGACACCTCGCCGCCGACCTCGAACTCCGCGGAATAGCTGAGCGCACCCTCTTCGATAATGGATACCTTCGCCGTCGTGCCGCCCATGTCGAAGCTGATCGCGTTCGCGATTGCCGCGCGCTCGGCAAGCCAGCGCGTGGCGACGACCCCCGCGGCCGGCCCGGACTCGATCGCATAGACCGGCCGTTCCGCCGTCGCCGCAATATCCTGGACGCCGCCGTTCGACTGCATGATGAAGACCGGACAAGCGATGCCCGCATCGTCGAGCCGGTGGCGAAGGCCGTCGAGATAGCGACGCATCTTCGGCTTGATGTAGGCATCAGCGGCGGTGGTCGAGGTCCGCTCGAATTCCTTGATCTCCGGCAACACCTCCGAAGAGACGGACACCTCGATGCTCGGCAACGCCTCTTGCAACACCTCCTTCGCCGCCAACTCGTGGGCTGCATTGACGTAGGCGTTGAGAAAGCAGACGGCAATCGACTCGACCTTTTGCTCGGCCAGTGTCTTGGCGAGCAGCCGCAATGCCTCCAGATCGAGGGCGCGCACGACACTGCCGTCCGCCGCGATCCGTTCCGGCACTTCGAAGCGCAACCGTCGCGGCACCAACGGGCGCGGCTTGGTCCAGCCGATGTCGTAGAGACGCGGCGTGCGCAAGCGGCCGATCTCGAGAATGTCGCGAAAGCCTTCGGTGCCGACGAGCGCGGTTCGCGCCCCCTCGCGCTCGAGGACGGCATTGGTCGCGACCGTGGTGCCGTGCGCCAAGGTGACAATGTCCCGCGCGTCACCGCCACCTTCTTCG
>PVBE010113692.1_pt1 | contig 10414 bp, 7 predicted proteins | sample 1631181 | NCBI WGS metagenome assembly PVBE01 (sample SAMN08397723, study PRJNA350692) | Marine metagenome, whole genome shotgun sequencing project. | isolation source: water | place: Pacific Ocean | collected 2012-04 | reverse complement strand
TCAGACCGAGCAGGTGCTCGGGCGCCATGTACGCTGGCGTGCCGAGGACCAGGCCGGTCTTGGTCAGCTGCGGGTCGTCCTCGGACTGCTCCATGTACTTGGCGATGCCAAAGTCCAGCAACTTGACCACGTCCTCCACGCCGGAGATGGAAGTCAGAACGATGTTATGCGGCTTCAGATCGCGGTGGATCACGCCTGCGCCATGAGCCAGGGTCAGGGCGGCCAACACCTGGTCCACGACAAACGCGATGCGTTGTTGAGAGAACAGCCCATCTTCTTCTATGGCCTGGTTGAGAGACCGGCCCCGCAGCAGGTCCATGACCATGTAGGCCGGACCATCCGAAGTTTTTTTGAACTCGATGACCTGGACGATGTTCGGGTGCTCGAGGCTGGCGATGGTGCGGGCCTCACGCTCCAGCCGGGCCAGGGAGTCGTCCTTGGCGTTCGGATTGTCCAGCAAGACCTTGATCGCCACGCGCCGGCCGAGGTCCTGTTGTACGGCCTCGTACACCGCGCCCACCCCTCCCTCACCCAACAGGTCGCCCAGCAGGTATCGCCCCCCCAACAGCTTACCGGTCCACGATCCGTCGGGCATGATACAAATTCAACTCTGCAATGCTGACCCGAGTGTAGAAAGAACCGCCCGACCTTGCCACTATATTTATGCAATTGTGGACTTCTGGGGATCACGACGAGCTGCTCGAGGATCGGCCTTCAGGGAGTGACGACCGCACTGCGCAGTTGTGCCGGTCTGCGATGTAGAAGGCACCCTTGCTGTTGACGGCCACGCCCTGGGGCGGACCTTGCCTTCGCAAGTGTCCGAGGTGCAGCTGAGCTTGTCATCGTAGGTGTCCTCGGTGTCGGCGAGGACCACGGAGACAAAGTCGGCCACCTTGTTCTCTCCCGGCCTCTTTTTGGTCGCGCGCTTTTTGCCCCTGCGGGTCTCGCTGACCTGGGTCTCGCCGCCGGAGACCAGCGCCAACAGGGCCCTCGGATCCTTGCCCATGAAGAGCGCGATCGCGATGACGATAATGGTGGCCCCGCCGCCGAGCTTGAGGCCGGCGCCCATTCTCCGCGAGCCGCCGCCGCGCCGGTCCTCGTTGTTGCTGCTCCTGCGTCCGTCGGTTCGCATGTCGTCTCCTGTCTGGCAAAAGCCTAACTGGACAGGTGGAGCACGCCATGGAACCTGCGAGATTGTAACACCGCCCCAAAAATGCGCAAGATCGTAGGACCGTCCCCATGACGCAGTGCGTAGTTTTTCCCAAGATCGTAGGACCGTCCCCATGACGCAGTGCGTAGTTTTTCCCTTGACAGAGTACCTACCGATTGGTAGGGAATAACATACCGGGTGACAGACCTGATGGCGAAACCAAGTAAAAAACCCTCGGTAATGAGGGATAAAATCATCGATGCTGCGACGCGTCTTTTTTCTCAGCGTGGCTTTGATGGCACCTCGTTGCAGGACATCGCCGACGCTGTGGGCATCCGCAAGGCCTCCCTCTTCCACCACTTCCCCAACAAGGAAGACATCCGGCTCAAGGTGCTGGACCAGCTGCTGTCCCACTGGAACGAGGTGGTGCCGCGGATCCTGGCCGCCACGTCCAGGGGCGTGGACCAGTCAGACGCCATCATCCAGGAGGCCACCACCTTCTTTTTGGCGGATCCAGACCGCGCGCGCTTCCTCACCAGGGAAGTGCTCGACAGCGCCGACGGCATCAAGTCGCTGCTCACCAGCCACCTGCGGCCGTGGTTCGCCGTGCTCTGCGAACACATCCGCCGGGGTCAGCGGGCGGGGCGGGTCTACGACGAGGTGGACCCCGAGGCCTACCTGCTGCAGATGATCAACCTGGTGGTCTGCTGCACGGCCACCCTGGGCGTGCTCGGGCCGCTGATCGAGACCGAGGACGGCGACCGGAACCGGTTCCTCCATCGCCACGTCAAGGAGCTGCTGCGCATCAGCCGCGCCAGCCTGTTCAAGCCCATCGAAGACAAGGACAACAAGAAGGAGAACGCCCCGGCCGCCGAGACGGCGTGACCGGGCCAACCCATAGGATCTGGAGAGACCATGGCCAACTTCTACAGAGACAATGACGACCTTCGCTTTTACATGGAGCGCGGCCTGGACTGGGCCCCGCTGGTGGAGCTGACCGAGTACGGCTTCTCCGACCCGGACGGCTTCGAGAACACCGAGGAGGCGGTGGAGTTCTACGGGGACATCCTGGAGATGGTGGGCCAGTTCGCGGCCGAGGAGATCACGCCCCACACCGCGACCATCGACGCCGCCGGCATGACCATCGAGGACGGTGAGGTCAAGGTGTCCGAGGAGGCCGAGGACATCTTCGAGCAGATCAAGGACCTCGATCTGCACGGCATGGTCATCCCCCGGGACCTCGACGGCATGAACTGCCCCATGCTGCTGCACTCCCTGACCTCGGAGCTCTTCGCCCGGGCCGACGTGTCCCTGGTGGGGCACTACGGCTTCCACGGCGGCATCGCCATCTCGCTTTTGCTCTACTCCATCATGGAGGGCAGCACCGAGGTGGACGTGGAGCAGAAGAAGATCATCTCCACCCGGTTCGAGGAGGCCATCGCCGAGATCATCGCCGGCGACGCCTGGGGCTCCATGGATATCACCGAGCCCGACGCGGGCAGCGACATGGGCGCCCTGCGCTCCGTGGGCGAACAGGACGCCGACGGCAACTGGTTCATCAGCGGTGAAAAGACCTTCATCACCTCGGGCCACGGCAAGTACCACCTGCTGGTGGCGCGCACGGAGAAGAACAACAACCCGGCGGACCCCATGGCGGGCCTCGGCGGGCTCTCGATGTTCCTCGTGCCGGCCTATGAGGAGGACGAGGACGGCAACCGCACGCGCCTGGCCAACGTGGAGCGCCTGGAGGAGAAGCTCGGTCTCCACGGCTCGGTCACCGCCTCCATCTCCTTCGACCGCACGCCGGCGCACCTCATCGGCAAGCGCGGCGAGGGCTTCAAGTACATGCTGACGCTGATGAACAACGCCCGCGTCATCGTGGGCTTCGAGTGCCTCGGCATCATGGAGGCCGCCTACCGCAAGGCCGCGGAGTACGCCGAGGAGCGGCCCTCCATGGGCAAGCCGGTGGCGCGGCACGAGATGGTCGCCGACTACCTCGACGAGCTGGAAAACGACATCCTCGCCATCCGCGCCCTGGCGATGCACTGCGCCTACGAGGAGGAGATGGCCCAGAAGGCGATCCTGCAGGACCTCTTCATGCCGGCGGAAGACGACCTGGACGCCCGGCGCCGAGCCAAGGAGCTGAAGAAGCACAAGTCACGCTCCCGGCGCACCACGCCGCTGCTGAAGTACCTCGCCGCTGAAAAGTCCGTGGAGGCGGCACGCAAGTGCATCCAGATCCACGGCGGCAACGGCTACATCACCGAGTTCGGCGCGGAGAAGTTTTTGCGCGACGCCATGGTGATGCCGATCTACGAGGGCACGAGCCAGATCCAGGCGCTGATGGCCATGAAGGACACTCTGGGCGGCATCATCGGAAACCCCCAGGGATTCGTCACGCGCATGGCCCGCGTGCGCTGGCGCGCCATCTCGGCGCGCGACCCCATGGAGCGGCGGGTGGCCGGCATCCAGGCCATCTCGATGTCGGCCCAGCAGCACCTGGTCTCGCGCACCGCCACAGACAAGATCAAGTCCCTCAAGGGCAAGCCGATGACCAAGTGGTCCGCGGAGTTTTTCAAGAACTGGAACCCCAAGCGCGACTTCGCCTACGCCATGCTCCACGCCGAGCGGCTCACGCGGCTGCTGGTGGACGAGGCCATCGTCGAGGTGCTGCTGGTCCAGACCCAAAAGCACCCCGAGCGCCAGGAGATCCTCGAGCGCTACCTCGAGCGGGCCGAGCCGCGCTGCCGCTACCTGCACGAACAGATCACCACCACCGGCGAGCGCCTGCTGGCACAGCTGGCCCGCGCCGAGGACGACGAGGCCGCTGACCACAGCGCCTGAGAGGAGGCCCGACATGGCATTGCCGTTCAAACATATCGTCAGCCAGGGGCAGATGCTGGCCACCCTCGGCCGCACTGCGCTGCTCGGTCTGCAGCAGCAGATGGACAAGGGCCCGGCCGGCCCCACCCCCACCATCCCGGGGCCGATCTTCGAGGAGCGCCTGCCACCCCGGGACCCGGGCCTGGTGCGCGACTACGTGCGGCGCATGGGTGGCGACCCGTCGTCCTACAAGAAGATCTTGCCGCCGCACATGTTCTCCCAGTGGGGCTTCCCCCTGGCCGCGCGCACCCTGGAGGCGATGCCCTATCCCGTGCTGCGCGTGCTCAACGGAGGCTGCCGCCTGGAGGTCAACGCGCCGCTGCCCCAGGGGGAGCCGCTGCTGGTGTCGGCCTGCATGGATCAGCTGGACGACAACGGGCGCCGGGCGGTGATGCGCCAACGCATCGTCACCGGCACCGAGTCCGTTCCCGACGCGCTGGTGGCCTACCTTTACGTCATCGTTCCCCTGGGTGGCGGCAAGAAGGGCAAGGGCAGAAAGTCCAACGGCGAGAAAAAGAAAAAGAAGGAGCCCGCCCGCGTGCCGGCGGACGCCCGGGAGATCGCCTACTGGAAGCTGCCACACAACGCGGGGCTGGCCTACGCCATGCTCTGCGGGGACTTTAACCCGGTGCACTGGGTCGCCCCCTACGCCAAAGCCTTCGGCTTCCGCAGCACGATCCTCCACGGCTTCGCCACCATGGCCCGGGCCGCCGAGTGCATCAACCGCCGCCTCTACTCCGGGGACGTCAGCGCGATCAAGATGATCGACGTGCAGTTCGTCAAGCCCCTGGTGCTGCCGGCCCGCGTGGGCTGCTACGTGGCCGGCGAGGGCGAGCTCTACGTCGGCGACGCGCCGGGTGGGCCGGCCTACCTCAAGGGCACCTTCGAGACCGATCGATAACTTACGTTTCTCACAGGAGACGACCATGAGTGATTTCTTTCTGGAGCTGAGCAAGAACGCCAACGCCCGCAAGATGGTCAAGACCCTCGGCCTGCCGTTGCCGATGCCGCAGAACCTCAAGCGCGCCCGCGGGCCGCGGGAGCAGCGGCCGCTGCAGGATCACGACCTGGTGTTCGGCAGCGCAGCGGTGAGCCCGCTCACCGGATTTTTGGCGCGGTCGCTGACCGCCGCGGGGGCCAACCCCTACCTGGTGGGTGGCGACGATCTGGCCGCCGAGTTCGCCGATCCGGGGGACGCCCACGGCCGGCCGGCGATCAAGCTGGACCTGTCCTCCATCAAGAATCGGCTGCGGCCCAACGCCCTGGTCTACGACGCCAGCGAGGTGCGCACCTCGGCGGACCTGCGCGGACTCTACGACTTCTTCCACCCGCTGATGCGCAAGCTCGGCCGCTGCGGCAGGGTGGTGGTCCTCGGCCGGCCGCCGTCGGAGATGGACAGCCCCGCCGGTGCAGCGGCCCAGGCCGCGCTGGAGGGCTTCACCCGCAGCGTGGGCAAGGAGATCGGCAAGAAGGGCTCCACGGCCAACCTGGTCCACGTCTCGGCGGGCGCCGAGCAGCGGGTGGAGGCGGTGCTGCGTTTTCTGCTCTCGGCGCGGTCGGCCTTCGTCACGCAGCAGCCGATCACGGTGACCGCGGCGGTGAAAGACGGCGCCGAGCCGGCCTGGAGCCAGCCGCTGGAGGCCAGGGTGGCGCTGGTCACCGGCGCGGCCCGGGGCATCGGCAAGGCCACGGCCACGCTGCTGGCGGCCGAGGGGGCCCACGTCTTCTGCCTCGACCGCCCCGAAGACGACGCCCTGGTGAGCAAGGTGGCGCGCGAACTCGGCGGCACGCCGCTATTGGTCGACATGGGCGCAGACGACGCGCCCCGGGTCATCGCCGAGGCGGTGGCCGAAAAGGGCGGCCTCGACGTGCTGGTGCACAACGCCGGCGTGACCCGGGACAAGACCCTGGGCCGCATGAAGGAGGAGGCCTGGGACCTGACCCTGGAGGTGAACCTGGCCGGCGTGCTGCGGGTGACCGAGGCGCTGCTGGACGGCCCCTTCAACGATGGCGGCCGCATCATCTGCCTGGCCTCCATCGCCGGCATCGGCGGCAACATGGGACAGACCAACTACGCGGCGTCCAAGGCGGGCCTCATCGGCTACGTGCGGCACATGGCCGCGCCGCTGGCCAAGCGAGGCATCACCATCAACGCCATCGCGCCGGGGTTCATCGAAACGCGCATGACCGCGGTGGTCCCCCTGCCGATCAAGGAGGGCGCGCGCCGGCTGGCCAGCCTGGGCCAGGGCGGTCAGCCCGTGGACGTGGGCCAGGCCATCACGTTCCTCTCCACGCCCGGCGCCTCCGGCGTCACGGGCAACGTCATCCGGGTCTGCGGCGGCGCCCTCATGGGCGCGTGACACACTTTTGGGAGATATAAAATGAGCAAGAGAAAGACCAAGAAGTCCCGTCGGGTGGTCATCGTCGACGGCGTGCGCACCCCCTTCGTGCGCGCGTTCTCCGAGTTCCTCAAGCTGGACACCATCGGCCTGGGCGTGGAGGCCGCGGGCGGTCTGATCAAAAAGACCGGCATCGCGCGCAAGGAGCTGGACGGCATCATGTGGGGCGGCGTCATCTTCCCCGGCCTGGCGCCCAACGTGGGGCGCGAGATCGCCCTGGATTTGAAGCTGCCGCCGTCGGTGACCGGCATGACCTGCTCCATGGCCTGCACCTCGGGCCTGCGCGCCATCACGCTGGCGGTGTCGGCCATCGAGCACGGCGAGGCCGACGTGATGATCGCCGGCGGCTCGGACTCCACCAGCAACACCGAGATCAAGCTGCCCCAGAAGGTGGTGCACGCCATGGCGCCCCTGGCCTTTGGCAAGGCCACCCCGGGCGACATGCTCGGCGTGCTGTCCCAGCTGATGCCGATCACCGAGATCCTGCCCAAGATGCCGAAGATCGCCGAGCGCACCACGGGCGAGGTCATGGGCGAGGCCGCCGAGAAGATGGGCCGCCGCCACGAGATCTCACGCGAAGCCCAGGACGCCTTCGCCGTGGCGTCCCATCACCGGGCGGCCGCGGCCATCGAGTCGGGGCGCATGGGCCAGGAGATCGTCGACGTACACACCCCCAACGGCAAGCACGTCTACGGCGACACCATGGTGCGCGGGGACACCAGCGTGGAGAAGCTGGCCAGGCTGCGGCCGGTGTTTGCCCGCAAGGGCACGCTGACCGCCGGCAACTCCTGCGCGCTGACCGACGGCGCCTCGGCCGTGCTGCTGATGACCGAGGAGAAGGCCAAGGCCCTGGGCTACACCCCCCTGGCGCGGTTCGTCGACTGGCAGTTCTCCGGTGTGGATCCGGCGGATCGGCTGCTCATGGGGCCGGCCCTGGCCATGCCCCAGGTGCTGCGCAAGACCGGCCTCAGCCTGGAGCAGATGGACTTCGTCGACATCCACGAGGCCTTCTCGGCCCAGGTGCTGGCGATCACCAAGATGATGGCCAGCGACGCCTTCGCCAAGGAGTACCTGGGCCACGACAAGGCCGCCGGCGAGGTGGACCCAGAAAAGCTCAACGTTCACGGGGGCTCCATCGCCATCGGCCACCCCTTCGGCGCCACCGGCGCCCGCATGACCACCACCATGGCCAACGAACTGCACCAGACGGGCAAGCAGTACGCCCTGCTCGGCATCTGCGCCGCCGGCGGTCTGGCCGTGGGCGCCGTCCTGGAGAACGCCGAGGCGTAATGCGCGAACGCTGGGCCGAGGCCTTCACTGCCCGCGCCGCGGCCTACTGGACCCCGGAGCGTGTGCGCTCCCGCCTGGGCGAAAAGCACCTGCTGCTGCCCCCCGTGGAGGCGGCCCCGCTGCTGCGCGCTCTGGGCCTGCTGCAGCGCGACGCCTCCATGACCGCGGACTCTCTGAACAAGTACAAGCAGATCAACCACATGGTGCGGCTGCTCGAGACCTTCATGCTCGACCTCGCCGGGCGCCACGACACGGTGCGGCTGCTGGACGCCGGCTGCGGCAGCTCATACCTCACCCTGCTGCTGGCCTGGTGCTTCGAGCACGTCTGGCGTTGGCCGGCGTACATCGTCGGCGTGGACCGTAACGCCGAGATCATCGCGCGTTGCACCCAGCGCGCCGAGCTGGCCGGGCTCTCGCGCCGCCTACGCTTCGAGGCCTGCGCCATCGACGACCTGGATCCGGCGTTGCTGGCGCCGCCGGCGGACCTCGGTGGATCCGGCCCCGTGCACGGGCTGGTGTCGCTGCACGCCTGCGACACGGCCACCGACGACGCCATCGCGCTGGGCGTGGAGCTGGACGTGGAGCTGATGGCCGTGGCGCCCTGCTGTCAGGCCGAGCTGTCGCGGCAGTGGGCCGCCCTGGCCGATGCCGGCGCCCCGTCCGCCTGGGCCCCGCTGTGGGACGCGCCCCACCTGCGGCGCGAGGCCGCGGCCACCGTCACCGACCTGATGCGCACGCTGCTGCTGCGCGGCAGCGGCTACCAGGTCACGCCCATGGAGTTCGTGCCATCGGAGCACACGCCGAAGAACACGCTGCTGCGCGCCACGCGCCACGCCGGTGGGGGTGACGCCCGCGCCCTGGAGCAGTACCGGGCGCTGAGGGAGGCCACGGGCGGCGCCGGCATCCGCCTGCAGGAGCTGCTCCCCGGCGCCTGATCCTGTTGTTTATTGCAACACCCGCCCCGCGCCTTTCTTGACTCTCCGCGTTGCCAAGCGCAACAGGCCGGCGCCCTCCCCCGCTAACCGCACAACATCTCGCGACAATTAACTTGGCCAGGATCTTGCTCATCTGCGGCCCCATCGTGGTCCGCCTCAACACACTTCAGGAGCATCGCTAGATCATGCCTCGGTACATGCTCGTAGTCGCCATCATGGCAGCCCTCGTCTTCAACCCCGCCAGCCTGCTGGCCCAGACCGTCGACGACGCGCCGACGCCTCCGCCGCCTCCGCCCAAGGAGGATCCGGGCGGCCCGGCCTCCAAAAAGGCCGTGGAGCCGGCCGATGCAGGCAAGGCCAAGCCTGCCGCCGCCGAGGAGGAGGAGGAGGAGGAGGAAGAGGAGGAGGACGACGACAACGAAGCCCCGGCGGTGAGCCTGGACAACGCCCCCTTCACCAAGGAGCAGAAGGCGTTCCTCAAGAAGTGGAGCGAAGACTTCAAAAAGCGCGTCACGGCCCAGGTGGCGGCCAAGGCCGCGCCGCCCACCTTCGCCCTGCGCTGGCGCGTGGAGACCTACACCAAGATCCTCTACCAGAACGACCAGTCCCAGGGCTCGGTGAGCATGGGCACGCCGCACCCCAAGGGCGACAACTACGCGGGCAACAATGGCTTCGCCTCGGAGCTGGTGCTCTACGTCGACGGCCGCGTCTCGGACCGCGTGGAGGTCGGCGCCCGGCTCAAGAGCCGCTTCCACCGCCAGTGGGGCGACTTTTATGAAAACGGCGACATGGCCGTGGACGAAAGCGGCACCCCCGCCGGCGCCGACGCCACCGGCGAGAGCCTCGGCATGAACCACGCGGCCTACATCCAGCTGCGTGGGCTGTACGTGCGCATGAAGCCGCCGATCCCCACGGTGAAGACCTTCCACGTGGGCTCGTCGGATCTTGGCGACTACAACGCCTGGACCATCGGCAAGGTCCGCTACATCGATCGTGACAACGCCAACGGCCTGTTCCTCGACGGCAGCGTCAAGTCCCTCAACTACCACATCGGCCGGGTCACGCTGCCCAAGCTCTACGCCTCGGCGGGCTGGAACAGCGGCCACGACGACGCCCTGGTGCAAAACCCCTTCTGGACCCGCGACGCGTCCTATGTGCTCAAGCTGGACCAGCAGCCCACCGACTGGATCTCCTGGAAGCTGGTCTCCGCCTTCCTCATCGACGAGGAGGCCGACCTCAACGATCCCGACGCCTACGGCTCCAACAACTTTCAGGACAAGACCGACCACGTGGTGTCCACCCTGCCCCGCTACATGAACAGCAACACCACCCTGGAGCTGCAGCTGAACAAGGGCATCGTGGACAGCAACGTGGTGGTCGGCGTGTCCTACTCCAAGCCCGATCTGGGCTACGTGGCCAACGGCGTGGACAACAACGACGGCATCTTCCCCATCCCGATGAAGGAGGCGACCTCCTATGCGGCCAAGGCCCGGGCCGACATCATCGACCCCTTCGGCATCGGCCTGAGCATCCGCTTCGAGTACTTCAACATCGGTGCCGACTGGGTGGCCACCTTCGGCTCCCGTCGCGAAAACGACGTGCTGCTGACCGACGGCTTCCTCGACGGGCAGACCCCGACGCTCAACGTGGCCAACGAGTTCATCGACTTCCGCGACCAGTACTTCGAGTCCATCGTCGGCTGGCACGGCTTCACCGTCTCGCCCGAGTTCAAGAGCGGCGCCCTCGAGGCCGAGGCG
>PVBE012792270.1_pt1 | contig 10415 bp, 9 predicted proteins | sample 1631181 | NCBI WGS metagenome assembly PVBE01 (sample SAMN08397723, study PRJNA350692) | Marine metagenome, whole genome shotgun sequencing project. | isolation source: water | place: Pacific Ocean | collected 2012-04 | reverse complement strand
CCTGACGATTCGTTGGGATTAGGACCCTGATCGAATTTAAGTTGCCAAGTTCGCGCGCCTAGACGCCCGTCTGACAAGGCGTAGCGACGAGGAATACTGCAGTATTTTGAGGAGCTAGAACACGGGCAGGCGGGATGGATAGGCGCGCGAGCTGGCAACGTAATTCTGGTCAGTGTCCTTAGGGGGGCGACGGGCGGATGAGGAAGGAGCGGTCCCAGCCGGCCGCCAACTCGCGACGCCCTTTAACCTCTGTCGGGGCTCGCCGCCAGACGATGTCGGAACTTCGCAAACGAAGTGGGGCACGTCCTGCGCATTTCGATCGAAATCGTGTACATCTGCGCGCAGCTGTTCGCGTGCCGACGCAGACGAATGTGCAGCATTCTCGGGAATTGGAGTGTCCCTGGAACGCGCCTTCTCTCCCCCCCCAAAAAAAAGGAATCTGACCGATCGTGGCGATGCCTACGTCCTAGTCGAGTTCACCCTTGAGTCGGATCGGACCACTCTTCTCCGGAAACCTCGGAGTGATGCCCTCGTAGAACTCACGGACGCGATCCATGTCGTTCGGCATCGAATCCGTGAGCTCGATCGTCGGCCCGAACCCCGCCTCTTTCTTCTTGTAGTCCACGCTCACACAGACCAGCGGCACGTTCGCTGCCTTGGCGATGTGATAGAAGCCCGACTTCCAATACTCCGCGCGTGCACGTGTGCCCTCGACGGGGATCCCCAGCATCAGTCGATCCCGGTTTTCGAACTGCTCAGACAATTGAGCAACAAGATCGGCGCTCTTACTGCGGTGGACGGGCATGCCGCCCCACTTCCGCATGAACCAACCCAGCGGCGGCCGAAAGAGGCTCGCCTTGGCGATCCACGATGCCTTCACCCCAAAGATCGGGGCGAGGGCGATGAGGATCACAAAATCCCAATTGCTCGTATGTGGCGCGATGACCAACACGGATTTGGGAGCGCTGGGGTACTCGCCCACCGGCTTCCAGCCGAGAACTTTGAAGACGAGGAGGGCGACCGCCCGTTTCATGACCGCACGATCGCAGGAATCGGCGCCGGGCGCCAGGGCACCGGCCGTTCCCCTCGAGGGGGCCGTCGCCATGAGCTTTCATGTTATGTTGTTGCGGTTCACTCTGTTGGCGGCGCGGGAGCGACGGCGAAGAACGAGTAGTGCCGTAATCGCGAGGAACGTCGCGAGTGAACGTCGCGGTGGGGCTGACGATATGGTGCAACCGGCGCATCCGCCGCCGCGCACCGGAGGCGCCCTGGGCGCAGCCCAGGGGTAGAAGACGGCTTGCGTGAGTCGCTCGCAGGAGTCGCCTCCTCTGTCGTCCAGTTGTCGCGGCGGATCGTTGTCGCGTGGAGCGGCGCAACGAGTGTGCAGAGGAGCGCCACGATGAGGAGGGTAACGTTTCGGACACGTGCGTCGAGCGACGCGCGATGTCGAACACAAGTCATCTGCCGTCCATATCACGGCCGCTGCGGGGGCGGGGGACTACGCCAGGTCGTAGATGCGGTCCTTCTCGATGGCGAGGCTCGCTGTCTTGGAGAGAATGTGCACGCCCATGATTGCCGCTTGGAAGCGTGGATCCTTCGAATGGCCTTCGACGAAGCGCTTGTAGATTTGCTGAGCGATGACCGCGATCTTCAGGAGCCCGTAGACGAAGTAGAAGAGCGCGTTGTCCACGTTGCGCCCCGTCTGTTTTGCGTAGCGTTCGACGAGTTCGATGCGATTCAAGTTGCCGGGCAATGCGGTTGGCCCCAGGCCGAGCATCTTGTTTTCGTCCGGATCGCCTTCTTCGATCCAGTATCCGAGGGTGGTGCCGAGATCCATCAACGGGTCGCCGAGTGTCGCCATCTCCCAGTCGAGTACGGCTGTGATCTTCGTGATGTCGTCGGGCGATAGGACGACGTTGTCGTACTTGAAGTCGCCGTGGATGAGCGCCCCGTCGCGGGGCCCGTCGGCCGGCATGTTTTCGGCGAGCCACTTCGCCGCTTCTTCGAACGCCGGGATCTCGTCCGTCTTGGCGGCGAAGTAGCGCTTGGTCCAGCCCGCGACCTGGCGCTCGACGTAGCCTTCGGGTTTGCCGAAGTTCGCTAGGCCTGCGGCGTTGACGTCGACGGAGTGCAACTCAGCGAGACCGTCTACCAGCGCCGTCGACAGCCGGCGCATCACGTCTTCGCTCAGATCGATACCTTTAGGCGCGTCGCTTCCGCGCAAGATCACGCCCGGCACGCGATCCATCACGTAGAAGGGCGCGCCGATGACGCTCTCATCTTCACAGTGGACGTAGGGGCGAGGCGCCTTGTCGTAGACGCCCTGCAGCGCGGAGAGGATCCGATACTCGCGCCCCATATCGTGGGCCGTCTTGATCTTGCCGCCGCGGGGCGGTCGTCGCAGCACGACCTCTTTGTCCCCGACGTTTAGCAGGTACGTGAGATTGGAGTGCCCTTTTGGAAACTGCTGCACCGTGACGGCGCCGGCTAGCTCGGGCAGGTTCTTGTTGAAGTACGTCTCGAGGCTCGGAATATCGAGTTCCTCGCCTTCGCGTACGGCGCGCGCATTGTCCAATACGTTTGACATCGGTGGCTCTCGTGGCTCTCGCTTGGTTCGCTCGGATACTCAAGAAACGGAAATACCGTAGTTGCGAAGAATGCGCTTGGCGACCACGGATTTATGCACCTCGTCTGGGCCGTCGTAGATGCGTGCGGCGCGCTCGTGGGCGTACCAGAAGGCGAGGGGAGTATCGTCCGTCATGCCCAGCGCGCCGTGGGTCTGAATGGCCCGATCCAATACGCGCATCATCACTCCGGCGACGGAGAACTTGATCAGCGAGATTTCCTCGCGGGCCGCGTACGTGCTCTCTTGATCGATCTTCCACGCCGCTTGCAGAACAATGAGCCGAGCGCCGTTGATCTCGGCGCGGCTTTCGGCAATCCACTGCTGAATGATTTGCCGGGAACCGAGCGGCTTGCCCGGCGCCAGTTCGCGCTCCGCGGCATGTCGGCACATCATGTCAAACGCGCGCTCACAGACGCCGATCCAGCGCATGCAATGGTGAATACGACCCGGCCCCAAGCGGTCCTGCGCGATGGCGAAACCCATGCCCTCGCCGCCGAGAATATTCTCCAGCGGCACGCGCGCTCCGTGCAGCATGACCTCGGCGTGACTCGCGTAATTGCTTCCGCGATGTCCCATTACCGAGATGTTCTGAACGCGTTCGAAACCCTCGGTATCCGTGGGCACGATGATCATGCTCGCCTTGGTGTAGGGACTGTCCGACTCGGGCGTCGTGACGGCCATCACGATGGCGAACGTGGCGCCGTCCACTGACGATGCGAACCACTTGTGGCCACGGAGTACCCAGCTGTCGCCGTCCTTCTTGGCGGTCGTTCCCATCTGCGTCGGATTCGAGCCGGCGAATTCGGGCTCGGTCATGCAGAAGCAACTACGGATCTCGCCGCGGATGAGCGGCATCAGGTACTTATCCTTTTGCGCGTCGGTGCCGTGCTCGAGAAGGATCTCCGTGTTGCCGATATCGGGCGCGTGACAGTTAAAAATATAGTGACCGAGCGGGCTCCGACCGAGTTCCTCGCTCAGGTGCGCAAACTCGGTCAGCTTGAGACCGGCGCCGCCGAGTGCTTCCGGAATTTGCGGCGCAAAGAGCCCCATCTGTCGAACCTTGTCTCGGACCTTTTCCAGGTCGGGGAGCATCTCCTCGAAAGTCTTCTGACGGAACGCAGGTTCCATCGGATAGACTTCCTTTTGCATGAAGGGTCGAACCATCTCCAAAATGGTCTGAACTCGCTCGCTGATCGAAAAATCCACGCGTTACTCCTTCTCGTATCTTCTAGCTTTCGGCCTTACCCGAAAGAAACATCCTGTGGCAAAACCTTCTCGCCGCATGCTGAGCAATGAGTCACCGGTTTGAGGCGACGACCGCACGGTCCGTGCCGGAGCGCAAGAGCGCGGCCGGGCATGTCCGAGAGCCAGCGATTCCCCCACTGCATCAGCGCCAATGTCACCGGGTAGAGGTCGAGCCCTTTTTCCGTGAGTCGGTACTCGACCCGTCGCCCGTCCTCGCGATCCTTGCGCCGGCATAGGATGCCGTTTGAGACGAGGCGCTTGAGTCGACTCGAGAGCACGTTGGTCGCGATGCCAAGGTTCTCCTGCATCTCGTCGTAGTGACGAACGCCGAAGAACGCCTCTCGCAGGATCAGAATGGACCAGCGGTCCCCAAAGATCTCCAGGCTTCTCTCGACCGATCCGGTCTTGGTGCTCGCGGGCCGACTCATGACTCAGGAGTCTCTACCATAGTCCCCATAATATCGCTTGCCTTTTGCAAGTTATATTGCTACCACGCATATCACTTGCAAAAAGCAAGGAAAACGACGCGTCAGGAATCGGGCGCCGGCCCGATTTTCGAGAGCGCAGCAGAAAGGCATAGTCATGAGCGAAAAACCCCTGATTCTGGATATCCAAGGCGATCTGGCCCGCATCACACTGAACCGACCCAAGGTTCGTAACGCCCTGAGCATCGAACTCTCGGATCTGCTCGTCGAAGCGATTCGGACGGTCAAGAAGCTCACTGCGGTGAAGTTCGTTGTCATTCAAGGCGCGGGCGATACCTTCTGCGCCGGCGACGACATCAAAGAGATGCTGATGTGGGGCAACGACGAGCATGGGTACAGCACACAGGGCGCCAACGGCGTGCTGCGTCGAGTCCGCGCCTACCAAGACATGGCGAACGAACTCGAAGATCTCGACAAGATGACGATCTCCGCTGTGGACGGCATCGCCGTCGGCGGCGGTCTCGAAATCACGATGGCTTGCGACTTCGTTATCGCAACGGACCGCGCCGTCTGGGGCATGCCCGAGGTGGACAGCGGCATCACTCCCGGCTGGGGCGGCACCACGCGGATGGCCCGCTACATCGGCAAACGCCGCACCAAAGAGATCAACATCATCGGTGCGCTCATGCCCGCGTCAAAGGCGCTCGACTGGGGCCTCTGGAATCGGCTCGTTCCCCACGACGAACTTCAGCCTGAAGTAGACAAGCTGCTCGACGTCCTGCGCTCCAAGAACCAGCAGGCTTGCCGCCAGCTGAAGTACATCGTCAATCGTGGATGCGAGACCGATCTCTACACCGCGCAGGGCTTCGAGATGTTGTCGGCCGGTCTCAGCGGCGCGGTCAACGGCATGTGGCGCGTTCAAGACGCCGACCAGGGCGACGGCATTCAAGACTTCGCCGATAAGGGCAAGATCTGGAAGCTGCGTCGCGGTCTCGCCAAGGATTTCTGGGCGGATTAAAACTCCCCTCGTCGGTATTCTAGGCACAGTACCGGTGCGCAAATGCGCCGGTGCTGTCACGCGTTCCATCGGTCGGCGCTCGGCCGCAGCGCGTAACGGACTGGGCACGTCCGTCCCCGCTGCGAAAATGTGGCGACCGCGTGGAGAGGACATATCGCTGACCGCGGGGTCGTGTTAGGGATCGCGCCATGCGCGCGTCGCCGTGGTTTTTCCTGATGGCTTTGGTCGCTGGGGCGTGTGGAGCCCGGGAGTTCCCGGGAGGGGAGTGCAAGGACGGGGACGAACGTTGCGCTTGTTTCGGAAACGGCACGTGCAACGGCTCTCTCCAGTGCTGGTCGTCCCTGTGCGTCGATCCCAGCAAGAGCCAAACCGGTGGCGACGGAGGCGATAGCGGCGGCGACGGAGTCGGCGGCGCGGGCAACGCCGGAACGACGGGCGGCGGAGCAGGCAACTCGGGCGGCGGCAGGGGCGGCGTTGGCGGTACGGGCGGCGTTGGCGTTACGGGCGGTACCGCCGGTACGGGATGGTGCTCACCCAGTAGTTGTCCGGATGACGATGTGGCCGGCGGGATAGCGTGTTGCCAGGGGCCCAATGGCCCGTGTAGCTACGACTACGGTCTCGGTTGCGGCAGGATTGACGACTTGGCGGCTGGCAGCAACTGTTGCGCCACGAGTGAGTGCAGCCTCGCGCTTGGTCTCGAGTGTGTCGCAGGCGTGTGCAACAGGCCCGGCGTTGGCAACTGCGACCGCTGCGAGGCCTGGTGTGCGTGCCCGGAGCAAGGGGAGACCATCAGCACTATCTGCGCCGACCTGCCCACCGAGGTCATGTGCGAGTGCGGATAGAACGATAGGTTCTACGGTCGCGCCGAGGCTCCCGGCTTGGTAGAGTCGTCCTCGCCGGCCGGATGACAGACGACGACACGGGAAAAAGCGACCTTCGCCGCTACGTCAGGATCTCCATCCGGACGTTGCACATCGCTGCAGCCGTCGGCGTCCTGGGGGGAGCGCTCTACGGCGCGTGGCCGCGGGTGTGGATCGTGCTGCTCTTTGTCAGCGGGGTCGCTCTCGCCATCGACGACTTCATAAAGTACGGGGTCGATTTCTTTCGCTACGTGCAGGGCTGGGCCGCGATCGTCAAACTCGCTTGCTTGATCGTTGGGCTTGCGGTGCCCGTCACGCTCGTACCGCTGTGTTGGGTCGCGCTCGTCATAGGCAGCGTCGTCTCCCACGCGCCGGGACGCCTCCGTCAACACGCCATCTGGGGCAAGCAGGGCCCTTGCGCCGAGCCCCGCGGCTAAAGTTGACCTCAAGCCGGCTTCGCATCGTCCGTGCACGGTACAGGGCAGCGGGCCGGGCAGCTTCGCGAAGAATATCGGCTCGTTTCTCCCAATCTGCGCTTTGGCCGCCAGGTGAGAGTGCCGTATGAGAGGATGCGCCCGCTATGACTAGAGGTTATGAGATGAGCTCCAGTTACCAACGCTTGTCCGCCCAGGATGCCTCGTTTCTCTACGCCGAAGCGCCGGCGGCGCCGATGCATGTGGGATGGACGATGTTGCTGGATGACGCGAGCTTGACCGAGGAGACGTTGCGTCATCACCTCGCGGCCAGGTTGCATCTCGCTCCGCGACTGCGCAAGCGCGTTGTGCATATGCCTCTCGAGGCTGGGCGCCCCGTGCTGATTGACGATCCTCATTTCGATCTTCGCTTGCACGTCCGCAGCACGACGCTACCCGAGGGCGCCACAGAAGCGGACGCCTGGGACTTGATTCAGAACATCATGAGCGTGCAGCTCGACCGGCAGCGTCCGCTCTGGGAGGTCTGGGTTTTTGATTGGCCGGGAGGCAAGAAGGCGGTCTTGCAGAAGATCCACCACTGCCTCGTCGATGGTGTGAGCGCGATGGACCTCAGCATGGTGCTTATGGACTTCGAGGCGGAAGCGAAGGAGCCGCCTCCGCCGCAGCCATGGTCGCCCGAAGCGCAGCCCAGTCCCGGGCAGCTCTTGCGCGAAGCATTGGCTGACCGTGTTCAAGAATCTGGGCAGCTCTTAAAAGGTCTGCGCAAGGCAGTCAGGAAGCGGGACGAGTCCTTGCCGAGGCTCCGAAAGATCGGCGATGGGATCGTCCAGCTCGGCAAAGCCAATATGAAGCGCGCTCCGACGACTTCGCTTGCGGTGCCCGTGAGTGGATTTCCCCGCTACGCGTTTGTGCCCCTAAGCCTGGCGGATATCCGGGCGATAAAGAAGGTTCATGGCTACACGGTCAACGACGTCGTCTTGGCCATCGCCACAGGCGGATTCCGGAAGCTCCTGCTGTCTCGAGGAGAAGACATCGAGGGGCTGACGTTGCGCACCCTCGTTCCGGTGAGCGTGCGCTCGTCGGAGGACCATAGTCTGGGCAATCAGGTCTCGATGTTGGCGACGGGGCTTCCCGTCGGCGAGTCCGATCCCGCACGAAGGCTAGCCGGGATCGCTGAGGAGATGGGCGCGCTCAAGGAGTCGAACGTGGCGCTGGGTGCGAACGCCTGGATCCGAGGTATGGATCACGTGCCGACGCTGATGACGGCCTTCGCCAGTCGCGTGATGACGCATCAACATGCGGTGAACACTTACGTGAGCAACGTCGCCGGGCCACCCGTCCCCATGTACGTCTGTGGGTCAAAGATCCTCGCGACGATTCCGCACGGCCCGGTCTCCGGCGAAATGTCCGTCGGCGTTGCCGTCGTCTCCTACAACGGCGTCGTGCATCTCGGCCTGACCGGGGACTACGAGGGCGTGCCGGACTTGCAGGTCCTCGCCGACGGGATGGCGGAGACTTTTGTTGAGCTGAAGGCCCTCGCGGGCGTTGAGCACGTGGCCGCGGAATAGCGGCCTCGCGGACTTATTCCGCCACTTGCGCAGCGTCGGCGTAGGCGCTGCCGCCTGGTGGAGCCGGTGGCGGAACGCGGCCTGGCGCATCCGCGTCCGCGTCCGCGTCCGAGGGAACCACGGGCAGGTGCTTCGGACCGGGTTCGATGCCGTTGGATCGGTACCACGCGTCTTCGCCCAGATGCCTGATGGCCGTACGCTGAGTCTCTACGGCCTCGATGCAGTAGGGCAGCATGTCCTCGAAGTGCACGAAGAGAACCGAGAGGGTCACGAGCGCCTCGATGCCGACCGGGTTCTTGCGGAGTACGGTCCAGAACGCCTTCCAGAAGGGCGCGCGCATATTGCCGCGCATGGTGACGTAGACCATGAGGCGCAGCACGGTGCGCACGTTTCGGAAGAATATTGCCCACCCGGGCACCGTGACCGGTGCCGTATTCACGCGACTCGAAACGTCCGCGCAGCGCGCGAAGTAGCGTTTTGGATCGAAGGAATGATCCAGCACGTTGAGCAGGTCGGTGACGACATCGTCTGCGGGTCGCTCGGCGCGGAACTGCAGCCCGGCCGAGATCTGGTCGCGGACGTTCTCGTGGTCGAACTCGCGCGCCGCGGGAAAGAGTCGGCCCTCTCGGTCGAGGCGCTTTGAAAGCTGCGTGCCGGGCAGGGGATAGACGACGCCTGCCATGACCCAGGGGATGCTCGTCTCGTCGATGCAGCGCATGATCTGCTCGCCGATATCCTTGGGCTCGTTGTCGAGCCCGATCAGGAAGCCTGAATGCACCGTCGCTCCTGCGATCCGGTAGATCCGGTCGCAGGCTTCCGCGATGGAGTAGCCCGTATTTTGCGGCTTCTGCGCCGTCTTCAGGACGTCTTCGTTTGGCGTCTCGATGCCAATCAAGAAGTACTTGAATCGTGCCTCGCGCAGCAGCTCGAGCAATTCGTCGTCGTTCGCGATGTTGAGCGTGACGCTGGTCGAGAATTGGAAGGGGTAGTTGTGCTCTTTGAGCCAACCCGCGAGCGCGCGCAGAAGGGATTTGGCCTTCTCAATCTTGCCGACGAGGTTGTCGTCGAAGAAGTCGACCTGCCCGCGATATCCGAGGGCGTAGAGGGCGTCCAGCTCTCCTAGAACCTGTTCGTTGGTCTTGGTCACGTAGCGAGTGAAGATGTCGATGACGTTGCAGAACTCGCACTTATGCGGGCAGCCCCTCGAGTACTGAAGACCCACGTAGAGGTAGTCCTTCAAGTTCACGAGATCGAAGCGGGGAGCTGGGCTCTTGGTGAGATCGGCCGATCCCTCCGACCGATAGATGCCGCCTTTGACGCCCGCCTCGAGATCCTTGAGCAGATTGGGGATGGTGAGTTCCCCTTCGCCGAGGCAGATGTAGTCGGCGCCGGCGTTGCCGTAGAGCTTTTCGTTGAGCGTCACATCCGGTCCGCCCACGGCGACGGGCTTATCCAGCGTCTTTGCCCAGCGGATGATCTCGCAGGCGCGGGCGCGACTGACGATCTTGGAACCGACGAAAACCACGTCAGCCCAGTTCAGGTCGTCCTCGGTGAGCGCTCGGACGTTCTCGTCAACGAGGCGGATATCCCACTCGCTCGGCATCAGAGCTCCGACCGTGAGCATGCCGAGGGGCGGGCTCATGTATTTGACACCCGCGAACTTGCAGACCTTCTCGAAATTCCAAAAGGAAAAGCTCTGGAACTTCGACCAAATGAGCAGGGCTTTCATGGGCCCGTAGTATCGGCAAGGTGACGCTCGCGCTATTGACCGAAATCAAGTTCGGGTTGATTCTGCGTTGTTGCAACAGAACTGTGTCGCTTTTGATCGGTTTTGGGGATAAGGGCGAAAAACCTTACGCGGCTGCGACACTAAGATGCGTGCGTCGCGATCGGGCGTAATCGGCTGCACATTGGAGCGCGACGCCGCTCATACGGGCCGTCCGGATGCCCGCGGTTATCGGCGAACTCACGCCGTCGTTGAGGGTCATTGCAAAAGAGAGCTGTCGTGTCGGATCGGCCCACGCACCGGAGCCGCCGAAGCCGTAATGCCCAAACGCGCGCTTGGGGACTCCCCTAGTGGTGAACACCTGATGGTAGCCAAGGCGCCAACCCATGGGGACGTAGAGATGGTGGTCGCGGCCTCGCACTCGCGTTTGCGTTACGCGCTCCAGCGTTTCTGGGGAGAGGAGGCGGACGCCGTCCAACTTCCCCCCGTCAGCAAGCGCCGCGTACATTCGGG
>PVBE012454636.1_pt1 | contig 10415 bp, 17 predicted proteins | sample 1631181 | NCBI WGS metagenome assembly PVBE01 (sample SAMN08397723, study PRJNA350692) | Marine metagenome, whole genome shotgun sequencing project. | isolation source: water | place: Pacific Ocean | collected 2012-04 | reverse complement strand
TGCACTTGTAGCAGGAGCTCCTGATTTTGTTGTATCTAAAACTGGTAGATTTAGTGTTTCAAATAACAGTTTAGCTAGCTGAGGATGACTGCTAGGATTAAATTTTATATCTCTAAAATCTTTAGTTGTTTTAACTAATTTTTTTAATTTACTATTAGCTTTTGTACAAGCTTCTACTTGAAGCACATAGTTAAATGTATTTATATATTTATTTTCTTGAATTTGTTCATTTAACACTTTTTCTTTACCAGCCAAAATAGTATGTACTTCCTGGACTCTATTCGAATCCATAGGCAATCCTACTAACATCATTTTAATTAATGAATATAGACTGGGTTTAAATATTTCTAGATAAGGTCGAGATGATGTTTCAGCATAATACTTTTCCCACAAGTAAAAAGTAGCTAGTGCATCAATTAAGTTATATCTTAAGATCTCTGCTTTGGTATATTTAGTTATATCCTGGATTTCAATAGCGTAGTTGCCTACATATTCTAGAGCAACTTCTTTTAGCTTAAGAGATACTTTTGTAGTGGCATTCTTAGCTAAATACGCCATGATCATTGTGTCATCAAAATTTTTGAAGTACTGTAAGCCTTTCATCATGCCTTTATGATCAGTAGCGTGTTCCATCCACAAACTTCTAATAAGAATCTTAGCGTCAAACAATCCATTATGAAATAATAGCTTTCCTTTGTATGTTTCTAAAAATTCTTTAAGATAATAAATGCCGTTAATAGATAGATCGATTGCTACTCCGTCATGTTTAGTCCATGCAAAAGCAATAGATACTATCTCGGTTTTAAGATCTAGTCCTGTAGTTTCAATATCTGCAGCTAGTACTGGATGTTGATATAAGCTATCTAAGAGTTCTCTATCAGATCCATGTTGAAATCCGTACTCTGCAGAGTTGATCAGGACTGCCGTTCCTGTACCAGCAATAGCTTTAATGCCTAATGTAATTAATCTAGAATTCTCTGGTTGCTGGAATAGTGTTTTATAACTAGGAACATATACACAAGTGAAGTGTAGATACCCGGGATGTTTCCCTTCAACTGCAGTACCGTAACTACTAGAAACTTTAGCTATTTTAGTAATAAATTTAAAATAATTACTATCTGCTATAATTAACTTAGACGCACTTTCTGGAATTTTACCAATCAGCTTGTCCAAGTAGGCCTTAGCAGTTTTAGCTAATATCTTAGTTGGGGTATTGTAAAGAAGAGGTAATACGAGTACAGAGCCCAGTAAAACCCCTTCTTTAACTAATGGCTCCAAGTAGTAGTTATTAATCGCTACTGATTCTATAGCTGTTTCTTTACACAGCAGTACTGTAGTGATCGACATAAACAGTTTCTCCAATATTTGCTGGTCTGTGATCAGAGTTACATATCCATAAAATAGGATAGTTTACTGGATCTAAATCAGTTTCTCCATGTAAGTCAGTAAAATATATAAGAGCTTGAGTAGGATGCTTTTCTACATAATTTAATACTGGTCGGAAACTAGTACCTCCGCCTCCATGAAAATCTAAAGACATAATATCTGTATTCTGAGTAACATCATGTACTTTGTGAATAACCGAATCGCAATCAATTATTGTCATGCGTTCTGGGTTAAATACCTGTTGGATACCTTTAATTTCACTTAACATTTCTTGTAGTTCTTCATCATCTATGCTGCTACTAGTGTCTATAGCAAATGTTAAATGCCCTAGCCCATAACTATATAGACTAGGCATGTATGTATCTGATGCGTATCTTCGATTCTTTCTCGCCCACGAGTACTCTTCGTGTACTCGCTGGTCGAGAAATTTATTTAATATAACTTGCCAGGGTAACTTAGGATTTAACAACTCATTGATCATTCGTTCAATTTCATCTGGAATTTCGCCAATTGCATTTTTTCCAGATGCTTGTGCTTGTGTTCGAGCTCTAACAATAATATTTGTTACTGCTGAACTGATATTTGGTTTGTCTTTATCGCCATCTTCTCGAAGATCAAGCATTAAAGTTCCAGTATCAAAATCCTTTTTCTCTTTCATTAGATCGTCATATACGCTATCAGTAGACCATCCATCTCCATACTTCTTGTCAAGTAAGCCTGCTGTAGGTATTTCAAATCCTGCTTTGGTGAGCATGTGGTTAATAATATAATCACCTGCACAATTCCAAATAATAGGATCTCTATCTCCTCTACGAGCTAGATGTTGAAATGCTACATGCCAGCATTCATGAGCCATTAGTCCAGCAAACTGGATAACTGTTTGTTCTTTTAAGAACTCTGGGTTATATCGGATAGTAGTCCCATTAACATCTGCTGTTGCTGTAGCATCAGTAATGACATGTCGCAAACTTAAGGCAATAGTAGATATGAACGCAGACCTAGTCATGAGTTCTATCTTTGCTTTAAGTAGTTTGCTTTCTAGCTCTTTCATTTTGTGTCCTTAGTTTTAGGAACCTCTAATTCATCTAACCAGAATTTTACATGAATAAAACTTCCTTGCATTGAAGAAATAGTACATTTAAATGGACAACTCTTTAACCATGATAAAAATTTTTCAATTATGTGTACTTGATTCAATGACACGAGATACACTCCTTTCTTTTAGCCAGACTCGGAATTTTCCGTCTTTGGTTGCTCTGGACATAAATTTGTATCCGTATATTCTCCCGTAACTGTAAAGATTATTTCGTTGCTTTGCAGTCATTACTACTACTGAATCTCCAACTTCCATATCTTTTAAATATTCATATTTTTCTGGTTCTGTCCCTAATGGGATTGGTATACCTTTTTCTATTTTCATATCTCCTCCTTAGAAAATTTCTGAACTATGAGTAGCTATCCATTCTTTAATAACAGGATGTCCTTTTAGTACAGGTGTTCTCTTGTAAATATCTTTAAAAGTAATCACCTGAAAATCCGTTGGTAATCGATTGATAGCTATTATTAATTTCTCAATATTATCTGGTGTACTGTTATGAGCTAGCATAGTTGTAACTGCGTACTGCTCGCTAGGTTCTTTAGGTACTTTCCATCCTGATTTAGGATTGGCGAGTATTTGTTCTATGGTAGGTAAATTCTGATAGATCTCAGAATAAGTTGCTAGTTCTACTGCTGCACCTTCACCAACAGTACCGGCTAGTCGTATCTTGTTAATATGATCTATAACTTCTGCTCCTGAAATTACTTTAGATGCGAATTCCCAAGTACGTGGGCATGGAAAGGTTAATTCATTTGTTGATGTATCAAATCTATGTAGTAGTTCTGGTTTAAATTTAATTAGTGAAATAATACGGTGATCAATCTTATGAGCGTTTGCCCAATCAATCCAGACTTTATGATCAACTCGCATACGGTAGTGATTTAATCTTGATGTAGTTGCTGTACTCTGGGTATTTACAATTGCTCTATCTGTACTTAAATTACCTGCTGCGGCTATTAAGCATCTAGGGTGTAGTTTATGTTTATACACTTCACGATCTAGAATTAATTTATATGCTGCAGCTTCTGTTTGCTTGTTTCCTGAATTAAATTCATCTAGAAACAACAACCACCCATCGTATCCATCAGGTATTTTATCTGTTTCAACTGGAAAATACTCTGGGACATGGAAAGTCATTCTTTGTAAATTTGGATTACTAGAGTCAGGAATTGTTCCAGGGTACCCCTGCATATCTACTGGTTCGCACTGAGACACTCTAAAATCAATTACTTTAAGTCTAAATAATTTAGCGATATCACGAATAATATCGGATTTTCCCATTCCTGGGCTAGAAGCTACCATTGGAGTGAGACCTATTTTAAAGTCTCTAATTAGAGCTTCTTTTAGTTCATCTGCATTTACTTCAAACATTAGTTGTCCTCCAATAGGTTGTCGGTTAATTGTATTTTAAGAGATTCAGGTACTGCACGATCTGGAGTTGAAACCTTTTTTGCAGGTTTTGGTCTAGAAACCTTAACTGGTTCAGCTGGAAGGTGTTTACATAATGATGGGTGTTCATTCCATGCTTTTCTTAATTGCAACGACCCTGTATATTTAGTAGTAGTTTCAACTAAATATGAGGTCATCTCTTCTTTTTTAGCTCTTAAAGTTAGAATATCTTTACAGAGTTCTTCTGCAATGTTTTGTAGTTCAGGATGTAATGTATTTTCTGGTGTACTGGAATAATAAGAACTTCCACTCTTCCATGATTGGGGATTTATTATGTTTGTATCTGCTTTATATTCCCATTTTTCATCTACCAGTATTTCGGTTTTGTCTTTGTTTGGAGCATATTTAACTCTTAAACAATACTCTTTATCATGACAAACCATCTCTGCAGGTAATTGATCTAACAAATATTGTATTGGTTTTAGATACAATTCTCTGCTCTGTTTAGCTATAGCAGTTTTACGTTCTTTTAATTTGTCCTCTGATTTTTGATACAAGTCACGTAATATATCGTTTTTTATTCTATTTAATTCATAACTCCCGATTCTCATATTATTCCTCCAGTAAGTTTTCTAATCGATATTTATCTATTTGTCGGCGTACTTCGCAAACAGAACTATTATGTAAATTCTGTACATACTTGGCACCATCAGAAATAGACACGTTATGTTTTACGCATTTATTGTCTATTCTCCAATGCTGACAAGCTCGTAATTCACAATAATTCACTACAAAACACGACATTAAACTTCTCCTAATTTTTAGTAAAGTTAAGTGCTATGAGTATTATAATCTTCAGTATCGTTCTTGATACTTGTGTTTTGGTTAATGGGTTTAAGTTGCCCATTTTTTGGTGAACTTTCTCCCCCTTTTATTATTATTCCTAATTAATTGGGAAGTTTCACCCCCTGTTATTATTGGGTGAATACATAAGATCCCACTTACTTGCCCTTTTATTATATAAATAACTTCACTCAATTAATCACGCTCCTGAGTGAAGTGAAGACACGCCCCTTTTATTATTACTTATTGATTAATAAAGACTTACAGCTATGAAAACTACGCTCTCCTAATTACGCTCGAGACACCCCCTTTTATTATTTAAAAAAAAAATAACCCTTCCGAAGAAGGGCTATATGTTACATGTGTTCGAGAATCTCTAACAACTATGCTAGCATGTAGTTACTATTAAGAATGTACTTATCTAAATCGTTACTGCTTTTACTACATGTAATCTTACTTTTAGTAATTTGGCTTAATATGTCTGCCAACAAATCATTATTAGCTATTTCAGCCATTATCTTTCTATAAGTTTTTGTAACTTTTTGTAAATGATTCGGATTAAATACGAAGCAGTCGTGGACATGACTTAATTGAAATTTACAGCGTCTGACCATTTCTCTAGCAATATATCCGTCAATAGAATGAATAACATTAGGACAGAGAGATCTGTAGTTAATAGATTTAGTTTGATGATACCATTTCAAAGGAATGTCTCCAAATTCAGGGTCTGAGTACACCCCGCTTACTCCTTCTACAACAGGTACATATACTGTATGATTATCAGGCATAACCCATGAATGGTGATCTTCAGCAGAATTCCAGCATTGATTAATCGTATGCATAACTTCTTCTGCTCCTGGAAGTAGCCCTTCAATAACTTCATAGAATATTGCCAGTTCTTTTTCGTTTAATAATCCTTTAGGAGTGGCCTTAGAATTATAGTAATGCGTCATGGTGCATTGTTTCACAATTGTACGTGAAACTGGCTTTGAGAGCTTCTTATTCATCATCTTGGCTATATCACTATATAGATCATGTCTAACATTAGGATCTATACAATTGACTAGTTTACCTGTCTGCTTACAACCAGAAAGTACTGCCATTATTTGAATACCAGATGATGTAGCATCTAGACTCATTACGTATCCTGTAGGTTTGCCTTTTTGAGTATCTTTAAGGGCTCTCACAGCTTTACGCCCAAGGATAGGCTCATCCCAGACAACTTTATCAAGATCCTGCATAATTGCCCAATCATATCGATCTTGCCAAGTAAGCTTATCTTTCCCCGCATGATTAGCTATAGCAATATATAAATTAGGTAATCCTGTTTCACTAATTAACTCTTTATTATGCATGGATAGCATAGCTTTACCGTATTCATTACTTTGAAGATTAAGATCATAGCCAGAAGAATAACTTCTACCTCTTTTATCGTATCTCCATACAAAATAGAAATGCTGTCCCAGATATTGATCTATAACTCTTAAAAACTGTTTCTTACTAACAGTTGTATTAGTTTGTTTTTCAAATAGATAAGTATCAGGGTCTATTTCCCAAGGAATGCTTTGAAGTTTATTAATAACATCATAAGCTAAAGGCTTTTCATGTCTGTTAAATCTATGACCTAAAATTAAATGCTTATTTTCCCATAACCACCCACCATTGTAGTTATCCTTCCATTTTAGTGGTTTTGCTTTCATAGGAGGTAAGTACTGTAGCTTTAATAATTTATTTCTAACTCCGTCACTTATTCTAAAATTAGGAAATACATACCAGTTGTCATTTTTCTTATTGATTGTATATAAATCACTATCCCTACATTCTTTAAGGAATACTATTCCCCATTCGAATGCTTCTACTGAATCAGTATATGAAGCAAGCTTACCAAGTTGAACAGCTATAGATTGGATAGGTTGGTTAATGCAGTCTCTTAACATAAGAGCAAATACGGAAACAAATATCTCTTTATTTTCTACATGTTTACGATCATTAAGATCTTCGATAACACTAAAAACACTTGTTTCCATATCTTCTGGAATCTTTCCTTTGATAGAATCCATAATGATCTCTTCAGCTAACCTAGTGGACCATGTAGTTTCTATCGTATATTGATCAATATTAGTCACGTTGTGCCTCCTCGATTTTATTTAATAAAAAAGCCTTTAAGGAATAAATCCCTAAAGGCTCTGTACCAAACAAACCACAAATAACTATTGGTGCTTATTTTGCTAAAGCAACTATAAGATGTCCTCCGAAATAAAGAACAGCAAAACAAATAGTTATCCATCCAAATGTTTCTAAATGTTTTTCTATCACAACCCCTCCTTGGTTAAAGTTAACTGCATTCTTTCCATTTCATGTTTACAATTGTCTAGATTTTCTTCTAAACCCCATACTTGTTTCTCTAAATCTTTAATTCTTGTATTGCTAGAAAATATTAATCTTTTCATAGCTTTACGTTCTTGTCTTAATTTAAAGATCGCTGCATTTTTATTATGAACAGCATCTTCAAGTTTACTTATTTGTGACTTAGATTCTGACTCGGTAGGAGTTGGTGTGAATACATCTTTAATAATTGGTGCCATTTTTATCATTCTCTCTATACTACGTAATGACGGTATCTTCATATAGCCTCCCTTGTTAGTAATCAACTGCATCATAATAACCATCGGCATTTTCTGGATCGTCTAACTTTCGCTTAATACTTTCTATAACTTTAGAATCATCACCTCCATAAGTAGCTATTTTTTCAGCTATTAATTTATCAAGATAGTTTAGCTCTTCTTGAGTTAATAGAACGTGATACATTATAGAAACTCCATTTCAGGGATTACCATTATATTTTCTAAATCTTCTCCAGTATATGGCTCTATATTTTGTTTTTCTATGTAATTTTCAGCTTCATGTTTTGAATTAAATTTAATAACATGCCCTTCTTCATCACCTATTGCTATTGGATGATAATTAATTGGAATATTTTGAACTATAACCCATTTCATGTTGCCTCCTTTGTTTCACGTGAAACATCTTTCATACGTTTTACTCCTTCTATCTTTATACAACCAAAAGCAGTTTTAGTTATTGTACCTATATCCATGGCACGTTCCTGTTGGTTAACGCAAACAGATTTTGTAGAGTACGTGCCTAGGATATCTACAGTAGCCACGTGATATGGCTGGCTAAATACAATCATTAATAAAACCCACATTTAATTTTCCTCTACATCATGTTTATCCATACCTTCTTGAATTCGTATGATTCTATCATTTTTTGCATCTAGAGACATGTTTATTGAATCGTTTAATTCTGCTTCCTCTTGCGCCATCTTATCTAGCTCTTCTTGATCGTTATCTTGCTGTTCTCTCATCCATTCATGTAGCTCTTGTTTTTCTGTCTGAACTTCTGCACACATAAGATACATAACTCTACCTTTTATAAAGTCCATACAATCTTCTAAAGCTGGTCTAGTATAAGTATCTGAATAATTTGGAACTTTATGTTTCATTCTAAAATACATGTCGATCATAACTTTTAATACACTATCTAAATCGTTAAGTGTCATAATAGCGTTCCTCTCTTGATTAGCAGTTATTATAGAAGTCACATAATTTGCCGTATGGGTAGTTGTTAGCTATTTCCCATGCGTTAACATAATGAGCCAATGTAAACAACGCAATAATTGTTAGAACGAATATTATTATTTGATTAATCATGATGCCTCCTTTAGGTTAGTAGTTACAATCACAAGATTCTATATGCTTCTCGTGCCCTACAGGTAGTTGCCATGTATAACAACCTTTACACCAGTAGGCTCCCTGATAATGTCCTTGGTTCTCTTTAGCTAAGAGCATTTTAGGTTTCTCTAACCCATCCTGGTAGTCTTTAGCTAACAATTCACCACAAATATTTATTACTGCTCTAAATTTGTACCATCCGATTACACCACCAATTACTGCACCAATACCTGTACACCATAAAATGAATTCCATGTTGTTCCTCCTTTAGTTAAACTAAATGTAGTTTCGATCCAGCACCTTTCGTCCAATAATATGTGTTACGTCTATCGTCTTCAGTAGTCGTGTATCCTTTACCAATACAATGGAAACATGTCCCTACAAACCCCTTAAATACTCCATTTACAACTTCACCACGTCCCTTATACTCACCACTTCCACCACAAGCAGTACATCTACCAGTAGATTTAGCTTTCATGACTATCTCCTATTAATTGATTAATAATTCAAGGACTTCCCCCCGCCTGACAGGCCTTTGCGGTTTTCTAAGGCGGTCATAAGACTCCAGACATGTGACCATCTAACTCCAGACTGTTTCGTTAAAAAAATAAAGGTGTATAGGGATGAACTACCCCCTATACACCAGTATTTTTGCTTTTGGTTATCTACGAGCTAACCTCTCTCGTCTAAGTCTTGACTTTTCTTCTTGACTTATAACCAATTCAAAACTGCAATTCTTTGATTTTAGAGCCGTGTTGATTTTCTTTTCGTACTTTTCAGTTAAGGACGTGTCAATCTTCGGATGATTCCAAAATCCATACAACTCACCATCTTCATAATGCGAGAGTACGAATTTATCATCCTTATTAATTTCACCTTTCAATACTACGTCTGGTGACTTTAATATTCCAACTTGGTCTTCATTACCAATAAGATCGATGTCAGCATCAAGCTTACCGTCAGACCAGTTGTTACCAGTGGCAAAGATACCTACTAGATTACCTTTACCATCAAACAGTTTAACTTTAGTTCGCACTACATTACCGTTAGTAGTGATGTTCATAGAACCATTCGGATTACGTTTCATGTTAAATCCTCCTAAAATTAAAGAATGAGCAATAATGCTCGGTGAATCAGAACCTTAAATGGTTCCTTCCGCTTGACAAGCCTTTGCGGTCTTGACTTTGGTGTTAAGTGGGATTAAGTGTAGGAAGAAGATAGATGTTTTTAGGACACTCTCTACGCTCTGTCTTGTTGTGTTTTTTTATGTGTAAAAAAAGGGTTAAGCCCCTGGATGTAGAGTCCAGGAGCTGTTCCCTTTTAAGCTAGGATGCTTTCTTTTTCCTAGCTTTTGGTTTTGCTTTTGGTTTAGGTTCGTCTTTGAGGGAACCATCGACCTCTTGTTCGATTTTCTCCATAGTCTTACGGAATGAGCGAGCAAGGGGCATTAAGCCACCTCTCACTTCATCGAAGAGATCCTTCGATCCTTCTAAGATACCTATGAAGATGTAGTTTGCTACATGAAATATTTTAAACATGTTGATTCTCCTAATAAAGTACCGCTAGACGATATGCCTAGGGTTGGACTTTCGTCCTTCAGCCTGACAGGCTGTGTGTAAAGATCGTTTTTGTTTTTGGGGCGGGGGGTAAATCTCCGATTTACGTCCCGACTAGTTAGTATTGCACTCATACCTAAAAATAAAAAATTGCTAATGGCGCTTGAAATAATAAAAGGAACGGTGTTAAGGGACCCTCCCTTACCAACTATCAAAATATAATAAAAGTACCAATTACTGTATGAGAAGGACGCAGGACGGAGCAGGCCGCAGGCCGTGCGAAGTCCGGCGGACGCTTCTTATTCTTAGAGGGGAGTTAGACCTTTAGATATAAGTAGTTACAAATAGTTTATTCTCATATCTGAGATTAAACAGGGGTGTTTAATCTCTAATGTGAGATTAAACTGA
>PVBE010711172.1_pt1 | contig 10415 bp, 3 predicted proteins | sample 1631181 | NCBI WGS metagenome assembly PVBE01 (sample SAMN08397723, study PRJNA350692) | Marine metagenome, whole genome shotgun sequencing project. | isolation source: water | place: Pacific Ocean | collected 2012-04 | reverse complement strand
CGAGCTGTTCGGCCACGTCAAGGGCGCCTTCACCGGGGCCTTGCGCGACAAGAAGGGCCTGGTCGAGGCGGCTGACCGCGGCACGCTCTTCCTCGACGAGGTGGGCGACATGAGCCCCGTGATGCAGCCCAAGCTCCTGCGGTTCCTGCAGGAGGGCACGTACATGCCCGTGGGTGACACGGCGTCGCGCAAGGTCGACGTCCGCGTCCTGGCCGCCACCAACCGGGACCTGCCCCAGATGGTGGACAGCGGGCAGTTCCGGGAGGACCTGTACTACCGGCTCAACGTCATCCCCGTGATGATGCCTCCCCTGCGCGAGCGCAAGGACGACATCCCCCTGCTCGTCGAGCACTTCCTCGACAAGATGAAGCGGCGGGGCAAGACCCGGGGCGTGAACAAGCGGGTGGGCGCCGACGTGATGCGCACCTTCTACCGTCGGGACTGGCCGGGCAACGTGCGTGAGCTCGAGGCCGAGATCGAGCGCCTGGTCGTGCTGTCCGGCGACGACGAGGAGATGGGCACGGACCTGCTCGATCCCACGGGCACGGGCGACATCCCCGGCGGGGGGCCCAGCGTGCCGGACATGGCGGCCTACAAGGAGAAGGGGAGCCTCGACGACGCCGTGCGCGCCCTGGAGAGGGACCTGATCCAGGCCGGGCTGGTGCAGACCCACTGGAACAAGTCGAGGCTCGCCAAGGACCTGGGGATCTCACGCACGACCTTGATCAAGAAGATCAAGGAGTTCGGCCTCGAAGACCTCCGCCGGAGCTGACCGGTCCCTCTACGGGGGATCCGGCAGCTCCGTTGCCGCGCAGCTGCGTGATAGCGTCAGCGGGCCGTGCCCGCCGCAACCGCCGCCTTCGTCGTCGTCGGCGACGAGATCCTCACGGGCAAGGTCGACGACACCAACTCGCGCTTCCTGATCAAGGTGCTGCGCGACTGCGGCGTCGACCTCAAGCGGATCCTCGTGGTCTCGGACGATGTCGACGAGATCGCCTGGGCCGTGGCCGACTGCCTGGACCACGGGTTCGACCACGTCTTCACGTCCGGCGGCATAGGCCCGACCCACGACGACGTGACCTCCGCAGGCGTCGCGCAGGCGCTCGGGCGCGGGCTCACGCGTCACCCGGAGCTGGAGGCCCAGCTCCGGCGGCACTTCGGCGACCACCTCTCGCCGGATCACCTGCGGATGGCCGACGTCCCCGAGGGCACCGAGCTGTCCTCGCCCGGCCTGATCCCGTGGCCGGTCATCGAGCCCCGCCCGGGGCTGTACATGCTCCCGGGCATCCCCCAGATCTTCGAGGACAAGGTCGGCGCGCTGCGCGATCGCCTCATGCAGGCGGATCGGCTTGTCGTGACCTGGGTGTACTGCAAGGTGGGGGAGGGGCAGTTGGCGTCCCACCTCAAAGCCGTGCTCGCCGAGTCCGAGGGCGTGACGATCGGCTCCTACCCGGTTCTGGGACAGCCCGGCTACCGGGTGCGCGTGAGCATCGAATCCCGCGACCCCCTGGCGGTCGATCAGGCAGTCGCTGCCTTGCTCGCACGACTGCCCGAGGGTGTTGCCGGCACGGATCTTCCATCCAGCGGTTGACCACGCGCTCCAAAACTTTGTAAGCAGCGTCGGTCGTTTCAGGACCTGTGTTCCACCCTGTCAGCCCCCCCCTGGAGGCGCCGATGCGTTTCGTCCGTCCTGTCCCCGTGACTACTGCTCTCCTTTCCTTGCTCCTCGTCGTCGGTTGTGACGAAGGCGCGCGCAACATCCCAAGTGCCCCGGAGGGGGTCGGCGGCGAAGACGGCGATGTAGGTGGCGAAGGCGGTGGTGACGTCGACGGCCCCGGCGACGGCGGCGAGAACCCCGACGGCGGCGAGAACCCCGACGGCGGCGAGAACCCCGACGGCGGTGAGACCCCGGACGGCGGTGAGACCGATCCCGATCCGTGCGACGGCGTCGTGTGCGCCGACGGCGACGGCGGCGTCTGCGTGGACGGCCAGTGCGTCAACGCCGACCCGTGCGACGACAACGTGCAGTGCATCACGGGCTTCATCTGCCTGGACCGCACCCGCAAATGCATCGAGGACCTCTGCGAGGGCTTCGAGTGCGACCGCGGCGTGTGCGACGCCGAGATCGAGGACGCCGATCTGCGCTGCGTCGAGCCTGAGATCTGCGGCGAGGACGACCACTGCCTCGAGGACGGCTGGGTCTGCACGGACGACGGCAAGTGCGAGGAGCCTTGCTGGGCCATCGACGCCGACACCGAGGAGTTCCTGTTCGAGTGCGAGGAGGGCAGCTTCTGCGACGCCTCCGGCCACTGCCTGGGCGACCCCGACTCGTGCGAGGGCGACGACGAGTGCCCCTCCTCCGTCGTGCGCCACCGGGTGTGCAGCGACGGCGTGTGCGACGACTCCTGCGACCTGGTCGGCTGCATCGAGGGCCGCTGTGACGCCGAGACCGGCCACTGCGAGCAGCCCGAGGTGTGTGTCGGCTCCGACGAGTGCTTCGACGACCTCATCTGCATCGACGGCGCCTGCACCGACCCGGCCGACGACCCCCGCCTCGACTGTGACGACGAGGAGTGCCCGGCCCCGCAGACCTGCAACGACTTCGGCGAGTGCGCCGACCCGGACGAGTGCGAGCTCGACGCCGATTGCGCCACCGGCATCTGCAACGAGGACGCCGGCGTCTGCGTGAACTGCCAGTTCGACGAGGACTGCCCGGGCAGCCAGACCTGCCTGTTCGGCATCGCCTGCATCGAGCCCGACGTCTGCGTCGACGACACCGACTGCGCCGGCGACCGCCTCTGTGACCTCGAGACCGGCGAGTGCGCCGCGGGCGACTGCGCCCCCGACCAGTTCGAGCCCGTCTTCGAGGACGACGAGGCGCCCGTGGAGGGCCCCCACACCGCCGCCGAGATCGGCGACGGCCTGTTCAACGGCCTGACCATCTGTGGTCAGGAGGAGGACTGGTACGCGGTCTGGCTGCCCGCCGGCATGGGCCTGCACGCCAACATCCGCCACGCCCTGGGCGACGGCGACCTCGATCTGGACATCTTCGACGCCAACGACCCCGAGCTCCCCGTGGACAGCAGCGCCAACTTCGGCGTGCCCACCGAGTCCGCCGTGTTCGCCCTGGCCGAAGAGGACACCTGGGCCCTGATCCACGTGTACAGCCCCGGCGTCGACGACGTGTCCATCCCGTACGACCTGTCCATCGAGCTGGTCGACGGCCTGGCCTGCGAGGACGACTTCCTCGACGAAGCGCTCATCGGAAACTCCATGAATGACGCCGCGTTCTTCGGAATCGGCGCCATCGTCGACGACGTCACCATCTGCGCTGGCGACGCCGACTGGTACGCCACGGCCCTCGAGGACGGCGAGACCCTGCTGGTCGACCTGCTGTTCGATGGCGCCCGGGGCGAGCTCGTGCTCAACATCATCGACGACTCCGGCGCCGCCGTGGCCGAGGGTGAGGCCCGCGAGGACGGCCGCGGCCTGTCCGCCGCCTGGACCGCCAACGGCCCAGGTGTCTTCTGGATCAGCGTGGCCGGCGCCGACGGCGACGTCGTCAACGACTACGAGCTGTCCGCGACCAAGTTCTACGAGGCCGGCCTGCTCGAATGTGAGGAGCCCATCGTCCTGGAGCGCGACGTGCCCTACCAGGGCAACACCGAGGAGGCGGGCGCCGATCACGTGTCCACCTGCGGCGGCGGCGGCGACGGCGCCCCGGACGCCGTGCACAGCTTCACGATCAACAAGCCCAGCATCGTGACCATCGACGTGGTCCCCGACGGCTGGGACGCCATCGCCTACCTGCGCTCGGACTGCAGCTCCGTCGGCGCCGAGATCGCCTGCGCCGACGACCCCGAGGTCATCAACGCGCTGCTCGACCCGGGCACCTACTTCGTGATCGTCGACGCCTGGCGCGGCGGCGGTGGCGACTACGAGATCTTCTGGGAGGTCCAGGACCCCATCTGCATCCCGGGCGATCGCGGCTGCGTCGGAAACCTGGCCGCCATCTGCGCCGACGACGGCTCCGGCTTCGAGCCGCTGGGCCAGTGCGAGGGCATCTGCAACGAGGACACCGGCACCTGTGACGTGCCCGACGCCACGTGTGAGAGCCCGACCGTCCTCGAGGACGGCGTGACCTTCAGCGGCTCCACCGTCGGCGTGTCCGACGACTACGACACCGGCTGCTCCGACCCCGACACCGTCTCCGGCGACCGGGTGTTCAGCTTCACCCTCGAGGAGCGCAACGGCCTGAAGGTCAACCTCGAGAGCGCCACCGGGCTGTTGTCGTGGAGCATGCGCACCTCCTGCCGGGGCCCCGACAGCGAGTTCGCCTGCAACTTCGCCGTGGGCGGCGACGGCCTGTTCATCCTCGACGCCGGTGAGTACTTCTTCATCGTCGACGGCGTGGGGGTCGAGGGCGAGTTCGACCTGACCGTTTCGACCTTCGACATGGACTGCGACTTCTTCGAGGACAACCAGCGCTGCAGCCCGGACGAGCCGGACATGCTCCAGCTGTGCGCCGTCGACGTCGGCCTCGAGGAGGTCACCTTCTGGCAGGACGACCACCTCTGCGAGCACGGCTGCGAGGAGGGCAACTGCCTGGTCGACAACGACTCCTGCGAGGACGGCTAGGTCCTGGTGGCCAACGCCCTGACCTCGGGCGACACCCGAGGCACGGTCAACGACGCCAACCCGACCTGCGAGCCTGGCTCCGACGCCGGCGAGGTCTTCCACCGCATCGTGCTCGAGGAGGCCTCCGGGGTGAGCCTCGAGATCGTGGACGCCGACTTCCCGGCCATCCTGCACGTCCGTGAGGACTGCGACCTGCAGGGCTCCGAGGTCGCGTGCGCCCTGCCGGTGACGTTCTTCGGCTTCGTGTTCGAGAACGCCCGCTGGGTGGGCGTGCTCGACGCCGGCACCTACCACGTGGCCGTCGACGGCCTCGCCGACACCGAGGGCCAGTACGGCCTGCTGTTCGAGACGTTCGAGCCCGCCTGCGACCCGGGCGATCCCGCGCAGTGCGACGGCGACGTGCTCCTGTTCTGCTCGGAGGACGGCCGCGAGATCGTCGAGCTGCTCTGCGCCAACGGCTGCGACCCGGAGGACGGCTCCTGCGACGTGCCCAACGACGACTGCGAGGGCGCGGTGCCGCTCGAGTTTGGCGAGACCGTCGAGGACTCGCTGGCCGGCGCAGGCGACGACTTCGAGGCGCTGGCCTGCCCGTTCGGCGGCGGCGAGGGCCCGGATCACGTCTACTCGATCGAGGTGGCGCAGCGCGGCGTCGTGACCGCCACGCTCGACGCCCTGACCGGCTCCGACTTCATCCTGTACATGCGCCGCACGGCGTGTGACCAGGCGTTCCTCGAGAGCGACTGCGTCGATGACAACGTGCAGACGCCGGACCTCCCGCGGGCGGTCGGCGAGCAGATCCAGGCCATCCTGGAGCCCGGCACCTACTACATCTTCGTGGACACCTGGGGCGGCCTGGCCGGCGGAGACTCCGGCGACTACGCCCTGACGGTCGAGTTCGAAGAGGTCATCTGCGATCCCGGCGCAACCCAGTGCAGCGAGGACGGCAGCGGCGTCGAGGCCTGCATCGCCGGTCTGGAGTGGCAGCTGGTCGAGGACTGCCCGGACGGCTGCGCCGACGACGAGTGCATCGAGGAGGAAGGCGGCGACTGCGAGGAGCCCCGTCCCATCGAGGAGTTCGGCGTGGCCTACGAGGGCAACTCCGCGGGCTTCGAGCCGGTGGCCCAGGGCTCCTGCCAGTTCGGCCAGAGCCCGGTGGTGGTCTACACCGTCGACATCGCAGAGGACTCCTGGGTGACCGCATCCCTCGAGGGCTCCGCCTACGACACCGTCATGTTCGTCCGCACCGACGAGTGCGACGGCGGTGACGAGATCGCCTGCAACGACGACAGCTTCGGCCTGCAGTCCGGCGTCGAGATGGCCGTCGAGGGCGGCACCACGCTGTTCATCTTCGTGGCCGGCTTCAACGGCGCCACCGGCGACTTCTCGCTGATGGTCGACGCCGAGCCGCTGGTCTGCTGGCCTGGCGACCGGGTCTGCGGCGAGGACGACGACGAGGGTTGGCTGCTGGAGTGCGACGGCATGGGCGCCGAGTGGCTCCCCATCGTCGACTGCCCCCACGGCTGCAACGCCGACGACGCCGAGTGCGACGTGCCCAACGACCTGTGCGACGCAGAGAACACCCCGCAGATCGAGCCTGGCGAGGCCGTGGTCGACACGACGTTCTTCGGCACGGACGACTACAACGGCACGTGCAACATCGGGAACGCCAACGACAACACGTACCAGTTCGAGCTGGCGGACGTGGTGCCCGACGAAGAGGACGTCTTCGGCGTGGTCATCACCCTGGACGCCAACTTCGACGGCTACTTCTACCTGCGCAGCGAGTGCGACGACCGAGGGTCCGAGGTGGCGTGCGCCGACGGCGGCTTCGGCCTGACGCAGTGGCGCGGCGTGCTGCCCGAGGGCAACTGGTGGATCGTGGTCGACGGCGTCGGCTTCGACGGCGGCAACGAGGGCGACTACGAGCTGACGCTCGACACCTACGTGCCCGTCTGCCTGCCGGACGAGAGCGTGTGTGACGGCTCGATCCTGCGCACGTGCTTCGACGACGGCAGCGGCTGGCGTGGCTTCGAGTGCCCGGGCGCCTGCGACGTGGACGACGATGGCGTCGCTGGTTGCGTGGTCGAAAACGACGACTGCGACAGCGCCGAGGCGCTGCCCGAGGGCCAGTGGGTCTCTGGTGACACCCGAGCCGCCAACGACGACTACGCCGGCTCCTGCGCCGGCCAGGACAGCCCGGACGTCGTGTACAGCATCGACGTGCCCGTCCCCGAGGAGGACGAGCTCGGTTGGGGCATCAACATCGACTTCCAGTGGGAGGAGGGCACGCTGCCGCCGGTCGTGTATGCCCGCCAGCAGTGCAACCGCGCCATCACCGAGCTGCCCGGTCTGTGCGGCCTGCCGGCCAACCAGTTCCTGGAGCCCACGACGATCTCGTACCCGCTGCCGGAGGGCGGCCTGTACTACCTGTTCGTCGACGCGGCGGCCGAGTTCGGCATCGAGCCCGGCGAGTTCGGAGTCCGATACGAGCTGTACCCGCTCGAGTGTGAGCCGGACGCCGTGTGGTGCGACGACGACGCCAACACCTTCAACACCTGCAACGGCGCAGGCACCGAGGTGGACGTCGACGACTGCGGCGTCGGCTTCTGCGGCGACGATGGCTGCGTGCTGCCGGGCGACTCGTGCGAGCTCCCCGAGCTCCTCGAGGTCGATCCCCTCGACGAAAACGGCCTGTCAGGCCTGCTCGTCGCCGGGAGCACGACGGGCTTCTCCAACACGTACCGGCCGGGCTGCGGCTTCTCCAACGGCCCCGACGTGGTCTTCGAGCTGCCGGTGCCCGAGGGCGCCGTCACGGCCGACGTGGATGTCACGGCAGAGCCCTTCCCGGGCGGCTTCGACACCCTCGTCGCCGTACTCGGCGAGAACTGCGACGGCGGCGGCGAGATCGGCTGCAACGACGACACCGGCACCACACGGCGGTCGTTCGCACCGGGCGTGAACGTGGCGGGCCACGGCTCGATCTTCGTGGTGGTCACCGGGTTCGCCGGCGCCAACGGCGACTTCGAGCTCGAGGTGCAGTTCCAGGGCGAGCCACCTCCGCCACCCGACCCGTGCGACAGCCTCCTCGACCTCATCGACGGCGAGCAGGCCGACGGAGACACCTCGCTGTCCGAGGAGATCCTCGAGTCCGTCTGCAACCCGGACCTCGTGGAAGGCACGGACGACCTGTACGCCTTCACGGTCGAGTCGTCCTCCTGGGTCACCGTGGACATGGGCGTCGAGGTCGTCGAGGCCTGCGCCGACACCTGCGGCCCCGGCCTCAACGGCGACTGGTCCGACGACGGCTTCTGCGACGAGGACGCCTTCTGCCCGTTCGGCACCGACTGCACGGACTGCGGTCCGAGCCAGGCGCCGGCATGGATGGGTGTGATGGACATCAGCGCGGGTGAGTGCCTGGAGCAGAACGGCGACCTGCATTGCCCGTTCGACTTCGGTCCCCAGCACTACGAGGGCGTGCTCGACGCAGGCACCTACACGGTGCACGTGTCCGGGCTCGGCGACGGCGGGCCGTACACCCTCGACCTCGGCGTCACGGCCGGCGACTGCTTCGAGGAGGGCGCGGTCCAGTGCGACGGCGCCACGGTGCAGACGTGCAACATCGACACGTTCGCCTGGGACGACGGGGAGGTGTGCGCCAACGGCTGCCTCGACGGTGTGTGCCAGTTCGAGTGTGAGCCCATCGGCATGACCATGTGCGACGGCGACCTGCTGGTCACGTGCGACGACGCCAACGAGTGGGACGACGGCGAGGCCTGCCCGTTCGGCTGCGAAGCGGGCGAGTGCCTGCCCGAGTGCTCCCCCGGCGGGATCACCGAGTGCCAGGGCGACGTGCCGCGCTGGTGCGACGACGAGACGCTGGAGTGGATCGCCGGCGAGGCGTGCGCCAACGGCTGCGTCAACGGCGCCTGCGTGCCGGACAACGACCAGTGCGGTGAGGATCTGCTGCAGCTGCAGGACGGCGACGTGATCGTCGGTTCGACCCAGGGGTCGAGCAACGACACGAGCGGCACCTGCGCCTTCGGCAACGCCCCGGACAACTTCTACGGCTTCAACGTGGCCGACGAGGCGACCGACGGTGTGCAGATCGCGCTGTCGGCGGACTTCCGGGCGTTCAGCTACATCCAGGGCGCCTGTGGTGACCGGGCCTCCGAGGTGGTGTGCTCCACGCCGCTCGACCTGGGTGGCGAGCCGGTGCTGCCGCCGCGGGGCGGCGACGTCGAGGGCAACGACGCCAACGACATCTGCGCCGACGCCGAGGTGACCGAGATCGCCCTGGGCGGCAGCTCCGGGCTGACGGTCAACCTGGCCGGCAGCACGGTCGACGCCCAGAGCGACGACTCGAACCCGGGTTGCACCTTCGCGAACGCCACCGACGTGGCGTTCGCGTTCACGGTGGACTCGCCGGTGGAGGCCGACATCCGCATGATCGGCAACTACGACACCGTGATGATGCTGCACGCCGGAAGCTGCGACGACGCAGACTCCATCGCCTGCAACGACGACGGCTTCGGCGGGATCGGGACCTCGAGCTTCAACGTGCAGCTCGACCCCGACGTCACCTACTACCTGGTGGCGGACGGCTGGTTCGAAAACGGTGACTTCGACATCACCATGGACTTGCGCAACCTCGACGTCCCGGACACGCGCTTCTACCAGCTCGAGGCGGGCGACTACTGGCTCGTGGTCGACGGTTACGGCGCCAACGCCGAGGCCCGGCGTGGTGACTACACCGTGTGGTTCAACCAGTTCGACGCCCTCTGCGACCCGGCGACGTCTTGGTGCGACGTGGAAGGCAACATGCATCACTGCAACGACTCGGGCGACTTTGAGCTCGACCCGACGCTGTGCGCCTACGGCTGCGACGAGGACATCGTGGAGTGCCTGCAGGCGCCCAACGACATGTGCGTCGACGCCGAGAACATCGACGAGGACGTCGAGTGGGGCGACACCCGCTTCGCAAGCCGGGGCTTCGATGCGCCCATCGAGGCCCTCTGCGGCGCGGCGGGTCCGGACCTGTGGTACGGCCTGGCGCTCGAGGAGGAGTGCACCCTGGTGACCATCTCGGCGGTCCCCGACGTGGACAACGCCGACGGCGAGTCGGCGGCGGCTGCCGAGGCGTACGACGGCACGCTGTTCCTGCTCACGGGTTGCCCGGCGGACGAGGGTGAGTACCTGTCCTGCGCCGACAACGAGGGCCAGGGCGGCACAGAGAGCATTCAGGCCGAGCTGGCCGCCGGCGACTACACCATCGTCGTTGACGGCTGGGGTCAGCTGAACGCCGCGCCGTTCCTGCTCGAGGTGGTCAAGGAGGCGTGCCCCGCCGACGACCCGCCCCCCGAGGGCGAGGTTCCGTAGGCGCCTCTGTCACGGAAGGTCCTGGAGTTCGACGCTGCCGGGCGGTCCCGGTCCTCCGACAGAGGGCCGGGACCGGACCGGCGGTACGACGGACGGACCAGGACCGGTGTCTACGACACCCCCCAGATGGTCGTGGAGCCGGCGCCCGGCGGGCGTCGCACCCTGGCCAACCTGCGCATGGCGCTCACGCTCACCAGTGAGCTGTACTACGTCACCAAGAACGCCACCGACCACGCCGTCCGGCTGACGGAGCGGCTGTTCTTCGGTGAAAAGTACCTGCCCAACCGGCTGAACCAGTACCGGGGGCAGAAGAGGATCGCGCTGATGTACCACGGGTACATGCAGGGCCGGGCCGGCTACGAGCGGCTCGAGCGGCTGCTCGAGAGCGAGGTCTTCAACAT
>PVBE010247534.1_pt1 | contig 10415 bp, 7 predicted proteins | sample 1631181 | NCBI WGS metagenome assembly PVBE01 (sample SAMN08397723, study PRJNA350692) | Marine metagenome, whole genome shotgun sequencing project. | isolation source: water | place: Pacific Ocean | collected 2012-04 | reverse complement strand
TGTAACCTGTATCTCATCAAATCCAACTTCTTCTAATGAAGTTTTTAACACATCTCGGTGGTGGCAGAAGATTTCTACTTTATTCCCCTCAATGCCACCCCAATCATCAACAACATATCTATCAACTTGCTCGGAATCGCCTTGACAAAGAAAAAGAGAACCGCCTGTTTGCAAGATATCTAAATAATTACCAAGTGCTTTTTTAACATTCTCTTTTGGCACATGACAAAAGCATGCCATTCCAAAGATTCCATCAAAAGTATTCGATTCAAATGATGGCTCTTCAATGTCCATGCACTGAAAATCGACATTCGGATATGTTCGTCTTCCATATTCCAAGAACGATTCGCACAAATCAATGGAAGTGACATTACATCCTGCTTCTTGTAATTTCGCTCCATCATGACCCGGTCCACAGCCAAGTTCAAGAACTCGTTTGCCCCGAAGTAAATCTAAAAACATAGTTCTGCACCGATCACGCATTTTTGGGTCATCTTGTTCACTTGCGTAATCTTCGGCAATTGATTCATAAGCGAGATATGGTTTATCGTTGTGTTGTGACATTCTCTGAACCTCCATGTAGTATCATATAACAATGGCAGCCGAACTAATTATTAGTTGTGAATGTGGTTTTGGAACAGGCACATGGGACGACGGCAACCCATATATTCTAGATCCTGACAAACTTCACCTGCCAAGATCAAAACAAAAAAAGTATGTATACCATCCAAGTTCAGAAGCGATGTTTGCAATTGGTAACGACGTACCGTATATTTGTTTGTCGTGTTGCCATGAGTTTACTGTAGATAATATGAAGCCCAGAACGAAATGCACGAAGTGTAAATCAGAAGACATTGTTGATATTTGTAAGTTGGGTGGAAAGATTTGTCCAAAGTGTAAAGTTCATACGCTCCGTGTATGTGGTGGCGCAATTTCTTAGAAATAAAGATAGAAAGACATAGTATGAATCTCACAAGACGAACATTTGTAAAAACTGCAGCAGTAATTCCATTTCTTACGTCGGCGAGTTACTCTCGTATTCTTGGATCAAATGAACGATTACAAGTTGCCTTTATTGGGACTGGCGGCATGGGCACCGCGCATGCGAATGACCTTGCAAAGAGAGTCGATGCTGAAAATGTTCGAATCACAAATGTATGCGATGTATATAAGCGACGATTAATGAATGCCGCAAATGTTACTGGCGGAGCTCCAACAATGGAGTACAAAGAGATTCTTGATTCTCCTGATGTTGACGCAGTTGTGATTTCAACTCCCGACCATTGGCACACTAAAATAGCAATTGAAGCGATGGAATCTGGTAAAGATGTCTATTGCGAGAAGCCGCTGTCCCACACAATAGAGCAAGCACTTGCCTGCCGCGATGCAGTACATCGAACTGGAAGAATTTTGCAGGTTGGTCCCCAAGGCACAAGTAATCCAAGGTACTGGGCAGCTCGCAAAGCAATCGAGGCAGATAAAATTGGCAAAGTTACTTGGTCACAAGGGTCGTATTGTCGCAACAGTAGGGGAGGTCAATTTAATTGGCCAATTGATGATGATGCAGGACCAAATCAAGATAAAAATAATGAAGGGTATGTTTGGTGGGATAGATGGTTGGGCTGGGAGTGGAATTTGGCACCGAAGATAGATTGGAATGCCGATCACTTCTTTCGATTCCGAAAATATCTTGCATATAACGGTGGATTAGCAACCGATCTTCTTTATCACAGATTGGCACCGTTTCTACGCGCAATTGAGGGAGCAAATGGTGCGTATCCATCTCGAGTAGTGGCTTCTGGCGGAACATTCCTTGAAAAAGATGAAAGAGACATTCCAGACACATTTTTAATGGTTGCTGACTATCCAAAAGAACATTCAATTGTTCTTGCAAGTGTTATGACAAATGACGAAGGACTGCCGACAATTATTCGTGGTCAACACGGAACAATGTTTGTTGACGAAGGTCCAAAACTTGTTGGACAAGGCACATGGGAAGAAGAATTTAAAGCAAAGAACGATCAAAAGATGGAAGTGATTCTTGATTTGCCAACACGCCGTGATCACATGGGCAACTTTTTCGATGCAATTCGAAATGGCGATGAACTAGCATGTAATGTTGACCTTGGTTGTGCCACAATGGTTGGAATTAAGATGGCCGTTGACGCTCTTCGTTACGACAAGGTGTTGCGGTGGGACAATGAATCTGAAAAAGTTATTTCTTTTAGCGACGACAAATCACCAAAAGAAGTATTAGCATCGATGCCACTTCCTATGTTTGCTTGTTAATGCAACATCTGTGACAACTATCTTTACTCGATAGTTGATGACCAATTTACATCCTCTGCATTTTGTAGCCATTGAATTAGAGGTACTGGTAATAGATTGTGCTCTGCAAGTTCGCTTGTTTTAACCCAAAGAAATGCTAGATGTTCTTCGTCTGGTGAGGCTGGCATTGGTGTTACATCTTTAGTTAAATTGTGTTCTACGTCAAAGACAAGTGAAATTTCACAATTGTCATCCCACGCATTTTCAATCGCTCCCCGAAATTGCCCAACAGTAACATCTGCGCCAATTTCTTCTTTGATTTCGCGAGCAAGGGCAAACTTTGCACCTTCTCCCAAATCTATATGCCCACCTAATAAGAATGTGTAATCACCGTCTTTCTGTTTGCGAAGAAGAAGATGATTGTTGTCTTTTATAATTCCTCTAACGATGTAATGGAAGTTTCCATATTGCATTAAATGTATTCTATGTACTTAGCCCCAACTTATTGGTAAAAGATCATCGATTTTTATTGACAAGCTGACCATGAAGCGATAACTGTGAGCAAATCTTGTACATCTACGATCCCATCTTCATTTATATCTGCATCACATCCTTTAGGATTTGAACATTCGCCCCAGCTATTGATGATGAACAAAAGATCTTTGACATTAACTGTACCATCGCCATTGACATCTCCTAAAATTGGAGTGATGGGTATTTCATAGGTTGCAGTATCCATGATAAGTGGCGCGCTTTTTCCCTCAAGCTCCCATTGCTCATAAGCTATTTGTCCTTTGTCATCTGTAACATTAGCATCACGTAGGAATTCAATATATTCCTTACTAGTTGTTTGGTGATAAAGAGTTGCAATTACTTTCTCAGCACATTCTGGTATTGCATAACTTGTGTCATCCCAATGTTGCCCATCCTCATAGCTGTAATTAACAGGAGCGGCTTGAATCGCTTCAAATGCTGCATTGGTGAATCCCATTGGAGGGATTCTATTATCAGAGAGAACAACATTATTTAATACAAGATGAAATGATTCGCCCGGTGGTAAGCCAACAGTGTTTCCCAATTTTTCTGAAATGCCAACTATTGTTTCGTATACTTTCGTGTCATCAGTTGTGAGTTCGGCAGTGTTAAGGTCATATGTTCCATGTTCTTGAATCAGGTTGTCGAATGAATCAAAAAAGCGAAGGTTAATCCAAATTCTTCTACCTTCGGGATAGCCTGTTGGGAGGCTGTGTCCAGTCATATTTATAACACGAACATTGAGATCATTACCACTAGATGAAATCTCCATGTCGGACGCCTTTTCCATAAACACATGTGTTCGTTGTTGATTTAATAGAATGCTTTCATCGCTAAGACCTGTTTCTGAGTCATCGTATAAATTTCTAACAGCACCTAAGACCCAACTGTTTGAACCAACAAAACTATGGGTTGGAACATTTTCTCTTGGGCCTACATCAGGTAATTCCCAAAAGACACAATCTGCACCATCATTAGCAGGCATGTGACAGTCTTGGCAACTGTGCACTGCAGCATCGCCATTATTTCCAGTGAATCTTCCGTCTGAGAAGATGACTCCATCATCAGTTGCAAATGAGCTATGTAGCCATTCACTATATGTTCGTTGCTCTGGCATCATTTCATAAATGTTGCTATTTGGGTGCGGCGCGTCCATAGCATTTGGGAGATATGATCCATCGCTTTGTAGCGAAAGTACAGGGTTTGAAAGATCATGACAACTTCCACAGAATAATGCTTCTTCATGAAATGTTGAGTAGATGATAGGAACACTGTGCATGTTTACACCAACATCATCAAGTGGTCCTCTTCGAACTTCAATTGGATCAATAATGAAACTTCCATTTCCTGGTTGTGTTGGTAAGTCGCCTGTGCTTACGAGATAATCTAATATATCAATATCCTCAACAGGATTTTGTATAGAAGAAACAGGATCAACAGATCGGTGGCAGAAGTCACAACTAATACCATCGTAGTCATCTTCAATCAATGCAGAGCCATCAGCGGGAGTGCCTCTGCCCATTAGATATCCTGTTGGCATATGACAACGTATACACATCACCCCAGAATCCTTGGCATCTTGATTTGCAATGGTCATTGCAGCATGAAATATTGGATCCCTCGATGCTTGCGCCATCATACTTGTCATCCAGTTGTTGTATGGGGCAACGACTTCATCTGGGTTATTGTCATCATCAAATTTATGACAGTTAATACAATTGAATTGACCTACTGTAAACCAATCATAACCAAGAGGATCAGGCTGTGATCCTGGATGATAGAAATCAATTTCACTGGTGGGTACTTGAGTCTGATCTGCTAATGTGATAGTCGCGCCCTGCAAAAGCAAAGAACTTGTTAGTAGGCTAAATAATATGGTATTTCTAATTTGCATCTTTTCCAGTAAATTCTTCGGCTTTATGCTACTTAGGTTGCACTAAATACATAATATTTATAATACTCGGTGTATCGATAATTTCAAAACTATTTTTAAATTATTTAGAGTTATAGGAATTAAATATTTTAAAAAGTGTATGAAGTTATCTTTATTAATGTTTGCTGTCAAAAGCGGGTTAGTGGATTCAAACACCCGACATTCACGTTGGCAAGGTGTAACTACGCCGACTTAACACAATCAATAACGCCAATGTCGGGCGATTTTGAGAAGGGAGTTACAGAAACTGTCATTATTTATTTTCCTTGCACCACGATACCTGTAGCAGGGTGGGCAATGGATTGTGTAGGACCTAGAAGCGTGGAGATTGTTGGCGTAATAGCATCCGCCCATTGTTGGTATCCCTTAGAACTTAGATGTAAAAAATCGGGCATGATTTTTTTTGAAATAGTTCCATCATGTTCTAAGAACCGATCTCCAATTGGTAAGAAAGTTACATTTTTCACATCAGAATACGTTGCTTGTAATGCTTGGTTTACTTGTAAAATATCTCCACGCATTTTGTTGAAGGATTCCCCGCGAGGAAAAATATCCAACAGTAATACGTGAACCCCTGAAATTTCTTCTGTTAGTTTATTGACAACCGCGACGACCCCTTCGTAAACCTCATCAATTGAATCCTGGCCACCGCCGAAATTATTAGTACCAATCATTACAACGGCTAATTGTGGTTCAATTCCATCGAGATGCCCATGTTCAAGTCGCCAGAGTACGTGCTCGGTTCGATCTCCGCCGATTCCTAGATTAAGGGCGCCATACTTTTTGAACGCATTATCCCAAACTGCATCACCTGCCCCTTCCCAACCTTGTGTGATTGAATCACCGACGAAAATGATATCCGCGTTTTTTTTAGAATTATCAACTTCATTTTGAATTTTTGTTACTCGTTGCAACCACCACGCTTCTTCGCGAGGTTCTGGTGTGATTGCGCTACCATCTCCTGGTTGAGAAAAACAGAGTGAAAGCAATATTGGTGTTAGCATGGTGTAAGTATATCTAGTAACGCGCTAGGTAAAGTCTTTTTTATATTTAAACCCGCAGAATAGTGAATGCTAGTACTATATTTCTATACTATTGTGTAAGTTGATTTATAGAACGTGCAACCCTCAAGCCCAATTGGAATGTCCAAATAAAAGATGTTTGTAATTCCAAGCATTGCAGCGTGTGTTTTATTTGCGCAAATGGGTGATAACGAAGGTGAACCGCAACATGATTTACCAAGCCATATTATGAATATGGATTCACCAGTGCTTTCGCCAAGTCAAGCACTTGAGTCATTTGTCATGCAGGATGGTTTTTACATGGAACTTGTTGCCAGCGAACCTATGATTCAAGATCCAGTCTCTGCGGTCTTTGCGCCTGATGGTTCGCTTTGGGTCGTAGAGATGCAATCCTTTATGCCAGATGTCGATGGCAACAACGAACTTGCACCGATCAGTCGAATTGTGCATTTGACAGATACCAATAGCGACGGCATTATGGACGAGTCAACGGTCTTTATGGATGGTCTTGTATTGCCAAGAAGTTTGGCGATTTCACATGACGGTATTTTGGTAATTGCGCCGCCTAACTTGCTGTACTGTCGTGATCTTGATGGCGATGGAAAGTGTGATGACATTCGAGTGTTAACAGGTGGGTTTGGCGGACTAGACTCGATCGAACATGCTGGCAACGGCATGATGTACGGTCTGGACAATACGTTTCATAATTCGCAACATGATTTTAGTTTTACATTTGATAGCGATACTCTTACGTCAATTCCAGTTCCAGCCCACGGGCAGTGGGGTATAACGCAAGACGACTACGGAAGACAGTATTACACGCCAAATTCCTATCCTGTACTTATTGACGACTTGCCTAAGCAATACGCAAGGCAACGAGGGCAGGCTAGGTCAATTGATGGATTGTATCGAGGCATTACTTCGGATAATCGTGTGTGGCCAGTGCATCCAACGCCTGGCGTGAATCGCGGCTACCAAGAAGGTCGGCTTGATGATAATTATAAACTCACAAGGTTCGATGCAGCTTGTGGACTGTCAGTCTATCGCGATACTTTGTATGGCGATGATTTTGAAGGCGATGTTTTTGTATGTGAGACTGTTGGCAACTTAGTATCACGATTTCATATTGAAGATAACGGTAATGGTTCGTTGCGTGCAGTACCTGCGTACGAACGTGCTGAGTTTCTTGCGTCAACCGACGAACGATTTCGACCAGTGGGTACACTCAACGGTCCCGATGGTGCGTTGTATATAGTTGACATGTATCGCGGCATTGCGCAGCATCGAATGTTCGTTACATCGTTTCTGCGAAAACAAATTCTCGCAAGGGGTTTAGAAAGTCCACTAGGACTCGGGAGGATTTGGCGAGTTATACCGACTAAAACGGTGTTACGAGAAACGCCTGATTTAACTTTAATGAAAACAGAAGAACTTGTCTCTGCTCTTACGCATGTCAACGGAACAGTAAGAGATTCTGCACAGAGGTTACTCGTTGAAGCCGCAGACGAAAGTGCAGTTGAGATGCTTGAAGATATAGCAAGAAGTGGATCTCGCGACCGTGATAGGATTAAAGCACTCTGGACATTACAGGGCATGAATCTTTTGAAAAAAGATCTACTATTGGCATCGCTTGCCGATGTCCATCCAATGGTACGTACAAATGTGATTCGGCTATTAGAACCGTGGATTAACGAAGATAAAACGTTTGAAGCAATCACAAAACTTCGTAGTGATGAGAATTTTTACGTACGTCGACAAGTCGCGCTATCTGCGAGTATGCGATATGGCCCTAAGGCGATTTTCTTTTTGCTTGAGCAACTTGGCAATGTAGAAAACAAGAAGTTTCGTTCCGCAGCACTCGCTTCTCTCATGGGTAGGGAACGCGAAGCACTTGATCTTGTTGCAATTTCAAACGCGCTAGATGCCGATACGCCATTAAACCGAAAGACGCTTGCTGCAATCGTGCTTCAGTTACTCGATGCTAAAAACGAGAATACGAATACCAAACTTCTAGATTTCGCAACAAAGCAAGCGAAACAACATGCTTGGCAAAGCGACGTTGTGCTCAGTGCTATTCTTGCAAAGCAAAGGCAAAAACAATTGCGATTAGCTAGAAAACCAAAACGGTATAACGAGTTGTTTGAAACAGTTAGTTCATCGCTCTACGAAGTTTCTTCGGCTCTCAACGATTTTCTTTGGTGGGAGGGGCGAAGCGATGTGCAGGAATATATTCCAAAACGCGTTGATAAAACAGTTGCTAATCTCATTAGCCGAGGCAAAAAAATCTATAACGTTTGCAAAACATGCCACCAAGTCGACGGTCTTGGATTGCCTCCGACATATCCACCCCTTGTCGATTCTCCGTTTGTTCTTGATGACAAGGGCAACCTTATCAAAATCATGTTGCATGGTTTGTCGGGCAAAATTACCGTAGGAGGCAAACATTACGATGAAAGCATGCCTCCTGCACCAATTAGAAACGACTACGACATTGCTGCGGTAACGACATACATCCGGCAAGCGTGGGGGAACGAAGGCGATGCGATTACGCAATCAGAGGTTGCCTCAATGCGAGAAAGATATAAGGATCGTAGTAGTATGTGGACTGCGGAAGAATTAGAAAACTAGTGTAGAAAGTCACACCCTATAAACATATCGATTTCTTCTTCGTCTTCATTGATATATTTGGGTACTACAATTTTTATGTCTTTAAATTGCACTTGAACTTCTTGTCTCTTGTGTAATTGAAAAGCAAAGTTATTTAGAAACGCACCTTGGTCTAATCGTTTTGGATGAAGCGGATTTGTTGTATCGCAATCGACGACGAGTTCATTGTTGAGCCAGACCATAACATTGCTGCCGCAGGTATACACCATCATCTCATTCCACTGATCGTATTTGCTGAATTGTTTACTTGGTTTGGCAAGCCATCCACGACCACCTGATTCATAGAGTCCTCCACAATCTGGTTGCCTATCAACTTCGACTTGAATCCCCTTGATTCCTGTATTGTCATTTGGTATTTGCTGTGACCGAAAGAAAAAACCACTATTTCCCTTGTCAATTTTGTATTTAAGTGTAAGCGCAAAGTTTTCGTAAGGCTTTGTAATCCACATTAACCCAGTTACTTCATCGTCTTTTAATTGACGACCAACGATTGCTCCATCTTCCACCGACCACGTCCCTCCACCGGTGGGTTGCATGCCGTTGAGTGTTTTACCATCGAATAGATTTGTAACCTTAAGATTAGATTTGTGCTGGGTGTACTCCGTAATTGTTGCGTTTCTCCACATCACTTTGCTATTACCCGAATGTATTTGAAAACCGATATGACCAGAAAAATCCATGAAGTCGAGGAAGTCAGTGGTAACTTTGCCATTTACTTTCGCTTTGATTCGTGGGCCGATGCACCAAATTTCATAGGAATTCCATTCGTCGAGTTTGAATGTGTCACGAACGGATTCGTTTGGCGGTTGTAACCAAGCTCGCCTTCCTTCATCGTATAGGCCTCCCGACCATGCTCGATCGCTTGGATCGATTTCAATTTGGTATCCAACGAGCCGATTATCAACGTCATGGGAGCGTACTTGTATTCCAGAATTACCATGAACAATCTTTACTTCAACTTTTAAATAGAAATCACTGTACGATTTGTCGCTTGTGAGGAAGGCATTTCTTTTTTCTTTTCCTTCTCCTGTTAGCACACCATCTTTTACGTTAAATCTGATTTGTGGTCCAACGATGTGCCAGCCGTCGAGTGAATCATTTGGAAAGAGGGGCAATGCGACTTGTCCATACGTTGAAGTAACCCAGAAGCAACTCATAATAATAAAAAGTAAATACATGTGCTGATTGTATCGATCAAACTTGTGTGCCACGGTGTGTGAGAACAAACCGTGCTAGAAAATCAGACACTTTCATTTTTTGAGCGGTGATGGTCATGCGAGTGAAATTGCACATGCAGGTTCTTCCGTAAGGTAATCGACTATCAGCACTGCAGGTAACAGCAGTGGAACAACGTGTTTCACGGTTTGCTTTTAATTCTGGAGCAGTGTCGAGCTAGATCAATGAGATACGCCCAAAGTGATTTCATATGAATTTCCACTACAGCCCACAGCGCAATGAAAGTGGGCTAAGTTCCTCAACTGCACTGAGCTAGAATCCCGAAATATAGTTAAAATAGGGGGTTTGCTGATTAAAATGTATATATTTGCACAATTTATGATCATTATTCTGAATATTCTATTTGTATAGTCCCATATTTCATCTATTATAAATATGTTGTTAAAACTGTGAGGTAGCAGTTTTATAGGAAGAGAAGACCCCAAAGAAAAGGAAGAGAGAGAATATTATGAATATGAAATGTAACTTCGCCCTAATGGGCGTTGCAACGTGCGCACTTGGCACCTTCGCTTCGGCGGATGTCATCATGGACCAGATCGGAACGATGGACGGCGCCAGTACGGCGGGCGGGACCCTCCATGCAACGCAGGAATTCATTGACTACGGCGCGTACAGCATCGTTGCGATGGACGACTTTTCGATCAGCGAGGGCATGAACCTGACCTCAGCGAGCATGGTGCTCGGTGGATGGAATGGATACCCCGGCGACCCAGGTTTGGTCCAGGGATACACCATCAGCATCTTCAGCTCAGTTG